>Ga0153956_1002048_pt1 | contig 15835 bp, 14 predicted proteins | sample TSFL040MetaG_FD_104704 | JGI IMG/M metagenome (GOLD analysis project Ga0153956, IMG submission 104704) | Attine ant fungus gardens microbial communities from Florida, USA - TSFL040 MetaG | ecosystem: Host-associated > Fungi > Mycelium > Unclassified | place: USA: Florida, Wekiwa Springs... | reverse complement strand
GTCCGCTGGCCCGGCTGGTTGCAGATCTTGCAGGGGGTATAGACCGTGTGATTGGCGATGAGGGTCGTGCCGCCCCGGCGCTCGGCAGTGGCCGCCGCCAGCCGTCCGTTCTTGCCGATCAAGGCGCCGAAGCCATTAAGGACGCCGTCGCGCATATGGTCGGTCAGCACCACATGGTCGGCGAAGGCGACGTTGCCGCGGCTGTCGGTGATGGAGACATGGCCGAAGGCCGTCACCTTGTCGGTGGCCTGGTCGTACACCACCCGTTCCGCCAGCAGCGTGCGGCCCTGGTCGGCGATCTCGACATGGCCGACCGCGGAAACGGTCTGCTTGTCGTCGTCATAGACCACCTCGTCGGCCTGCAGCAGGATCGGCGTGGGTTCGGACTTGGCGGGCGGGGCATGCGCCGCGCCGATCTGGGCGGCGGCGCTGGCCAGCAGCGGCAGCAGCGCCGCGCTTCCCAGCGCCAGGCGCAGGAGGGAGGACCTCATCAGCCGTCCTCCCCGTGCGGATGCGCCGGCAGACGCGCCATGAAACAGAAGCGGGAGGACTGCATCAGCCGTCCTCCTGCGAGAAGACGAGCGTCATGCCGATCAGGATCGAGGCCAAGGCCGGCGCCGTCGCCGCCAGCAGGATGGGCACCGCGCCGGTCTTGCCCAGCACGCTGGTCAGGTCCTGGAAGAAGAAGACGCCGAAACCGGCCGCGGCGCTGAACAGGATGATCCTGGCGATGCCGGCATCGCGCCCGAACTTCAGCGAGAAACTGGCCGCCATGAACACCATCGCCGCGAACAAAGCGGGCAGGGCGTAGAGGGTGTAGAGATAGAGCTGGTAGCGGGTGGCGGAGAATCCGGCGGCCTGGGCGGCGCGGATATAGCCCGGCAGGTCCCAGAAGCTCAGCGTGTCGGGCGAGGCGGAGCTTTCCACGATCTGCTCCGGCGTCAGGGTGGTGGGCAGGCTGTAGCTGTCATGGTGCAACGGCGTGCCGCTGGCGCCCGACACCCAGGCATCGCTCAGCACCCAGTAATGCTCGTGCAGTTGCGCCGATTCCGCGTCGATGCGGCCGATGAAGCGGTCGCGCGGGCCATAGAGGAACACCACCACGTCCGCCAGGTGCTCGCCCTGCTGGGCGACGCGCAGGGCATGGATCACCGACTGCTGGTGCTCGTCGCCCTGGCGCAGCCACAGCCCGTTCATCGACACCGATAGCTGGGATTCCTCGCCCTTGACGTAGCGCGCCTCCAGCCCGGCGAATTCCGAGAACATCTTGGCCGAGACCGGCGTGAACAGGGTGACGGCGCAGACCCCGATCAGCACCGCCACGGTCAGCGGCGGCAGCAGGAAGTCCCAGGCCGAGACGCCGGCGGCGCGCGTCGCCACCAGTTCGCGGGAGCGCGACAGGCGCACGAAGGTGAACACCCCGCCCAGCAGGATGGCGAAGGGCAGCATCTTCTGGCCCAGGTTGGGAAGCTGCAGCACCGCCATGCCGACCGCGGTCGAGGACGGCACGTTATGGCCGGCGGTGCGGTTGAGCAGGTCGACGATGTCGATCGAGAAGGCCATCACCAGGAAGATGGCATAGACCGCGCCCACTCCGACCAGGAACTGGATGGCGAGATAGCGGTAGAGCGTCCAGGACCAGCTCATGCCGTCTCCGCCGCATGCGCGTTGCGCCAGCGCGCCGCCAGCGCGCGCGGGCTGTAGCCCAGCAGCACCAGCACCGCGCCCAGCGCCCCCAGGCCGGGGATCAGGTAGAACAGCATCACCAGCGGCGGATTGCGCTGGGCCAGGCCCATCACGCCGTATCCGGCGATGCGCAGGCCCGCCGCCGCCAGCGAGGACAGGGTCAGCCGCGCCGCCACGCTGCCGCGCTGGCGCTTGCCGCGCAGCACCGCGGCCAGCGCGATCAGGGCGAAGGTAAGGCAGTAGAGCGGCTGCGACAGGCGGTTGTGCGCCTCGGCGAAGAACTGGTCGCGGCTGCGCCGGCTGATGCCCGGCTCCGGCGGCCACAGCAATTCGCCCAGATAGCGTTCCTGGATCTTGCGCATGGCGGCGCGGGCGGGGCCGGAGAACTGGTCCATGTTGATGGTGTAGCTGTCGAAACGCAGCACCTGGAGCTGGGCGCCCTTCTTGCTGCTGGTTTCGACGGTGCCGTCCAGCATGATCAGGCGGGTCCCCACGGGGGTCTGGGCCAGGATGCCCTTCTCGGCGATGTAGGTGACGGGATGCGGCTTGTCGCGATTGTCATGCACCAGGATGCCCTGGATCTCGCCGTTGGAGGCCAGGCGCCGGATGAAGACGGTCAGGCCCTGCGACGGGGTGTTGAACTCGCCTTCGTTCAGCAGCGCGCCCGCCATGTCGGCGCGGATGTCCAGCACCTTGTCGCGCAGCGCCCGCTGGCCCGCCGGCATCAGCCACAAGGCGCAGGCGTAAGTGAGAACCATCACGATGCCCGCCGCCGCCAGCACCGGCACGCACAACTGGCGCAGGGAATAGCCCGCGCTCGCCATCACCACCAGTTCGCTGTCGCCCCACAGCCGCTGCAGCGTCACCAGCGCCGCGAAGAAGAAGGCGATGGGCATGATGATCATCAGCAGCGTCGGCAGCAGCAGCAGGATCAAATAGAGGAAGGTGGGCGCGGACTGGCCGCGATTGATCACCAGGTCCAGCAGCGGCAGGATGTTGATCAGCCAGATCACGCTGGTCATCAGGAAAGTGAGCATCGCCACCGGCCCCAGAAGCTGGCCCAGGATGTAGAGCGACAGGCGCGGCATCCCCAGCCGCCCAAGGGTTCCGGGGAGGGGCGGCAGCGCTGTCTTGGTGGCCTTTCGCCCCATACCGGATTCGCCCTAAACTGGTCCCACGCTTGGCAATTTCGCCAAAATACCCCGCCCGCTCCCGGAGATATAGCATGCAGATTTCCTTTGCCACGCCCGCCCCGCCATCGGCAGGCGGAAAAGCCGCGGAGGGCGCCCGGGTGGTGGGGGCCGTGGACGGCGGGGCGCTGTTGCCCGCCGCCGTCCGGGCCGACAAGGCCGCCGGGGGCGCTTTGACCCGGGCGGTGAAGGTTTCCGCCTTCAAGGGCAAGGCCGGGCAGTTCGTCGAGGTTCCGGCCCCCGCCGGGATCAGGGCGACGCGGCTGCTGCTGGTGGGGCTGGGCAAGCCGGAGGCGCTGGACGAGAAGGGGCTGGAGACGCTGGGGGCGCAGATCGCCGCCCGGATCCAGGCGTCCGGCGACCGCGCCGCTTTTTTCGAGTTGGATGTCCCCAAGGGTTGCAAGGTCAAGAAAAGCGCGTTGGCGGCGCACCTGGCCTTCGGCGCGCGCCTGCGGAGTTACAAATTCGACAAGTACCGCACCCGCGACCTGGAGCAGTTCGAGAAGACGCTGGCGAAAGTCACGCTGCTGACGTCCGACGTGGCGGCGGCGAAGAAGGCTTATGCCGGGTTGCAGGCAGTGGCCGAGGGCATCTTCCTGGCGCGCGACCTGGTGAACGAGCCGCCGAATGTGCTGTACCCGGCGGAGTTCGCCCGCCGCGCCAGGGCGGCGCTGACCAAACTCGGCGTCAAGGTCGAGGTGCTGGGCGAAGCCGAAATGCGCCGCCAGGGCTTCGGCGCGCTTCTGGGCGTGGGCGAGGGCAGCGACCGCGAAAGCCAGCTTGTGGTGATGCAGTGGAACGGCGGCCGCAAATCGCAGAAGCCGGTCGCCTTTGTCGGCAAGGGCGTGTGCTTCGATTCCGGCGGCCTGTCGCTGAAGCCGGGCGGCGCCATGATGGGCATGAAGGGCGACATGGCGGGCGCGGCGTGCGTCACCGGCACGCTGCTGGCGCTGGCGTCGCGCAAGGCGGGCGTCAACGCGGTGGGCGTGATCGGGCTGGTGGAGAACATGCCGTCGGGCGGGGCGCTGCGCCCCGACGATGTGCTGAAATCGCTGTCGGGCCAGACGATCGAGGTGCTGAACACCGACGCCGAGGGCCGCCTGGTGCTGGCCGATGCGCTGACCTATACGCAGCGCCGCTTCCACCCGCGCTTCGTGATCGACCTGGCGACCCTGACCGGCGCCATCGTCGCCACCCTGGGCTTCGAGCATGCCGGCGTGTTCAGCAATGACGACCAGCTTGTGGCGCGCATCACGGCGGCGGGGCGCCATACCGGCGAGCGGGTGTGGCAGCTTCCGCTCGATCCCTTCTATGACAAGATGATCAAGTCCAAGATCGCCGACATGAAGAATATCGGCGGGCCCAACAGCGGCGCAATCACCGCCGCCCAGTTCCTCAAGCGCTTCATCGAGAAGGACACCGCCTGGGCGCACCTGGATATCGCGGGCGTCGCCTGGCAGGACGGCGAGCAGAAGCCGGCCATTCCGTCCTGGGGGACGGGCTGGGGCGTGCGGCTGCTGAACCGCATGGTGATCGAGCATTATGAATCCTGATCCCATTGCCTCACCATGGGCGGGCTTGACCCGCCCATCCAACGTCCTGCCGCTCGACGGAAAGTTGGATGGCCGCCTCAAGGGCGGCCATGGAGAGGGTGGATGCTCATGACCGAAACGCTGTTCTACCATCTCGAACGCCGCAGCCTGGAGGAGGTGCTTCCCGGGCTGGTGGAGAAGTCGCTGCAGCGCGGCTGGCGCGTCGGCATCAAGACCGATTCCAGCGAACGCTCCGACGCGCTGGACACGCTGCTATGGACCTATGACGACCGCTCGTTCCTGCCGCACGCGCAACTGGGGGACGGCGAGGCGTCGGTCCAGCCGGTGCTGATCACGGTGGAGGAGGGCAATCCCAATTCCGCCAACATCCTCTTTTATGTCGGCGGCGCGCGGCCGTCCGGCTGGTCGGCGTTGAACGATCTGGCGCGGGTGGTATTGCTGTTCGACGGGCGCGACGAAGGCGCGCTGTCGGTGGCGCGGGCGGCCTGGAAGGACGCCAGGGCCGCCGGCCATGATGTGACCTACTGGAAGGAATCGCCTTCCGGAAAATTTGAAAAGCAGAACTGAACGGAAACGTCTTGGCCTATTTCTCGCCCATCTTTAACATCGCCATCCTGCTGATCGACCTGGCCCTGGCCTGGCATGTGATCCGCAGCGGCCGCTCGCCGCTGTGGATCATGGGCATGGCGCTCGCCTCCTTCGTCAATGTCCTGGCGCTGGTGGCGGTGTGGCTGGCCTATCTGGTCATGGCGGTCATTCCCGATCTCTTGAACAGCCATGGCGCCCGCCGCTTCGCCGGCAGCGTGGTGAATGTCGCGGACCCGGGACGCGGCTATCGCGAGAAGAAGCGCCAGGTGGAACTGATCGGCTCGGTCGACGCCAAGCGGGCGCTGGCGGAGGAAAGCGTCAAGCGCGGCCTCCATGCGCAAGCCATCGAACTCTATGAAAGCGCGATGCAGGGCCCGCTGGGCGGAAACGATCCCGCTTTGCTGAAGGGCCTGGGCCGCGCCCGCATGCTGGCGGGCCAGGGGCCGGAGGCCGAGGCGCTGTTCGTCAGGCTTAAGGAGGTGGACCCCGCGGCCTTCGATGCCGATGCCGAACTGGATTATGCCCGCGCGCTGGCCTTGCAGGGCAAGAATGACGCGGCGGTGGCGCAATATGAAAAGGTGGTGGCGCGCTACCCCGGCGAGGAGGCGCGCGCCCGTTTCGGGCTGTTGCTGGAACAGATCGGCCAGACCGCCCGCGCCCAGGCGCTGTTCGCGGAGATCCTGGCGTCGGTGAAGGGCGCGCCCGGCTATTACCGCTCGCGGCAGAAAGAATGGACCGCCATCGCCAGGTCGCACATCAAATAAAGCTCGCCGCACATCAAACAAAATATGTCATGGCCGGGCTTGACCCGGCCAGCCACCCGTCCCGCGCCGATCGTGGATGGCCGGCTCGGAGGCCGGCCATGGCATTCGTTTGGCGGCCATGACGGGGCAGCTTATTCCGCGTCGTCGTCGGTCTTTTTGGGCCGCGCCATCTTGGCCAGCAGCGCCGTTTCGCGGTGCCAGCGCTTGAGCGGCCGCGCCGGATAACCGCCGACCCGCTCGCCCGCCGCGATGTCGCGCGTCACGCCGCTGCGCGCCGCCAGCCGCGCCCCCGCGCCGATAGTGAGATGGTCGCTGATGCCGACCTGGCCGCCGATCAGCACCATGGGGCCGACGGTGGTGGAGCCGCCGATGCCGACCTGCGCCACCAGCAGCGAGTGATGGCCGATGCGGACATTGTGGCCGACATGGATCAGGCTGTCGAAGCGCACGCCGCGCTCGATATGAGTGTCGCCGATGGCGCCGCGATCCACCGTGCAGTTGCTGCCGAACTCGACATCGTCCTCGATCACCACCCGGCCAAGCTGCGGCACCCGCAACAGCCCCTCCAGGCTTGGCACGAAGCTGAAACCCTGGTTGCCGATGGAATTGTTCGGCCCCATCACCACCCGGTTGCCGATCACGCTGTGGGTGACGACGCAGTTGGGGCCGATGCGGCAATCGTCGCCGATGACGGTGCCGCGCCCGATCACCACATTGTTGCCGATCCAGCAATTCCTGCCGATCCGCGCGCCCGCGCCGATCTCGCCGCCGGGACCGACCTCGGTGCCGCCGCCCAGGGTGGCGGTGGGATGCAGCGGCAGGGGCGCGCGCACGCCCGCCTGCAATCGCGCCGGCGGATAGAAGATATGGCCGACCTGGGCGAAAGCCAGGCGCGGATTGGGCACCACCAGCAGGGTCACGCCATGCGGCAGGCCGGCCAGCTTGTCGGATGTGATCACCACGCTGGCCTTGGTCACGGCGAAGGCGTTGGCGTATTTGGCGTCGCTGAACAGCGAGATGTCGCCGGCCTCCGCCGTCTCCAGCGCGGCGACATCGCGCAACGGAACATCGGCGGCGCCGCGTTCGATCCCGGCGCCGATGCGGGCGGCGATGTCGCTCAGCAGGTAAGGGCCGGCGCGCTCATAGAAACGGTCATCGGTCATGGTGGCGGGAGCCTAGTGCATGATCCGCGCACGGAAAAGCCGTCAAACATTCGCCGTTTCGTAGGCTTCCGACGCCGCGACCCAGGTCTTTTCGGCGGCTTCCAGCTTGCGCGCGGCCTCGGCGCGCTTTTTCGACACCGAGGCGGCCTTGCCCGGGTCCTTGCTGAACAGCAGGGGGTCGGACAGGGCCTTGTCCAGTTTCGCCAGTTCGGCGGTCAGGGCGGCGATCTGGTGCTCGGCGGCGGTAACCTTGTCCTTCAGCGGCTTCAGGTTGGCGCGCTTCTCGGCGTTGCTGCGGCGGGCCTCTTCCTTGTTGACCTTGGGCGCGGATTCTTCGACGCGGCGCGTCGGCGCATTGTCGCCGGTCAGCAGGAAGCGGCGGTAATCGTCCAGATCGCCCTCGAACGGCTTGACATGGCCGTCGCTGACCAGCAGCAGCCGGTCGGCGGTGGCCTCGATCAGGCGGCGGTCATGGCTGACCAGGATCACCGCGCCGTCGAAATCGTTGAGCGCTGTCAACAGTTCGTTGCGGGCGTCGATGTCGAGATGGTTGGTGGGTTCGTCCAGGATCAGCAGGTTGGGCTTGTCCAGCGTGGTCAGCGCCAGCATCAGCCGGGCGCGCTCGCCGCCCGACAATTTGCCCACCTGGGTCTGCGCCTTGTCGGCGGAAAAGCCGAAACCGCCCAGCTGGGTGCGCACCTGTTCCAGCGTCAGCCTGGGGCGCAGGTGCTGAAGCGTCTGGATCGGGGTGATGGCGGTGTCGAGTTCTTCCGCCTGGTGCTGGGCGAAATAGCCCACCACCAGCTTGCGCGCCGGGGTGAACTCGCCGCTCATCGCCTCCAGCTTGCCCGCCAGCAGCTTGGCCATGGTGGACTTGCCGTTGCCGTTCTTGCCCAGCAGCGCCACGCGGTCCTGGGGATCGAAACGGAAGCTCAGGCCGGTCAGGATCGGCTTGCCCGGCTCATAGCCGACGCTGGCGCGGTCCATGGTGATCAGCGGCGGCGAGGCGGGCGTGGCCTCGGGGATGCGGATCGGCGCCACGAACTCGTCGGGCGGCACTTCCACCGTCGCCATCTTGGCCAGCATCTTCATGCGGCTTTGCGCCTGCGCCGCCTTGGCGGCGCTCGCCTTGAAGCGGTCGACGAATTTCTGCATGTGGGCGCGGGCGGCTTCCTGCTTCTTGGCGAAGGCCAGGTCGTTGGCGCGCGCCGCCGCGCGGGTGGCGGTGAAGGTGTCGTAGCCGCCGGTATAAAGCTTCAGCTTGCCGCGCTCCAGGTGCAGGATGAATTCGCAGGCCGTGTTCAACAGGTCGCGGTCATGGCTGACGATCAGGATGGTGCCGCGATATTTCTGGATGAAATTCTCCAGCCACAGCACGCCTTCCAGGTCGAGATAGTTGGTCGGCTCGTCCAGCAGCAGCAGGTCCGGCGCGGTGAACAGGATCGCCGCCAGCGCCACGCGCATGCGCCAGCCGCCGGAGAATTCCTTGCAGGGACGCAACTGGTCTTCGGCGCTGAAACCCAGGCCGGCCAGGATCTCGGCGGCGCGGGCGGGCGCGGTATAGGCGTCGATGGCTTCCAGCCGGTGATAGATGTCGCCCAGCCGGTGGCCGTCGGTTTCATGCTCGGCTTCCGCCAGCAGGCGGGTGCGCTCATGGTCGGCTTCCAGCACGGTGTCCAACAGGCTGGTGTCGGTGCCCGGCGCTTCCTGCGCCACCGCGCCGACCTTCCAGGCCGATGGCCAGCTCACCTCGCCGTCATCCTGGTGCAGGCGGCCCAGGATCACATTGAACAGCGTGGATTTGCCCGCGCCGTTGCGGCCCACCAGGCCGATGCGCCGTCCGGCGGGCAGGTTGGCGGTCGCCCCGGACAGGATTTCCCGCCCGGCGATCCGCACCGTGATATTGTCAATCGCCAGCATTTGCGGGGCGTATAGAGCAAGGGTTGCGATTCCGGAAGGCCCGATGCATAAGGCGCGCGAAATTCCCCTTTTCCGGAGACTTAACCCATGGCCGTCGAGCGCACCCTTTCGATCATCAAGCCGGACGCGACCCGCCGGAACCTGACCGGCAAGATCATCGCCAAGTTCGAGGAGGCGGGCCTGCGCATCGTCGCCAGCCGCCGCGTCCGGCTTTCCCAGGCCGATGCCGAGGCGTTCTATGCCGTCCACAAGGAGCGCCCCTTCTTCAAGGACCTGGTCCGGTTCATGATCAGCGGCCCGGTGGTGGTGCAGGTGCTGGAAGGCGAGGGCGCCATCCAGAAGAACCGCGACGTGATGGGCGCGACCAATCCGGCCAATGCCGCGCCAGGCACCATCCGCAAGGAATTCGCCGAGAGCATCGAGGCCAATTCGGTCCACGGTTCCGACGCGCCGGAAACGGCGGCGAACGAGATCAGGTTCTTCTTCCGCGATCTGGATATCGTCGGGTAACCTGTTTCGTCATGGCCCGCTTCATGTGGGCCATCCGGTTTTGACTTGCAGGATCAGGGCGCGTGCCGGACTATCGCGGCATGCGCCCTGAACGTTTGTACTATGTGTACATTCTCGCCAGTGGGCCGATTTTGGAAAACAATCCCGGATGGGCGGACCTTGCCGGGACTCTGGTTTAAGCGGTTAACTGGATGGCCCGGACAAGCCGGGCCATGACGCGTTGGGTTCATGCAAGGCAAGACCGTCATCATCACCGGCGCGACCTCCGGCATCGGCGAAGTCGCCGCGTTACGGCTGGCGGAGCAGGGGGCGCGCATCGTGTTCGTGGCGCGCGACCAGGCCCGCGCCGATGCCATGCTGACGAAGCTGCGGGCCGCCAACCCGGGCGCGGACCATGCGATGCATCTGGCCGATCTGTCGCGGCTTTCGGAAATGAAGCGCATCGGCGCCGAACTGGCGCGCGAGCCGCGCATCGACGTGCTGGTGAACAATGCCGGAGCGCTGTTCGACCGGCGGCGGGAAACGGCGGACGGGCTGGAGATGGCCTTCGCCCTCAACCATATGGCCTATTTCGTGGTGACCCATGCGCTGCTGCCGCATCTGAAGCCCGGCGCGCGCATCGTCAGCGTGGCGTCGCGCGCCCATCGCCGGGGGCGGCTGGATTTCCGCGACCTGCAATCGCGCCACGGCTATCGCGGCTTCACGGCCTACTCGACCTCCAAGCTGTGCAACATCCTGTTCACCCGCGAACTGGCCGCGGCCCGCGCGCCGGCGGGCGTCACCGCCAATTGCCTGCATCCCGGCTTTGTCGCCACCCGCTTCGGCGACGAGTCCGGCGGGGTGACGCGGCGTATGGTCGGGCTGGCCAAGACTCTCTTCGCCATTTCGCCGGAAGAGGGCGCCAGGACGATCGTCTATCTGGCGTCGTCGCCCGGGGTGGAGGGCGTCAGCGGCACGTATTTCGCCAAATGCAGGCCCGTGACGCCGTCCCGCGCGGCGCGCAACGATGCCGACGCCAAACGGCTGTGGGAGATTTCAGAGGCGATTGCGGGGTTCTAACCGTCATCCCCGGCGAGCGCGAAGCGCGAGGGAAGGGGACCCCTTCCCCTCGCGCCGCGGATCGCGGCGCTCGGCCGGGAATGACATCTGACGGTTAGGCTAAGGTATCCCGAACTATGGATGCGTATCCCATGGCGCAGACGACCCTTCAGGGGTTGAAGACCGCCAGTCCCTTTTCCAGCCGCACCCCGCCCGTCGCCAGCAGCTTCACCGCTTCGGGATAAAGCCTGTGCTCGACGTCCAGCACCCGCGCCGCCAGCGCTTCGGGTGTGTCGGAGGGACGCACCGGCACGCTGGCCTGCGCGATCACCGGCCCGGCATCCAGTTCCGGCACCACGAAATGCACGCTGGCGCCCGACAGCGCTTCTCCGGCCGCGATCACCCGCTCATGCACCCGCGTGCCTTTATACGCGGGCAGCAGCGAGGGATGGATGTTGACCAGCCGGCCTTCCCAGCCGCGCACGAAGCCGTCGGACAGGATGCGCATGAAGCCCGCCAGCACCACGATCTGGGCATTGGCGGCGCGCAGGGCGTCGTCGATCTCGGCGTCGAAGGCCTCGCGGCTCTTGCCCTTGTGCGGGATCACCAGCGTCGGGATGCCCGCTTCGGCGGCGCGTTCCAACCCTTCCGCGCCTTCGACATTGGAAACGACCAGGGTGATCCTGTAGCTGGCGTCCTGCGCCGCGATCAGCGCGGAAAGGTTGGTGCCGCGCCCGGAGATCAGGACGGCGACCCGCTTCAAAGCCTCAGCGCTCCGCGATACACGGTCTTGGCTTCGCCGCCGCCTTTCACCAGCATGCCGATGCGCATGCCGCCGCCGAACGCCGCGATTACCGCCTCCGCATGGGCTTCGTCGGTCACCGCCACCATGCCGATGCCGCAATTGAAGGTGCGCAGCATCTCGGCTTCGGCGATGCCCGCCTGTTTCGCCAGCCATTGGAACACCGGCGGCACCGCGATGGCGTTCAAGTCCACCTCCGCGTCCAGGCCTTCGGGCAGGCAGCGCGGCAGGTTGTCGGTGATGCCGCCGCCGGTGATATGGGCCAGGCCCTTGACGCCGCCGGTCTTCATCGCCGCCAGCGCGTCCTTCACATAAAGCCGCGTCGGGGTCAGCAATGCTTCGCCCAGGCTGATGTTTTCCTTGCCGCCGCCGAATGGCGAGGGCGCATCCAGGCCGAGGCCGGATTTCTCCACCACCTTGCGCACCAGCGAATAGCCGTTGGAGTGCACGCCGCTGGAGGGCACGCCCACCAGCACGTCGCCCGCCTTCATCGTATCCAGCTTGGGTAGAATCGCGTCGCGTTCCACCGCGCCGACCGCGAAACCCGCCAGGTCGAAATCGCCCTTGGCGTACAGGCCGGGCATCTCCGCCGTCTCGCCGCCGATCAGGGCGCAACCGCTTTCCCGGCAGGCCCGCGCGATGCCGCCCACGGTGACCGCGGCGGCTTCCACGTCCAGCTTGCCGGTGGCGTAGTAGTCCAGGAAGAACAGCGGCTCCGCCCCCTGCACCACGATGTCGTTGATGCACATCGCGACCAGGTCCTGGCCGATGCCGTCGAATTTGCGGGTGTCGATGGCCAGTTTCAGCTTGGTGCCGACGCCGTCGGTGCCGGAGACCAGGATCGGGTCCTTGAACCCGGCGGCTTTCAGGTCGAACAGCCCGCCGAACCCCCCCAGGTCGGCGTCGGCGCCGGGCCGGCGCGTCGCCTTGGCGGCGGGGCCGATACGGGCCACCAGTTCCTCGCCGGCGTCGATATCCACGCCGGCGTCTTTATATGTCAGGCCGCTTTTGGGGTCGGGCATGGCCCCGTTTAATCAGCCCCGCCGGACGGCGCAAGGCAGGAGCCGCAACCGCGCACAGTTGCCCCAAATTTGCCCGTCCGGCGTGGGACTTACCGCCTTCCGCCCGTCATCCCGGGCCGGTATAGTCGTCCCTTCCAAACCCAGGCATCCCATGCACCCGCGTATCTTCGTCCTTCTGGCCGTCCTGTTCGTGGCCGGGCTTCTCCCCGCCGGGGCGCAGGAATCGCTCTACACCGTTTCGGGCGTGCATGTGGACGCCAGCGCCGCCTCCTCGACCGAGGCGCTGAACGCCGCCGTCGCGCAGGGCCGCGCCAGGGCGTTCCAGATTCTCTATCGCCGCCTGACCCGCCAGGCCGACTGGGGACGCCAGCCGCTGCTGGACATGCCGGGGCTGCTGCGCGTCAGCCGGGGCTACACCGTGGCGAACGAACGGCGGTCCACCACCCGCTATGTCGCCGACGCCACCTATATGTTCAACCCCGATGCGGTGGTGCGGTTGCTGCGCGCCGCCGGCATCGCCTATTCGCAGGTCCAGGCGCGCCGCATCCTGGTGATCCCCATGTCGCCCGGCGTCGGCCATGGTCCCTGGGCCAATGCGCTGATGGCGCCCGCCTTCCATGACAGCCTGGTGCCCTTCACCGTGCTGGCGCCGGAAGACGATGCCGCGCTGGCCGACATGAATTTCGACGCCGCCGGCTGGAACGATGTCGCGGCCGTCGCGGCCAGGAACCATGTCAGCGAAGTGGCGCTGGTGCAGGCGCTGTATGCGGGCGGCAAGGTCACCGTGAACATCAAGCGGCTGGGGCAAGGCGAGGCGCCGGCCAGGACCAGCCTGGACGTGCCGCTGCTGCAGACCGTGGGCACCACCTATCCGGCGGCGGCGCAAGCGGCGGTGCGCTCCATCGAGGATATGTGGAAGACGCGCACGGCGCTGGACTACAGCCAGCGCGGGCGGCTGACGGTGGATGTGCGCATCGTTTCGCTGGTGCAATGGGGTGATATCCAGTCCCAGCTCGCCACCGTCGGCAACGTCACCAATGTCACGGTGACGGCGATGGATATCGGCTATGCCCGCCTCGCCATCTCCTATGTCGGCGGCGTCGACCAGCTGCGCGAAAGCCTGGGCGGCGCGGGGCTGGCGCTGACCGGCCGCGGCCAGGGCCCCTGGACGCTCGCCAGCACGCGATGATCCGGCACCTGCCGAATATCGTCTCCGCCTTGCGCCTGCTGGCGGCGCCGGTCGTCGCCTGGCTGATCCTGGCGGGCCACGACACCGCCTCGCTGCTGGTATTCGCGCTGGCGGGCGGCAGCGACGCGGTGGACGGCTTCATCGCCCGGCGCTGGGGCGTGACCTCCGGCGTCGGGGCATGGCTCGATCCGGTGGCCGACAAATTGCTGATGCTGTTCTGCTTCGCCGTCTTGTTCGCGGTCCATGCCGCGCCCGTCTGGCTGGTCTTCCTGGTGATCGCCCGCGACATGGCCATCGCGGCGGGGTGGCTGCTGATCCGCTACATCCCGCTGAAGATCGAAACCGGGCCGCTGCCGGCGGGCAAGCTTTCGACGGTGGTGCAGGTGCTCTACATCCTGGCGATCCTGCTGCTGCTGGCCTTCGACATCGACGCGCCGCGCCTGGCCGGCGCCTTAGCCTGGATCTGCGGGCTGGCCGCCATCGCTTCCGCCGCCGCCTATGCCGGTGTTTTCCTGCGCGGCGTCTTCACGCAAGGCCGGCCCGCCTGATGGTGCAGCTTGTCCTTCCGCTCCAGGTCCGCAGCGCCACAGGCCGCGCCGATTTCATCGTCGCGGCCTGCAACCAGGCGGCGGTGACCTTCGTCGATTCCTTCCCCGACTGGCCGGCGCCCGCCGCCGTGCTGCACGGCCCGCCGGCCAGCGGCAAGTCGCACCTGGCGGCGGTGTGGGCGGGGAAGGCGAATGCGGAAATCATCGCTGCCGCATCGCTGGACGCCAATGTCCCCGACGGCGCGCTGGTGGTGGAGGATGTCGGCGCGGGCGTGGCCGAAGCGCCGCTGTTCGCGCTGATCGAGCGCGGCGCGCCGCTGTTGATCACCTCGCAACAGCCGCCCGCCGCATGGCCGGTGGCGCTGCCCGACCTGGTGTCGCGGGCGCGCGCGCTGCTGCACTTCGCGCTGTGGGCGCCGGACGACGCCCTGCTGATGGGGCTGGCGGTCAAGCTGTTCGCCGACCGCCAGGTCCAGGTGCCGGAAAATGTGGTGACGGCGATGATCGCCGGGCTGGAGCGTTCGCCCGCCGCCATCCGGGATTTCGTGGCGCGAGCCGACGCCGCGGCCCTGGCGGCGAAAAAGCCGATAACCTTGAGCCTTATCAGGGACTTGCTGGCCCGCCCGCCGGGCGCTTACCCCTTTATGTCATGACATCTTCACGGATCAGGGGTTAGGCTGGCGGCCATGTCCACCCCGCCCACCCAACCGCTCGCCGTGGCGAACGAAGACGCGCCCGATTCCGCCGTCGCCACCGAGGAGGTGGTCGTCCTGAAGCACCAGGACACGGTGTCCTATGATCCGGTCTCGCCGCAGCGTTTCGTCAACCGCGAATTGTCGTGGCTGGCCTTCAACCGCCGGGTGATCGAGGAATCCCAGAACCGCCGCCATCCGCTGTTCGAGCGGCTGCGCTTTCTCTCCATCTCGGCGTCCAACCTGGACGAGTTCTACATGGTGCGCGTCGCCGGCCTGATGGGCATGGTGCGCAACAATGTCGCCACGCCCTCCGCCGACGGCCTGACCCCGGCGCAGCAACTGGCCGAAGTGGACAAGGCCGCCCGCGGGCTGATCGCCGACCAGCAGAATATCTGGACCCGGATCCATGCCGAACTGCGCAAGGAAGGCATCGCCGTGCTGACCGGCGAGGAGATCGCCGCCGCCGACCGCGCCTTCCTGGACAAGCAGTTCGCCGAGCAGATCTTCCCGGTGCTGACGCCGCTGGCGATCGACCCCGCCCACCCGTTCCCCTTCATCCCCAATCTGGGCTTCACCATCGCGGTGCAGTTGAAGAACCACCGCGACGGCAAGGAATTCAGCGCGCTGATCCCGGTGCCGCCGCAGCTCAAGCGTTTCATCCGCTTGCCGGACACCGTGCCGAGAAACGTGCGCTTCATCCCGCTGGAGCATGTGATCTCGCTCTATTTCGACCGGCTGTTTCCCGGCCATGGCGTGACCGGCTGGGGCCTGTTCCGCCTGCTGCGCGACAGCGACGTGGAGGTCGAGGAGGAAGCCGAGGACCTGGTGCTGCTGTTCGAGACGCTGCTCAAGCGCCGCCGCCGCGGCAGCGTGATCCACATGAAGTGCGGCAGTTCGATGCCCGCGCCCCTGCGCCATTTCATCGCCGAGCATCTCGACCTGGACGACAGCGAGATCGTCATCGTCGAGAACCTGATGGGCCTGTCGGACCTGGGCAAGCTGATCCTGGGCGAGCGCCCCGACCTTCAGTTCAAGCCCTATATCCCGCGCTTCCCGGAGCGCATCCGCGACCATAACGGCGACATCTTCGCCGCCATCCGCGAGAAGGACCTGATCGTCCATCATCCGTTCGAAAGCTTCGACACGGTGGTGCAGTTCATCCGCCAG
>Ga0153956_1002047_pt1 | contig 15835 bp, 16 predicted proteins | sample TSFL040MetaG_FD_104704 | JGI IMG/M metagenome (GOLD analysis project Ga0153956, IMG submission 104704) | Attine ant fungus gardens microbial communities from Florida, USA - TSFL040 MetaG | ecosystem: Host-associated > Fungi > Mycelium > Unclassified | place: USA: Florida, Wekiwa Springs... | reverse complement strand
AGCAGCGCGGTGCGCGCGACGCGCAGGAACGAATGCGGGTCCGGTGGCGACGGCGGCACCATCACGTAGCGGTGCCGGCCGAGCCAGAGCACGAAGGTCGCGAGCGCCATCAGCACGCCGGGGATGCCGAACGCGATCGCCGCGCCGTAGCTGCGCAGGAAGATCGGCATCAGCAAGGACGCGAAGAACGAGCCGAAGTTGATCGTCCAGTAGAACGTGTCGTAGACGACCTTCGCGAGATGCTTGTTGTGCTGGTCGAACTGGTCGCCGACGAATGCGGAAACCAGCGGCTTGATGCCGCCGGAGCCGAGCGCGATCAGCAGCAGGCCGGCGTAGAAACCGAGCCGGTTGTCCGTGCACAGCGCGAGGCAGACGAAGCCGAGGCAGTACACCAGCGACAGCCACAGCACGGTGCGGTACTTGCCGAAGAAGCGGTCCGACAGCCAGCCGCCGAGCAGAGGGAAGAAGTACACGCCGATCACGAAGGTGTGGAACACGTCCTTGGCGATGCCTGCGCGTTCGGCTTCCGGCGCGAACAGCAGCAGGCTGCCGATCAGGAACGGCGTGAGGATGTTGCGCATGCCGTAGAAGCCGAAGCGTTCACCGGCTTCGTTGCCGATGATGTACGGGATCTGGCGCGGAACGCGCGCCTCGGTCGGTGCGGTTGCGGCGGCTGTCGTCGTCACGATGTTTCCGGCTTTCCAAACCGGCAAGACTACCGAAATGCGCCGCGGAGCGCGGCTCGAGGTTCCGGGCGTGGCGCCGCGCGATGCGCCCGAAGATCGCCCGGCGCTGCTTCAGGACTCGCGTTCGGCGACGAAGCGGGCGAGGTCGCGCAGCGGTCCGGCGGCTGCGCCGAGCGGGCCGATCGCTTCGAGCGCGCGTGAGGTCAGCGCGGCGAGTTCGGCGCGCGAGGCGTCGACGCCGAGGATCGCGGGGTAGGTCGGCTTGTTCGCGGCGGCGTCCTTGCCGGCGGTCTTGCCGAGCCGGGAGGTTTCGGCCTCGACGTCGAGCAGGTCGTCGCGGATCTGGAACGCGAGGCCGATCGAATGGCCGTAGGTTTCCAGCGACGCCAGCGTCGCCGCCTCGCGGCAGCCGGCAGCGAGCGCGCCCAGGCGCACCGATGCGCGGATCAGCGCGCCGGTCTTGTGCACGTGCATGCGTTCGAGTTCGGCGGCGCCGAGTCTCTGGCCGACTGCGGCGAGATCGAAGGCTTGCCCGCCCGCCATGCCGTGCGAGCCGCACGCGATGGCCAGGGTGCGCAGCATGTCCAGGTGCGTGGCCGCGTCGCCGGACAGGCCGGCGTCGTTCGCGAGTACCTCGAACGCGAGCGCCTGCAGCGCGTCGCCGGCGAGAATCGCCATCGCCTCGCCGAACGCGATGTGACAGGTCGGGCGGCCGCGGCGCAGCGCGTCGTCGTCCATCGCCGGCAGGTCGTCGTGGACGAGGGAATAGGCGTGGATGATCTCGACCGCCGCGGCGGAGGAATCGAGGCGGTCGAGCGCCGCGCCGAACGCGCGTCCGGTCGCGTAGACGAGCAGGGGGCGCAGGCGCTTGCCGCCGCCGAGCACGGCGTAGCGCATTGCGCGGTGCAGTTCGACCGGCGGTTGCGCTTCGTCGGGCAGCGCGCGCGCAAGCGCCTCGTCGGCGCGCGCGGACAGCGCGAGGAGTTCGGGAGTCAATTCACTCAAGATGGCAATGCTCTTCGTGAAGGGGGCGGCCATGGGCGGCTGCATCCGGGCCGGCGGATCGCGTATGGCCGCGGCGAACCGGTACGCCACCCGCGGCGGCGATCGCGGGCGATCGCACGAGCTGCGCCGCTGTTCGTCAGGGCGGATCGCGCAGCGCGCCGTCGAACGGCTGCGCCGATTCCGGCATCGCCGGATCGAGCAACTGGTTCACGCGCAGCTTGGCCTGGTCGAGCGCGCCCTGGCAGCTGCGGTAGAGCGCGATGCCGCGCTCGAACGACTGCAGCGAATCGTCGAGGCTGAGCTCGCCCTGTTCCATGCGCACGACGAGTTGTTCGAGTTCATCCAGCGATTTCTCGAACTGGGCGACCTGTGGGGTTTCGGCGGCTTTCGGCATGGGCGCGAACGCTAGCTCAGCGCGGCGGCAAGATCAATGCGCGTATGTCGTCAGCGGCCGGGCGGCACCGCGGACCTGCGCCATTGCAACTGCGCGTGGTGTGCGTCGAACAGTCGCGCGCCGGCCTCGGCGAGCCACAGGTCCGCCACCGCGAGCAGGGTGCCGTCGCCGTCGAACAGCAGCGGCAGGCGACCGCGTTGCCACGGCGGAATCCCGGCTTCCTGGAACAGGTCGCGCAGTTCGCGCGTATGTCCGTCGGTGCGCAGGCGCAGGCTTTCGCCGCCGCGGCGGAAGCGCACGTGCAGATGCGGCGTCAGTTCCGCGTGGCCGTTCGCGCAGGCCAGACGCAAGCTGCCGAGGTCGAGCGGCAGGGCGAGATCGGCGCCGCGGAATTCGGCCGTCCAGTCGAACGGCGGCAATTGCAGCGGCAGCATCGCGTAGAGAAGCTCGCGATGGCGGCGCACCTCGGTGCCGGGCCAGCGCACGCAAGGCTGGCGGTCTTCCGCGGCCTCGCCGAGCTGGCGCACCAGTTCGGCAGCCTGGTAGTGGGTGGGCTCGGGCAGCGCGAGCGAGCGCAACCAGCGCCGCAGCACCGGGTCGCGCAGCGCCTGCGGCAATGCCAGCCATTCGCGGAAGCGCAGCGTCGACGGATCGAGTCCCTGCGTGCGCGCGAGCGCACGTTCGGCTTCCTCGTCGATGAACTCCGCCGCCGCGCGCGCCCATGCGGCGCTCTGCGCGATGCTCGCCTCCGCCTCGGGCCAGCGGCGCACGATGCGCGGCATCACCTGAAGGCGCAGGAAGTTGCGGTCGATGGTCGGATCGGCGTTGCTCGGGTCGTGGACCCAGCGCAGGCGGTTGGCTTCGGCGTATTCGTGCAGGGCCGCGCGCGGCAGCGCGAGCAACGGGCGCCACGCGTGGCCGCAACCGAACCGGCGCAGCGGACGCATCGCGCCGAGGCCCTCGGGTCCGGCGCCGCGCAGCAGTTTCAGCAGGACGGTTTCCGCCTGGTCGTCGCGATGGTGCGCGAGCGCGACGATTTCGCCCGGCGTCAGCAGCGCCTCGATCTCGCCGTAGCGCGCTCGCCGCGCGCTCGCCTCGAGGCCGAGGCCCGACTGGCGCGCGACCGCCGTAGAGCGCACCGCCAGCGGCACGTCGAGCGTGCCGGCGAATGCGGCGCAATGCGCGGCCCACTGCGCGCTCTCGCTGTTCATGCCGTGGTCGACGTGCACGGCGCGCAGGCCGCGCTCGCGCGCCTCGGGCGCTTGCGCGAGCGCGTGCAGCAGCACGCTGGAATCGAGCCCGCCGCTGAAGGCGACCAGCAGCGGCCCGGCGGGAAGTTCGGCGAGTGCTGACCCGATGAGGTCGCGGATGCGGCGATTCGGCATGCGGGCTACGAGTCAGCGCATCCGATCGTCGCGCACGGCGATGCATCGCGAAAGCGCGGGACTCCCATCCGCCGGACGGTCCCGTGCCGCAGCGCATCCGCGAGCCGCACGGGACGAGCGCATCGCGCACTCAATTCCACGAGCAGACGACCTTGCCGCAATTGCCGGCGTCCATCAGGTCGAAGCCCTTCTGGAAATCGTCGATGTGGATCTGGTGCGTCAGCACCTTCTGCAGCGGAAAGCCGGTCAGCACCATCTGCGTCATCTTGTACCAGGTCTCGTACATGCGGCGACCGTAGATGCCCTGCAGGGTGAGGCCCTTGAAGATCACCTTGTCCCAGTCGATGCCGGCGCCGTTCGGCATGATGCCGAGCATCGCGACCTTGCCGCCGTGGTACATGCAGTCGAGCATGTCGTTGAACGCGCGCGGGTTGCCGGACATCTCCAGGCCGACGTCGAAGCCTTCCATGTGCAGGTCCTTGACGACCTCGTTGAGCGATTGCTTGGAGACGTTGACCACGCGCGTCGCGCCCATGTCGGCGGCGAGCTTGAGGCGGAAATCGTTGACGTCGGTGACTACGACGTTGCGCGCGCCGATGTGCTTGCAGATGCCGGCGGCGATGATGCCGATCGGGCCGGCGCCGGTGATCAGCACGTCTTCGCCGATCACATCGAACTCCAGCGCGCAATGCGCGGCGTTGCCGTACGGGTCGAAGAACGCGGCGAGTTCGCTTGGGATCTGGTCCGGAATCGGCCACAGGTTCGAGGCCGGCACCGCGACGAACTCGGCGAACGCGCCGTTGCGGTTCACGCCGATGCCGACCGTGTTCGGGCACAGGTGCTGCTTGCCTGCGCGGCAGTTGCGGCACACGCCGCAGACGATGTGGCCTTCGGCCGAGACGCGCTGGCCGACCGCGTAGCCGCGCACCGCGGCGCCGACCTCGACGATGCGGCCGACGAACTCGTGACCGATCACGAGGCCCGGCTTGATCGTGCGCTGCGACCACGCGTCCCATTTGTAGATGTGCAGGTCGGTGCCGCAGATCGCGGTCTTCTCCAGCTTGACCAGCACGTCGTTCGGGCCGATCTCGGGGATCGGAACCTGCTCCATCCAGATGCCGGGTGCCGCTTCGCGCTTGACCAGCGCCTTCATGGTTGCCTGTGACATGGACTTGCCCGTGGTGCGCCGGCGGCGCGTATCCGCCGATTATACGTTTTGCTCCCGCGTCTTCGATGCTCGACGGCCGCGACGAAGGGTCCCGCGCCGGCAGCGTTTCCGCACGGGCGACGCCGGCATCCGATAAGGACTAGACTGGCGGCCTGCACACAACAGTCGGGGGGCTGCTCCGTGGGCATTGTCGCCATCATCAAGCGGGCGTTCGGCGTCGGCGCGCCGGAAACCGACGGCTCGGAGCCGGGGTCGCGGCGGCGCAAGCCGCGCCTGAACGCGCGCGGCGGCATGCGCGTGCTGGTCATCGACGATTCGAAGACGGTGATCGCCCTGCTCAGCCGCATGCTGCAGCAGAACGGCTACGTGGTGCAGGGCGCGGAAGACGCGACGGCCGGGCTGCAGATCGCCGTGGGCGAATGCCCCGACCTGATCTTCCTCGACATCGTGCTGCCGGGCATGAGCGGTTTCGAAGCGCTGCGCCAGTTGCGGCGGGAGCCGGCCACGCGCGCGATTCCGGTCATCATGATGAGCGGCAACGAGCAGGCGACCGAGCAGTTCTACGTGCAGAAGATCGGCGCCGACGATTTCATGAAGAAGCCCTTTTCCCGCGCGGAAGTCTTTGCGCGCATCGAGCGGTTGCTGGACGATACGCTGTTGCCGCAGCGTTCCGTCCACCCGTCCGCCTCGCCGGCAGGCGACTGACGCGGCGTCCGCTGCGCTTTTCCGGGTTTGCGTCCGGCGATCGGAATCGACGCCGGCCGCTCCCGCGTTTCGTGCGGTTCAATCTTCGACCAGGGGGACATCCATGCACATCTCTTCGCTCGCGCTCGCCATGCTGCTGTCCGTCGGCGGCGCGCACGCCGCTTCGCTGACCGCCGGACCGTCGCAACAGGGCATCACGGCGGTCGCGGCGCCGGTCGGCGGCGGCTCGATGTCGCAGACCGCCGACACCACGCCGGTCGCCGGCAACTCGGTGGCGTGCAACGCGTCGGGTGTCACCACGGTCAGCGACTACTACCGGCGCTTCTACTTCGCGGAGACCGGCGCGACGGGGCCGGCCAGCGTGACCAGCGTCGACGTCGGCGTCGAAAGCAGCAGCGGCCAGACCATCGTCGTGAACCTGTATTCGATTCCGCATGCGGTCGCCGTCGACACCATCGACACGGCGCAGCTCGCCCTGCTCGGCACGGGCAGCGTCGCGGTGCCGGCCGGCACCGGCCTGTCGTCCGTCAACGTGCCGGTCGTCGGCGCCATCGCCGATACCGCCGGCAACGACCTCGTCGTCGACGTGCACGCCCCCGACGGCAGCGCGGACAACAGCGGCTTCTTCATCGGCTCGACCCCGTCGGCCGAGACGCACCCGGGCTTCCTGATGGCGCCCGATTGCGGGATCGCCGCGCCGACCGCGACGGCGGCGATCGGTTTGCCGGACATGCACATCATCCTCGTCGTCAACGGCAGCGGGCTGCCGGTCGAACTGCAGTCGTATTCGGTCGATTGACGCGACCCCGCGGATCGGCGCCGGGCCGCCTTTGCGGGACGGTGCACCGATGCGCGCGCCCGGAACGAACGGCTGCAATCGCGGCGGCGTATGAAACAATCGCGTGATGCCCGCCGATCATCGACCCCCCGCGATCTTCCTGATGGGACCCACCGCCTCGGGCAAGACGGCGCTGGCGTGCCTGCTGGCCGAACGGTTTCCGTTGCGACTGGTCAGCGTCGACTCGGCACTGGTCTATCGCGGACTCGACATCGGCGCGGCGAAGCCGGATGCGGCGACCCTGGCGCGCCATCCGCATCGGCTCATCGACATCCGCGAGCCGCGGCAGGCGTATTCGGCGGCCGATTTCCGCGCCGACGCGCTCGCCGCGATGCGCGACATCACGCGCGTCGGCGCGGTGCCGTTGCTGGTCGGCGGCACCGGCCTGTATTTCCGCGCGCTCGAGCGCGGCCTGTCCGACCTGCCGGACGCGAACGCCGAACTCCGCGCGGAACTTGCGGCCGAGGCCGGGCGAATCGGCTGGCCGGCGCTGCACGCGCGGCTCGCCGCGTTCGATCCGCCGGCCGCCGCGCGCATCCGGCCGAACGACGCGCAGCGCATCCAGCGTGCGCTCGAAGTCATCGAGCTGAGCGGCCGGCCGCTGTCGGAGCAGCAGGGCGGGGCGGGCGAGCGGTTGCCGTGGCGCGTGCTCAAGCTCGCGCTGGTGCCGGCCGTGCGCGGCGAGCTGCACGAGCGCATCGCCCGGCGTTTCGACGCGATGCTGGCGGACGGGTTCCTCGAGGAGGCGCGCCGGCTGCGCGCGGACGTCCATTTCGATGCCGATCTGCCGGCGATGCGCGCGGTCGGCTATCGCCAGGCCTGGCCCTTTCTGGATGGCGCGACCGACGCCGCGACCTTCCGCGATCGCGCGATCTTCGCCACGCGACAGCTCGCCAAGCGCCAGTGCACGTGGCTGCGCAGCGAGGTCGATGCGCGCCTGTTCGATCCCGATCGAACCATGCTGGCCGACGATGCCGGCACGGCGGTGGCGCAGTTCCTTGCCGGCGGCGTGACCGCGCCTGCGTAATGTGAGACAGGCCATTCTCTTCGCGCAAACATGTCGTTAAGATGCGCGACCAGCTGAATCTTGATTGAACCGGCCCCGGCGTTGGGGCTCGCTCGGCGTGTCGCGCGGTTTTTTTGCCGGTTCGCAGTTACGTTGCAGGGAGAACAAGACCATGTCCAAGGGGCAGTCGTTGCAGGATCCGTTTCTGAACGCGTTGCGGCGCGAGCGCGTGCCGGTGTCGATCTATCTGGTCAACGGCATCAAGTTGCAGGGCACGGTCGAGTCGTTCGACCAGTTCGTCGTGCTGTTGCGCAATACCGTCAGCCAGATGGTCTACAAGCACGCGATTTCGACCGTGGTGCCGTCGCGCAACGTGCGCGTCGGCGGACCCGACGGCACCCACGTGAGCGGTGGCCCGGTCGCCGTCGACGCAACCGACGACGGCAACGCCTGAGCGGCTCGCGCGCGGACGCCGCCCCTTGAATCGGGCGGCGGCAGGACGCATTGCATGCGTTCCCCATGCAAGGTGAATCCCCCTGTTCGAACGATCGAAAAAAGGCGAGCGCGCGTTGCTGCTGCAACCCCAGGCGCCGGGCCAGCATGATCCGGTCGCGCTGGAAGAGTTCGGCGAACTCGCGCGCTCGGCCGGTGCCAGCGTCGTCGGTTCGCTGAACGCGCGCGTCGAACGCCCGAACCCGCGTTATTTCGTCGGCACCGGCAAGGCCGAGGAACTGCGCATGCTGCGGCAATCGCTCGACGCCGACCTGATCCTCGTCAACCACGCGCTCAGCCCGGTGCAGGAGCGCAACCTCGAGAAACTCACCGAGTGCCGCGTCGTCGACCGTACCGGCCTGATCCTCGACATCTTCGCGCAGCGAGCGCGTTCGCACGAAGGCAAGCTGCAGGTCGAACTCGCCCAGCTCAAGCACATGTCCACGCGCCTCGTGCGCGGCTGGACGCACCTGGAGCGCCAGCGCGGCGGTGCGATCGGCCTGCGCGGTCCCGGCGAGACCCAGCTCGAACTCGACCGCCGCCTGCTCGGCGAGCGCGTCAAGCAGCTGCAGAAGCGCATGGAGAAGGTCGAGACACAGCGCGCCACCGCGCGCCGCTCGCGCCAGCGCAACGCGCTGCCGGTGGTCGCGCTGGTCGGCTACACCAACGCCGGCAAGTCGACCCTGTTCAACGCGTTGACCGGCGCCGGCGTCTACGCGGCGGATCAGTTGTTCGCCACGCTCGACCCGACCTTGCGCCGGCTCGACGGCCTCGATTGCGGTCCGGTCGTGCTGGCCGACACGGTCGGGTTCATCCGCGACCTCCCGCACGACCTCGTCGCCGCGTTCCGCTCGACCCTGGCCGAAGCGCGCGATGCCGACCTGCTGCTGCACGTCGTCGACGCCTCCGACGCGGAGCGCGACCAGCACATCGCCGACGTCGAGGAGGTGTTGAAGGAGATCGGCGCGGACGAGCTGCCGCAGGTGCTGGTCTACAACAAGGTCGATTTGCTGGGTGCCGCCATCCCCGACGGCGCGGATCCAGAGGCGGCCGTCCATGGCCGCGCTTCCCAACGAGCCGCCGCTACGTCGGGAAACGGATACCGACTGGACTACATCGACGGCGGCGAACTGCCGCGCGCATGGGTGTCCGCGGTCACGGGCGAGGGTGTCGACGGCTTGCTTCACGCGATCGGACGACGACTCGGCGCTGAACGCGTGCGCACCGAACTGCACCTGCCGGCGGCGTCCGGGCGCCTGCGCGCGCGCCTGCACGCGCAAGGCCTGGTGGCCGAGGAGGCCGCCGACGAGAACGGCTGGCGCATCCGCATCGACGCGCCGCGCGCGCTGGTCGAGCCGCTGTTCGGCCTGCCGGATGGCGACGGCGCGTGGTTGCGCGGCCAGCTCGGCCCCGGTTTGCTTGCCGCCGCCGATGCCCCTACCTACAATTCTTCGGCAATCCCGCACGACGTGGGCGATCGCGCGTGACGCGCGCGGTCGTCCGTGATCGCCGCCTCGGACGGCTCGGCAGGCACCCGGACGCCGCGAATTCCGTTGAAGTCCAGAAGCGGCCGTCCGCGGCCGCACTTTTCGACAAGGTCACAGCGCCGGCAGGACTGCCGGCTGAGAGGTAGCGAGCAATGGCGTGGAATGAACCCGGCGGAGGCAAGCAGCGCGATCCGTGGCGCGACAACGGCGGCGGCAACGGCCCGTCGCCGGATTTCGACGCCATCGCCCGGCGCGTGCGCGATTTCTTCAACCGGCTGTTCGGCGGCGGTGGCGGCGGCGTCGGCGTGGCCGTCGTCGGCGTGCTGATCGCCTGGCTGGCGTTCGACAGCATGGTGCGCATCCCGGCCAACGAATCCGGCGTGGTGCTGCGCTTCGGCCAGTTCACGCGCCTGATGACGCCCGGCATCAACCTGAAGTTCCCGCGGCCGATCGAATCGATGGTGCGCGTCGACGTCGGCGGCATCCGCCAGACCAACGACCAGGTGCGCATGCTGACCAAGGACGAGAACATCGTGCTGGTCGACTTCAACGTGCAATACCAGGTCACCGATCCGCAGCAGTTCGTGTTCGGCGTGCGCGATCCGGACGCCACCCTCGGCCAGGCCGCCGAGAGCGCCGTTCGCACCGTGATCGGCAGCAGCGACATGGACACGATCCTTTCCGGCCAGCGCACCGAACTGATGGCGAAGGCCAAGCAGCTCCTGCAGGCGACCCTGGAGCAGTACAAGACCGGGCTCACGCTGACCGAGCTCAACTTCCAGAACGTGCGTCCGCCGCAGGAAGTGAAGGACGCGTTCGACGACGCCAACCGCGCGCTGCAGGACAAGCAGCGTCTCGAAGAGGAAGCGAAGGCCTACGCCAGCCAGGTCGTGCCGGAGGCGCGCGGCGACGCGGCCAGCCAGCGCGCCGAGGCGGAGGGCTACAAGAGCGAGCGCATCGCGCGCGCCGAGGGCGATGCGCAGCGCTTCAACCTGGTCGAGGCGCAATACCGCGCGGCGCCGGAAGTCACGCGCAAGCGCCTGTACCTCGAAACGATGCAGGACGTCGTCGGCCGCACGCCGAAGATCATCGATTTCACGTCCGGCAAGAACATCCTTTCGCTGCCGGGCTCGGCATCCTCGGCGGAAGCCGCGACGGCGACCGTGGTCGCCCCGGATTCGAACAAGGGAGGCCACTGATGCGCTTCACGTCCATCGTGATCGCGCTGCTGGTGCTGTTCGTCGGCGCCAACTGCGTGTTCGTCGTCAATGAAGGGCAGACTGCGATCCTGCTGCAGTTCGGCCGCATCGTGCAGACCGGCTTCACGCCGGGACTGCATTTCAAGCTGCCGCTGATCCAGCAGGCGCAGCGCTTCGACAAGCGCGTGCTGACCCTCGATTCCGCGCCGGAGCGCTACCTCACTTCCGAAAAGAAGGACGTCAACATCGACTTCTTCGTGAAGTGGCGCATCGCCGATCCGAGCAAGTTCTACGTCACCGTGGCAGGCGACGAGAGCCGCGCGCAGCAGCGCGTCGGCCCGATCGTCAAGGAAGGCCTGCGCACCGCGGTGAATTCGCGCACCTTGCAGGAGCTCGTCTCCGGCGGCCGCGCCGACGTCACCCAGCATCTCGTGGCGGAGGCGAACCGCGCCACGCAGGGCCTCGGCATCGAGGTCGTCGACCTGCGCATCAAGCGCATCGACCTGCCCGAGGACGGCACCGTGATCGGTTCGGTCTACGAGCGCATGCGCTCCGAGCGCAAGAAGGTCGCCAGCCAGCTGCGCGCGGAAGGCGCCGAAGCCGCCAAGACGATCAAGGCCGATGCCGACCGCCAGGTGCAGGTCATCAACGCGGAAGCGTATCGCGACGCCGAGAAGACGCGCGGCGAAGGCGACGCGCAGGCGGCGCAGACGTATGCGGCGGCGTTCGGCCGGAACGCCGAGTTCTACGCGTTCTACCGCAGCCTCGAGGCGTACCGCGGCGCGTTTTCCACGCCGAACGGCACCCTGGTGCTCGATCAGAAATCCGAATTCCTGCACTACCTGCAAGACAGCAAGTAGGCTCGTGAAAAGCGAACTGGCGGCTGCGCTGTGCCTCGTGCTCGTGTTCGAAGGCCTGTTCCTGTTCGCCTCGCCGGGCATGTGGAAGCGCATGGCCGAGCAGATGCAGCAAATCGATCAGCGTACGCTGCGCATGATTGGCGGCGGGATGGTCGTCGCGGGATTGGTGGCGTTGAAGATCGTGCATTGAAAGGTGGGCCGGGATCGTCCTTCCTGCATGCGTTCGGCGGGAATGGCGATTGCCGGTTTCGGGCGTTGACGTTTTTTCTAGCGAGTACATCATGGGCAAGTCGGTAGTAATCCTCGGTGCGCAGTGGGGCGACGAGGGCAAGGGCAAGATCGTCGACCTGCTGACCGAGCGCGTCGGTGCGGTCGCGCGCTTCCAGGGCGGCCACAATGCCGGCCATACGCTGGTCATCAAGGGCAAGAAGACGGTGCTGCACCTGATCCCGTCGGGCATCCTGCGCGACGATGCGCTGTGCCTGATCGGCAACGGCGTGGTGCTGTCGCCGGCGGCCTTGATGCAGGAGATCGCCTCGTTGGAGGCGAACGGCGTCGACGTGCGTTCGCGCGTCAAGATCAGTCCGGCCACGCCGCTGATCATGCCGTACCACATCGCGGTCGACAAAGCGCGCGAGGTCGCGTCCGGCGCGAAGGCGATCGGCACCACCGGCCGCGGCATCGGCCCGGCCTACGAGGACAAGGTCGCCCGCCGCAGCATTCGCGTCGCCGACCTCATGTATCCGCAGGAACTGCCGGACCAGTTGCGCGCGGCGGTCGACTACCACAACTTCATCCTGACGCAGTGGCTGAAGGCGGAGCCGGTCGATTATCGGCAGGTACTCGACGACGCGCTCGCCTGGGGCGAGTACATCCGCCCGATGGTCGACGACGTCGCCACGATCCTGCACGACGTGCGCAAGGGCGGCGGCAACATCCTGTTCGAGGGCGCGCAGGGCGCGCTGCTCGACATCGACCACGGCACGTATCCCTACGTCACCTCGTCGAACACGACGGTCGGCGGCGCGCTCGCCGGCACCGGCGTCGGCGCCGGCGACATCGACTACGTGCTCGGCATCTGCAAGGCTTACGCGACGCGTGTCGGCGGCGGCCCGTTCCCGACCGAACTGCACGACGAGATGGGCGAGCGCCTGCGCAAGGTCGGCAACGAGTTCGGCGCCAGCACCGGTCGACCGCGCCGCTGCGGCTGGATCGATCTCGTCGCGCTGAAGCGCGCCGTGCAGATCAACGGCATCAACGGCCTCGCGATCACCAAGCTCGATGTGCTCGACGGCTTGCCGACGATCAAGGTCTGCATCGCCTACGAATACCGCGGCAAGCGTCGCGAATTGGCGCCGCTCGATGCCGACGGCTGGGCCGAATGCAAGCCGGTTTACCTCGAGTTCCCGGGATGGGAGGAGTCGACCGCCGGCATCCGCGACTGGAACAAGCTGCCGCCGGCGGCGCGCGCCTACCTGCGTGCCGTCGAGGAATTGTCCGGCTGCCGCCTCGCGATCGTCGCTACCGGCGCCGATCGCGACGACACGATCGTGCTGGACGACCCGTTCGCCTGAGCGTCGATGTTCGTCGACGAAAAACCCCGCGCATGCCGCGGGGTTTTTTGTTGCTTTCGCGACCCTCCGGCCCGGGGGTGGAAAGCGCGCATCCACGCCTGGTTTCAATGGCAGGCCTGTCGGTTTTTCCCGATCGGGATAATTCTGCTTGATCCACCTCGTGGTTGATGCGATTATCCCGATCGGGACAATTGCTCGCACGATGTGGCCATGCCCTCACTGCTATCCCGATCGGGAAAAACCATCGCGGTTTCGCCGGATGTCGAGATGATCGCCCAGGCCGTTCGCGGCACGCGACGACGGCACGGCCTGACGCAGACCCAACTGGCCGGATTGTCCGGCACCGGCCTGCGCTTCATCAGCGAGCTGGAGCGCGGCAAGCCCAGCGTCGCCCTGGACAAGGTGCTCGCCGTACTCGCCGTGCTGGGCTTGCGCGTGCGGATCGGGGATGAAGCATGACCGATCACTTGCACGTCCGCCTGTTCGATCGGCATGTCGGCGAGCTGGACATCTCCGGCGAAGTCCGCGCGCCGGAGGATTGGCGCTTCACCTACGCCCCGGCGTACCTGGCCGCCGCGCAGCCGGTCGCGTTGTCGGCGAGCCTGCCGTTGCGCGGCGAGCCGTTCGTCGGCGCGGTCGCCCGCAACTGGTTCGGCAACCTGTTGCCCGAAGGCCTGGTGCGCGAGGCGATCGCGGCACGGCTGCGCATCCCGCCGCGCGACGACTTCGAATTGCTGGCCGCGATCGGCGGCGAGTGCGCGGGAGCGGTCAGTCTCGTGCCGCCCGATGCCGTCGCGCCGGAAGCGGAGCAGGTCGCGCTGGAGCTCGACAGCGCGCTCGCCACGCAGGGCGACGAGTCGGGTGAAGCTTCCCTCGCGTTGATCGGCACGCCGCGCCGGTTGTCGCTGGCCGGTGCGCAGGACAAGATCGCGGTTGTGCTCGGGGCCGACGGTTCGATCCGGCTTCCGGCGATCGGCGAGATCACCACGCACATCCTCAAGCCCGACAGTCTGCGGCTTCGCGGCCTGCGCGACTTCGAGGCGTTCGGCCTCGCGCTCGCGCGCGCGGTCGGCTTGCCGGTGGCGTCGTCGTCGATCGTCACGGTAGCCGGGCACAAGGCGTTGCTGATCGAACGCTACGATCGTCAGGTCGGGGCGGACGGCGGCCTGGCACGGCTGCACCAGGAAGACTTCTGCCAGGCGCTGGGCTATCCGGGCGAGCTCAAGTACGAAGCCGGCGGCGGCCCGTCGCTGGCGCAATGCGCGAACCTGGTCCGCCAGTTGCGGCTGGGGCCGCCCGCCGTGCAGGCATTGCTGGACTGGGTGGTCTTCAACGCGGTCATCGGCAATGCCGATGCGCACGCGAAGAACCTCGCCTTGCTCTGCGGCATGGACGGCCGGCGTCGCGTCGCACCGTTCTACGACCTGGTGCCGACCATCGCGCTGCCGGAGCGCCTGGTGGATCGTCGTCCCGCATTGGCCATCGGCGATGCCGCGCGCATCGATGCTGTCGGGGCCGGGGACTGGCGGCAGTTCGCCGAGCAAGCCGGCTACGCAGCGCGTTTCGTGCAACGCCGGGTGGCCGAGCTGGCCGGAGCGACGCTGGACGCAATGGCCGTCGCCGGACAAGCGCTCGTCGAGCAGGGCGCCGGGCAGGCGCGGATCGAGCGCGCCGCGGCCGCCGTCGATCGCAACGCGCGGCGCCTGCGAGCCGCGTTGAAGGTATGACGCACCGCTTGCGCTTTCGCGACGGCATGCCGGCCGAAACGAAAAAGGCCCCGTATCACGGAGCCTTTTCCATTCGCGCGAGCGGGGAGGCTTACGCCAGGTTCGGTTCGCTGAACGCCTCGATCTCGCCCTTGAACGCTTCGACCGGGATGCACGCGCACATCACGTTCTTGTCGCCGTAGACGTTGTCGACGCGAGCGACCGGCGGCCAGTACTTCTGCTGCTTCAGCGACGGCAGCGGGAACGCGGCGAGCTCGCGCGGATACGCATGCGTCCATTCCGACGCCGACACCTGCATCGCCGTGTGCGGCGCGTGCTTGAGCGGGTTGTCCTCGCGGTCGAGCCGGCCGTCCTCGATCGCGCGGATCTCGTCGCGGATCTGGATCATCGCGTCGACGAAGCGATCCAGTTCGTGCTGCGATTCGCTCTCGGTCGGCTCGACCATCAAGGTACCGGCGACCGGGAAGCTCAAGGTCGGCGCGTGGAAACCGAAGTCGACCAGGCGCTTGGCGACGTCCTCGGCGCTGATGCCGGTAGCGTCCTTGAGCGGGCGCAGGTCGAGGATGCACTCGTGCGCGACGAGGCCGTTGCGGCCGGTATAGAGCGTCTCGTAGTGCGGTGCGAGGCGCCTGGCGATGTAGTTCGCGTTGAGCAGCGCGACCTGCGTCGCCTTGCGCAGGCCCTGCGCGCCCATCAGCGTGATGTACATCCACGAGATCGGCAGGATGCTGGCGCTGCCGAACGACGCGGCCGAGACCATCGCGTTGTCGCCCGTGCCATGCGTACGCAGGCCGTCGTCGCCGAATGCCTTCGGCAGGAACGGCGCGAGGTGCGACTTCACCGCGCACGGGCCGACGCCAGGGCCGCCGCCGCCGTGAGGAATGCAGAAGGTCTTGTGCAGGTTCAGGTGCGAGACGTCCGAGCCCCACTTGCCGGGCTTGGCGACGCCGACCAGCGCATTCATGTTCGCACCGTCGGTGTAAACCTGGCCGCGGTGCGCATGGACGATCTCGCAGATCTTCACGACGTCTTCCTCGAACACGCCGTGCGTGGACGGGTAGGTGATCATCAGCGCGGCGAGGCGATCGGAATACTTTTCCGCGGCGCGCTGGATGTCGGCGACGTCGACGTTGCCGTTCGCATCGCATTTCGTCACCACGACCTGCATGCCGCACAACTGCGCCGACGCCGGATTCGTGCCGTGCGCGGATTCGGGAATCAGGCAGATGTCGCGATGGCCTTCGCCGCGCGAGCGGTGGTACGCGCGGATCGCCAGCAGGCCGGCGTATTCGCCCTGCGCGCCGGAGTT
>Ga0153956_1002046_pt1 | contig 15836 bp, 15 predicted proteins | sample TSFL040MetaG_FD_104704 | JGI IMG/M metagenome (GOLD analysis project Ga0153956, IMG submission 104704) | Attine ant fungus gardens microbial communities from Florida, USA - TSFL040 MetaG | ecosystem: Host-associated > Fungi > Mycelium > Unclassified | place: USA: Florida, Wekiwa Springs... | reverse complement strand
CCATCGCCGCAATGAGCGATGATCCGCTCATCAGCCTGCCTGCTGCGGCAAGCTGATCCGTTCCCGGCCTAAGCCGGAAGGCACCGTAATCGCTGGAGCTACACCACGCCCCGGGACATCATCTCCGTGTTCACCCGACCGAACAGAAATACACGCATTTGAAGCCCGACGAACTCACCTGCCTGCGATGGTCGGCAGAGGGGAAATCAATGCGAGCGATCGCCACTATCGAACAGATGAGCTATGGTAATGTCGCCTTCCACATCCGCAACGCGAAGGCGGCTCTTGGCGTCTTGTCCTTGCCGCAGGCGACCGCCGTCGCGAGGGAGCTCGGTTTGATCTAAGCGGTCAGTGCGGTTTTATGCTCTGTAGTTCTGGAATGTAGCCGAGAATATCGAGAAGGGTCGAAACCACCGTTTGCTGCGCGTGGACGGCAATCATTGCCGTGACGTATGCACGATCTTCGCACTCGAGGCCTTGAATTCGACGCTCGCGGCCGATTTCTCTTTGAAGCTTCACAGCCTCATCGCGCAGTCGGCGGTGCTTCGCGATCTCATTGACAACGAACAGTTCGACGTCCCGTACCGTCATGCCGTGCAAGAGGCCGATAAGCGGCCTCAGGACCAACTTGTTTTCAAGCATTGTTTCGTCGTCAAGCGCATCCACCACGTTCACCCATCTGACAATTGTTCCGGTCCGCCCCCTTGAACGTTAATCCCTTGGCCCATAGCCGGGGGTTGGAAACCGTCCTAGACAGTCCTGAGACCTTTAGTACCGGAGCACCTGGACATGCGTCACAGGCCCCCGGCCAAATAGCCGAAGGATCCTGGTGTCGTGACGGCCGACACCAACCGCTAGGAAGGGTTTCCACACCCTGAGACAGCGCGTACTGCCCTGTTGTTCTTATAGGACCCCCGCTCAATCTTTGCTAGCGAATAAAGCTGTATATTCAGGTCGTTGCCAACCCGAGAAGCGCAGCACCCATCACGCCTGAAACCAGCTGTGGCGTTGAAAGCAGCCTACAAGTGGTGGTGCCGCAGCGAGACGATCTGTTGTTGGATCGTGTCACGGGTATGTTCTATTGGGAGAGCGCCTGTCAGCTATTCAGCGCAGCGTCAAATAGCGTCCGGAAGCCGGCATCCGCGCGCGCAGGTGGACGCGCGCCCTAAGAGCATCCGGAAAGTCAAGCTTTGGCTTTTTCGAGGGCGGCAAGAGCAGGATCACCGACAGGAAGCCTGATCGTCTGCGAAGACTCGTAGCGCCAGGATACACCGTCGCCGTTAACGCGACCATCATAGGAATGATCAGCCTTCTCCGCAGCCTTGAGCTTCAGCATGACCGCATGGTCAGGCGGCGGGCAGTGCAATTCGACAGGACCGCTGTCGACATCTCGCCACAGCCCAACTGACCAGTTTTCCGCTCGCGGATAGGCTTTTCCACGCGATCTGCTATCAGGAACGTCGCCGTCCGCTTCCCGCAGCGCTTTGTTCCGGGTGCGTTGCATCAGTCCCCGCGACGTGAAGGTCAAGACAGCCGAGCCGGGGTCTTCTACAAGACCGAGAGCATAGCGGGCACCCCATCGCGTCGTAAGCTGCGGTCCATCCATCAGAAGGCAGAAGACGATACTCGGCCCCAAGGCACGAACCGTTTCATGCGCCGGATCGGAGCGTGCGAGATCCTCACATATGAATGTTGTAAAGCATGAATTGTTACGGAAAACATGGGTATGAACCAGTCGACGGGCCACCGAAATCTTTTCCCACCAGACGGATGTCGAGCCGGGAAGGCTCTCTTCGAGATCGTACATCTTGATCTGACCCTCATCGAGGCGCCAGCGGTGGTGTTTTCCGCGCGAGTTCGTGTGGATCGTATGGTTGGGTCCGTCCCAGTTGATGGAACTCGTGAGCGCGAAATTTCCGGCGTGGCCATCGCAGTTCGTGCTCGAGCCCGACACCACGAATTCCAACTCTTGATGCGCCTTGGCAAGATTGTCGACAAGATATTCGTGATGCTCCCAGCTCAACGAGAGCTCGGGGAAGACAAGGACATCAACGGGGCTTTGGCTTTGCGCTTCCGCGCGTTGGATAAGCGCAGAAACAAATTCGAACAGAACGTGTTTCTCGGGAAGCCAGCCTTGTCGGACATCGAACCAGCCCCAGGACGGCTGATCCGGGGCGCCATGCGTTTGCTTGTGAATGTGCTGCGCTTCGATTTCAAAGGGATAGGGTATCAGGAGGATATTTAGACCGGTCTGGCCTTCGATATTCCCGGTGATCCTATTCCATGTGGCAGCCATTCGGCTTGGCGAAGGCAGGAGAGCAAGGTTTTGCGAGATCGCACGGATGCTAAGCCCGACTTGCGAGGTATGGGCTTTCGGCTGCACGCTCACCATATCGAGCGATGCCTGTTTGGTGATCGAATACTGGTGATGCTTGATGCGGGTGTGCGTTGCATTGCCGCCCATGGCTTCGACCGAGCGTTTGATATTCTCGATTTCGGCATCCAGAAGATTCAAGGCGATCCAACTGCTGTCCTCGTTGATCTGCCGGTGATGGAGATATCCGACGTCACTGCATGCCTCATCGGCGATATACATCAAACCGAATGCGGCCGTGACCCATCGAGGCATCAGTTCGTTCTGCTCGGGGATCAGCGTAAATTCTGCGTTGCCGCTATCGACATACAGTTCCTTCCAAAGATTTTGAACGGTACCAGGCGTCTTTGGCGAGCGCTTCCATTGTTGGGCAGCCTCAAGCCAGCTTTCTTTCATATGGGGGTCGACAAAGAACCATGGCGATCCCCAGATATGCCGTTCACCTGGTGACAAGTAGACGTAAAGACCGGAGCGCTCCAGAAGGAATGCAGCAGCAGCGAAGACATCCGGAGGAAACGCCGGAGCATCGTCACAGGATTTCCCTGTTTCATTCGTCCCTTCAGGAAAGATTCGCTTGATGATTTCTTTGACCGTTGCGCGCTTGCGCCGATCATTTTTTGGTGTCTTAACCATGTTTGCCTGAATATGCACCCGTGTCCCAAGGGCTACCAATATGAAAATTCAAGCCTGATCAACCGCCGATTGGGAAATTTCGTGGAAAATTTCGCTTTTTTCGCGCAGCCCGCATTGAAAAGCTGAATCATTTCCTAGCTAATAGGATGGAATAGGCGTATGAGGTGGAAAATCGACGCTTGACGTTGATGGTTAAGGTAGCGTTCAGTTTCGCAACCGTAATATGCACGTCACTAGAATTTGGTAATCAAAGTTCAGACCGGCTATTCGGGCTGACATGATAGCGAGGACTGCACATTGACCCAATACATGAACAAAGCTGCTGTCGACAGCTGGGTTGATGCCGGGAGCACCGTGAAGACGCGGCTGAAGGAAATATTCCGTGAAAACGGAATGGCCGCGGAAACGGTCGATGCGTGGACAAACCAAATTATCCGCAATACCTTCGAGGCAGCCCCCGAGCCTCAATCCGAGCTCCCGCGAGAAGTCGCTTAATTCTGCGCGCGGGCGACAAAGATCCTTTCTGCATATGTTTAGTGAAGGTCACTGCCTCAGGTAGTTTCCGCAGGGTGAACAACTTTCTTCGCCTTGGACGCGCTCTTGTCACCGAAGGCGGAGAAACCGCGCCGCCCCTTGGAGGGGACAGTTCATTTCCGCGCTGGTGGATTCTGCCATTCTGCATCGAATTGGCCGGCGCACCGGAGACTGAGCGCGCGCCCGTGATTCAGATCTGAGTATATTGCCTTGGCCGTGCTGCGGTTGTGTATAGCTTCACGGTCTGACGGCCAACGAACGCGTTCTCAAGCCGCTTGGCATTCCCCTCGCCGAGCCGTTAAGGCAATTGCCGACGACACGATGACGTTGGAGCATCCAATGTCGCAGTAGGAGAATCTGAGTTTGAGTTGTTCTCTGGAAAGTCTTCTCGGAAAGAGCCGTTCGATCCACGCCTATGTCGGCTCTCGTGTTCGCCAGCGCAGGCTGGAAATACAAATGTCACAATCAACGCTCGCTACCGCCATTGGTGTGACCTGTTCCGAGTTGGTGATGTATGAGACAGGTATCCGAGCTATCACGCCACATTGTCTTTCGCTGATCGCTGGCGCGCTGCGAGTACCGCTCTCGTTTTTCTTTTCTGATGCACCGTCACAGCGCAGGTGCGACGCTAGGACTTCCATGAGTTCCCGCTCACAATAGTTGCAAAGGCCTCATCAGGCCACACTATCACTATTACTCAGAAGCAGACTACCGAACACCGAATGGATTTACAGTCAAAGAATTTCACCTCTAGCCGTCGAGATACTGCACCTGCTTTCCGGCGCCCGAAATTTGTCCTAGCAATAGATCGCTGGCTGCTCCCGATGCTTTTCTTAGCATTTTACACGTTCTCCATCGCAAACTTTAAGTGTTTTCCTGTAGGTTCCTCACAGCCTGTGGAGGCGCGGGCCGGGGCGTGAAATCCTCGCGAGATTCGAGATAGACGAAGCGAGCGGCGACCGGGCGACGGGCGTATGTCCAGGCCGCGGCGAAAGGCGTCCATGTCCGATCTATCGCGGAATTCCAACACCCGGTTTCCGCACCTCCCGCACATCATTGTTGTGCTGTCGGTCCGGCTTTTTGCCGGTGCGTAGGCAAGGCGCAAGCGGGAGGGCCGTGCCATATTGCAGGAAGATCCAAATCGCGGGGGCAAACGGGCCCGCCACTTTCTTGCTTTGCTGGAACAGAAGGTCAATTCTCTCTCACCCGCTATGGTGTGGTGGATTCTCGCAATGTCGATCCTCGGGATTGCCGCCGCGAACTATTTCGGCCAGCCATCCGGCGTGCGTTTCGGCCGGCTCTTCGTCCTATCGGTCTGCCTTGCGTCATGGCGTCTTGGTTTCAGGTCCGGAGTTGGCATTGCCATCGCCTCGCCGCTTGTGACGACCGTCGCCTCTGCGGTAGCGATTGGATATATCCCGGCAGCGGCGGCGAAAAATTTTGCGCTGCATGTGCTTTCGCTCACGGTGACCGCTGCTTTCGTATCCAGCTTCCGGCAGAGCTTCTTGCGTGAGCGCGGCTCCGCCCGGTTCGACAAGCTCACGACCGCGCTGACCCGCCCGGCCTTCGAGCATAAGGCCGCGTCGATGATCGCGGGGGCGGCGATGCAGCGCCGGCTACTGCTGCTGGCCTATCTCGATCTGGATGGCTTCAAGCAGGTGAATGACCGTCACGGCCACGCCGTCGGCGACGAGGTGCTAAAGCGTTTTGGAGCTGAGGGCAGAGCAGCGGTCCGCAATGAAGATTGCTTCGCCCGCCTGGGCGGTGACGAGTTCGCCATTCTGCTGCCGGTGGCGTCGAGGCAAGCCGCAGCGGACGTAGTGCAAGGACTGCACAAGCGCTTTGCAGTCGCTTTGGAGCGTACGGGATACGCGGTGACGTGCAGCACGGGCGCGCTGGTGATTGGGCCGGACGATGCGGCTTCTCTGGACGAGATCATGTGCCGAGCGGACCGGCTCATGTATGCCGCCAAGCAGGGCGGCAAAGATCGAATCCGGTTCGAAACCTCCGCGCCAAGGTTGGATATCGAATTGCCATTGTTCGCCGGCACGGGAACAATCGAGCCGAAACCGCCTGAACCTATACAACTAGATCCCTTTTATGACATACCGGTGGTTACGGACAGGGAAGAGGTCAAAATCACAGGACGGTCGTGAGCAGGAGACAAAAACGAGACACGGATCTCGGCATCCTCGTCGTGCGCAACATGGCCACAGTGATGGAGCGGGAACGAGAGAAGCGCCGCCTCTCGAAGAACGGGTTGGCGCGCCTCTGCGAAATCACGGGCGCCTATTACCTGGGTATCCTCGACGGGTCCGCGAACCCATCAATCCATATCATTGCGCGCATTTCCACCAAACTAAATGTCTCCCTCGACGAGCTAATCATGGGTCGTATGCCGACCTCTATCAAGGCAACACCGGACTGAGCGGCAGGGCTGAACGGAAGCGATGTTTCAAACGGGCGAACGCCCATGCAAATCGGAGCCCACCGTCCTTGTTGGATCATTTGCCATTGATACGCGAAAGGTCGATGCGAATCCCCGCATTCCCCGTATCATCGCCGGCCGACTTTTCCTCCGGCTGCGCATCATCGCTGGGGCCATTTTCTACCGCATCTCGCCCTGTAGTGTCTTCGCTCGCAGTGTCCGGGTCGATTTTAACATTCGCTGTGCTCGGCATCGCCCAACCGGTTCCCGGATCTTCCGCCTGAAACACGCTCGCCCCCTCGAACTCGCCGGTCTTCCACGAATAGACAGCGTCGTCGAATATCTGCGGCAGCACCTCCTTGCCCGTCGGATTGCCATACCACTTCGCGACAATGCGCATCGCCTTGGCGAACATCCGCGTTCCCATGCGCAGGTTCTCGCAAGCGTCGACCAGATCCGGCTTCAGCGCGGTCGCGTCTTTCACGCCAACACCTGCCGGGAACTGGGTCAACCCGACACGCACGACGGCTCGACCGATGTTTTCCCGGATGATGCTCATCGCTTCATCGGCGGATTTCGGCTTCGGTACCAGGATCAGTCGCCCGCCCGATTTCACGGTGATGGCGAGCGGATCGGGTGAGCCGACCGCCTCCACGAACCGTTCGACGATGGCGGGTGTGAGCGATGGATCGGCACATTTTTCGATCAGGGCGGCATCCAGCATGGTGGGCTCCGGGTCAGGTATTGAAGGAAAGGACAAGGGGTATGGAAAACAGCCGCGCCCAGGCCGCGGCGCTCGCTCGCTGGATGGCGACGATCGAGCCGCCCGCCGTCCACCATCCGTTGCCGACGGCAACGACGACATAGGGCGAATGGAGCATCGACTGCAGGACCGGCCAGACGACCAGCTGCTCATAACAGATCAGCGGGGCAATCCGCGTCCGGCCGACCTCGACGACGGGATTGGCGAAGAAATCTGCGCGTGCGCCACCACTGCCTCCAAGCCATGCGCGCCATGGCTGCCACATCGAACCGGGGACCGGCATGCGTTCGCGATACAGGATCTGGCCACCGGCGCGGTCGATTGCCACCAGTACATTGTCATAACCGTTGGCGTCGATGACGGCCGCGCCGGCGATGACAATCGCCTGGGCATCGACAAGCGCATTCATCCAGAGCCGCTCCACGGTTGGCGTCCAGAATCCCAGCGCGCTTTCCGGCAGCACCACAACACCGGCACCTTCGCCTGCCGCGTCGCGCACGCGCGCAATCAGTTCCTGCTGCCGCTGACGGCCGGACTCACGACCAAGTGATTGACCGAGTTCGAGGTCGACGCCGCGCCATTTATCCGGTAGACGCGGCTCGTCCCAGGTTATGGCGGACAAGGACCACAAGCCTGACAAGGCGATCGCGACAGCCGGCCCGTTTCGGGAAACGAGGCCCATCAGGCCGGCTGTCATGGCAACAAGGCCGAGCCATCCCCAACCCGGAAAGAGAACGCCCGCCGTCGTGACCGGATGCGCCCAACCGGTAATGCCGAAGGGTGGGACAGCCATCAATATCGCGGCAGCGAGATAGCGGACCGGCCGCCACGCCGATTTCCGTGACCAGAGCGCCGCGTGAACCGCGACAAAACCCGCTGACGCCACCAGCCAAAGCAGCAATCCCGGCCAGATATCCGAGGCATAGAAGGCTCCTACGCCCAGCGGCAGGCCCCTCGACGCCGCCAGGAAATAGCCGGCGGAGATCGATGTGGCCGCCAACCGGCTCGGCGCCAGCGACCAGAGAAGCGGGAAAGCCAGCGCAGCCGGCAGAAGCAGAACATGGCCACTCCAACCGATCCAGCCGGAGGCGACCGCCGCGGTGACGAGCAGCGCGGAGCGAACAAGATCACGGCGCATAGGTCAGCACCTCCTGCGCCAGGCCGAGAATGCCGGATGCCGGGATAGGCCCGAAATATCGCGAATCCCACGAGGCCGAAAACGGGGAGTAGAGAAACACGGTCCCGGCTGGCACGACCCCGCCGGCATCACCGTGAAGCGGCCGTCCTTTGCCGTCCATCACGACAATTCCGGTTTCCGGAATGCGCAGCCCATCGATGCGCACATCTGCACCAATCTCGATCCGCTGCCCCTCGGTGGCAATGACCATCTTGATCAGCGGCGCATCGCCTGTCTGGCATAGACCGCGCCGCAGATACCCCCGCGCCCGCGCCTCGGCAAACGAGTCTGCTTCTGGCGGGCAGATGAACACAAGATCGCCGACCGCGACCCTGCGCTCGAGCGGGCGAATGCGCCAAAGCCCGAGCGGCTCGCTCGCGGTCATATTGACGCGATAGCCCGCGGCCGCGCCGGCGGCGACAATGACGGCTACCAGGATCAGGCCGACGGAAAGGATGACAATGCCCTTCGTCCTTTGACGCCGTGCCGATGAGTGCTCTGAGGCTGCGAACGTCATTTCAGGGAGAGCCCCTTCGTTTGCGTCTGCCGCAATGCTTCCGCCTGCTTCATCGCCTCCGCGGTGCGCTCATGGGCGGAGAGCTGCTGGATCGTGCGCATCGAATTCCAGGCAGTCTGAACCTCCGCCTTCTGGCCATCTGTCATGCCGCGCGTAACCGACTTGAATGCGTCGCCACCGGCGTCCTTTGCCGATACACCAAGGAAGGTGCGCTCGCCGAACCGCTCGGTGACGGCGCGGGCAAATCCTTCCAGTTCCGCCTTCACCATCTTGTCGGAAAGCGCGAATTCGAGACCGGCCGGGAGATCGTTGCGGTCGATGGCATCGCGAACGCGTTCGAGCGTCTGCTTCGCATTCGGCGACAGCGCCGGGATATCGACGGAAACCTTGATGCGCGCAGCGCGCTCCTCGGTCTCATGCTTGCGCTCGGCCTCGGTGCGGCTGCGCAAATAGCGTTCCAGATTGCGGGCGAGCGCCGGTGCGTTGACGAGCGCGGTGTCACGCTCCTGCTTGTCAGCCCGGCTGGCGAATATGCCGGTCTTCCCCTTGAGCGCGCCGAAAGTTTCGGGCTCGGCCGAGATCTTCGCCGTCGTCTCGCTGGCGACCTTCCGATCCTTGATCATCGCATCGACATTCACGGCCGCAAACGCCGCTTCCGGCTGTGCGTAGATGAGATGGAAGCGAGAAGAGACATCTTGCCATTGCGTCTTCAGGCCCGGATCGGCAGAAAGCTTGTCTTCGACGGCCTGCTCGATGGATTTGGGGAAGGTGGCGATGCCTGACACCATGGGTTTTTCCTCTTTGACGGTGTTCGGAATGGATTGCGTGTTGTTGCGGGCAAGGAGACCGAGTGCCGCGCCGATGGCGGCAAGCCTTGTGGCAAGATCGACCAGGTTCTGCTTCTGACGGACGGTCCATGCGAGCCGATCGCGGGAGATCGTGCGGGCGACGTTCATCAGATGCAGACCGCGCGCTTCCGCGAAACGGAGAGCGGCGCGATAGGACGACGTGCGCTGATAATCGAGCGTCGTTTCCTTCGATGCATCGCGGGCAAGGCGCTGCTTCAGGCCGTTCATCGCCACGTCCCTGACGGGTATGATCTTCCACGTATTGCGCTCGACCATCTTTCCGTCCGGCAGCCTGACTAGCTCCGCGCCCTTGTGCTCGAGACCGATGCGATCGCCGATCTTCGGCTCCGCCTCGTCGATGGCGCGAGCAAGGTCGACGCCCCAGATAGTGCGCTGCTGGCCGTCGCAATAGGCGAGCGTCACAAAGAAGCTGTCGCGGTTCTGGGGCTTGTGCTCGTATGGGGCGGCGCCATAGTCGACGAGGACGCCGCCGCGCCGATTGGAGAATTCTTGCATGCCGACATAGAGTTCGGCGGACTCGCGGTGACGCGTCATCGCAACATAGGTCAGATGCCGGTCGAGCGTGTTCGACGCCAGCACTTTCACCCGGTCGACGGTCGCGCCTTGGCTCTTGTGGATCGTCGTCGCATAGCCATGGTCGACATTGGTGTAGAATCGCTGTTCGACGGTAATCCGCCTGCGGTCGCTGCCGTCACCCATCTCGGCGACAATGCGGCCAGGCGTCGCCTCGACCACTTTCGCCAACATGCCGTTCTTCACGCCAAGGCCGCCCTCGTTCTTCAGGAACACGATCTGGTCGCCCGCCGCGAAACGACGAACGCCATCCTCGGTGCGGAAGGCAAAGCCCTCGTCAACGATACCGCGTTCAACCAGTTTGGCGCGGGCCAGTTCATTCAGTTCGCGGACATCGCGGCGGCGATGGGCGAGGATCAGCGTGGTCTTCTCTGGATCGTAATCAACGTTCCAGTTGTCGATCAATCCGTCGATAGCGTCCTTCCGCGTCCAGCCGGTTTGCACCATTCCGGCCTGATCATAGGCTTCCAGCGCCATCGCGACGTTGCCGCGCGCCAGATCGAGCGAGGCGTTGCGCATCCATTGCTCGCGCTGGCGATAGATGGTCTCCAGTTCGGCATAGCCGATGCGGTCGGCAATGGCCCGGAAGGCGGCACCCGCCTCGATCGGCTGGAGCTGATCGGGATCGCCGACAAGAACGAGCTTGGCGCCGGTCTTTGTGACGGCTTCGACGAATAGCGCGAGCTGGCGCGAGGACACCATGCCCGCCTCGTCCAGCACCATGACCGTCTTGTCGTCGAGCTGGCTGCGGCCCCCGTTCCAGGCAAGCTCCCAGGATGAAAGCGTGTGCGAGGCAATGCCCGCTTCCTTCTCCAGTCCCTCGGCCGCTTTGCCCGCCAATGCACCACCGACGACACGATAGCCGGCCGCTTCCCAGGCTTCGCGCGCAGCCTTCATCATCGTCGTCTTGCCGGCGCCGGCGCGGCCGACAACTGCGGCGATCCCGGCGCCGCTCGTGACATGCTCGATCGCCGATCGCTGTTCACCGGACAGGCGGGAATGGCGCACAAAGGTCTCGGTGAGCACACCCTTCCGGATGCGATGCGAGGAGTGGCCGGCGAGCCAGATCGCGCGACTGGCCATCTCCGCTTCGATGCGGATCAGGTCGCGTGTGGTGTATTTCGACGGCGATCGGACGCCCGTGGCGAAGTCAATATGCTCGCGATCCAGCCGGACGACATCAGGGCTTTGCAGAACCCGTGCCATCAGCGACCGGAAGACGCTGGCATCATCGACGTAGCGATGCAGGATCTTGGCCACATCGCGCTCGTCGAAGACGCTCTTTTCCCGCGTGATCATCTCGAGGACGATCTCCGGCCGACGCTGGATACGCCGGGCGTTCTCCGCGCGCCGCTCCTCCTGAAGCTCGATGCGCTCCAGTGTGATCGGCTCCGCCGCCTCAGTCAGCTTGCGCTCGATCGCCTTGGCGCCGACGCCGAGATGGATGGTCGGCTCCACGCCGATGCCCTGTTTCTCATAGGAGCGCCCGTCGATACGAATATCGAGGCCGGCCATCGCCAGATGCCGGTTCTGGCAGATGAACCAGCCGTCGCGGAAAGCGTTGAAATCTTCCGTGCTTCCGGCCCAAAGCTCATAGACGATCTTTCCGGAATCGTTGCGCAGCGGCTTGCCGTCCGGGCCGATGACCGCGACCTTCTTCGCGCCGAATCCGTCCTCGGTCAACGGCCGCAACGTCGTCATCAGATGGATATGCGGATTGCCCGGCGCGTCATGATAGACCCAGTCGACCACCATGCCCTTGGCGGTGATGTGGCTGGCCACGAAGTCCTGCACCAGGGCGATGTTCTGCTCGGCCGACAGCTCGATCGGAAGCGCGATGGTGACGTCCTTGGCGAGTTGCGCATCCGATCTTTTCTCGAATTCCTCCACCTTGTTCCAGAAAGCCTCGGATGCTCCGGAAACCGAGCGATCGGCGATCATGGTCCGCAGCCATTCCGGCGCATCGGCGGGAATGACGAACTCCTCGTGCAGGAGGCCCTGCTTGCGCGTGTAGTCAATGGTGCGGGCTTCGCGCTCGAACTCCATCTTGGCGCAATGCCGGTAGGCCGCCGACAGCACGGCGCTGCGGCCGGAGCCGCGTGCGACGACGCTGACGGAGAAATGAGGGACGGCCACGGCGGAATTCTCTCCCGATTGCGAACGAAAACAACGTGTTCGTCGGGATCGGCGGCCCCGCCAGGGGAGAAAAAGCAACGCGTCGCGCCAGCGACGTATAATTGCGCCCTTGGAAGCCGCTCCTTCGGAACGGCCGGGACAATGCTCCAAGGCGTTGGCTGCGCCAACTCGCAATTGTGTCAGTAGATCGGCACGCCGATCTCTGGGATTCTCATGACCGACATCATCTGAACCGGCATGAAGGAAACCAGACTCATGAAGAAAACGACCGCGAAAATCCGCGAAGACATCGCCCGGATGCAAGAGCAGCTCCGGCAAGCGGAAAAGCGGGATGCCGAACGCATCGGCCGGATTGCCGTGAAAGCCGGACTGGCAGAGATCGAGATCGATGAGGACGCGTTGCAGGCGGCGTTCGAGGATGTGGCGAAACGGTTTCGCGGAGGCAAGGGGGCTGCAAACGGAGAGAAGAATGGCAGTGCCGGCGGAAGCAGCGCCAGCTCGACCACGCCGGACACGCCTGGCACGGCTGCGGGCGGCGCTGGCGAGGCTTGAGCGGATGAACCGGTCGACCACATCCGATGAACGCAAGAAGGACACACGCGAGAAGATCGAGCTCGGCGGTCTGATCGTCAAAGCCGGGCTTCGCTACGAGAAGCGGGCGCTGCTTCTGGGCGCGCTGATCGAACTGCGCAAACGGCTGAACGGCGATGAAAGCGAGCGGTTGCGCCTGACCGCGATCGGCGCGGGGGCTTTTGGCAATGACGGCAAATAAGGTCGCGCTCGCAGCCGCGCCCATCGCGCTGATGGTCCTCGTCACCCTGGGAATGACGGGCATCGAGCACTGGCTTGCGACGTTCGGCAAGACGCAAAGCGCCCGGCTCATGCTCGGGCGCACCGGGCTTGCGCTGCCCTATGTCGTATCCGCGGCGGTCGGGGTCATCTTCCTGTTCGCCTGCGCGGGCTCGACGAGCATCAAGCTCGCCGGTATCGGTGCTCTCTCGGGAAGTGGCGTCACCATCATGATTGCCGCGGCGCGGGAAACTTTGCGCTTGATGGCGTTCTCCAGCCAGGTCGAGCAGGGACGTTCGCTTCTCTCTTATCTTGATCCAGCGACGATGTTCGGCGCGGCGACGGCGGTCATGTCAGCGGGCTTTGCGATGCGCGTTGCATTGAAGGGCAATGCCGCCTTCAAGACGCCAGCGCCGCGGCGCATCCGCGGCAAGCGGGCGCTGCATGGCGAAGCCGAATGGATGAAGCTGACGGATGCGGCGAAGCTGTTTCCTGGCGCCGGCGGGATCGTCATCGGCGAACGTTATCAGGTCGACACGGACACGACTGCGGCGCAGGCGTTTCGCGCCGATCGCGAGGAAAGCTGGGGCGCGGGTGGCAAGTCGCCCTTGCTCTGCTTCGACGGATCGTTCGGCTCGTCGCACGGCATCGTCTTCGCCGGTTCGGGCGGCTTCAAGACGACGTCGGTGACGATCCCGACGGCGCTCAAATGGGGCAGCACGCTCGTCGTGCTGGACCCATCGAACGAGGTGGCGCCAATGGTGATCGACCATCGTAAAAAGCCGGGGCGCGACGTCTATATCCTCGATCCGAAGCTGCCGGAGACCGGCTTCAATGCGCTCGACTGGATCGGCCGTTTCGGCAGTTCGAAGGAAGAGGATATCGCCGCCGTCGCATCATGGATCATGAGCGACAGCGGCCGAGCGAGCGGCGTGCGCGACGACTTCTTCCGGTCATCGGGTCTACAGCTGCTAACCGCGCTGATCGCCGACGTCTGCCTTTCAGGTCATACGGAAGAAAAGGACCAGACCTTGCGGCAGGTCCGCAAGAACCTCGCCGAGCCGGAGCCGCGGTTGCGCGCGCGGCTCCAGACGATCCACGAGAATTCGAAATCCGAATTCGTGAAGGAAAACGTCGCCGCCTTCGTCAACATGACACCGGAAACGTTCAGCGGCGTCTACGCCAATGCGGTGAAGGAAACGCACTGGCTTTCCTATCCGAATTATGCGGCGCTGGTGTCCGGTTCGAAGTTCTCGACCAACGACCTTGCCGCCGGCACGGCCGACGTGTTCATCAACATCGACCTGAAGACGCTCGAGACGCATTCGGGTCTGGCGCGCGTGATCATCGGCTCGTTCCTCAATGCCATCTACAATCGCGATGGCCAGGTCGGGGGAAGGGCATTGTTCCTCTTGGACGAAGTCGCGCGTCTCGGCTACATGCGCATTCTCGAGACAGCGCGCGACGCCGGCCGCAAATACGGCATCTCGCTGACGATGATCTATCAATCGATCGGCCAGATGCGCGAGACCTATGGCGGCCGCGATGCGGCGAGCAAATGGTTCGAGAGCGCGAGCTGGATATCGTTTGCAGCGATCAACGATCCCGAGACGGCCGACTACATCTCGAAGCGATGCGGCACGACGACCGTCGAGGTCGACCAGCTCAGCCGCAATTCGCAAGCCAAGGGAATGTCGCGGACGCGTTCGAAACAGCTTGCCGCGCGGCCGCTGATCATGCCGCACGAAGTGCTGCGCATGCGCGGTGACGAACAGATCGTGTTCACCGCCGGCAATCCACCGCTCCGATGCGGCCGCGCAATCTGGTTCCGACGTGATGACATGAAATCCTGCGTCGGCCAGAACAGATTCCAGCAAGGAACGAAACCATGAAATTGCGGTACCTCCTGGCGGCAATCGCCGCCGCCGGCACGACTTTCGCGGCGTGGATTTCGCACGACGAGCGGTTTGGGCGACCGGATGCACCGCAGTTGACCCAGAAGCCGCATCTGGCCAGGCAGCCGGATTGGGACCCTCCGCGCTACGTCGACACTTTGAACGCAAGTTTTGCACTTTGCGACGGTCCCGTTCGCGCCAACTGCGTCGTCGACGGCGATACGTTCTGGTTCCGCGGCGACAAGATCCGCGTCGCCGATATCGACGCGCCGGAAATCTTCAGCCCGCATTGTCCGGCCGAGCGGCAGGTCGGCGATCTTGCCCGCGACCGCCTGCTGGCGCTGCTGAACGATGGCGAGTTTTCGCTGACCGCCGGATGGCGCGACGAAGACCGATACGGCCGCAAGCTGCGAACGATATGGCGATCGGGCAAGTCGCTCGGCGAGCACCTCGTCGAGGAAGGGCTGGCGCGTCGATGGGACAGTCCGTGGATCGATTGGTGTGGTTTTCCGTAGATCTGATCGAGACCGAAGCGCGTGGGCGGAGAGAGGGGGCACAGTGTGGATCGATCCGGCATTTGCCGTCTGCCGGAACCATCGATCCGCGGATATTTGCCGTTCAGAAGAAGGAATTGAGATTGATGGAAATTTTGATGTTTATTGTCGGGCTGCTGAGCATTGCGGCGGTGTTTTATGTGTTTTTCTCGGAAGGGGGAAGGCGCCTCTCCGTGAAGGTGCAAATGCTGGTCACCAGCGTGATCATCGCTTTGATGACCGCGCTTTGGTGCGTGGTCTATGGGCCGGATCGGTGGGTCCTGATCCAGGCCGGCATCGTGCTCGTCATTGCCACGGGGGCGTGTCTGCTTTCGTCGAGGAAGGGCTGACGCATCGCGCTGGCTCCGTCCTGCTTTCGGTCCGATGTCGCGGACGAGGAGAACGCTCGTTTCCTTTCAGGCTGGCGGCCGCAGGCCGCCGCCAGGGAGAGGAGGATGGGTTTGGGAAGGAGGTGGAGGGAACCGTCACCTCCTGATGATGTCCCGGGGCGTGGTGTAGCTCCAGCGATTACGGTGCCTTCCGGCTTAGGCCGGGAACGGATCAGCTTGCCGCAGCAGGCAGGCTGATGAGCGGATCATCGCTCATTGCGGCGAT
>Ga0153956_1002045_pt1 | contig 15836 bp, 13 predicted proteins | sample TSFL040MetaG_FD_104704 | JGI IMG/M metagenome (GOLD analysis project Ga0153956, IMG submission 104704) | Attine ant fungus gardens microbial communities from Florida, USA - TSFL040 MetaG | ecosystem: Host-associated > Fungi > Mycelium > Unclassified | place: USA: Florida, Wekiwa Springs... | reverse complement strand
GGCTTGTCGGCGTTCACCCAGAGGACGAGTTCGTCCAGCGCCATCATCGTGACCGGGGTGAGATCCTTGTAGGAGAAAGGAATGCCCGTCGCGAGCGGCGTGGTGAACAGGTTCGACAGCGTGATGATCAGCTTGTGCGGGTTGTTGCGCGAACCCTTGACGTCGAGGAAGCCTTCGCCACCCGCGCCGCCCGATTTGTTCACGACGATCATCGGCTGCTTCATCAGGTTGTGCTTGCTGATGATGCCTTGAACAACGCGCGCCATCTGGTCGGCACCGCCGCCCGTGCCTGCCGGGACGATCAATTCGACAGGACGCGTAGGCTCCCACGCAGCCATCGCGGACATCGGAGCCAGCCCGAAAGCAGCGGCCCCGAGCAATGCGGCAAGGGCATAACTCGTCTTCGTACGTACACTCATGCATATCCTCCCTGAAAACATCGGCCGGTCTTTGGCGCCGGATTATTTGGAACGGTAATTTCGCAACTACCGCGACGGAGATCGTGCAACGAACTGGAAAGATTTTACATATGCCAGATAGTGACATGTGACGATCTGTCGCAGGTCGTTCTGTCGCACCCCCCTTTAAATTTATTGCAAAGCATCATTTTGCTGCATTTGCGCAAAGAACCGCGATCACCGGGCCAGCAAACTGAACTGAACCAGCAGAGTTCTTTGGATCAGTGAAAAATTATCATCTGAAATCAATGTAATAATTGTACTTCCAGCTTGTGATACGTGCGTCGCGATGCCTTCGAAATTGTCGATCTCAGCGCCCAAATCGGCTTCGAAGAGAACCGGCCCATCAACCAGAGAGCCCGGGGTAATTGTCGAAACTGGTATACAACGTACTTGGATGCCAACTCCCTTGGTCAGGGAAAACTTGCGCTCCAGCAGCAGGACATCCCCTGACGGCAACAGTGTAGCATCACTGACGTCGAAGTCATTCGACCGCTTGATATGAAAAATGCCCGGCGTTGGGCCGCCGATCAGGAAAGCGGCGATATCGCCGTTCACATCGAGAGATCGCTCCGAAATCGCAAGCAATGTCCCGGCGAGCGGATAGCCGCTGCCGATATGAACGAGCGATTCCAGTCCCTGATTATAAGGCAGCGTTGCAATATCCGGCGGCGCGGGGACTTCCTCCCCGCGCGCGAGAATCCCGCCCTTGACGAAATCAAAGCGCACGATCTTGTTGACCCGCTCGAAGCCAACATAGGCGACCGATCCGTCGAAAGTCAGCGACTCGCTATCGAACCAGCCTTTCGCGGCGAACGACCGGCCATCACGGTCAAGCATCGGCGACGATGTGACATCCGCGAGGCCACTCAGTGCATCCCCGTTATAGACAAAGCGCCCGGTGAACCAGTCACCCTTGTCGCTTGCCATCACGAACTTCTCGCCCGCGGCATCGAGATTCAGCGACGACAATCCGCCAAACCGGCGAAACGGTGAAGTCAGCACCAGCCCGCTGCAGAATTGAAACGAGCCAAAGCGAACGTGCGACGGATCGCGCAGATCGAAAGAGGTTAGCGGCCGCGCGTTGACCTCGACCGGAAAGATGGCCCCGGCGGCTCGCATTTGTGCGAGGGCTGACGATGTTGGAAGGATCTGCGTGGCGGCAAATCCGCCAGCCGCCTTCCTCAAGAAGGCGCGGCGGGAGATGCGGCGCGCCATCGCCCGCTCAGTGCAGCTTGTGGCGGCCTGGGGACAGCGCACCATGGGTTTCGCTGAACAATTCGGCGAGCTTTTCGGTGATCGCTCCGCCGAGTTCTTCCGCGTCCACGATCGTCACCGCACGCCGATAGTAGCGCGTAACATCATGGCCGATGCCGATGGCGATCAGTTCCACGGGCGAGCGCGTCTCGATCTCCTCGATGATCCAGCGCAGATGTCGCTCCAGATAGTTGCCGGAGTTCACCGAAAGCGTCGAATCGTCGACCGGAGCACCATCCGAGATCATCATCAGGATCTTGCGTTGTTCGGGACGGGCGAGCAGGCGCTTGTGCGCCCAATCGAGCGCCTCGCCGTCGATGTTCTCCTTAAGAAGCCCTTCGCGCATCATCAGACCAAGATTCTTGCGCGCGCGGCGCCACGGCGCGTCCGCCGACTTGTAGATGATGTGGCGCAGATCGTTGAGACGGCCGGGATTGGCGGGCTTGCCCGCCGCGAGCCACGCCTCGCGCGACTGTCCGCCCTTCCACGCCCGCGTGGTGAAGCCGAGAATCTCGACCTTGACGCCGCAACGCTCCAGCGTCCGCGCCAGAATGTCGGCGCAGGTCGCAGCCACCGTGATGGGGCGCCCGCGCATCGAACCGGAATTGTCGAGGAGCAGCGTCACCACCGTATCGCGGAAGGTCGCTTCCTTCTCGTGCATGAACGACAGCGGATGGAACGGATCCGTGACAACGCGCGACAGCCGTGCCGGATCGAGCATGCCCTCCTCAAGATCGAAATCCCACGCCCGGTTCTGTTGCGCCATCAGGCGGCGCTGCAGACGGTTGGCGAGACGCGCAACGACGTGCTGCAAATGCGCGAGCTGCTTGTCGAGATAGCCGCGCAGCCGCGTCAGTTCCTCGGCGTCGCACAGTTCATCAGCGGAAACGACCTCGTCGAATTTCGGCGCGAAGGCGTGATATTCCGGCCCTCTCGGCTCGTTCTGGCCACGCGCATTCGGACGCGAAGCCTCGCCGGGCGTTTCTTCCTCGCCCATCTCGCCTTCGTCGTAATTTTCGCTGGAAGCGAGCTGCGCTGCGTCCATGGCGCTGTCCGAGGAAACATCCTCGCTCGGCGACTGCGACTGATCGGCGGACATATCGTCCGTCTCGTCCTTGTCAGCCTCAGATTCCTGACCGGCCTCGCCCTTCTCGCCGCCCTTCTTGTCCTCGTCCTCGTTCTCGTCTTCGTCAGGTTCAGCGATGCGCTCGTCGCTGAGTTCCAGCGCGGTCAGCACGTCCTGAATCAATTCGCCGAACTTCGCCTGATCCTCGGTGAGGCTTTCCAGCTGATCGAGCCGATGGCCGACCTTTTCCTCTAGAACCGGCCGCCACAGATCAACGATCCGTCGCGCCGCCGCAGGCGGAGCCTGTCCCGTCAGACGTTCGCGCACCAGCATCGCCAGCGCATCCGCCAGCGGCGCATCGGCGCGGTCGGTGATCTCGTCAAACTTGCCGCGATGAAAATGGTCATCGAGCATTGCGTTGAGATTCTTGGCGACGCCAGCCATGCGCTTCGAGCCGATGGCCTCGACACGCGCCTGCTCCATCGCCTCGAACACCGCGCGCGCCTGCTGGCTCGACGGCGCGAGCTTCTTGTGCACCTTCGGATCGTGACAGGCCAGACGCAGCGCAATCGAATCCGCATGTCCCCGCACGATCGCGGCATCCTTGCGGGACAGCTTGCGCGAAGGCTCCGGCAGCCGCGCCTTACCAGGCGCAATGCCCGGACGTTCCGCGGAGAACGTGACGTCAAGCTCGGTCTTCTTGGCGATGGCCTTCAGACACGACGTCACCGCCCGCTTGAACGGCTCCGTCGGCGCTTCCTTCGAGGGCTGCCTGAACTTGACGTTCGATGCGGTCATGCCGGTACGGCTCAGCTCAGTGCGACGTTGACGGCGCTTTCCGGCAAATCGACGTTGAAGCAACGCTGATAGAACTCAGCCACCAACGGGCGTTCCAGCTCATCGCACTTGTTGAGGAAGGTGACGCGGAACGCAAACCCGAGATCGCCGAAGATCTCGGCATTTTCGGCCCAGGTGATGACCGTGCGCGGGCTCATCACGGTGGACAGATCGCCATTGGCAAACGCGTTGCGTGTGAGATCCGCAAGCCGCACCATCTTGTTGACGGTGTCACGACCGGCGTCGTTGCGATAGTGCTTCGCCTTGGCGAGCACGATCTCGACTTCCTCGTCATGCGGCAAGTAGTTCAGCGTGGTGACGATCGACCAGCGATCCATCTGGCCCTGGTTGATCTGCTGGGTGCCGTGATAGAGGCCCGAGGTATCGCCGAGGCCGATGGTGTTGGCGGTCGCGAACAGACGGAACGCGGGATGCGGCTTGATGACCTTGTTCTGGTCAAGCAGCGTCAAGCGGCCGGAGACTTCCAGCACACGCTGAATCACGAACATCACGTCCGGACGGCCGGCGTCGTATTCATCGAACACCAGCGCGACGTTGTTTTGCAGCGCCCATGGCAGGATGCCGTCACGAAATTCCGTGACCTGCTTGCCGTCGCGCACGACGATCGAATCCTTGCCGACGAGATCGATGCGGCTGATGTGGCTATCGAGATTGACGCGCACACACGGCCAGTTGAGCCGCGAGGCCACCTGCTCGATATGCGTGGACTTGCCCGTGCCGTGGAAGCCCGTGACCATGACGCGGCGGTTCTTGGCGAAGCCTGCGAGGATGGCGAGCGTAGTGGCGCGATCGAAACGATAATCCGGATCGACGTCCGGCACGTGGGGATCGACCTCCGAATAAGCGGGGACTTCAAGATCGCTGTCGATGCCGAAAACCTGACGCACGGACACCTTCATATCCGGCAGACGCGTGGCTTCCTGCGATTGCAAAGTGGCGGCAGTCATTATTCCTCCGTGGCCTCGGATGCTCCCGAAACCAGACGTGCATTGTTCGCGCGGGTGGGATGCGGGGCGAACCTAGCAGAGAGCCGCAAACGGCAGAAGCCTTGCGGCTGTTAAAAGTTCTTTCGGTACATCAAAAAGATAGTCCATTTATTGGAATTATTGAAGGCTTCCGGTACCGCATCTTTGCGGGGCGAGCCCTGCAGATTTGCAGTCCGCATTGGTTTTTCCCTTTGCGTTCCCACCTATAGGCGACCCAACCGCCTCTTCATTCCATATTCCGGATCGCGCGTGAGCCATTATCTCGATCTCGTCGTTGCCTTCGTGTCGTCTCACGCCGCCGCCGCGTATGCCGTCGTTTTCCTCTCCGCCCTGCTGGAAGCCGTGCCGCTGGCGGGCTCCATCGTGCCGGGCTCGACGGTGATCCTCGCATTGAGCGCGCTGGTGCCGAGCGGGAAACTGACGCTCGTGCCCATTCTGGTCGCCACCACGGCAGGCGCGGCACTGGGAGACGGCCTCGCTTACTGGCTCGGCTACACGCAGAAACGGCGGGTGCTGTCGCTATGGCCGATGTCGAAATATCCGGCGCTGATCGCCGAGAGCGAACGGTTCTTCCTGCGCTACGGCACGCTCGCGGTCTTCTTCGCCCGCTTCGTTCCGCCGATCCGGGCTTTCGTGCCGATCACGGCAGGCACACTCGACATGCCACCCCTGAAGTTCATCGCCGTCGATATCCTTGCCGTTCTGGTCTGGGCGCCGGCTATCATCCTGCCCGGAGCGCTCGCCGGGTCCGCCGCGGAAAAATGGGGTGCGAAGGTCGAGCATTACGCGCTGCCGCTGGTCGGCGGCCTGCTCGTGATCGGCGCGGCGATAGGGGCGTTTCGCTGCTGGCGGACGCGACGCCGCGCGCTGGGTGCCGCGCCTTGTAAATAGCAGGCTTACGAATAACGGCGGGCCTTACGGGCGGACCACCGTCTTCAAATAATTATACGCCTTGACGATCTCGATCAGGCGATCCTCGGTCGAGCGGTCGCCCCCATTGGCGTCGGGATGGTGCTGCTTCACCAGAAGCCTGTATTTCGTCTTCACCATCTCCAGCGTGGCATCCGCGCCGAGCCCCATCACCTGCAACGCCTTGCGCTCGGCGTTCATCACCTTCCGCGTCTCGGTCTTGGTTTCAGCCTTCGCACCCGGCCCCGGCCGCCAGCGGCCCCGGCCATTCATTTCCTGGAACATGGCAAACGGATCGAGCGCGCCTTCGAACTCATCCTCGACGTCGGACTTGCCTTTGCCCTTGCCGGTATTCGCGCCCATCTTCCAGGTCGGGCGATGACCGGTTTGCGCATCCTTCTGGTAGCGCGCGACCGCGTCATCGCTCATGCCGGAAAAAAAATTATAGGACTGGTTGTATTCGCGAACGTGGTTGAGACAGAAATGCCAGTATTCGCGCTCCTTGCCGCGGCCTTTCGGCGCGCGATGCGGCGCCGGATTCTTGCAATCCGGCCATTCGCACATCACCGCCTCTTCCTTGACGCGGTTTTTTCCCTTCGCGGCAGGCTTGATGCGGATATTGTCGAAATATTTGGAATCGAAGGACATCAGCTCGGACAACGTGGATCAAGAGTGCGGAAAAATCGCGAATTTCGCGAGCCGTCCATTATACATCGTCGCGGCCATCGACCGCAAATCATAAAGGCCGCAAGCGAGGCGCATTGACGGCAATCCATAACGCACGATATTGCGGATATCATGACCGTTCGGGACACCCTCGCCAAAAAACTGACCGACGCTCTTCAGCCGGAGAGCCTCAGCGTCATCGACGAATCGCATCTGCATGAAGGACACGCCGGACACCGCCCCGGCGGCGAAACCCATTTCAGAGTACATATTGTGTCGCAAGCCTTCACGGGCAAGAGCCGCGTCGAGCGCCACCGGATGATCAACACCCTGTTGGCGGACGATCTCGCGGGCGGCGTTCATGCGCTGGCGCTGAAGACGCTCGCGCCCGGCGAATAGCCACGCATTTCACAAACTCTAGAAAAAGCTGAATGCCCTGCCAGCGCGGCGCGGCAGCGGCTCCTCGGCTGCGGAGCCGAGCGGGAAAATACGCAGCGCCGTGATGCGGTTGCGCTCGCGGCGGAGCACGCGGAAGCGGAAGCCATGGAAGGTGAAAATCTGTCCGCGATCCGGGATTGAGCGCGCTTCGTGAATGACGAGCCCCGCGATGGTGGTCGCCTCCTCGTCCGGCAGTTCCCAGTTCATCGCACGATTGAGATCGCGGATCGGCACGCCGCCGTCGACCACGACGGACCCGTCCGATTGCAACCGCACACCCGCGACGACGACGTCGTGTTCGTCGGAAATGTCGCCGACGATCTCTTCCAGAATATCCTCGAGCGTGACGAGGCCCTCGACCTCGCCATACTCGTCCACGACGAGCGCAAAATGCGTCTTGCGGCGGCGAAAAGCCTTGAGCTGCTCGGAGATGGGTCGCATCTCCGGCACGAACCAAGGCGGCAGCGCGATTGCGCTCGCGTCGATCTTGGACAGATCGCCGTCCACCTGCCGGATCGCGCGCAGCAAATCCTTGGCGTGCAACACGCCGATGATGTTCTCCGGCTTGTCGCGCCACAACGGAATGCGCGTGTATTCACTCGCCAGCACCGCACCGACCAGATCTTCCGAAGGGAGATCTGCGCTCACCATCACCATCGCCGTGCGATGGACCATCACGTCCGACACCGCGAGATCCCCGAAGCGAAACACGTTCTGAATATACTCGGCTTCGCCGCTGGCGATCTTGCCGTGCTCGGCGGATTCTCCGACCAGCCCCTCGATCTCCGTACCGGTCAGAACTTCGTGCTGGGACGTTTCCTGCACGCCGAGCAACCGCAACAATCCCCGCGCAGCATTGTTGAGCAGCCAGTTCAGCGGATAGAAGATAACGTAGGACACACGCAGCGGATACGCGATCCAGAGCGACACCGGCTCGGGACGCCTGATCGCGAATGTTTTCGGCACCTGTTCGCCGATGATGATGTGCAGCGACGAGAACACAAGGAATCCGGCAACAAACGAGGTCAGGTGCAGCGCCGATTGAGACAAGCCGAACGGAATGAGGACCGGCTCCAATAGTGCGGCAACCGTCGGCTCTCCAACCCAGCCCAGCCCCAGCGAGGCCATCGTGATGCCGAGCTGACAGCAGGCGAGATAGGCTTCGATATCATTCAGGATATGCTGCACGAGATCGGCACCGAACCGGCGTTGCTCGACCATCGTCTTGATCCGGAAGCCCCGGCTTTTGACCAGCGCGAATTCCGCCGCGACATAAAAGGCGTTCGCAGCCAGAAGAAGGATTGCGATCAGCAGATTGAACGCCGTGGGATTCATGTGGGTCTGGTGTCCGTCCCGCTACGCCGCGAGCTTCTCGCTCAGGAAATCGCGCACCGGCGCGGGATCGACATCGTTGACGATGACGGCGCGTCCGAGATTTTCCAGCAAGATAAAAGTGAGCTTGCCGCGCTTGACCTTCTTGTCCTGGAACATCAGCGACAGCAGCGCGTCTGCATCGCCGACGCCTTCCTGAGTGAAGCCCGCGATATCCTGCAACCGCGTCGGCAGACCGACGGCGGCGAGATGTGCCTGCACGCGCGCGACATCATTTTGCGAAATCATGCCGCGCCGCGCGGAGAACTCAGCGGCGAGCGTCATGCCGATGGCGACGCCCTCGCCATGGAATAGGCGATCGGAAAATCCGGTCGCAGCTTCCAGCGCGTGACCGAAGGTGTGGCCGAGATTGAGCAGCGCGCGCTCGCCGGTCTCAAACTCGTCGCGCGCGACGATGCCCGCCTTGGCACGGCAGCTTGCAGCCACCGCATGTTCACGTGCGGCGTTGCCTGTAAAAATTCCCTCGTAGTTCTTTTCCAGCCACTCGAAGAAAGCGAGATCGCCGAGCAATCCGTATTTGGCGACCTCCGCATAGCCAGCGCGAAACTGGCGATGCGACAGCGTATCGAGCACGGCGGTATCGGCGAGCACGAGGATCGGCTGGTGGAACGCGCCGATCAGATTTTTGCCCTTCGGCGAATTGATGCCGGTCTTGCCGCCGACGGAGGAATCGACCTGTGCGAGCAGCGAGGTCGGCACCTGCACGAAATCGACGCCTCGGCGCACGATGGCACTGGCAAAGCCCGCAAGATCGCCGACAACGCCGCCGCCGAGCGCGACAACGAGGTCGTTGCGCTCGATCTTGGCCCCGATCAGTCCTTCGCTGACATCCTCAAGAACGCCGTAACTTTTTGAACCCTCGCCATCATCGACGATGATCGGTTCCGCGGCCTCGACACCCGCCGCCTTGAGCGCATCCATCGCCGGTTGCAGCCAATGCCGCGACACCGTGCGGTCAGTAACGATGGCAGCACGGGCACCGGGCCGCAACGCCTTAATACGTTCGCCGAGCGACGGCAGCAGGCCGCGTCCGATTGCGATCTCGTAGGAACGCATGCCGAGGCCGACTTCAAGCGTCGTCATTTCGGCGGCACGGGACTTGGTTTCAGCAGCGGCGGGCATCATCATCCTATTTAGGTCGTGTTTGTGACGGCAACAGGCGCATGCCCGCACAAATAGTCATGAAGCGCGTCGACACATTCATCGACGATTTTGTCGTGCGGCACGTCGCGCGACACAATGGAGATATCGGCGAGACTGTAGAACGGCTCGCGCGCGGCAATCAGCCGCTCGATGGTCGCGGCCGGGTCTTCGGTCTGCAGCAGCGGCCGGTCGGAACGACGCTTGACCCTGCGCAGCACAGTCGCGCCATCCGCCCTCAGCCAGATCGACACCGCCTTGTCGCGGATGCGCTGCCGCGTGTCCTCGCGCAAAATGGCGCCGCCGCCAGTCGCGAGCACCTGCGCGCCGCCATCGAGCAGCGTCGCGATCACCTTGGCCTCGCCTTCGCGAAAATACGGTTCGCCGTGATTGGCGAAAATTTCGGTGATCGTCATGCCGCCGTGGCGGGTCTCGATTTCATGATCGGCATCGACGAACGGCAGCCGCAGCCGCGCGGCCAGCCGACGCCCTACGGTGGATTTTCCCGATCCCATCATGCCGACGAGAACAACCGGCCGCCCCCCGAGCGCGGACACGATGTCGGCGATCTGGTTCTGGGCAACACCTTGCCGGGCAAGGATTCCGGACATTTCTGCAGGCTCGTCAGGGCTCATATGCCGCTATCTTACCGTCTTCGGCGCTCTTGCCATAGGGGACATTATGGAAGGCTTGCTGAAACGGCCCGAACATGGTGGATGTCGTTAACGCTCCAAAGCCGCCGGGCGGCCCGGAGATCGGGAAAACAGAAGACCCATGCCAGAGAGCCCATGCCAAGTCTGTTTCGTTTCCTGAGCGTGGTCGCGATCCTCGGCGGCCTGATTTACGGCGCCGTGTACGCGCTGGCGAATTTCGTCAATCCGACGCCCCGCGAGATGACGATCAACATCTCCCCGGACAAGTTCCAGAAGAAATAACGGCGGAAGGCGATGGCCGCATCCTCCGACGCAAGAACGATCGATCTGTTTCTCGACATGCTCGCCGCCGAACAGGGCGCGGGCGACAACACGCTGAACGCCTACCGCAGCGATCTCGAAGATCTCGCGGCCTTCCTCGCGCATGCCAAGCAGGATTTCGCCCGCGCCGACACCCAGGCGCTGCGCGACTATCTCGCCGACCTCGATCATCGCGGCTTCAAATCGTCGAGCGTGGCGCGGCGACTGTCCTCGATGCGGCATCTGTTTCGCTTCCTGCTCAACGAACGCAAGCGCAGCGACGATCCCGCCGCGATCCTTTCCGGCCCGAAGCACGGCCGCGCTTTGCCGAAAGTCTTGTCCATCGCCGACGTCGATCGCCTGCTCGGCAAGGCACGCGAATTCGCCGACCGCGACCAGCCGGCACTCTCGAGGCTGCGCGCGATGCGACTGTGGTGCCTGCTCGAAGTGCTGTACGCGACGGGCCTGCGCGTCTCCGAGCTCGTGGCCCTGCCATTGTCTGCGGCGCGACGCGACGCGCGCATGATCGTGGTACGCGGCAAGGGCGACAAGGAGCGCCTCGTGCCGCTCAACCAGAGCTCACGCGACGCGATGACCGCTTACCTCGCCGCTGCCGATACCGCCAAGGAAGAGAAGGGCGGGAAAGCGAAATCCGAACCCGCGTCGAAATGGCTGTTCCCGTCCTCGGGAGAGAGCGGACATCTGACGCGGCAGCATTTTGCACGCGATCTGAAGGAGCTTGCGGTCGCCGCCGGTATTTCTGCGCGCCTCATCAGCCCGCACGTGCTGCGCCACGCCTTCGCGAGCCATCTGCTGCATAATGGCGCGGATTTGCGCATCGTGCAGACGCTGCTCGGCCATACCGACATCTCCACAACGCAGATCTATACCCATGTGGTGGAGGAGCGATTGAAGAGCCTGGTGCGCGACCTGCACCCGCTTGCCGAAAAATAATATTTCAAAGATTTCAGGCGTTTATCTTTCGTTCCGCCGCGCTTGACTTGGGCAGGCCCTAAGTCCAGTTTCCGCCCGCCGCACATCCCTTCATTCCATCCTATATGCGATTCATGGCCGATCCGATCCGCAGCTACCTCGACTTCGAAAAACCCGTCGCCGAACTCGATTCGAAGATCGACGATTTGCGCGCGCTCGCAGCAGGCGGCAGCGACATCGGCGAGGAGATTTCGCGGATCGAAGACAAGGCGAAAGCCGCGCTGCACGATCTCTACACCAACCTGACGCCGTGGCAGAAGACGCAGGTCGCGCGACATCCGCAGCGGCCGCATTGCGTCGATTATATCGCAGGCCTCATCACCGAATTCACGCCGCTCGCAGGCGACCGCAAATTCAGCGACGACGACGCCATGATCGGCGGCTTCGGACGCTTCCGTGGCGAGAGCATCTGCATCCTCGGCCAGGAGAAGGGCTCCACCACCGAGAGCCGCCTCAAGCACAATTTCGGCATGGCGCGGCCGGAAGGCTATCGCAAGGCCGTGCGGCTGATGGAGATGGCCGACCGTTTCGGCATTCCGGTTCTGTCACTCGTCGATACCGCAGGCGCCTATCCCGGCATCGGCGCGGAGGAGCGCGGCCAGGCCGAAGCCATCGCGCGCTCGACCGAAGCCTGTCTCAACCTCACGGTGCCGAACGTCGCTGTCATTCTCGGCGAAGGCGGCTCGGGCGGTGCGATCGCGATCGCCACCGCCAATCGCGTGCTGATGCTTGAGCATGCCGTCTACAGCGTGATCTCGCCGGAGGGTGCTGCCTCGATTCTGTGGCGCGACGCCACCAAGGCGCAGGAAGCCGCCACCAATTTGAAGATCACCGCGCAGGATCTCGCGCGATTCGGAATCATCGACACGGTTCTAAAGGAGCCACCGGGCGGTGCCCACCGCGACGCCGCCGACATGATCGCGCGCACCGGCGACGCCATCGCGCAGTCGTTCCGCGATCTCGCCTCGCTCGATCCCGTGGCGATCCGCACCCAGCGGCGGCAGAAATTTCTCGATATCGGCCGCCGCCTCGGCTGAAGGTGCCGCGCCGCGATCGTGGCTTTTTCGTGAAATTTGACTTAACTTTACTTTCACTATGCAACCGGTTCCTCACACTCCTCTAGCTTGCGGGTGAAGGTTCTTTAAGGATAATAATCGGAAATATCCGCTCGTTCAGGTTCCCGCACGCCGCGGTGTTCGCGGCGTGGAATCCGAAGCGCAGGGTGCATCTTGATCAACCGTTCCCTCATCCGCGCACTGATGGTTTCCGCAGCCTTGGCAACCGGCACATTGCTGGCCGGCTGCAACGGCGACAGCCTGTCGCAAGGCGCCAAGGCCAACAGGCCGATTCCTGAAAAACTCCTGGCCGAGATCGAGTCCAAGAACATGGACAAGGGCTCGCCGATGCTGGTGCGCCTGTTCAAGCAGGAAGCCGAACTCGAAGTCTGGAAGCAGGATCGCAACGGGCGCTTTGCCTTGCTGAAGACCTATCCGATCTGCCGCTGGTCCGGCGACATCGGGCCGAAAATCCGCGAAGGCGACCGGCAGGCACCGGAGGGCTTCTATTCGATCACGCCGGGACAGATGAACCCGGCCTCCGCCTATTATCTCTCGTTCAACATGGGCTATCCGAACGCCTATGACCGCGCCTGGGGCCGCACCGGTTCGCAGTTGATGGTTCACGGCGACTGCTCGTCGCGCGGCTGCTACGCGATGACCGACGAGCAGATTTCGGAAATCTATTCGTTGGGCCGCGAATCCTTCTTCGGCGGCCAGACCGCATTCCAGGTACAGGCCTATCCGTTCCGGATGACGCCGCAGAACATGGCGAAGTATCGCGACAATCCGAACATGCCGTTTTGGCGCATGCTGAAGGAAGGCAACGACATCTTCGAGGTCACCAGGACCGAACCGAAGGTGGACGTCTGCGAAAAGAAATACGTGTTCGATGCCGAGCCGGTCGCGGGCGGCAGGCCGCTAACCTTCAACCCCACCGGCAAATGCCCGGCCTATCAGCTCAACCCGGAAGTGGCCCAAGCCCTCCAGGACAAGGAAGCGCGGGATCGCAGCAAGCTCGCCGAACTGATCTCGCGCGGCACGCCGGTCGCGAAATCGCGCGCGGGCATCGACGGCGGCATGCATCCGGTGTTCGCTACCAAGCTGCCTGACTCGCAGTCGATCGCGGTGAGCGACGTCAGCGATTATGCTGTTCCTGCGACTGGACCCGCGCCGGGCACGATCCCCCAGCACGTCAATCCGCCGCGCGCGCCGGAAGGCGTGGTGATGGAAACGGCTGCGACCAGTTCTTCGTCCGAGACGACGAGCGAGCCCCCCACCGGTGGCGGCCCGAATGTATTCTCGGCCATCGCCAATAAGGTTGGCTGGAAGCGCGAACAGCCCGCTGCACCGCAGGCTACACCCGCTCCCGCACCGAAGCAGGCTGTTGCGCCGAAGGCGAGAGCCATCGCAAAGACCACGCCCGTATCGACTGCGCCGAAAGCCGTCGAGCCGCGGATCATTCCGCTCAACCGCACGGCACAGGCCGGGCCCGAGAGCAAACCCGCCGGCCCAACGCCGCCTGCGACCATTGCCGGCGCGCAGCCGACCGCGCCCGCCAACTCGTTCAACAATCGCTGGTCGAGCTTCCAGTAAGACGCATTCGATCCGCCGCAATAAAACGCCGGTCGAAAGACCGGCGTTTTATTGATGCAGAGACAGCGCGCTTACGCGAAGCGGCCGTGGCAGTGCTTGAACTTCTTGCCCGAACCGCAGGGGCAATCCTCGTTACGGCCGACTTTGCCCCATGTCTCGGGATTGGCCGGATCACGCTGCGACGGCGGCACCAAAGCCGCGGCCATCGCCGTCTGCACGCGCGCCACCTCGTCCTCGCCGGTGTTCGGGTCGAGCTTGTGCGCCTCCATCACCGGCATCGGCGGCTGCTCGTCCGGCGGCACGATCTCGACGCGCATGAGTTGCGCGGTGACCGCCTCGCGCAGATGCGCGATCAACCCTTCGAACAGCGCGAACGCTTCCGACTTGTACTCCTGCAACGGATCACGCTGGCCGTAACCGCGCAGGCCGATCACCTGACGCAGATGATCGAGCATCACGAGATGTTCGCGCCACAGATGATCGAGCGTCTGCAGAAGGATCGTCTTCTCGACATAGCGCATCACGTCGGGGCCCCACTGGGCCGACTTCGCCGCCATGTGTTCGTCGACGTGCTTCTCGAGCCGCGCCAGCATCTCCTCGTCGGCGATGCCTTCTTCCTTGGCCCAGTCCTCGACCGGCAGGTCGAGATCGAGCACGCGCATCAGTTCCTCATGCAGGCCGCTCACATCCCACTGCTCGGCATAAGCGTGCTCAGGAATATGCTTGGCGACCAGGCCTTCGATCAGGCCATGGCGCATGTCTGTGACGGTTTCGCTGACATTTTGGTCGCGCATCAGGTCGATGCGCTGCTCGAAGATCACCTTGCGCTGATCGTTCTGCACGTCGTCGTATTTCAGCAGGTTCTTGCGGATGTCGAAGTTGCGCGCTTCGACCTTCTGCTGCGCCTTTTCCAACGCCTTGTTGATCCACGGATGGATAATCGCCTCGCCTTCCTTCAGGCCGAGGCGCTGCAGCATGCTGTCGAGACGGTCCGAGCCGAAAATTCGCATCAGATCGTCGTCGAGCGACAGATAGAACTTGGTGCGGCCGGGATCGCCCTGACGGCCGGCGCGGCCGCGCAACTGGTTGTCGATGCGGCGAGACTCGTGGCGCTCCGAGCCGATGATGTAGAGGCCGCCCGGCTTCTGGGTGGTCTTGCCGCCGGGCTTGCCCGGATCAAGCTCGACGGTCTCTTCCGCCCCCAGCACCATGACCTTGAACTTCTCAATGTCGGCCTTGATGCTCTCGACGATCTTCTGCTTCTCGGCCTCGTCCTCGATTCCTGCGGTCGCAGCGGCAGCGCGCATTTCCAGCGATCCACCAAGCTTGATGTCGGTGCCGCGGCCCGCCATGTTGGTCGCGATGGTGATCGCGCCCGGCACGCCAGCTTCGGCGACGATGTAGGCTTCCTGCTCGTGGAAGCGCGCGTTCAGCACCGCGAACAGTTTCGAGGGCTTGTCCGCGCGTGCCGCGTCATAGAGCTTCGCCATCGATTTCGGATTGGCGAAGTCGATCTGCTTGTAACCGTGCTCTTTGAGGAAGTCGGCCAGCACTTCGGACTTCTCGATCGATGCGGTGCCGACCAGCACTGGCTGCATCCGCGAATTGGCACGCTCGATCTCGGCAAGGATCGCTGCGTATTTCTCGCGCGAGGTACGATAGACCTCGTCGTCCTCGTCGAGGCGCGCGATCGACAGGTTGGTCGGAATCTCGACCACCTCCAGCTTGTAGATATCGAAGAATTCATCCGCTTCCGTTGCCGCGGTGCCGGTCATGCCCGCGAGCTTCTTGTACATGCGGAAGTAGTTCTGGAACGTGATCGAAGCGAGCGTCTGGTTCTCGGGCTGAACCGGCTGGTGCTCCTTCGCCTCCAGCGCCTGATGCAGACCTTCCGAATAGCGGCGCCCCGGCATCATGCGGCCGGTGAATTCGTCGATGATGACAACTTCGCCATCACGCACGATATAATCCTTGTCGCGCGTGAAGAGCGAGTGGGCGCGCAACGCCTGATTGACGTGATGCACGACCGAGACGTTCTCGACGTCGTAGAGCGACTCGCCCTTGAGCTG
>Ga0153956_1002044_pt1 | contig 15837 bp, 16 predicted proteins | sample TSFL040MetaG_FD_104704 | JGI IMG/M metagenome (GOLD analysis project Ga0153956, IMG submission 104704) | Attine ant fungus gardens microbial communities from Florida, USA - TSFL040 MetaG | ecosystem: Host-associated > Fungi > Mycelium > Unclassified | place: USA: Florida, Wekiwa Springs... | reverse complement strand
CTGGGAACAGGGCCCGGAAACGCGATGCACGACTTAGGGCCCTCATAGGGGACCAAACTCGTGCATCGCGTCCGTGACTGTTGGTCAACACGCGCGGAGGCGTGATTTCCCGGCGTCTTCGTCACGGCGTCACGGTTCCTCCGCCGCTTTCTATACCCGGCCGTCTCGGCCACGGCCACAGCCTGCCAGGGCCGTGGACGAGACGGCCCTCTCGCCGAGACGCCTCGCGTCCCTTGCCTCGGGCGCCAGCTTCCCAGGACCCCGGCCCGAACCCTAGCCGCGCTTGGCGCGGCGGCGGGTGTTGCTTTTGCCGTCGGCTAGTTCGTCCGAGCTGGAGCAGAGGACGGTGCGGGTGATCAACTCGGCGTAGGCGGCGGAGATTTCCTCGGGTGAGGTCGCACCGTTACGTCGGTACCACATCGGCAGGCCGTTGATCGCGGAGAAGACGAAGAGGCGCGCCCAGTGTGAGTCGACCTCGGACTCGAAGCCGATCTCGGCCGCGGCCCGATCGATGATCCCCTGCACCTGGGCGCCGTACTCACGGCGCATGAGGGCGACTTTTTTGCGGCGTTTGCCGGTCAGCTGGTCCCAGTCGTTGACGTAGATGCGCGCCCGCTCGATGTTGTTCAGGTACCAAAGGCACCAGGACCGCGCGAAGCTCCGGAGCCGCTCCACCTCGGATACATCCAGCGCCAGAGACTCCTCGATCAAGGCGAGGAACTCTTTGTCGGACTGGGTGAAGATCCCCTCGAGCAGGTCTTCCTTGGAGTCGAGGTAGTAGTAGAGGCTCCCCTTCAACACGCCGATCTCATCGGCGATGTCCTGCATCGAGGCGCTGGCGTAACCCTTGCGGGTGAAGACGGCGATCGCGACTTCATAGATTTCCTCGCGACGCCGCTGCCGCTGGGGGGTTTCCCGTTTTCCGTTTGGTCCTTTTTTCGCGCGCGGACGGCCGATCCGCCCGGATTTTTTCTTCGCTTTCTCTTTGCTCACTTCTCCGCCAATTTAGTCGATGGCGCAGACCGTCGACCATGGGCGGCGTCAGTCCTCCTCGATCACCCGGATCGCCGTCTCCGGACACGCGGACTCGGCGGCCCTTGCGTCCGCCAGCCGCTCCGGTGGGATCTCCACCCAGCCTTTGCCGGCGTCTTTCTCATAGCCATCGCTGTCGGGCCCGAAGACCTTGCTCGCGATCGCGTAGCACTTGCCGTGCGCTTGGCAGAGTGCCTCGTCGACCATGTATTTCGCCATGGTTGTCTACCTCCTCCCCGCGTCGAGATCGACACTCTCAACCGCACCCGGGGTGAACTTCAGCGGCAGCGAGTCCCAGTTTCTCGTGACCGTACTGTGACTGATCGAGCTCACACCCTCGGCGAGCTGGAGATCGTCGATCCGGCGGAGCATCTCCTCCAGGGTGACCCGCATCTGCAACCGCGCGATGCTGTTGCCCGGGCACCGGTGCGAGCCCCAGCCGAAGGCGAGGTTGCTGGTGATCGGACGGTCGATGATGATCTCGTTCGGGTTCTCGTAGATCTTCGGGTCACGACAGCCGACCGAGTAGGCGAGCATCAGCATTTCGCCTTTCTTCACCTGATGGCCCGCGACCTCGGTGTCGGTCATCGCCGTCCGACCCAGGGCCAGGATCGAGGCGTAGTAACGGAGGAGCTCCTCGATCGCGTTGGTGTGCAGCGAAGGATCCGCCTTCAGGCGCTCCCGGTCCTCCGGGTGGGTGGCGAGGAAGTGGGCGAGCCCGGCGAGCACGAAGGTGGTCGTGGTCATCCCGCCGGCGAGGACGTCCAGCATGACGAACAGTTTGTGCTTCCAGGGAGCCGGCTCGCCGTCCTCCATCTCCACGCCCTGGAGGATCGAGTCGACGATGTCCCCGCGCGGCGGTTCCTCCTCGCGTCTGCGCATGTATTCCTCGAGGTACTCGGCAACCCGGTTCCATCCGGCCTGCCGTCGCGCCCCGTATTCCTCCGCCGATTCGCCCTCGGCGATCGGGATGCTCACCGCCTCGTCGGTCGCCTTCTGCACGTACGCCAGGTCCTCGAGCGGGACGTGGAGGAAGGTGGAGAAGAACATCCGGCCGGGGAGCTGCGAGGCGTACTGCTCGACGAACTCGCACTCACCGGCCTCGATGAAGCCGTTGAGCAGATCGTTGACGTGCGCGCGGATGCTCGGCTCTTTCAGGGCGACCGTGCGGGCTCCCAGGTGGGTGCCGAGAACCGATCGCCACCGTGCCTGGTAGGGCGGGTCGATCTCCAGCGGGAAGAGGCGGGCGTTGTCGTCGCCGTTGCGGTTCGGCTCGTAGCCGAAGCGGTTGCTGAAGGTCTGCCAGTCTTTCGCGACGGTCCTGATGTCCTCGTCGCGGAACACCACTTTGTAGCCGCCGAGCGCCGCGCTGTGGACGACGGGGCACTTCTCCAGGACCTCTTCTGAGATCTCGTCGAAGCTCTCCGGAAAGTCCGGTGCATCGAGGTCGAAATCGGTCTCGTAGTCAACGCTCTTCATATCTTCCTCCCGGGGGGCGAGGCGTACCGCGCCCCTCCTTCGTTCCCAATTTTTCTGCCAATCGGTTGGTAGAAAAAAGTCGGTTCCGACCTTAGCTTCGGGCCGCTCCGCTGTCAAGCGGCCGGTGCCGTCAATGGGGCTGGAGCCCGCCGTCGACGGTGAGGACCTGCCCGGTCACGTAGGCCGCCCCCGGGCCGAGCAGGAAGCGCACCATCGGCGCGATCTCGGCCGGCTGGGCGACGTGCCCGAGCGGGATCCGCGCCTCCAGCGCCCGCCGTTTGTCGGGGTCGTCCATCGCTCCGGCGGCAAGCGGCGTGTCGACGTAGCCCGGCGCCACCGAGTTCACCCGGACGGCGGGGGCGAGCTCGAGCGCCAGGCCGCGGGTCAGCTGGTGGACCGCGGCCTTGGTCGCGCTGTAGGCGACCAGCCCCGCCATCCCGGCCCGGCCGGAGACGCTGCCGACGTTGACGATCGCGCCGCCGGACATCACCCGCGCGGCGCCGCGGCAGACCATCATCGTCGCCGTCAGGTTGACCGCGACCACCCGGGCCCAGTCCTCGTCAGTCAGCTCGGCCAGAGGGCCCCGGGCGATCTGGATGCCGGCCGCCTGGACGACCCCCTCGAGCCCGCCCAGCGCCGCCGCGGCGTCCCCCACGACGCGGCCCGCCGCGTCGCCCTCGGCCAGGTCGGCGACGGCGAACCCCGCGCCCAGCGAGCTCGCGAGGCCCTCCACCTCCTCGCCGCGGTCGACGAGGAAGAGGCGGGCGCCGGCCGCCGCGCACTCGGTCGCGATCGCGGTGCCGATCCCGCCGGCCGCGCCGGTGAGGAGGATCGGTGTCCCGTCCAGCTCAGACGGCGGCATCGGCCCGGCCCCTGGCTCCGAGATCGGGCCCGCCCCGACGCAGCAGGGCGAGGCGGCGGCGCTGCCGGGCGGCGGCACCCATCATGTGCGGCCGCCAGTCGAGCCCGGTGTCGGAGGTGACGGTGACCGTCCGCACGCCGTCGACCGTCAGCGCCAGCCGTTCGGCCTCGACCTTGAAGTACCCCACCATCATGCAGGCCGGCGAGGTCAGCCGGAGGTCGATCTCGACCTCCCCTTCGGGGCCGGCGTGGACGCGGTCGAGCAGCCCCATCTCACCGATCCCCATCGGCACGCCCTGGGCGACGGCGCACGGGTCCCCGATCGAGTCGAGCAGCCGGCGCACCTCGGACTCGATCCGGGCGCTCGCGTCAGGCATGGGAGGGGACACCGGGGAACGGGCTCAGCGTCCGGCCCGCCATCGTCGTCGTCGAGTAGGGGGCGGCGAGGCCGTCGGCGGTCGCCTGGCTGAACTCGTCGTCGGCGATCGCCCCCCGCAGCGCGTCGACGTCGAGGCCGTGGAGGCGCGCCAGGTTGCCGCCCAGGATCGCCCGCTTGTGCTCGTGGGTGATCTGGGGGATCGGGCTGAAGAGGCCGAAGCGGCGCATCTGGTCGTCGGTCAGCTGGAAGTCCATGAACGCCTCGAGGCCGGGACGGGCGTGGCAGTTGTTGGTCCCGCTCGCCCAGAACATGCGCTCGAGGCCGGCCTCGCCGGAGATGCTCAGCAGCCCGGCGAGGATCTCGCCGAAGACTTCCGGCCGCAGGGCCAGGATCATGTTGAAGGTCTCGAGGTTCAGCCAGATGTTCGGCATCCGCGACAGCAGCCAGGCGACCTCCTCGGTGAACGACATGCCGCCGTGGACGATCTCGAAGACGAGGTCCGGGAAGGCGTCCGCCGCGCCCTCGACGTCGCCCGGGTGGAACGCCTCCGCGGTCGGCGCCGGGCCGAGCGGCAGCGACTTGTGGATGGCGACCGTGCGGATGCCGAGGTCACGGGCGCGTTCGTAGAGGGGGAAGCCGATCCGCGGGTCGTCCATCCGCCACGGCGTGGTCTTGCCTTCGTGGTAGCTGATCGGGTACAGCTTCAGCCCCATCACCTTGCCGACCGCGTCGACCGCCGCGAACTGGCGCTCGAGGTCGCCGATCGGGTCCGGCCGCATCGGGTCGACGGTGATGTAGGAGCCGATGAAGCGGTCGGGCCAGCGCTCGATCGCCTGCAGGCCCTTCTCGAAGCCGGAGAGGCCGTCCTTGTAGAAGTAGATCGGCAGCGGGTGGTAGATGGCGACGTCGGTGTGGCTCTCGCGGAAGAGGATCCCCGCCGTGTCCTCGATCGGGTAGTCGACCGCGGTGTACTCGGGATCGAGGTCGTAGCCCGGCGGCTGGGACGAGTACAGGCCCTGCTGCAACTCGTTGATCGGGGCGGCGTAGCGCGGCTCGGCGAAGTTCTCCGGCCGCATGTCGTAGCAGTGGGTGACCCCGTCGATGACGAAGATGTCGTTCTGCATCAGATCTTCTCTCCCTCTCCCGAGCGGCTGCGCCCGGCGGTTTCCACGTTGTTGGCGACGATGGGATGTGAAAGCAAGGCGTCCGGCATGGCGTCCGCGGCGAGGACGCCGAAGACCAGGGCCTGGCCGACCGAGGCCCCGGTCAGGTAGGTCGCCCCGGTCACCAGCCCGGCGGCGACGCTGCCGCAGGCGTAGAGGCCGGGGATCGCGGCCCCGTCGGCGCCGAGGACCCGCCCGACGCGATCGATCACGGCGCCGCCGCGGTGCCCGGAGGTCCCGGCGAACAGCTCCAGGCAGTAGAACGGCGGCGTCTCGACGGCGCCGATGGTCGGGTTGGCGGGCGCGCCGGGCAGGGCCGCGAACGCGCGCTGGTAGGCGGTCGTCCCGCGGGCGAACTCGCGGTCGACGCCGTGCCGCGCGTCCGCGTTCAGCCGCCCGACCTGGGCCTCGAGGCCGGCCAGGTCGATCCCGTGCGCCGCCGCCAGCGATCCCAGATCGGCGTGCTCGGTCACGTGGTCCCCGATCGCCAGCGCCCCCGGCACGCCGTAGGCGCTCCGGTACCGCGAGTCGAAGATGAAGTACATCGGCAGGTTCGGATTGCCGACCACGGAATCGTCGTACTCCTCCCAGCCGCGCACGATGTCCTGGAAGAAGGTCTCGTTGGCGAACCGCTCGCCGGCGGAGTTGACGATCAGCGAGTGCGGGAAGGTGAGCTCCTGGAAGAGGAGGCGGTAGAGCGGCAGGCCTTCGTTCTCGACGTCGGGGACGCGGATCGAGGGCGTCGAGATCGTCTGGTCCATCAGGGCCAGGGCGGCGCCCGCCTGCGCCGCCATCACGTGGCCGTCGCCCTCGTCGGTCGGCGGCGTCTGCGGGTGCACCAGGTGGCCGCCGGGGACGCTCTGCCTGGTCATCGTCCGGTTCCACTCGAAGCCGCCGGTGTTGAGCAGGACGCCGAGCTCGGCGCGGACGAGGCGGTGGCCGCCCGGCCCCTCCAGCTCGACGCCCTTGATCGCGCCGCCTTCCCGCAGCAGACCCACCGCCCGGGTCTCCATCAGGAAGTCGATGCCCAGTTCGAGCACCCGCAGCCAGAGGCTTCCGACCAGGGCGCGCCCGGCGGCCCAGCCGTCGCGCTCGTCCGGGAAGTGGACCGAGTGGCGGACCAGCCCGAGCCCCGGCTGGGCGGGAAGGGCCTCGTCGAGCGCCCGCGAGACGACCCGCGGCTGCGGCAGCACGCAGCGGCCGGCCGCCTTGCCGCCGGGACGCTCGGCGAAATAATCGGGCAGGTCGGGGTAGACCATCCAACGCAGCGGCGTCACCTCCTCCACCCACTCGAGGATCGCGCCGATCTCGTTGACGTAGGCGTCGGCGAGGTCGGCGTCCCAGCGCCCGCGGGCGACCGACTCGAGGTAGGTCATCGCCTCGGCGGGCGAGTCTTCCATCCCCTTGGCCCGCATCCGGTGGTTGCCCGGCGCCCAGACGACGCCGCCCGAGTACGCGGTGGCGCCGCCGACCAGGGAGGACTTCTCGACGATCAACGGCCGCAGGCCGCCTTCGCCGAGCCGGATCGCGGCCGCCAGCGACCCGATGCCCGCGCCGATCAGGACCGCGTCGTAGGAGATCGTCTCGACCGCCGCCACGCTCACCGGGTCAGCTCTCCGCTGCCTGGCGCTTCAGCTCCGGCTTGGCGATCTTGCCGGCGGACGTCTTCGGCAACTCGTCGAGGAACTCGACCAGTTTGGGCTTCTGGTAGGAGCCGAGGTGCTCGGCGACGGTGGAGGCGATTTCGGCGGCGTCAGCGCTCGCCCCCGGCTTCAGCGCGACGTAGGCCTTGACCGACTCGCCCCAGAGCTCGTCCGGGACGCCGATCACGGCCGACTCCAGCACCGCCGGATGGCGCTGGATCGCCAGCTCCACCTGGGCCGCGTAGATGTTCTCGCCGCCGGAGATGATCATGTCCTTGGCCCGGCCGACGATGTAGAGGTAGCCGTCCTCGTCGAAGCGCCCGACGTCCCCGGTGCGCAGCCAGCCGTCGCCGTAGGTGGCCTCCGCGGTCAGGTCCGGGCGGCCGAGATAGCCGATCATCGTCGCCGGCGACTTCGCGATCACCTCGCCCGGCTCGTCGCTGCCGCGGGGGATCACCCTGTCGTCGGCGTCCAGCAGCTCGACCCGACTGAGCCAGGCCGGGCGGCCGCAGGACTGGAGGCGGTGGGTGTTGACGCCGTTGATCGCGTCGAGGTGGTCCCGCGGCGAGAGGAAGGTGATCGCCAGCTCCTCGGTGCGTCCGTAGCACTGCAGCAGGTCGCAGCCGAGCGCCTCGATCAGTTCGCGCGTCACGCTCTCCGCCGTCGGGCTGCCGCCGTACTGGACGTGGCGCAGCGAGTCGACGTTCCAGCCGCCGCCGCTCATCGCGGCGAGCATGTTCTGGAACATCGTCGGGATCCCCATCGAGGCGGTCACCCGCTCGTCTTCGATCGCCCCCAGCACCAGCTCGGGCTTGAAGTTGACGATCACCACCGGGCAGCCGTGGGTGAGGTAGTTGATCGCCAGCACCACCGGGCTGTGGAACATCTGCCCCATCAACATGAACTTGTCATCGGCGGTGACGCCCTCGCCGACGGTGTTGTTGGCCATCGCGCCGATCGCGGTCGCGTGGGTGTGGACGGCGCCCTTCGAGATGCCGCTCGAGCCGCCGGTGTAGACGACGATGAAGGGGTCGGCCCCGCCGGCGTGGCCGAGCTCCCCGTCGCCGCCGGTCGCGCCCGCGGCGACCAGGTCCTCGAAGGGCGAGGAGCCGCCGTCGGCGTCCCAGCCGATCCAGGTCTCGCAGTCGACGTTCGCCTGCAGGCCGGCGATCTCGGCGCCGAACTCGGGGTCGAAGAGGACCGCCGCCGGGGGCGAGGCGCGCAGGATGTCGGTCAGCTCGGGGACCGAGAGGCGCCAGTTCAGGGCCTGGACGGTGATGCCGCGCAGGGCGCAGGCCAGGTAGGTCTCCATGTACTCGATCCGGTTGCGGGAGAGCACCGCGATGCTGCCGCCGTAGCCGATCCCGTGCCGACGTTCGAGGCCCGCGCCCAGCGCCACGACGCGATCGGCGAGCTCACCGAAGGTCCGGTCGCGACCGGAGGGGTATTCGCGCAGGGCGTTGGCGTCGCGGCGGGCGACCGCGTGCCGGAGCACCAGCGAGCCGACGTTGACCCGCGCCGCGATCAGAGGATTCTGGGGCGCGGAGCCACCCTCCGACCCGTTTGCGTGCGCCACCGAGCCCGGGACCGATTGCTTCTGCGTCAAGACTCTCCTCCAGAGATTTTTTCGAACGACCGGTTGGTTGAAGATAATAGCTGCTGGCGGTCCGTCTGACCACCCTCTCGCACCTTCCCGGGGCCGGGCCGCCTACTCCGGATCGGCCACGACCTCGCGCGAGCGGAGCCGCCAACCCCCCGGCTCCCAACGGAAGCGGTCGCGGTAGATCGCGCTGAGGTCGATCCCGATCCCGGCGTCGCCGCCGCGCAGGACGGCGGCGCGGCAGGTGCCCTCGGCGTCGACCCCGGCGCCTTCGAAGCGGTGGTGCCAGCTGGCATGGCGACTACGGCCCGCGGTCGAGTCGAACCACTCGGCGGCGAAGCGGGCGAGCGCCGGCCGGCCGCGCACCTCGAGCCCGCGGCTCGTCCGCAGAGAGCCGTCCTCGGTGAAGAGGCTCGCCCAGCCGGCGGCGTCGCCGGAGTCGATCGCCTCGGCGAGGCGCGCGTAGAGCTCCAGCAGCTCGAGCCGATCGGCGACGCCGAGTGGAGTGTCCGGTTCCCTGTCTCGTTCCATCAAGCAACCATCCGGTTGGTAGAGTAACCGCGCCAGGGTCGATCTCGAAACGCCGGGGAAGGCGGGACCCGAGGAGGAGGCAGCCGGTGCCCGAGGGACACGCTGACAAGCAGACGATCGCCGCGCCGCTCGACGCGGTCGCCGCCGTCGACCCCGGGCGCCCCGCGGTGGCGCTGCCGGACCGGAGCGTCACCTACGGCGAGCTGGCCGACGCCTCGCTGCTCGCCGCCCGGCGGTTGCGCGGGCTCGGCGTCCGGGCCGGCGGCCGGGTCGCGGTGCTCCGCCCCGAAGTCGACGCCCCCTACCTGGAGACGCTGTTCGGGCTGGCGCGCCTGGGGGCGATCTCGGTCCCCGTCAACGCCCGCTACAAGGCGAGCGAACTGACCTACCTCCTGGCCGACGCGGGCGTCTCGCTGCTGCTCGTCGACGGCTACTACGCGGACCTCCTGGACGCCGCCGACCTGCCCGCCGGCTGCCGCGCGCTCGATCCGGGCGGCGCCGAGCTCGCCGCGGCGGGCGACGGCGTCGACCCCGAGGAGGTGCGGGTGGCGGAAGCGGCGTTCGGCGCGGCGGACCCGGCGCGGATCATCTACACCTCCGGCACCACCGCCCATCCGAAGGGCTGCCTGCACGACCACGGCGCGCTCCTCGCCCAGGGCGGCGCGGTCGCCGAGCGGCTCGGCCTGAGCGCCGCCGACAGCTTCTGGACGCCGCTGCCGATGTTCCACACCGCCGGCTGGTCGACGCTGCTGGGGGCGCTCGCCGCGGGCGCGACCTTCGCCCACTGCGGCATCTTCGCCGCCGAGCGGGCGGTCGAGCAGATCGCCGCGGCGCGGTGCACCGTCCTCTTCCCCGGCTTCGAGACCGTCTGGATGGCGGTGCTCGACCACCCTGGCTTCTTCCCGGAGCGCTTCGCCGCCGCCCGCCTGGTGATCAACGTCGGCGTCCCCGAGCGGATGCGGCTGATGCAGGAACGGCTGCCGGCCGCGGCACAGGTGTCGAACACCGGCTCCACCGAGGCCTGCGGCTGGCTGGCGATCGGCGAGGCCGCCGAATCGGCGGCGGCGCGCACCCGCTCCGCGGGCCGTCCGCTGGCGGGGATGGAGGTGCGGATCGTCGACCCCGAGAGCGGCGCCGACCTGGCCCCGGGCGAGGCGGGCGAAATGATCTTCCGCGGCCCGTGCCGACTGCGCGAGTACTGGGGCGACGCCGAGGGCACGGCGGCGGCGATCGACGCCGAGGGCTGGTTCCACAGCGGCGACCTGGTCCGCCAGGACGCGGGCGGCGGCCTCGCCTTCGTCAGCCGGATCAAGGACATGCTGAAGGTCGGCGGCGAGAACGTCGCCGCGGCGGAGGTCGAGGGCTACCTCCTGACCCACCCCGCGGTGCGGGTCGCCCACGTCGTCGCCGCGCCGGACGGCCACTACGGCGAGGTGCCGGCCGCCTTCGTCGAGCTCGAGCCGGGCGTCGCGCCCGGCGAGGCGGAGCTGATCGACTTCTGCGTCGGCCGGATCGCCACCTACAAGGTGCCGCGCTACGTGCGCGTGGTCGAGGAGTGGCCGATGTCGGGGACCAAGGTGCGCAAGGTCGAGCTGCGCGAGCGGATCGCCGCCGAGCTGGCCGAGCGCGGCGTCGCCACGGCGCCGCGGATCGCCTCGGGAGCGCCGCGGTGAGCCCCCGGCGCGTCGTCCTGGCCGAGTTCGGCGGGCCGGCGGTACTGCGCCTGGAGGCGGCGCCGGAGCCCCCGCCGGGGCCGGCCGAGGTCGCGATCGAGGTCGAGGTCGCGGGCGTCAACTTCGGCGACACGATGATCCGCCGCGGCGAGTACCTGCGCGACCAGCCGCTCTCGATGGCGCCCGGCTGCGAGGCCGTCGGCCGGGTGGTGGCGGCGGGCGCCGCGGCGGGGATCGCCCCGGGGACCCGGGTCGCCGCCTTCCTCGAGCGCGGCGGTGCCTACGCCGACCGCGTCGTCGCCCCCGCCGCGACCACGGTCGCCGTGCCCGAGGACCTGCCCGCGGCGGCGATCGCCGCGGTCTTCCTGCAGGGGACGACCGCGCACTGGGCCGTCCACCGCTACGGGCGCACCGCGCCGGGCGACACGGTGCTCGTCCACGCGGCGGGCGGCGGCGTCGGCGGGCTCGCCGTGCAGCTGGCGAAGCTGGCCGGCGCGCGGGTGCTGGCGAGCGCCTCGAGCGCCGCCAAGCGCGCGGCGGCGGAGCGCCTCGGCGCCGACGTCGCGCTCGATTCCTCCCGTCCCGACGAGCTGGCCGCCGCGGTGCTCGCGGCGAGCGACGGGCGCGGGGCCGACGTGATCGTCGACGGCGTCGGCGGCCCGCTCTTCACGCCCTCGCTCGAGGCGCTCGCCTTCAACGGCCGCTACGTGATCGCCGGCTCCGCCAGCCAGTCGCCGGCCGAGCTCGACGCCCGCCGCCTCCTGGTCCGCGGCCAGTCGGTCTGCGGCTTCATGCTCGCCCGGGTGGTCGAAATCGCCCCGACCGAGCCCGGCCGCACCCTGCTCGAGCTGTGCGACCTGCTGCGCGCCGGGGACCTGCGGCCGATCGTCGAGACGGTGCCGCTGGAGGACGCCGCCGACGCCCACCGCCGGCTCGACGAGCGGGCGGTCACCGGCAAGATCGTGCTCGCCGCGGCGGGCGCCACCGCGGAGGCGCGCTGATGGACTTCGGGCTGAGCGACGAGCAGCGGCGCTTCGCCGCCGAGCTCGACGAGTGGGTCGACCGCGAGGTCCCGAAGGCCTGGGCGCGCGAGCTCGAGGCCGCCGACTCCTACCCCTACGCGCTCTTCGACAAGCTCGCCGCGGCGGGCTACCACGGCACCTCGGTGCCGGCCGAGTACGGCGGCGCGGGCGGTGACAACGTGACCCAGATGCTGCTCGCCCGCGGGCTCGGCCGTTCGCTCGCCGGCCTCACCTGGTGCTGGGGGTCGACCTCCTTCACCGGCGCCAACTCGGTCGGCCTCTACGGCTCGCCGGAGCAGAAGGAGCGCTTCCTGCCCGGCATCGCGAAGGGGGAGCTGCGCTTCACGATCGGCTTCACCGAGCCCGGCGGCAGCACCGACCTGGTCGGCGGCATGCGCACGACGGCGCGCCGCGGCGAGGGCGGCTGGACGGTCTCCGGCTCGAAGGCGTGGTGCTGCGCGGCGCGCGACTCCGACTACGTCCTGCTGCTGGCGATCACCGACCCGGACGCGCCGAAGCGCCACCAGGGCCTCTCGCTCTTCCTCCTGCCGACCGACTCCGCCGGCCTCTCGATGGCGCCGGTCGAGTCGCTCGGCCAGCGCTCGCTCGGCAACTGGGACCTCACCCTGGAGGACGTCTTCATCCCCGACGACCTGGTGATCGGCGAGCCCAACCGCGCCTGGTACATGATGCTGCCGACCCTCAACTACGAGCGGCTGATGCTGCTCGGCCTCTGCTGCGGGATCCTCGACGGGGTGCTCGAGGACGCCATCGCCTACGTCGGCGAGCGCCACACCTTCGGCCGCCCGATCGGCCAGTACCAGGCGGTCCAGCACATGGTCACCGAGATCGCGATGGCCCGCCGCCAGACCGAGCTGGTCGCCCTCCACGCCGCCTGGCTCGACCTGGTCGGCAGCGAGGACACCTTCCTTGAGCTGACGATGGCGAAGGTGATCGCCACCGACCACGCGAACCGCGCCGCCGACCTCGGCATCCAGATCATGGGCGGCGCCGGCTACTCCGCCGACACCGACATGCAGCGCTACTGGCGCGACTCGCGCCTCTACCGGATGAGCCCGGTGACCAACGAGATGGCGCGCAACCTGGTCGCCGAGCGGCTCGGGCTGCCGCGCTCCTTCTGAGCCGCCGTGCCCGCGGGCGCTCCCACACCCGACCCGGTGGCGATGCTGCTCGCCGCCTGCGGCCTCGCCGCGAGCGCCGACGAGCGACGCGCGCTGGCGGAGATCGAGGCGACGCTGCGACCCGGGATCGAGGCGCTCTACGAGGTGCCCGAGGCCCGCTACGAGGTGCCGGCGCCGGTCTTCCGCGCCGACCCGGAGCTGACGCCGTGGGACGAGGGTGGGCGGTGAGCCTGCCACCGACGATGGGCGACGCGGCCGCCGCCCTGCGACGCGGCGAGACGAGCAGCGTCGCGCTCACCGAAGCGTCGATCGCCGGCGCCGACGCCCTCGACGAGCGGCTCGGCGTCTACGTGACCCGCTTCGACGACCACGCGCTCGAGCGGGCGGACGCGGCGGACCGCGAGCTGGCGGCGGGGACGGACCGCGGGCCGCTGCACGGGATGCCGATCGGGGTGAAGGACATCCTGGCGATGCGCGAGGGGCCGACCACCGCCCAGTCGCTGATCCTCGACGACGCCTGGGGACGCGATCGCGACGCGATCGTGGTCGAGCGGCTGAAGGCGGCGGGCGCGGTGATCACCGGCAAGACCACGACGATGGAGTTCGCGGTCGGCGCCCCCGATCCCGACAAGCCGTTCCCGCTCCCCCGCAACCCGTGGGACCTCGAGCGCTACACCGGCGGCTCCTCCTCCGGGACCGCCAACGGCGTCGCCGCCGGCCTGATGGTGGCGGGCGTCGGCACCGACACCGGCGGCTCGATCCGCTGCCCGGCCGCCTTCTGCGGCGTCACCGGCCTCATGCCGACCTACGGCCGGGTGCCGAACGCCGGCTGCGTGCCGCTCGGCTGGTCGCTCGACCGGATCGGCCCGCTGGCCCGCTCGGCGCGCGACTGCGGCGATTTCCTGGCGGCGATCGCCGGGCCCGACCCGCGTGACCCCTACGCCGTCGAACGCCCCCTCCCCGCCGCCGCCGGGCTCGACGGCTCGCTCGCCGGCCTCCGCGTCGGGGTCGAGCGCGCCAACCACTTCGGCGGCGAGGAAGACCCGGCGACGGCTCCCGTCTTCGACGCCGCGGCGGCGGAGCTCGAGGCGCTCGGGGCGAGCGTGGTCGAGGTCGTGATCCCGCACTACGCCGAGGCCTGCACCGCCCTCTGGGTGACGATGGTCGCCGAGGCGCTCGCCTACCACCGGGGCGACCTCGCCGGGCGCTGGGACGACTACTTCGCCTCGACCCGGCTCACCGTCGGCAGCGGGGCGCTGGTCTCCGCCGCCGACTACGTCCAGGCCCAGCGCGTCCGCCGGGTCGCCCAGCGCGGCCTCTCGAAGGTCTTCGAGACCGTCGACCTGATCGCGATGCCGAGCTCGTCGAAGCCGGCGATGACCCTCGACCAGCTGGCCCGCGAGGACGTCGGCGGCATGGTCGCGCCGCTCCACCTCATGTACTGGAACGCGGTCGGCAACCCGACCCTGGTGGTGCCGATGGGTTTCACCGCCGACCAGCTGCCGCTGTCCCTGCAGCTGGCCGCCCCGCCCTTCGGCGAGGCGGCGCTGGTGCGGGCCGGGGACGCCTACCAGCGGGCGACCGACTGGCACCTGCGGGTGCCGCCGGTCAGCGCCGCGCGGCTCAGCGGCTGAACTTGGAGATCACCTCGTTGCCGAAGCGCTCGATGCACTCGATCGACTCCTCGAGCGTCGGGTACTCCGGCCCGTACTCGGCCTTCGGCCCGCGGGTGCGGATGTTCAGCCAGTCGGGGGCGAGGCGTCGCTCGAGCTCCCCGATCCGCTCCACCCAGGACTCCGGGGTGCCGAAGTGCATCTGGCGGGTCTCGAAGTCCAGCAGCGCTTCCTCGGCGCCCTGCGCCTGGCTGGTGTCGCTCTTCGGGTCGATCTCGGCGGGGAAATCGTGTTCGCCGTAGAAGGTCGCCTCCCGCAGCCAGCGCGGTGAGTGGCGCTCCCGCACCGCGGCGGCGTCGTCGCCGATCCAGCCGTCCTGGTCGAGCACCACGACCCAGTCGGTGCGACCGGCGGCCGCGGCCCGCTCGCGCATCTCCTTGATCCAGGGCTCCGCCTCGTCCCAGTCGGGCTGCGTCCAGAGCACCCAGCCGTCGTAGTCGAGGGCGCGGTCGACCGGCTTGCCCGGCGTGTGGGCCCCGATCCAGATCGGCGGCCGCGGGCGCTGGTAGCCGATCGGGCTGAGCGCCACGTCCTCGTAGTCGAAGAACTCGCCGTGGAAGGAGAAGCGCTCGCCGGTGAGCGCCTTGGTGATCACCTCCATCGCCTCCTCGAAGCGCTTGCCCCGGCGGCGGAAGGGCACGCCCAGCATCTGGTGGTAGCCCTCGTGGTAGCCGACCCCGGCGCCGAAGACGAAGCGGCCCTTGGCGAGGTTGTCGACCATCGCGATCTCCTCGGCCAGCTTCATCGGGTTGTGGAGCGGCGGCATCATCACCGTGGTCGCGATCGTGACCCGCGAGGTGCGGGCGGCGATCGCGGTGGCCACCTGCATCGTGTTCGGGGTGTAGGTCTCGGTCCGGGCGTGGCGCTCGGGCAGGAAGATGCCGTCGAAGCCGACCCGCTCGGCGGTTTCCGCCTCGAGCAGGATCTGATCCCAGCCGGCCGCCACCTCCTCCGGGCCGGGGACCTCCTGGTCGTAGACGCCAAAATGGGTGTCGGGCATGTAGGCGAAGCGCATCTTTCTCTCCTTTCGCGAGCCGGGGGCTCAGATCCGCCAGGGGTCGAGCGCCCACCCCTGGGTCCACTCCGAGACGTGGCGGACGTCGGCGTTCAGTTCGCTGATCAACCAGGTGCCGTCGACCTTGGCGAAGCGGTCGGAGTAGGTGCCGATCATCGTGACCGCGTCCTTCTCCCCCGAGCCGTCCGGCCGCAGCATCGTGCAGGCGCACCAGAGGTGGAACCGGGCCGCCGCCGTCTCGCCGCCTGGGTCGAGGTCGATCCGCGGGTTGGTGGTGTAGTGGAGGGCCATCGTCACGACCTGCTTCAGGCCGGCGAAGAACTCCTTGATCGCCTCGCGCCCGTGGCAGTCGGCGAAGCCCTCGGCGACCCAGCGACCGTCCTCGGTGAAGCAGGAGGCGATCCCGTCGAGGTCGTAGCCGAAGTCGGTCCCCTCGGTGTAGAGCATCTTCACCTGTTCGATCGCCCGGACGTCTTCGATCCGGGTGATCCGCTGCTCCAGCGAGAGGCCTTGCACGTCGTCGCTCCGGGGGCCGCTCACTGGGGCACTTCCCCGGGTCCGAGCTTGCCCTTGCCTTCCATCAGGGCGGTGGCGTCGAACAGTTCTTCGCCGTCGGGGACGACT
>Ga0153956_1002043_pt1 | contig 15842 bp, 17 predicted proteins | sample TSFL040MetaG_FD_104704 | JGI IMG/M metagenome (GOLD analysis project Ga0153956, IMG submission 104704) | Attine ant fungus gardens microbial communities from Florida, USA - TSFL040 MetaG | ecosystem: Host-associated > Fungi > Mycelium > Unclassified | place: USA: Florida, Wekiwa Springs... | reverse complement strand
TCCTTGTGCCAGCTCATGTGAATGGCTTTTACATGAGCCGGCACAGGAGGTCATCCGGAAAGACACCAGGTAAAGAGCTGGATCAAACCTCGACCACGCGTTCGTTATGAACCCGGCGGCAGTCCATCTCGTATTCGAGACCTTCGACCGGCGGCCGGTTGAAGTGCCAAGTCAAGCCGTTGCGAAAAACACCGCGGCGCCCAAGTTCGCTTTCGAGCAGCGCATAGACATCCCGCACCGTGTAAAGCTGGACGCCGGTCGTCTGGCTCCAATCGCCGGAAAAAGCGCTCATCCTATGCTCCATCGCGTCGAGCACGAATTTGGCTTTCTCCAACATGCCCGCCGGACTGATGTCGCCGTGGCGCACGGTGCTGTCGCGATAGTCCCCCTTGCCTTCCACAGCTTCACCACTGCCGGCAATAACAAAGGATGCCGGCGCATTCGGTGCAACCGTCGTAAAAGAGAACGCATGGAACCCGGGCTCGACCGGTGGATCGATTTTCGGACAGACATTGCTACGCGCAATCGGGTTCACGCGATCCTTCATGATCCCCCAGTCTTCGAGCGTCTTGATATAGATTTCATTGAAATCGACGAAACCCTGCTCGGTGAAAGGAGCCGGCGAACGCAATTCACAGGCGGCAAAGGCGGTCAGCGGCCGACCCGCCGCCTTGATGATGTCGGCGATGCGAGCAAAGCCTTCCTTGAGCGGCACCACTTTCGAGAAACGCACGCGCTCCAATGTGAAGCCGGGCAGCGCACCAACGCCGCAGGAATACTGGAACACGCCGGGCATGTAGCGGTAGCCGCTGTTGGGAGCTTCCACGGTTGCAATCATGTTTGCCTCTTTCGCAAGATAATGATGGTCAGTCTTCCAGAACGCCGAGATAGGCGTCGCGAATGATGGGATCGGCCAGCAGATCTGCGCCCTGCCCGGCACGAACGATGCGGCCCATGTCCATGATGTAGGCTTGATGACAGAGATCGAGCGCCGTGGTGACGTCCTGTTCGACCAGCAGGATCGACATCCCTTCGGCATTCAACCGGCGCAGCGCCGCAACGAGTTGCTCGACCAGCAGCGGCGACAGACCCAGCGACAATTCGTCGATCATGAGCAGATGCGGCGCACTCATCAGGCCACGGCCGATGGCGCACATCTGCTGCTCTCCGCCCGACAATGTGGCGGCCGCTTGATTGCGGCGCTCGCGCAGCTTCGGGAAAGTCGTGTAGACGCGATCGAGGTCGCGATTCAGTTCGGTGCGGCTCGCCTTCCGCGAATAGGCGCCCATCAGGAGATTGTCCTCGATACTCATGGCGCCGAACAGGCGGCGCCCTTCGGGCACATGAACGATGCCATGAGCCAGGATCGCGGCTGCCGAAGCTTTCGACAGGTCGACGCCCGCGGAAGCATAGCTGCCAGACTGCCGCGCGATCAGGCCGGACAGCGCACGCATCAGCGTGGTCTTGCCCGCACCGTTAGAGCCGATCAACGCAGTGATCTCACCGGAGCGCACCGTCATGTCGATACCCCACAGCACCTGAATTTCACCGTAACCGGCGCTAACCTGCTTGAGTTCAAGAATCGAATGATCAGCCACGGGCGGCATTCCGTTGTGCATATTGCTGGCCGAGATAGGCATCGACGACAGCGGGATCCTTGATGATGTCGCGCGGTGCACCGTCGGCAATCAGCCTGCCGTTATGCAGCACCGCGATGCGGGTGCAGACATTGAGCACCACCTTCATCAGGTGTTCGATCATCACGATCGTGATGCCGTCGGCCGCAAGCTGATGAATCAGCTTGGTGGCACGCTCCACCTCTGCACTGTTGAGGCCGGCATTGACCTCATCGAGGAACAGAAGTTTCGGCTTCATCGCAAGCGCCTTGGCGAGTTCCAAGCGCTTGCGCATCGCAAGCGTCAGTGTCGCCGCCGGCTGATCCGCTTGTGCCTCCAGTCCGACGAAGGCAAGATGCGCCCGTGCAGCCTCACGCGCGGACTTCAGGCTTTCGCCGGGCTGGGAGAACAATGCGGCAGCCGCTACATTGTCCAGCGCGGAATATTCAGCGAAAGGCTGCACGATCTGGAACGTGCGTGACAGCCCCATGCGTGCCGACTGATAGGTCTTGATGCGCGTGATGTCATAGCCGTCGAAGGTCACGACGCCCGAGGACGCCGGCGTGACACCGCAGATCGTATTCACCAGCGTCGTCTTGCCGGCCCCGTTGGGGCCGATCAACCCGACCACCTCACCCTTGTTCACCGACAGCGAGACATCGCTCAGCGCCTTCAGTCCGCTGAAGTAACGAGAGACGTTGCCGAGATACAGGATTTCGTGGGCCGGCTCAGACATGGCTGACCTTTCGTCCGAACAGCCCGCGCCAGACCTTGCCCCCGCGCAACGACACCAGACCATGCGGCAGGAACAGCAGCAGCAGGATGATCAGCACTCCGAGCACGCCGGAATGGATCTGGATGTAATTGCGCCAGACCACCTCCTCGAGGCCGAGATAGAGGAAGGCGCCGCACATCACGCCGAGCGGCGATCCGAGACCGCCCATCAGCGCCATCACGATCGGCTTCACCGAATACAGGATGTCGAACACGTCGGACGGATCGATATAATGCACCCAAGCGGCATAGAGGCCGCCTGCAGCGCCGACGAAGCAAGCCGACAGACCGAAAGCGACCGCTTTGTAGAGGGTCGCATTGAGTCCGACCATGCTCGCGGCGGTTTCATTCTGGCGGATGCAGTTGAGGCCGAAACCAAGCTTGGACGTCGCGACCACGGTCACAGCGATCGCGGTCATCAACAACAAGCCCCACATGGCATAGAAGAAGAACGTCGCGTCGGACATCACGCTCGATCCTGACATCAGCGGAATATTGAGGCCCATGCCACCGCCGGTGAGGTCCGTCGCGTTGTTGACGAGTTCGCGGAACACTTCGACGAGCGACAGCGATGCAATCGCGAAATAATGACCGCGCAGGCGCAGCAGAACGGCACCGAGCAGCGCGGCCAGCAACAGGCAAAGCAGCAGCGCACCCCCGACCGACACGAGCAACGGAACACCCTTGTCCATCAGGATGCCGGTCGCATAAGCACCAAGGCCGAAAAAGGCGGCGGTCGCAAACGACGGATAACCCGCGAAGCCGCCGACGATATTCCATGACAGTGCGAACACCGCATACATACAGGCGATTGTGCCGAGCCGCAACGCATACGCCTCACCGAACAGCGGCAGCGCCGCGGTGCAGAGGATGAGGCCGAAAAATGCAAGATGCGACCGATTCATTCGAAGCCCTTCCGGCCGAGCAAGCCTTGCGGCCTGACGATGAGGAACACGATCAACAGAACGAAAGACAGCGTCACCGCATGAGCCGGGCCGAGATAGACCGAGCCGATGCCCTCAACCAGGGCCAGTAGCAAACCTCCGGCCAACGCACCGGAAACACTGCCGAGGCCGCCCAGCACGCAGACCACGAAAGCCTTGCCAAGATAGGCCGATGACGTCAGCGGCGAGATCGGGAAGATCAGCGCCATCAGCACGCCGGCACAGCCCGCCAGCGCCGCACCGAGACCGAAGGCGACGGCATAGATGGATTTGACATCGACTCCCATCAGCACCGCGGCATCGCGGTCGAGCCGGACGGCGACGATGGCGCGGCCGACCCTGGAGCGCCGCAACAGCAGATAAAGAAGGAATGTCAGAAGCAGCGCAGCGCCGGTGGCGATCAGGCGATCAATCGGCACGACGACATCGAAGATCGAGATCGAACCCATCGGTGGATCGAGGAGAAGCTTCCGGTAGTCCGCCTTGAAGTAGTAGATCATCGCATTGTTCAAGATCAGATCGAGCCCGAAGGTCAGCGTCAGCGTCACCAGCACCGGCGCGGTGATGACGCGGTTGAGCAACAGACGCTGTAGGACATAGCCGAACACGAAGAAGGCCGGTGCAGCGATCAGCAGCGCATACCACGGCGACAGTCCGCTCCAGTTGTAGGCGCCCCATGCGAGATAAGCGCCGAGCACGATGAACGAACCGTGGATCAAATTGATGACGTTGAGAACTCCCCAGACGAGCGAGAAGCCGATGGCAATGCAGGCATAGAGGCACCCGAGCACGAGTGCGTTGATCAGGACCTGAACGGCCAACATGTCGATTCCTCGCCCGTCGTAACCGTCGCTCAGTTCACGCCGAGCTTGAAGTCGCCCTGCTTGATCGCATCGGGGGAGAGCACGACCGGCTTACCGCCCTGGATCTGGAAGACGGGCGGTTCGAGCGAGTTGATCTGACCGTTAGCGCCGAAGCGAACCGGCCCCCAAAATGTTACGACATCCATCTTGGCGAGTTCGTCACGCACCTTGTCGCGATCCAGCGAGCCGGCTTTTTCGATGGCGATCTGGAACAGCGCGCCGCAGACAGCCGCAGACGCCTGCCCGTAATCCGGTTCGGATTTATACTTTTCTTTGAACAGCTTCACGAAGTTGGCAGTCGAACCGAAAATATCCTTGCCATCATATTGTTCGGCCGGGTGCCACCAGGACGCGCTTGAGATGTTCTCGGCCTGCGGACCGGTCGAGTCGATGAACTCCTGATAGGCCGGACCGGCGATCATGGTCACGACACCGGCCTTGATCTGCTGGTCGGCCATCTGCTTGCGCACCAGCAACAGATCGTTGGTGTAACCGGTGACAAAGATCCACTGCGGCGACAACGACTTGATCTGCGACAGCGTCGCCGAGTGGTCGAGAGTATTGATCGCATATTTTTCAAAGTAAACGACCTCGAACCCATTGCTCTTTGCCGACTTCTCCATTTCCTGCGCGATGGCGAGCGGAAACAGATCGTTGCGGGCGAGAATAGCGACCTTCTTGATGTCCGGCGCTTTGGCCTTGACGAGCTTGGTCAGCGGCGTCGTCAGCGTATCGTTCGGCGTGAAAGTTCCGAACAGATATCTGTAATTCTGATCGTAGACTTGGGCTGACGACGCCGTCGCCGCCAGCGTCGGCATCTTGTACTTTTCGGCCACCGTGCTTGCCGCCTTGGCAGCGCCCGAGCCGAACGGGGCGAACATGAAGTTCACCTTTTCCTGAGTGATCATCTGCTCCGTCGCCTGCACCGAGCGCGGCGTGTTCGACTGGTAGTCGGAATAGACGATCTCGACTTTGTATTTCTTGCCGCCGACATTGATCCCGCCGGCTTTGTTGGCCTGCTCGGCCCAGAGGTCATAGCCCTGCTGCTGCTTTACCGCCTCTGGCGCGAGTGGACCCGTTATGGGCAGCGGAGCGCCGAAGCGAATGACATCCTCGGCTGAAGCAAATGTCGTCGCCAGGACGAAGCCGGCCGCGGCCAGAGCGAGAGAGGCTGAAATGCGTGTTGGGAAAACAGACCGGAGACGAAACATCCAAGTTCTCCATCAAGGGGTGATGACTTTGACCCGACAAAAAGTCTGACAAATTTAGATATCGGATAAAAGCATTGAATTTCGATGCAACCGGTCTGAAAATCAGAACGCTGATCACACTCCCGTCGCCGCGACGAACATCTCATCCGAAAGACCCATCGATGATCGAATCCGCCGCCATCCGCTATTTTCGCGTAGTCACCGAATGCGGATCGATCAAACAGGCCGCGGCAGCGCTGCGGATCGCCCCGTCCGCGATCAGTCGACAGGTTCAGGGGCTGGAGGAAGAACTCGCGGTCAAACTGTTCGAACGCGGCGCACGCGGCATGAATCTGACGGATGCCGGCCATGTGCTCTACCGTTATGCCATCGAGAACCGAAACCAGGTCGATGGCCTGCGCAGGCAGGTCGAGGAATTCGCTTCGTTGCGCCGCGGCCAGGTCAAGATCGCAACGGTCGAAGGCATGCTGTCGGACTTCCTGCCCGATGTCATCGTAGACCTTGCGCAGCAGTATCCCGGCATCGGACTGTCGATCACCGCCGTCGGCTCGCGCGACGTGGTGGAACTGGTCGGGCAAAATGAAGTCGATCTCGGTCTGATCTTCGGCCGTGCCGACCGCCGCGACCTCAACGAACTCGGCCGAATGCGACAGCCAGTCTGCCTGATCGTCGCGCCGGGACACCCGCTGGCGCGTCAACGCACGTTGCGCATGAAGGATTTGGCCGGATTGCGCGTGATTCTGCCGGACACGTCTTTCGGCATTCGCCAGGAACTCGACAAATCTTGCGCCGAGGCTGGCGTCCATCTGGAAATGTGCAGCGAAACCAATTCGCTGGCCTTCACCCAAACCATCACTGCCCGGACCAATCTGGCAACGTTCCTCCCCATGGTCTCGGTGATGGCATCGATCAATGCCCGCACGCTCGTCGCCGTTCCGCTGCGCGACAAGCGGATGGAAGCAACGCAAGTCGCTCTCGTCCATCTCGCAGCACGCATCGCGTCCCCTTCGACCCGTCTCGTCGCCGAAATGCTGGTAGCACGGATGAAAGAACTCGATGACTGACGGCCGTGTTCAAGCCGCAGCACCCTTCCTGCGCTCGGACTGGATCACGTCGAATCCTTCGAATTTCGGATGGCCGAGATAAAGGCTGGCGCCGTCCGACTTGTTGCCGGCGCGGGCATGCGCTTTGCGAAATTGCTCGGACTTGGTCCAGCCCTCGAAATCAGCCTTGCTGGCCCAGACCGTGTGCGAGGAATACAGCGTGTGATCCTCGGCCACCGGGCCTTTCAGCAGATGAAACTCGATAAAGCCGGACAGTTCGCTGAGATAGGACTCGCGCGTCGCCCAGATCTGCTCGAACGCCTGTTCGGAGCCTTTTTTGACCTGGAAGCGGTTCATGGCGATAAACATGGTCGTCGTCCTTTGCTCACATCGTTGGGTCTGTCACAGGCATCGCTCGGATGACGCGCTTTATCCCGTCCCGCCGTCCGTGACCATGGTGATGGCTATTCCGACGAGATCGCCACCTGCGAGACGAATCTCGCTGGACGCCGCCACCGCCTGGCCGATCGACGAGCGGTCGGTGCGCATGCACAGCAGGACGCCATCGACCTGCTGCGCCAGCGTGGCGATATCCGTCTCGATGCCCGGCGAAGGCGCATCGATGAGAACCACATCATAGCTCTGCGCCCAGAGCAGCAGATCGCCAAGCGGCCTGCGCTTCAGGAGTTCGGCCGACACCGCGAACGGCCCGGCAGCAATGGCATCCAGCTTCGGCGCATCCGTGCTGACGACAGCCTCGCGCGGCGTGATATCGCCGCGCAGGACACCCTGCAGGCCGAGACTGCTGCGCAGGCCCAAAGCCCTCTCGAATTTCGGCGCACCGAGATCGCATTCGACGACCAGCACATTGCGTCCTGCTGCAGCCAGATGCTGCGCAAGCGACAATGTCAGGAACGACTTGCCATCCGATGCGGATGACGACGCGATCAGTATGCTCCTGCAAGCCCGGCCGTTGACGGGCGCCGCGAGATGAACGGCGAGATCGCGCAACGCATCCTGATAATGACGATCCGCGCGCGCCTGATGCAGGGCACCGTTCAGCGAGCCACCGGATGACACCGGAAGGCTGTCGCCAACCGTCGCCTCGGAAGCTTGGCGTTGAAGCGCCGGCAACCGGGCGACAACAGGCGCGCCCGTCACGATCGAAAGCTCCGACGATCGCTCAGGGAGCGACGGATCGGTTCCCGGCAAAGCCGGCGCGGCGCCGACAGGCGAAGGCGCGGCTGCGACCGGCACCGCCGGGGCAATAACCATTGCTACCGGCGCGATCGGTGTGTTGCCCGTCCCCTTGCGCTGCGATCGCTCACGGACCTGCGAACGGTCGCCGACAAACGCAGCGGCACAGGCCAGCAGCAGCGCGACCGTCGCACCGGCGGCGAGGAACGGCCCTTTTTGCGGCGACAACGGCTGGACCGGACGTTCGGCGAGACTGACGAGACGGGTGCCGTCGATCAGCGCCCGATGTTCGGCCTCCAGTTCGCCCGCGCGCTTGTAGAGTTCGGCATATTGCGCGCGCTTGATGTCGGTAGCGCGCGCCAGATGTTCGATGGCGGCTTCATCCGCGGCCGATGAACCGGCGTCGGCCTGTTCATCGGCTTCGACAGCAGCCATCTGCCTGGTCAAAGCCTTCACAGCCGCATCGTTCTCGTCGAAGGTTTTCTGCGCATTTGCCTTGGCACTTGCCTTTGCACTCGCCTTGGCGCTCGCCACCTCCGTGCTGATCCGGCTGCGGATCGCCGCCCGATCCTGTTCAAGCACGCGGATCGACGGATGGCGCGGACCCAGCGTCATCGACAGGTTCGCAAGTTCCGCCATGACGGTCGTCAATTGCTTTTTGAGGTCGACGATCGAACGGTTCGATAGACCGACAGGAGAATCGGCGGCGCGCACCTGATCGGTCTTGATCTCCTGCAGGCGCGCTGCCGCTTCCGCGCGCGCATTCTCGGCATCGGCAAGCCGCCGACTGATGCCGGTGAGGCGCTGCGACCGGATCTGAGCCTGCCGGTTACGCGCCGGCTCCTTGCCGCGGCGGAACGCCTCGATTTTTGCATCGGCATCGCGCACCTCTGCATCGGTCTGCCTGGCTTGCTTCCAAAGACGGGAGGCAGCGGCTTCGCGGCTGTCCGCGCGCGACCGGCGTTGCTCGTCGAGGAATGCGGTGGTCAGCGCATTCGCCAGCTTCTGCGCGATCGCCGCGTCCGGCGATACATAGGAAATGTCGATGACGCGCGAGCGGCCCGCGCTGCCGATCGTATAGTGCGCAGCCACATAATCGACCAGCCGTCCGTCGTCGGTCTTCATCTCGTCGCAGCCGGACGTATCGAAACCGCTCCTGCTGAAACAATCCTCAACAGCGGCCTCGCGCACGCCGGGCACGGCCATCGCCAGCCGCATCAGACGCGGCGATCTGACGGTCGACAACTGACTTTTGAGGTCCATGGGATCGTCGGTTGTCGATACTCCCGATGCAGCGACGTCGCCCGATTCCTGTTCGGCGACGATCACCGAGCCCGTGGCAAGATATCGGACCGGAAGCACGGCAAGGACGAGCGCCGTCAGCAGCATGACGGCGCAAAACACGACAGCAAAAACCCCGCTGCGGTGCCGGATTTTGCGCAGCGGGCTTACGCCCGATGCAGCGACCGCGATCTCAGTGGTGCTGGCCGGATCATGGGTCACCATAGCGGATCAAACCATGCCACAAGACGGCACCCCGGCGCCGCGGAACTCCGCCGCACCGCCATCTGCACACATCCCTTTATGAACGGCCGCCATACGCATACAGAACCTTTTGCCCTCCCGCGTCGAAGGCGCGGCAGGGACGCTTATTCATACTGCATCGGGGCTTGTCTGGTTAAGGGCGTATTTAGGATTTGATCCTTCGGTTCCCATCTGCCTGATTAACCGGCGCCCGATCGTTTTCCGCGCAGAACGGCCAAGAAACATCGGGTTACCGGGCAGATGCAGCAATTCCGGTTGAAAGTATCGCTTTGCGACCGGCCTGCGCGTATTCAATATGCGAACGATAATTGGAATTTGATGATGTCGAAGATATTGAAATTGCGAGCCGATCGGCCCCGGGGACCGCGCCCATGAGCAATGGACTCGTTATCGTCGGCGCCTCCTATGCAGGCGTCCAGGCCGGCATCAGCGCGCGCGAGAAGGGGTATCAGGAGCCGATCCGCATGATCGCGGACGAAATTCACCTGCCCTATCAGCGCCCGCCGCTGTCCAAGGCATTTTTGTCCGGCGACCTGCCGCATCACAGTCTTTTCCTGCGCGGCGCGGATTACTTTCAAGGCCAGGGTATCGAGATGATGCTCGGCCGTCGCGCGGTGGAACTCGACCGCGCAGCCAACCGGATCAAACTGGATGGCGGCGACAGCCTGCCGTTCGACCAACTCGTCATCGCCACCGGTTCACGCGCACGCCGCCTCACCGTGCCCGGCCATGAGCGCGACAGCATCGTCTATCTGCGCACGCTCGACGATGCGCTGACGCTGAAGCCGCGCCTTGAAACCGCACGCGATGTCGTCATCATCGGCGGCGGTTTCATCGGCCTTGAGGTCGCCTCCACGGCGGCCAAGACCGGCAAGAAGGTGACGCTGATCGAAGCGCAATCGCGCCTGCTCGAACGCGCGGTATCGCCGCTGATTTCGCAATTCCTGCTCGACATCCATCGCGCCCACGGCGTCGATATCCGCTTCAACGAATCCGTGGTGGCGATCGAGGGGACCGGCGCCGAGCATGAGGTCGTCACCTCCGGCGGCCTGCGCCTGCGCGCCGACCTGATCGTCACGGGCATCGGCGGGATCGCCAATGACGAACTCGCGGTGCAGGCCGGCATCGCCGGCAGCAACGGCATCGATGTCGACGAACATGGCCGCACCTCGGCGCCGAACATCTATGCCGCCGGCGACGTCAGCAATCATCACAACTCGTTCGCCGGCCGCCGCGTGCGGCTCGAAGCCGTGCAGAACGCCACCGATCAGGGCAAAGCCGCCGGTGCGATGATCGCCGGCAAGCCCGAAGCCTATGATGCGGTGCCGCGTTTCTGGTCCGACCAATACGATGCCAAGCTGCAGATCGTCGGGCTGTCCGCCCCTACCGATACCGCGGTGATCCGGGGCAGCATGGACGACGGCAGGTTTTCGATATTCTATTATCGCAGCGGCCGACTGACCGCCGTGGACAGCATCAATCGTCCGGGCGACCAGATGATCGCGCGCCGGCTGATCACCGCCGCGCTGTCACCGACACCCGAACAGGCCGCCGATCTGTCGTTCGACCTGAAGAAGTTCGAGGCAGGCAAGTAGACCGGAACCGGCAACGCATGCCCAAGATCAATCACAAGATCCATTGGAGGTTCGACCGTGCCGCATCTCGTCATCTCATATTCCAACGACGGCCATGGCGGCTTGCTCGACGTCACCAAGCTGATGAAAGCCCTGCATGACACCGCCGCCGACAGCGGCGTAATGAAAGCCGCAGACATCAAGGTCCGCGCAATGGCCTTTGCGGACTATCTGGTGGCGCGGCAGCGGGACGGCTTCTGCTATGTCGCGGTCTATCTGCGCGTCGGCAGCACACCCGCCCAAAAAATCGCTCTCAGCGAAGCACTGTGCACGACTTTGGCAAAGCTCCTGCCGCAGACCAAGAGTCTCAGCGTCGATATCCGCGATATGGACTCCATTACCTATCGCACGCGGCAGAACAACTGACCCTTTCCCAAACGAAAACGGCGCGGCACTGCCGGGGCAATGCCGCACCGTTTTCACGCGCGCCGGCTGCAGCCGCCTGCGCGGCTGCGCCGGACATCCGATCAGACCGCGTCCTTCGCAGCCTTGACCGGGCGGGCGCGCACGATCTTGCGGGCCGGCTTGGCCTTGAAGGTCATCGGTTCGCCGGTGAAGGGGTTGGTCCCCTTGCGGGCCTTGGTGGCCGGCTTCTTGATGACGACGAACTTGGCGAAGCCCGGCACCAGGAACACGCCGTTCTTCTTCAATTCCTTGTAGCCGAGGGTCGCGAGGTTCTCGAGAACGCCCTTGACGTCCTTCTTGGTGAGTTCGGTGGTTTCAGCGATTTTCTCGATGAGCTGCGACTTCGTCAGTTGTTCCGCCATGTTGCACCTTTTGCGTTTGCAGTGATTCGGTGAAACCGACACTAGCGGAATCGCTGGAAAAAACAGGTCTTCAAGTGGTTCGGCCGCCGTTTTTCCCGTTAAAAACGGTGTTTTTTGACGCGCAACCCCCGATTCGCCTTGTACGGCAGGGATTCGGGCACCGCGCAAGCCCGTTTCCTATAAATAAAGGGGCTGAGCGATTCGCCGTCGTTCGGCGATGCAGATACCGCAATGAACCGCCTTAGCTGAGCCGAGGGCGGATGGGCGCATCACATCCGCCGTGGCGCTCGCGGCATGCGATGGCGGCGGATGCCGGCCGCGCCGTCATCCGCCCTACGGCTGCGTCTACCACATGGTCCTGCGTGCCCGTTCCGGCCAGGCGCGGTCGTATTCGACGCCGCCGACCCGCTGCTCGCTCATCTCCGCCAGAATCTCGCCGGGCGTCGGCAGGCTGGATGGATCGACGCGCTTGTCGGGATTCCAGAGATCGGAACGGACGATGGCGCGGGCGCATTGGAAATAAATCTCACCCACCGTCATCACGATCACTGTCCGCGGTGCTTTTCCGGTGACGGCGAAGGATGTCAGCAGATCGGGATCGTCCGACAGGTGCGCCGTGCCGTTGATGCGCAATGTGGTCCCGGAACCGGGGATCAGAAACAGCAGCGCCACGCGAGGGTCGCGGACAATGTTGCGCAGGCTGTCGATGCGATTGTTGCCGCGCCGGTCCGGCATCATCAGGGTCTTTTCGTCATGAATCCGAACGAAGCCCGGAAGGTCACCGCGCGGCGAGCAATCGAGTCCTTCAGGCCCGGAGGTTGCGAGCGCGGCGAACGGAGATACTTCGATCAACCGGCGATATTGCGCCGTCACCCGATCGGCGACCTTGGCAGTGGACGCTTCGCCGATGTCATCGAGGTGGCCATAGATGCTTTCCAGATGTTCGATGCTCTCGATCACTGCCATGGTCGCGCTTCCTTGGTGTTTATTGCCTCTTGATGGTCCGGACCAACTCCGCCGCATGTTCAGCGGCAACCCCGACATTGTTGATCGTCGCATCGGCGCTTGCCGTCTCGACACTGCGTTTAAGCCGGTCGCTGATCGGGCCGTCGCTGGCGCGGCCGCGGGCTGCGAGTCGCGCGGCCAGCACCTCCGGCGGCGCGGTGATCGAAACAACGACCGCATCCGCATAGGCCGCGCGGAGCGCCGGGATCACCGTGCGCGAGATGTTGGCGACAACGCTGCGGCCGGCGCGGATGTCATCGTCGATGGATCGCGGCAGCGCGTAGCAGAGCCCATGCGCCTCCCAATCGATGGCGAAAGCGCCCTCCCCTTTGGCCGCGTGAAAGGCCGCCGGCGTCACCTGCTCGTTGTCTTCATGGGCAGACGATTCGCGCGTCACCACACGGCGGACGAAGACCACATCGCGATCTTCAGCCAGCGCGGCCCGCGCGAGGCCCAGCAGCGTATCCTTGCCGGCGCCGGACGGACCCACCACCAGCACCAGCCGGCCCGGCCCGATCTTCACCCCGTCCGCAGGATTCGCTGCAAGGTCGCTCATGCCACCCGCTGCCCTTCCCGCCAGACGGCGCGCACCACCGGAACGCCCTGCGCGACATGCACACGGATCACATCGGCACGCTTGCCGACGGCAATCTCGCCGCGATCCGCCAGGCCGACGGCTTCCGCGGGGCGTTTGGTCACCGTGCGAACCGCACCGGCGAGATCGATGCCCGGCACCTTGGTTGCAAGCTGCAGCGCGCCCATCAGCAGGCTGGACGGCACATAGTCCGACGACAGCATGTCGAGCATACCTTCGCGGGCGAGATCGATGGCGGCGATATTACCGGAATGCGATCCGTTACGAACCACATTCGGCGCGCCCATCATGATGCCGATGCCGGCCCTGTGCAGCCCCTGCGCGGCCTCCAGCGTGGTCGGAAACTCGGCGACCGACACCTTGTCGCTCACCGCCTCGGCCACGTTATCCTCCGTGGTGTCGTCGTGGCTCGCGAGCGGAATGTCACGCGCATGGGCCAAGGCCACGATCGCGCGCATGTTGCCCGCTGCATATTGCTGCTGCGAGGCCAGACGCTGCGCGAACATCAGATCGAGTTCGGCATCGGACTTGCCGCCCTTGCCTCGATAATAGGTGCGCAGCTTCTCCTCATCGCGGAACTGGCGCTGGCCCGGCGTATGGTCCATCAGCGACATCAGCCGGACGTTGGACTTCTTCAGCAGCGCCTTGGCTTCCTCGACCACGGTGGGCATCGGAATCTCGCAGCGCAGATGCAGGAAATGATCGACGCGGAGCAGATCGGCCTTGCCTGCCGCGGCAATGGAATCCACCAGCACTTCCGCGTAGCTGTCGATGCCCTGGCTCGCGTCCTCGCAGCCGACCCGCACCGAATCGAGCACCGTGGTGATGCCCGAAGTGGCGAGCTGGCCGTCATAGGAGACGACCGCGGAGAGCGGATCCCAGAACACCTTCGGGCGCGGCATGAAATGCGCTTCGAGATGATCGGTGTGCAATTCGATGAGGCCGGGCATCACCAGATCGCCACGGGCATCTTCCGCGCCGCGCGGCGCCTCGCCCTCGCCGAATTCGGCGATGTGGCCATCCACCAGGGCCACCCAACCCTTATCGATCACGCGATCGGCGAGAACGAGTTTTGCGTTGCCGAGAACGGTTTCGTTCGATGAAGTGCTCATGATGTCCCCTTAGGCGGCGGCGGCGAAAGACGTGACATCGATCAGCCGGTCGGCGATCAGATGCCGCACTTCGTCGTCATGGACAATGGCCACCATGGCGACGCCGGCACGTTTTTTTTCGGCGACCAGATCGACCACCACGGCGCGGTTGGCGCCATCCAGCGAAGCGGTCGGCTCGTCCAGCAGCAGGATCGGCAAATCGGAAATGAAGCCGCGCGCAATGTTGACGCGCTGCTGCTCGCCGCCGGAGAAGGTCGAGGGCGGCAACTGCCATAGCCGCTCGGCGATGTTCAGCCGCGTCAGCAGGCGACCCGCACGCGCACGCGCCTCGTCACGGCCGACACCGGCATTGAACAGCGGTTCGGCCACCACATCGATCGCCGCTACGCGCGGCACCGCGCGCAGGAACTGGCTGACATATCCGATGGTGTTGCGGCGGACGCTCAGAATCTGCCGCGGCTCGGCGCTGACGACATCCACCGATGTCCCGAGATGGCGCACGGTGATGGTGCCGGCATCGCAGCGGTAGTTGCCGAAGATCATCTTCAGGATCGACGACTTGCCGGCCCCCGACGGGCCGGACAGCACGACGCATTCGCCGGCATTCACGTCGAACGACACGTCATGCATCACCGGCAGCCTGATGCCACCCTGCAGATGCATGACAAAGGTCTTCTCGGCATGTCGAAGTTCGATCATCGCAGTCATGGTCATCCTCACGCCGGCAGGATCGATGAGACAAGCAGTTGCGTATAGGGCTCACGCGGATCGTCGAGCACCTGATCGGTGAGGCCAGTCTCGATCACCCGGCCGCCCTGCATCACCATCACCCGGTGCGACAACAAGCGCGCCACCGCGAGATCATGCGTCACCACGATGGCCGACAGTCCGAGTTCACCCACCAGCGACCGCATCATGTCGAGCAGCCGCGCCTGCACCGAGACGTCGAGGCCGCCGGTCGGCTCGTCCATGAAAACGAGGCGCGGCTCGGTGACGAGATTGCGCGCGATCTGCAGGCGTTGCCGCATACCGCCGGAATAAGTGCGCGGCGCGTCGTCGATGCGGTGTGATGCAATCTCGACACGCTCCAGCCAGGTCGCGGCACTGTCGCGGATATGACCGTAATGATTATGGCCGACGGCCATCAGCCGCTCACCGACATTGGCGCCGGCCGACACGTCCATACGCAGACCCATCGCCGGATCCTGATGCACGAAACCCCAGTCGGTGCGAAACAACAGGCGACGCTCGGCTTCGCCCATGGCGGCGAGATCGCGCGTCACACCGTCGCGCATCCGGTACGACACGCGCCCGGTGTTCGGCGCAAGCTGTGCCGACAGCAGCTTCAGCAACGTCGATTTGCCCGAGCCGCTTTCCCCGACGATAGCGAGCACTTCACCGGGATAGAGTTTGAACGAGACGTCGCGGCACGCCTGCAGCCTGCCATAGGTCTTGTTGAGCTCCTCGGCGATCAGGAGCGGCGCGTCGTCCTGCAGCGTGGCGGTTCGATCAAGCATGACGGCTCTCCGCATAAGG
>Ga0153956_1002042_pt1 | contig 15847 bp, 17 predicted proteins | sample TSFL040MetaG_FD_104704 | JGI IMG/M metagenome (GOLD analysis project Ga0153956, IMG submission 104704) | Attine ant fungus gardens microbial communities from Florida, USA - TSFL040 MetaG | ecosystem: Host-associated > Fungi > Mycelium > Unclassified | place: USA: Florida, Wekiwa Springs... | reverse complement strand
GGTCGTCGGGGATGAAGACGCCGGAGAGGAAGTAGAGCGGCAGCAGCAGGAAGTTGACGATCGGGGCGGCGGCGTCCTGGGTCGGGATCGCGGCGGTGAGGGCGATGCCGAGGCAGGAGAAGGAGGCGGCGCCGACCGCGAGGATCAGCAGGATCTCCGGGATCCGGCCCCAGGGGAAGTGGACGCCGTAGGCGATCCCGCCGATCAGCGCGAGCAGGACGAGCATGAGGATCGCGGTGACGATCGAGTTGCCGACCCGGCCCGCGATGAAGACCCAGGACGGCATCGGGGTGCCGCGCCCGCGCTTCAGCCGGCCGTCCTCGCGGGCGATCACCAGCGTCATCGCCAGCGTCTGCATGGTCGAGGAGATGATCGCCATGGTGATGATCGCCGGCACGTAGTAGGTGTCGGTGTCGATGTGCCCGCCGCGCACTTCGACCGTGTCGGATCCGAAGATCGTCCCGAAGATGATCAGCAGCAGGACCGGGAAGAAGACGGTGAAGCCGACCGACGCGGGGTTGCGCCAGAAGGCCTTCTGGTCGAAGCGGAACTGGTGGCCGACGAGGGCGAGGCCGCTCATTCCGCGCTCGCCCCCTCCGCGGTCTGGGTGAGGTCGAGGTAGACGTCCTCCAGCGAGGGCCGCGTCACTTCCAGGGCCTCGAGGTCTTCGCCGCGCTTCAGCGCCTCCGTCGTCAGCCGGTTCAGCTCCCGCACCGGGTCGACGGTTTCGATCGTGACCTCCTCGCCCGCCGCGTCGCGATAGCGGATCGTCGCCGCCGCCTTTTCGCGTTCGCCGAGGTCCTCCGGCGTGCCCTGGGCGACGATCCGCCCGGCGGCGATGATCGTCACCCGGTCGGCGAGCCGCTGCGCCTCGTCCATGTAATGGGTGGTGAGGAAGATCGTCTTGCCCAGCTCCTGGAGGCTTTCGATCACGTCCCAGAACTGGCGCCGCGCGGAGGGGTCGAAGCCGGTCGTCGGCTCGTCGAGGAAAAGCAGCTCGGGGTCGCCGACCAGCGCCATGCCGACGTCGAGGCGCCGCTGCTGGCCGCCGGAGAGCTTGCGCGCCCGGTCGTCGGCCTTCTCCTGCAGCCCGACCAGCGCGATCGTCTCCTCCACCGACCGCGGATGACTGAAGTACCCCGCGTAAAGTTCGATCGACTCCCGCACCGTCAGGTAGGGATCGAGGCTGTTCGACTGCAGGACGATGCCGATCCGGTCGCGCCACGCCCGCCCGGCGCTCTCCGGGTCCTCGCCCAGCACCCGCACCTCGCCGCCGGTCCGCTTCCGGTACCCCTCCAGGATCTCGACCGTCGTCGTCTTCCCCGCCCCGTTCGGGCCGAGAAAGGCGAAGATCTCGCCCCGCGCCACCTCGAGGTCGATGCCACGCACCGCCTCGGTCTCGCCGTAGCTCATGCGCAGGCCGCTGATGGAGATCGCAGATTCAGGCACTCGTCATCGATTCTAGGTTTTGCGACCCCCGAGCCGCCCTTAGCTGTTCTTTATGGGCCTGTGAGGACCAAAAGGAACAGCGGGGTGGGTGTGTGGCGGGGGATGGCGTTGTGCCGGCGCCGGCCGGCAGTCCTTGGGCGCCGTCCGGGGCGTCTCATGGAGGTCCGGGCAGGCTGTGGACCTCCAAGAGACGCCCAGGACGTGAGGGGTGCGGGGGAGGACGGCGAAGGTCGGGAAGATTCCCCCCTTTCGTGAACGTCCCGCGCGCGATCGGTGACGAAAGGCCCCGGGGAGCCTCATCCGTTGACGAAAACGCCGGGGAACATCACCCTTCCGTGCGTCTTCGGTCTGTTTTCGGGCCTCGAATCAAGGCCCGAAAACGCGCTGCACGGGTGTTCCACCCTATAGGGGGGTCAACTCATGCAGCGCGAAAGTGCGTGTTTCCCAACACGCACGGAAGCGTGACGTTCCCGGCGTCTCCCTCACGGCTTGCGAGTTTCGTCACTCGTTTCATACCCGGCCCCGCCCTACCCGTCGATCTCGACGTCGCGATGCTTGACGCGGACGACGACGTCGTCGCGCTGCTCGAGGTCGCGGCGGATCCGGTCGGCCACCGTCACCGAGCGGTGCCGGCCGCCGGTGCAGCCGATCGCGATGGTGAGGTGGCTCTTGCCCTCCGCCACGTAGGCGGGGACGAGGAACTCCAGCAGCGGCATCAGGCGGCCGTAGAACTCGCCCGCCTGGGTCCCGGACTCGACGTATTGACGGACCTCCTCGTCCTGGCCGGTCAGCGGGCGCAGCTCGAGGTCGTAGTGGGGATTGGGCAGGAAGCGCACGTCGAGGGTGAGGTCGGCATCACGGGGCGGGCCGTTCTTGAAGCCGAAGGTGAGCAGGGTCAGCGCCAGCTTTTCGTCGCGCTCGGTGCCGAGCAGCTCCTCGGCGATGCGGCGGCGCAGTTCGTGGCCGGTGAGGTCGGTGGTGTCGATGACGATGTCGGCGCGCTCGCGTAGCGGCGCCAGCATCTCCCGCTCGGCCCGGATGCCGTCGACGATCCGCCCTTCCGGCGCCAGCGGGTGGCGGCGGCGGGTCTCCTTGTAACGGTCGAGCAAGGTTTCCTCGTCCGCCTCGAGGAAGAGCAGTTTCGGCTCCGGTCCGTCGCGTTCGAGGTCCTCTACCACCTGCAGGAGGTCCTCGAAGTACTCGCCGCCGCGCACGTCGGAGACGATCGCCGCGCGCTCCACGCCGGAGCCCTCGTGGATGAAGAGCTCCCCGAGCCCGGCGATCATCCGCGGCGGCAGGTTGTCGACGCAGAAGTAGCCGCCGTCCTCGAAGGCCGCGATCGCTTCCGACTTGCCCGCCCCGGAGTGCCCGGTGATGATCACCAGGGTCATCTCGCGGCGCGCCTTCGCCTCCTGCAGGGTGTCGATCTCGCTAGCCAATGCGGTGAAGTTGCTCGTGTATCTCACGACCGAGTTTGCCAGGCAGGCCGGGCACGCTCTCGAGTTCCTCCCGCGAGGCGGCGAGGAAACGCTCCGGCGAGCCGAAATGTTTGAGCAGGGCGCGCTTGCGGGCGGGCCCGACGCCCTTCAGCTCGTCGAGGACCGAGCCGGTCATCGCCCGGTCGCGCCGGCCCCGGTGGTGTTCGATCGCGAAGCGGTGCGCCTCGTCGCGGACCCGCTGCAGGAGCTGGTTGCCCTCGCTGCCGCGCGGCAGCTCGATCGGGTCGGTGCGGCCGGGGACGAACACTTCCTCCTCGCGCTTGGCGAGGCTGACGATCGTCACGCCGAGGTCGGCGAACGGCTGCAGCGCCCGCATCCCCGCCGCGAGCTGGCCTTTGCCGCCGTCGATCATGATCAGGGACGGGAGCGAGGAGAAGCTGGCGTCGCGTTTGCCGTCGTGCGGCGAGAGGTCGTTCTGTTCGAGGTAGCGGTTGAGGCGCCGGGTCAGCACCTCCTCCATCGAGGCGAAGTCGTCAGGCCCGATCGACCCCTCCTCGCGCAGGTCCCCGCGCACTTTGAAACGCCGGTAGTCGGACTTCTTCGGCGCGCCGCCCTCGAAGACGACCATCGAGGCGACCGTGTGCTCGCCACCGATCGTCGAGATGTCGAAGCCCTCGATGCGGACCGGCAGCTCCTCCATGCCGAGCGCCTCGGCGAGCGAGCTGAGGCTCTCCACCCGCCGGGCGCGGCGGTGCTCTCGGCGCAGGCGGTCCTGGTCCAGCGCCAGCTGCGCGTTGCGCTCGGCAAGCTCGCGCAGCCGCCGTTTGTCGCCGCGCTCGGCGGCGTGGACGTCGACGGAGGTACCGCGGCGCTCGCTCAGGGCTTCGGCGATCACCGGCGCGCGGTCGCGCAGGTAGGAGCCGACGATGATCGTCCGCGGCATCGAGGGCGAGGCCGAGTAGTACTGGCCGATGAACTCCTCGGTCACCTCGGCGACGTCGCGTTCGCCTTCGTTGTCGAGGTAGAAGCTCTGCCGCTCGGCGAGGATCCCGTCACGGACCTGGAACACCTGCGCGTTGGCGTCGACGCCCTCGACCGCGACGCCGATCAGGTCCGCGGTCCCCACCGTCCCCCCCGCCACGCGCTGGCGCTCGAACAGCGAGCGGATCGCTTTCAGGCGGTCCCGGTAGATCGCCGCGCGCTCGAATTCCTCCGCCCCCGCCGCCTCCGCCATTTTCGTTTCCTGCTCTTTTTCCACCTGGCGATAGCGGCCGGAGAGGAAGTCGATGATCGCGTCGATGTTGCGCCGGTACTCCTCCTGGGACACGTGCCCGACGCAGGGCGCCCCGCAGCGCTTGATGTAGTAGTCGAGGCAGGGGCTGCCGGAGCGGCGGCCCGGCTCGGCCCCGTCGCAGGTGCGGAACTGGAACAGTTTGCCGAGCAGGTCGAGGGTCTCGCGCAGGCGCTTGGCGCTGGAGAACGGCCCGAAGTAGGCACGGTGCGCGCGGTGTTTCTCGCGGGTGAAGTAGACGCGCGGGTAGTCCTCGTCGAGGCTGACCGCGACGTAGGGGTAGGACTTGTCGTCGCGCAGGCGGATGTTGAAGCGCGGGCGGTGGCGCTTGATGAAGCTCTGCTCGGTGAGGAGCGCCTCCGCCTCGGAGTTGGTGACGAGGGTGTCGATGCGCTCGATGCGGCTGGTCAGGCGCGGCTCGCCGCCGCTGAAGTGCGAGGCGATCCGTTTTTTGATCGAGCGCGCCTTGCCGACGTAGAGCAGCTCGTCGTCCTTGCCGTAGAAGAGGTAGACGCCCGGCTGATCGGGCAGCTTGCGGCGCTCCTCGGCGATCCGCTCGGCGCGGCTGAGCGCGCCGTTTGAGTTCGTGTTGTGCTCGCTGGTCGCCATCTTCTTTAAGGGTAGGCTGCGGCGATGATCAACCCACCGGAACTGAACACGATGCGGATCGAGATCGCCGACGAGATCGCGACGCTGACCCTCGACCGCCCCGACGCCTTCAACGCGATGAGCCCCGAGCTGATCGGCGAGCTCCCGGTCGCCACCGGCTTCCTCGCGGATTCCGCGCCGGTCCGTGCCGTGATCGTCACCGGCGCCGGCAAAGCCTTCTGTTCCGGCGGCGACATAAACTGGTTCCGCAAAGGCATCGAAGAGGAGGGCTTCGACGTCTCCGCCGACGTCCGTCGCGGCGCCGAGGTCATGCACCAGGCGATCATCGACCTGCGCCGCATCCCGGTCCCCGTCGTCGCCGCGGTCAACGGCCCGGCCGCCGGCGCCGGCTTCTCGCTCGCCCTCGCCTGCGACGTCCGCGTCGCCTCAGAGGACGCCTTCTTCGCCCCCGCCTACGGCCGCGTCGGCCTCTCGCCGGACGGCGGCATGACCTACTTCCTGCCCCGCGTGGTCGGCCCGACCAAGGCCCTCGAGCTCCTCCTCGAAGACCCCAACCTCGCCGCCGCCGACGCCCTCACCATGGGCCTCGTCACCGAGGTCGTCCCCGCCGACCAGGTCATGACCCGCGCCCGCGAGCGCGCCACCAAGCTCGGCAAGCTCGCCCCCCACTACGTGAAGATGGCCAAATCCCTGGTCGGCGTGAGCCTCGAGAACGGCATCGCCGACCACCTCCAGCTGGAGCGCCACGGCATCGCCGACGGCATCGCCACCGAGGACGCGGCAGTCGGCGTCAAAGCCTTCTTCAGCGGCGAGAAGCCTGAGTTCAGCGGCCGCTAGCGCGGCGCGCGGCGAAAAGGGCCACGGTCCCGCGGACGCGGACCTCGCGCTCGGGGAAGACCTGGGCCAAGGCGGCGTCCAGCTCGGACGGGCCGTCGTCCCAGTTGTGGAGGATGCCGCGGCGGTTGCTGAGGGCGGTGGCGGCGCGGGCAAGCGGGGAGAGGTGGACGTCCTTGGCGAGGATCGTGGCGCCGAAGAGGGTGCCGCCGGGGGCGAGGGCGCGTTTGGCGTGCTCGAAGGCGACGCCCTTCTCGGCCATCGAGCCGGGCAGGCAGTGGAGGATGTGGGTCAGGGCGACCGAGTCGTAGGTGCCCGGTTCGAGGCGCCAGTCCTCCAGGGCGTTGGCGCGGTGGGTGCGCGGCGCGTAGCGGACGAGGCGGTGGGCCGCGGCGGCGAGCGAGTTCGGGTTGAGGTCCATCAGGGTGATCTCCGGCGCCGCGACCGGAAAGCGACAGGCGTCGAGGAGCGTCCCGGTCCCCACCCCGATGTCGAGGTGGCGGGCGGAGACGTGGGCGTCGTAGTGCTCGACGATGCGGGACTTCGGGCAGCGCCAGAGCACCGGGCTGTTGAAGCCGTAGACGATGGCGTCGTAGACGGAGAGGAAGCTCCGGGTGTAGACCGCTTGGCCGGCGTGGGCCGGGTCGTCGCGGTCGACGGTCGCGACGGGCGTCATCCCGTCGCCCCGCGGCGGAAGCCGCCCTCGGCGTCGATGGTCTGCCCGGTGACCGGGGCGCTCTCCGGCGAGAGGAGCCAGGCGACGAGCGGGGCGACGTCGTCGGGACGGTTCCAGCGGCCGGCCGGGAAGGCGGACGCGAGGCGCTCGCGCAGCTCGTCCGTCGGCCAGCCGGTGTCGACCGGCCCCGGATTGACCGCGTTGACCGTGATGCCGCGGTCGGCGAGTTCGTCGGCGAGCGTGCGCGTCGCGCCCTGGACGGCGGCCTTGCTGAGCACGTAGGGCAGCTCGCCCGGCATCGGGCCAAGGTGCTGGCCGGAGGTGAGGAAAACGATCCGCCCGTCAGGGTGGGCGTCGTCGTGGCGCGCCGCGAACTCCTGTGCCAACAGCACCGCGGCGCGGGCGTTGACGGCCCAGGCCCGGTCGAGCTCCGCCGCCGTCACGGTGTCGAGCGACCGATCGGAGCTGTGAGCGTGGTTCACGACCACAGCATCGATGCTCCCGAACTTTGTGACAGTGCGCTCGATCACTCGCCGCGGGGCATCGGGGTCGCCGAGATCGGCGTCGATCGCGGCGACGGAGCCGGGGTCGCCGCCGAGCGCCTCGAGGACGGCGCCATCGGCGGCCAACGAGTGGACCATCACCTTGACGCCGTCCCCCAGCAGGCGTCGCGCGATCGCGAAGCCGATCCCCTCCCGGTGACCGACGCCGGTCACCAATGCGACCCGGCCCGCCAAGGCTCAGGCGGGCGGTGCCATCAACCGCGTCACCGATTCCCCGACGAAGCTCGGCTTCTCCGCGCCCTCGACCGTGATCGTGAATTTGGTCACCGCCTGCCACCAGCCGCCGTCGAGCTCGTCGAAGGAGACCACCTCGGCGGCACCGACGATCTGGCTGTCGACCGGGACCGGCGCCGGGAAGCGCACCTTGTTCCAGCCGTAGTTGACGCCGAGCGCGAAGCCGTCGGCCTGCATCAGCTCTTTGCGGAAGCTGTCGGCCAGCGACAGGGTCAGGTTGCCGTGGGCGATCGTCTTGCCGTAGGGACTTTCCTTCGCCGAGCGCTCCGGGTCGACGTGGATCCACTGGTGGTCGCCGGAGACCTCGGCGAAGCCGTCGATCAGCTCCTGGGTGACCGCGCGGGGCGCGCTCGGCCCGATCTCCTGGCCGACGATCGCCTTCATCCCCTCGACGCCGCTCACCTCGACTCCCGCCATCAGTCCTCCCACCAGTTGTGCAGCAGTTCGCCGTCGTTGTCGTGATGGGCGCCCATCGCCAGGATCGAGATCCCCTCCGGGCCGGCCTCGACCCCACGCCCGACCTCGGGTGAGATGCGGATCGCGTCGAGCTCGACCACGTCGACGATCTCGTCGTCGAGTTTGATCCGGCCGGAGCCCGCGATCACCACGTAGATCTCCTCCGCTTCGTCGTGTTTGTGCCCGAACGGCATCCGTTTGCCCGGCTTCAGGGTCAGGTGGGTGATCCCGGTGCGCTCGGCGTCCAGCTCTTCGCGGGCGAAGCGCGCTTCCGCCAGCTCGCCGAAGCCGAATTTCGGTGCCGAGTCCTCCACCTCGCCGAGGTTCTTGTGCGTGTAGTCAGCCATCTCCCTCTTCTCTCGTTCGTGTCCCGATTGACGCGTTCCGTAGCCTAGAAGGCGTGACTCGTTCCGTCAGCCGCGTCCTCTCCGCCTCGCAGATCGACATGCTCGCCGAACACGGCGAGGAGAAGTCGGCTGCGGTCGGCGAGGTCCTCTTCGAGGTCGGCGACGCCACCTACCCGTTCATCGCGATCCGCGAGGGCGAGGCGGCGATCCTCGACGCCGGCGGCCGCGAGATCGTCCGCCACGGAGCCTCCGGGTTCCTCGGCGAGATGAACCTGCTCTCCGGCCAGACCGTCTTCCTCACCGCGGTCGTCACCGAGCCGATGCGCTACGTCGAGGTCGACCGCGAAACGCTGCGCGGCCTGCTCTTCGAGGACGGCACGCTGTCCGACATGCTGCTCTCGGCCTTCGTGCAGCGGCGCGAATCGCTGCAGCGCGTCGAGGGCGTCGGCATCGAGATCGTCGGGCCGACCCAGGACCAGGCGACCCGCGGCCTGGTCGAATACGCGAAACGCCAACGCCTCCCCTACTCCTGGCGCGATCCCGGGGATGACGCCGAGGCGGCGGCGCTGGTCGCCGACCTGGCGCCGGAGGAGATCCCGCTGGTGCGGCTGCCGGGCGGCGCCGACCTGCGCCGGCCGTCGAACGGCGAGCTCTCGCGGGCGCTCGGCATCGGCCTCGAGCTGGCGCCGCGCGAAGAGGTCGACCTGCTGATCGTCGGCGGCGGCCCGGCCGGACTCGGCGCCGCGGTCTACGGCGCCTCCGAGGGACTGAGCACGCTGGTCGTGGAGAGCAACGTGCTCGGCGGTCAGGCGGGGACCTCGCGGCGGATCGAGAACTATCTCGGCTTCCCGGCCGGCATCAGCGGCACCGAACTCATCAGCCGCGCGATCACCCAGGCGCGCAAGTTCACCGCCCGCACCGCCACGCCCTACAAAGCGCTCTCGCTCGAGCCGGGCGGCGAGGGCGACCACGTCGTGAAGCTGGAGGGCGACCGCGAAGTCCTCGCCAAGGCGGTCCTCCTCTCGACCGGCGCCGAATACCGCAAACTGTCGGTCGACGACCTCGAAGACTATGAGGGCCTGAGCGTCTTCTACGCCGCCGGGCCGCCGGAGGCCCAACTCTGCGGCGCCCAGCGCGTCGGCGTCGTCGGCGGCGGCAACTCCGCCGCCCAGGCCGCCGTCTGGCTCGCCCGCGGCGGCGCCCTCGTCACCCTCCTCCATCGCCGCGCCGACCTCGCGGAGACGATGTCGGCCTACCTGATCGACGAGCTCGACCGTTACGGCGTCGTGGTCCGCGACCGCAGCGAAATCACCGAGCTCCACGGCACCGACGGCCTGCTCGAGTCCGTCACCCTCACCGACGGCACCGAGCTCCCCTTCTCGTTCCTCTTCCTCTTCCTGGGCGCCTCCCCCTGCACCACCTGGCTCGGCGACTGCATCGCCCGCGACGGGAAGGGCTTCATCCTCACCGGCGAGGACGCCGGCGCCGAGGGCCTCCTCGAGACCAGCGTCCCCGGCGTCTACGCGGCGGGCGACGTCCGCGCCGGCTCGATCAAGCGCTGCGCCACCGCCGTCGGCGAGGGCGCCACCGTAGTCCGCTTCGTCCACGAGCACATGAACCGCGCCCGCGAAGACCGCGCCCCGGCCTGAGCGCCACCAGGTCATCGAACCAGGCGGACTTCGAAGGCGGGGACGGCGAGGGCGGCGGCGCCTCCTAGTAGGGCCATGATGCGGGCTACGTAGGCGCTCGTCTCGGGGATGGCGGGGACGCAGTGGCAGGCTTCGACCGGGGCGGGGCCGGCGTTGTAGGCGGCGAGGGCCAGCTGGGGGGAGCCGAACTGGTGGATCAGGTCCGACATCAGGTGGGCCTGGGCGTCGATGGCTTCGAGCGGATTGAAGGGGTCAGCCAGGCCATAGCCGGCGGCGGTGCCCGGCATGAACTGGGCGATCCCCTCCGCGCCGGCGGGCGAGACCGCGAACGGGTTGAAGTTGCTCTCGGCCATCAGCTGCGCCGCCAGCAGGGCGGCGGAGACGTTCCATTTCGCTGCCGAGTCGATCAACGGGTCGCGGAAGCGGGCGGGGACGAAGCTCGGCAGGGTCGCGCCGCCGGGCGGGCCGGCGTCCTGCCCTGGTCCATTCACGGCGTTGCCGGCGTCCGAACAGGGCGCAGGTGGGCGGTCATAACCCATGTGCCAAGGCTCCCAGCCGTAGCGCTGGACGAAGCCGAAGCGACTTCCGTTCGCGTCGATCCAGGCGTAGGCCGATTCGGGACCCAGGTCCAGCTCGGTCGCGCAGCGATGGAGTGAGGTGCCGGGTGGGGCAACCCACTTGGGGTCGGGATGGGCGGCGAAGAGTTCGGCCTGTTCGGCGTCGGAGCGGAAGCCCGAGACGACGATCAGGGTGATGCCGGCGGAGGCCGCCGCGGCCGCCATCTGGTCGTAGGCGGCGGCCACGTCCGGCCGCATGCCCTCGCCGTTGCGGTAGACGAGCGGGCCGCTGTAGCCACCGCCGCTCGCCACCGCCGGGCCTTCGCCGCCGGCACTCGTCACCGGGGCGGCGGCTTCGGCTTCGGCGCTCGCTTCGACCGCAGGCCGAGCGACGGACCCGAACTCGAGCCTGCCGACCACCGTCGCCTTGGCCCGCACCGGGGCAAACGAAGCTCGGTCCGGGAAGGCGATCCGCAGGTGACTCCCGCTGACGTCGTTATGGCGGGCGGCGAGGAGGGCCGCCTCGCGCGCCCGTTCCAGATAGGTCGACTTCCCGATGTGGGACGGGTTCGGCGCGCCGTTCGGCAGCAGCGGCGGCGAGAGGAGGTCCGGTAGGTCGTCGCGCATCGAGCGCACCGCCGAGATCGCCGCCAGGTCGGCCGCCCGCTGGGCGCGGCCCTTGCCGGTGACCGCCCCGGCGATCGCGACCAGGGCGATCGCCGCCGCGATCAGGACGAAGCAGCCACCCAGGGCGAGGGGAAGTGCCTGGCCGGACTCATCCCGAACCTTCGGGGCCATCGCTCCGTACCACCGGCAGCACATCCCGAAGAAGGAGCTGAACCGATGCACCGAACCCGTTCGCGCAACCTCGCGGCCCTCGTCCTCGCCGCCGTCCTCGCGGTCAGCGCCGTGGCCGTGCCGATGGCGCTCGCCCGCGGCAGCAAAACCGTCGCCGGCGAGGCCACCGCGCCGAGCCTCCACAAAACGGTCCTCACCGACACCCAGGGCCTCACCCTCTACAGCCTGAGTGTCGAGAAGAACGGCAAGTTCATCTGCACCGGCTCCTGCACCCATACCTGGTTCCCGCTCCTCGTCGCTCGCGGGACCACGCCGAAGGGACCGGTCAAGCTCGGCACGGTCAAGCGCCCCGAAGGGAAGATCCAGGTGACCTTCAAGGGTCTGCCGCTCTACACCTTCGACGGCGACAGCGCCAAGGGACAGGCGAACGGCGAGGGGTTCAAGGACGTCGGCACCTGGCACGCCGTCACCCCCTAGCCCCAACGTCGAGCAAGCGCCGTACCAGCGACTCCGGCAGCCCGCCGGAGTCGCTGCCCAGGGCGCCGAACCCGGCGCGCCGCTCCGTCACCCAACCGAGGCGACGCTTCAGCACGCCGACGCGCAGCCCGCGTCGAAAGAGGTCGTCGACGGCCAAGGCGACCAAGGGCCGCGCCTCTCCCAGGTCGGCGCGCAGGAGCGCCGCGTCCGGTCGCGGCGCGCCCGACGCCTCCAGCAGAAGCTGGAGCACCTCCGGCGCGACGTGGACGACGGCCAGCCCGCCGCGCGCGACCATCACCGCGACACCCGCCGCCGCCAGGCCGTCCTCGTCGGCCGTGACCGAGAGATGGCAGACCTCCCCGCGCGCCGCCGGACGCAGCTTCGGCAGGCGCGTCGCGAGCCGCTCCTCCAGCCGGTGCGCCGACGCGGAGGCGATCAGGGTCGGCCGCGGCACCCGGCCGCCGACGTCGAGCAGCAACGCCGCCTGCTCGACCCCGGACCCGGCGCAGGAGAGCGCCGCGGCCGCCCCGCGCGACCCCTCCGCCCCGCCGACCGAGGTCACCACGACGACCGTGCCGTTGCGCGGCGCCGTGAAGACGCCCTCCGGCGCAGCGCCGAAGACCCCGCGCGAGGCCGAAGCGGAGCGGCCGAGCACCACGGGACCGAAGGCCGGCGATGACGCCGGAGCAGCGCCACGGACGCCGCTCGGCACCGCTGAGCCCGGGTCGACGGCAGGCGGCGTGCCGCCCAACTCGTCGGTCGGGGGCTCGACGGCGCGGAGAGGCTGGGGGCGGCGACTCATTCGGCCGACCTCGCGCTCGCCATGCTGGTGACGGCCAGATGGTCGGCGATCGTGCCGAACGGGGACGGCGGGCGGAGGTGGACGATGACCTCGTCGCCTTCGACCGCCACGGACACGTTGTCGTCGGCCCAGCCCGGCAGGGCATCGCGCGCGGCTTCGGCGGCCGAGCCGCCCTGGGCGAGCGCCAGGGCGCCCGCCTCCGCCGCCCCATCGGCCAGCGTCAGCGCGTAGCCGGCCGCCAGGAGCTGGAGGGAGATCAGCGCCGCCAGGATCAGCGCCGGGACCGCGGCGACCAGTTCGACGCTCGCCTGGCCTTTGTCCGAACGCAGATCAGCCATCGCCGTCCCCCAGTCCGCTCCGCGCTCCGACCTTCAATTCGGGCAGGTCCGGCAGCAGGGTCGGGATCGGCACCTTCACCGAGACGGCGCCTCCATTCCCGTCCTCCTCCTTGACCACCGCCCCGTCGCGCATCGCGTCCGGCAGGGCCCGGCGCGCGGCGGCTTTGGGGTCAGCGCCGATCAGGGCGGCTCGCGCCCCGGCCCGCGCGGCCACGCTCGCCGACCAGAGAGCCTGGCCGGCGAGCGCGATCTGGGCCGCGGCGGCGAGCGCCAGCAACAGAAAGGGCACGGCCGCGACCAGCTCGACCGAAGCCGTCCCTCTCTCCCCGTGACTCGTGTTGTCGACGCTCGTGGGTGGCACGCCGACCACCCTGAAGAGGAAATGCGCGCGTGTGGTGCGCGGAATGGATCAATTCCGGGCCAATTGTGTGCCGGAAGTGGAACGCCCTCCCCCTACAGGGTGAGAACGGCGAATTAGTAGGTGTTCGCCTCGGTCCAGATCCGCCAGATCGCGACGACGGACGCCGCCAGCAGCAGGAGCCAGATCAGGGTGCCGCCGCCGGTCGACCAGAGCTTGTCGTAGCCCGCGACCAACAGGGCCAGCATCCCGAAGGCGCCGTAGAAGATCGCCCGCCGGCCGTCGCTCAGCGTCGCCAGCGTCAGCTGGTTCTGGCGGCTCAGCGTGTACAGCATCCAGGAGACCCCGGCCAGGAACGCCATGCCGATCGCCGTCATCACCGTGTCGACCGCGTTGCCTCCTCCCGGGAGGAACGCGACCCCGAGCGCCAGGAGCATGATGATCGCGACGTTTCGCGCGGCCTTCATGTCACAAATCGTACTCCGACAGGCCGTCTGGTCGTCGAATTACTTACTGGTCATCACGATGACCCCGATGACGATCGCGGCGGCGACCGCCAGCAGCGCCACCGCCGCCACCCCGGCCGCGGCCGCGGCGGCCCCGCGCCGGTCTTCCTGGCTCAGGTCGACGAACCGCGCCACCCCCCAGATCGCCATCGAGAAGATCGCCGTCACCCCGATCCCGGCGACAGAGGCGAAGACGACCGTCTGCAGCAACTCCTTCGTTTCGACGATCTCGGCGAAGCCCGGCATCCTCATCACCCGCTCTGCACCGTGACCGGCGCGCCGCGCTGCGCCCGCCGCACGAAGGCCGCAAGGATCGCCCCCAGCGCCGCCACCGTCACCACCACCGGCCCGACCGCGCCATTGCCGAAGATGCTCGTCACCGCGTAGGCGACGGCGCCGATGATCGCCGCCGCGGGCAGGGTCAGCACCCAGGCGACGACGATGTTCCCGGCCACGCCCCAGCGCACCGCGGAGAGCCGTTTCGCCGCTCCCGCCCCCATCACGCCGCCGTTGATCACGTGCGTGGTCGACAGCGGGAAGCCGAAGTGGGTCGAGGCGAGGATCACCGCCGCCCCCGCCCCCTGCGAGGTGAACCCCTGCGCCGCGTCCATCTTGATGATCCGCGTGCCGGTCGTCTTGATGATCCGCCAGCCGCCGCTGTAGGTTCCGGCCGCGATCGCCGCCGCCGAGGAGGCGATCACCCAGAGCGGCGGATCGGCTCCCGCGCCGAGGCTGCCGTTGGCGATCAGCGCCAGGGTGATGACCCCCATCGTCTTCTGCGCGTCGTTGGTGCCGTGGGCCAGCGCCAGCATCCCGCCGGACAGCACCTGCCCGTACTTGAAGCCGCGGCTGACGATCCCCGGCCGCTGCTTGCCGATGATCCGGTAGGCGATGCCGATCGAGATCCCGGCGGCGAGGAAGGCCAGCAGTGGGGCGATGATCGCCGGGATCAGCACCTTGCCGAGCAGCCCTTCGGCGATCACCACGTGGAAGCCGTCGGCCGCCACCGCCGAGCCGACCACGCCGCCGATCAGCGCGTGGGACGAGCTCGACGGCAGCCCGAAGTACCAGGTGACGAGGTTCCAGGCGATCGCCCCGATCAGCCCGGCGAAGACGATCGTCGGCGTGATCGCGGCGGCGTCGACGACGTCGTTGGCGACCGTCGCGGCGACCGAGATCGAGATGAACGCCCCGGCGAAGTTCAGCAGCGAGGCGGCGGCGATCGCCACCGACGGCCGCGCCGCCCCGGTCGAGATCGAGGTCGCGACGACGTTCGCGGTGTCGTGGAAGCCGTTGGTGAAGTCAAAGGCGAGGGCCGCGCCGATGACGATGACGAGGATGACGTCGGATGACACTGGCCGGGAACCTACCGGCCCCGTTCACATTCCTGTTACGCGCCCGGGGACACCGGCTTTTCAAGCGGCGTAGAGGGCGGCTTGGGGGCGTGGAGGGATGGGGCGGTTGAAGCTGGCGCCCGCAGACAAGGGACGCAAGGGCTTGCGGCGAACGCGGCCGTCTCGGCCGCGGCCCTGGCAGGCTGTGGCCGTGGCCGAGACGGCCGGGGATGTGGGGAGTGGCGCGATCGCCCGGGGCGGGTGCCAGGGCGCGTCACGGAAGAGGGACGGATCGCTCAGCATCTTGCTGTGGAGCGAAACCGGTCCTATGCGGCGGTAAGGCACCACGGGCACGGGGTGGGCGTCACGGAGGTCCGGAGTTCGCGACGTCCCCGTGCCCGGTGTCTCATGATCCCCTCACGTCCTGGGCATCTCATGGAGGTCACAGCCTGCCAGGACCTGCATGAGACGCCCAGGACCCACCTCGGACGGCCGCCCCCGCCCCGAGCCCCCACTCCACTTCCTGAGGCGATCTGGGCCAGCCTCGCAAGGACGGAGCGAGTGCGCGAGGGGAGCGCACTCCAGTGCGTGACCCGAAGCAAACGAGCGAGGACGCCGCGAGGCGCCCCCAGATCGCCTCAGGTCAGGAGTTCTTGATGACGATGCCCTCGAGAATCTGCGCCGCCTTCTCCGTCGCGTCGATGGCCTCCTCGAGCACGCCGAAGATGTCCTTCCAGCGGATCACGACCATCGGGTCGATCGCGTCGGTGAAGAGTGCCGCCACCGCGTCGCGGGAGATGCGGTCGCCTTCGTTCTCCAGCCGGTGCACCTCGATCCAGTACTGGTCGAGGTCCTTGAACGACGGCAGGTTCTCGAGGCCCTCGGCGAGCGCTTCGCAGGAGCGCACCAGCACGCTCGTCAGCGCGCTCGCCTGGTCCATCGGCGCCTCGACCTGGTAGAGGCCGAGGAAGTCCGCCGCCTCCTCGGTGAAGTCGACGATGTCGTCGAGCTGGGTCGCCAGCCCGTAGATGTCCTCGCGGTCGATCGGCGTGACGAAGGTCGTGTTCAGCCTTTTGATGATTTCGTGGGTGACTTTGTCCCCACGGTGCTCGGCTTCGACGACCTCCTGG
>Ga0153956_1002041_pt1 | contig 15848 bp, 10 predicted proteins | sample TSFL040MetaG_FD_104704 | JGI IMG/M metagenome (GOLD analysis project Ga0153956, IMG submission 104704) | Attine ant fungus gardens microbial communities from Florida, USA - TSFL040 MetaG | ecosystem: Host-associated > Fungi > Mycelium > Unclassified | place: USA: Florida, Wekiwa Springs... | reverse complement strand
CTAGCCTCGTAGGCTGCAACTTTGTGCTCTTTTACTTTCGCAATTGCTTTACGTACCGACGCACGCCTGTCTTTAGGGAAATGATTAATGATGGGCTTGCCCACTTTTAACGGATGGTTATAGTGCTTCATAACGGTGTCGTTAGCGTTGTTGTTGCACGACACCACCTTTAAATCAGTATCAAACAAAATAATAGCCAGGTCAATATTCTCAAATACAGTACGCAGGTTAGCTTCTGATTTTTGCAGCATCTCTTCGGCAACCTTGCGGTCGGTTATGTTGGTGTGCAGTATAACGGCACCTTTCTGCATATGGTCTGCCAATGGGCTAACCACCATTCGGTACCATTCTTTTCCACCCAACGATGCATACTCCAGCGCAAATTCTTTTTTGCGGCCTTCAATAACTTCGCGTATGCCGGCTTCTATCTTTGTGCTGGCAGCCGTATCTATGCCAGTTGCGGTTTCAGATATTGCCAGATAACTGTAGCCCAGCCCATAATTAGGTATGCCCAGGTTGTTAAATAGTGCCAGTTTTTTCCAGGACTCATTCACGGCAATGATCTTCCCTTTTTCGTTGATGAGCACAATGTTTGGCGGCAGCGCGTTCAATATGGCCGCCTGCATCTCTGAAGCTTCCTGTGCCTTTTCTTCGGCTAGCTTTCGCTCGGTGATATCCTGCGCAAAACCTTTGATATGTACGGCAGCACCTTTACCATCCCTTTCAATCAGTAACTTGGTGTGCAGGTGTTTTACCCGGTCGTCCTTATAAGTTTTGATCCTGAAATGCAGATTTACCGAAGGCACCGAACCAGTTATAGCCTCATCCATTTCGCGTTTTATTCTAATGGAATCCTCAGCATGTACCTGGTTAAAAAAGCTGTTGAACGATGGCTCGATATCGCCAACTCCAACTCCAAGAATATGGTACAAACCCGGCGACCATTGTACCGAATGGCCCTTAAGGTCAATATCTAAACTGCCAATATTGGCAATATTCTCGGCCTCGCGTAACAGCGACTCGTTAGCTATTACCTCGTTCAAATATTTTTTACGCTCGGCATTGAGGCTGAACTTTTCCAGCGCATTTTCAATGGCATTGGGCAAGCGCTGCATACGGTCTTTCAGTACATAATCGGCAGCGCCGTTTCTCATGATCTCGACCGCAAACTCTTCAGATATTGTTGCCGTGATCAAAATAAACGGCACGGCCAAATCGCTTTGTTTCAATATCTCAAATGCCTCTATAGAATTAAATGAAGGCAGCGAGTGATCAGACAAGACAATGTCAGGCCGATATTCATGGATAGCTTTGGTAAAATCCTTCTTATTATCAACTACTATTTTTTCAAATACCAGCTTTGATCTTTTCAACGTCATGTCAACCAATTCGGCGTCGGTTGGCATATCTTCAAGGTGTAATATTTTAAGCTTTTGTTCTGTCACGATTTTATGTAATTGTTATACAGGCGGTTGGTTTATAATTAACCAGTACAGTCCTAAATCAGAAATAGCCTTGGCAAAGGCCTCAAAGTTTACCGGCTTAACCACATAGCTATTCACACCCAACTCATAACTGGTAATAATATCCTGCTCCTCGCGCGATGAGGTCATGACCACCACCGGGATAGACCGTGTTAACTCATTGGCCTTGATCTGCCGTAGAACCTCGATGCCGTCAACCTTGGGCATTTTAATATCCAGCAAAATTACCTTGGGGCGTTTCTGCGGGTCACGCCTGGCAAACTTTCCGCGGCCGAAAACGAAATCAAGCGCTTCTTCTCCATCCTGCACATGCACCAGGTTATTAGCCAGGTTCACCTTTTTAAGTGAGCGGATGGTTAGCTCGGCATCATGCACATTATCCTCAACCAATAATATCTCTACTTCGCTGCTATTCATATTTATTTACTTTCATAGGCATGCTAAAATAAAATGTGGCGCCCTTGCCCAATATTGACTCGGCCCACATGCTGCCGCCATGTTTGTCAATAATTCGCTTTGCCAAAGCCAGGCCAACGCCGGTGCCCTCAAACTCCTGCGCACTGTGCAAGCGTTGAAATACCCCAAACAGCTTCTGGCTGTACTTCATGTCAAAACCCACACCATTGTCTTTAATATAGTATATTCTTTTTTTAGGTTCTTTGATGCAGCCAATCTCTATTTTAGGCTCATCAACCCTGGCACTGTATTTTACAGCATTACCTATAAGATTAAGCATTACCTGGCGCAACAAGTTAATATCGCCGTAGCAGGATGGCAGTTTGTGTATGACAATTTCAGGTAACACCGGCTGCTGCTGTATAACCTCACGGACGCATACCCGGCAAAGCCCGTCCATATCTACTTTAATACCCGCCAACTCTTTACGGCTCATGCGCGAAAAGGCCAGCAGATCATCGATGAGCTGCCCCATTAAACGGGCGTTGTGGGTTATGGTGTTGATTATACGGTTGCCTTCATCCCCCAACTTATCTTCAAATTCTTCTTTGAGCATCATGGCGTAACCGTTAACAGCCCGTAAGGGCGCACGTAAATCGTGCGAAACAGAATACGAGAATGATTCAAGTTCCTGGTTAGCGGCTTCTAACTGTAGTGTGCGTTCCGCTACTTTTTTCTCCAGGCCTTCGTTCAGTTGTTTTATCTCTGTTTCAGCTTTCTTTCGGGCAGAAATATCCCGTACAAAAACAGTCAGGCCACCGTCGGGTGTCGGGTAAATATGGTTTTCCTGCCAAAGGTCAAGCGGAGCATAATAGTCTTCATGGCAGATGTATTTTTTTTTGGCGACAGCCTCATTGAAAGCCATATAAGTAGCCGAATTAAGTGCCGCAGGAAACTCGGTCCAAATATATTTACCTACCAGGTCATCCGGATTGCGTCCGGTAATTTCGCTAATGCGCTTATTGGCATAGGTAACATAAAAATCTTTATCCAATGCTACAAAACCGTCGGCAACGCTATCCAGGATGTTTTCAATCTGCGCATTTTTGGCTTTCACTTCCTCCTCGCTTTTAACACGTGAAGATATATCCCTGAAATTACAAACAACGGCATTGATATTTTTGTCTTTAAGCCAGTTGGTAAACAGGGCCTCTACCCAGATATAATTTCCGCTTTTAGTTTTGGTACGATAAGTTGCTATAATGGGTTTACCGGGGCCTGCTAGCACTTCGGCTAAAAGTTCTTTAACTTTGATACGATCTTGCGGATGCACGGTATCATCCACCTGGTGCCCTGCCTGATCTTCATTGCTCCAACCATTTATGCGCTCGGCCGATGCACTTCTGAAAATAACATTCAGCTTTTTGTCAAACATGGTTATTCCGTCATGGCTGTTCTCGATCAGCTTTCTGAAACGTAGCTCATTGGCAATGATCTGCTCTGAGTTTGCTTCGATCTTTTTTTCCAGTTCGGCGTTGCGTTCTTCCTTTTGTTCTTCTTTTTCTTTTTGTAAGGTAATATCGCGGGTTATTTTAGCAAAACCCACCAGGTGGCCGGCATCATTATAAACCGTTGTATAGGTACCGCCGGCCCAAAACACCGAGCCGTCTTTACGCACCCGCCAACCTTGTGTATTGCAAACATTATTTTTAAGGGCATTGCTAAGATTTTTGCTCCACTCGTTGGTTTTATTGTCAATGCCGGTGTAAAAGACGGAAACATGCTTGCCCACGATCTCGTCTTCAGTATAACCATGGATATTTTGTGCGCCTTGGTTCCAGCTCATGATATAGCCATTGGGGTCAACCATAAATATGGCGTAGTCGCTTATGCTGGCAACCAGCAGGCGGAAAAGCCTTTCGTCAAAGCTGTGACTTAAAGCAACACGATCAATATTTTCGCTCAGCACAAAAATTAAATTAGGGTACGTTATATTCAAACGCATCCTGACTAATTAAACGTAGGGAGAAAAACGTTATCAAAGCGTTATTTAGATGCGATACTTAAAAATAGAAATTACAAATAAACTTTACAACCCCTATGTTTAAAAGTGAATAAACTGAATAAATAAAAACCAGTTATAATGTCTCTTAATAGCCTAAATATCAATACTTAACCTAAAAAATATCTTTAGCTTTTTTTATCACTTTTTCAAGGTCGATACCTTTATCCAATACGCCCTTAAACAGGTCGCCTGTTTCTTTGAGCCTATCGGCAGCATTAAAGATGGTAAAATGCTTCATTGTCAGGCCCGGTTTAACTTCATCCCAGCTTAAGGGCATAGACACCGTAGCGCCTGGTTTTGGCCGTAATGAATACGGGCCTGCAATGGTAGCCCCCGGGCGATTTTGCAGAAAATCGAGATACATTTTGCCTTCCCGTTTGGCTACCATACGTTCCAGGCTCGTGTATTCAGGTATCTCTTTATGTACCAGCGATACGATGATCTTGGCAAACATTTGCGACTGCTCATAATTATATTTGGCGCCCAGCGGTATATAAATGTGCATACCTGTTGAGCCGGATGTTTTTGCATAGCAAGGGACACCCAATGCCTCAAGCACCTTTTTAACCTCCAGTGCCGCGCTGATGACCTGGTCAAAGGTATTTTTGTCCGGGTCAAGGTCTATAACGCAATAATCCGGATTATCCGGCGATTTATAGCGGCTGAACCAGGGATTCATCTCAATACAACCCAGGGAGGCCATCCATAAAAGGTATGACTCGTCAGAGCCAACCAGGTACTCTTTATGTTCGCCTTCGCTGGTGGTATACGGAAAAGTTTTGGTCACCCAATCGGGCGCTTTACCTTTTACGTCTTTCTGGTAAAAGCTTGAACCGTGAATACCATTTGGAAAGCGGTTCAGCGACATAGGTCTGTCCTTGAGGTAAGGCAAAATATAATCGGCAATGCGATAATAATAGTTAAACATATCGCGTTTGGTAACGCCATCCTCAGGCCAGTAAAGCTTGCTCAGGTGGGTAAACTTTAATTCGTGGCCGCAAATTTTACGTACCTGGGTTTCGTCCTTAGGATTTAACAGCGTTTTGCGCTCTTTGTCTTTGGGCGGGTCAATAGCCTCATGTTGTGTCTCTGTAACTACTGTTTGTTCGGCTTCGTCAACGGTTTCCCGGGTATCCTGAGGGGTTTCTAAAATTACGTCTTTAGCTTTTTTATCATCGCGCAGCCCTTTAAATGAGGCCTGGCGAAAAATGCCATCGCCGGTAACCTCGGCAAAGGCAACCTCGGCCACCAGTTGAGGCTTTAACCAGGTTGGCCTGGCACCCAGGCGCTGCGGACGAAAGCGAGAGGGCTTATCCACGTCGGGCTCAACCTCAAACGGACTCTTATCTGTTATAAGCGGCTTAAATTTGGCCATCATTTCCTTTTGTAGTTTGTCAGAAAAACCCGTGCCCACCTTGCCTACGTAACGCAGTTCTTGGCCAACGTACACCCCTAAAACCAAAGCGCTGAAAGCCTTGGCAGTACCCGCGTTTTTGGTAAATCCGGCTATGATGACCTCCTGCCGGCGCTGTACCTTGATCTTGAGCCATTCTTTTGATCGTAGATCTGACGTATAAACGCTGCTGGCTTTTTTAGCAATAATGCCTTCAAGGCCGATTTTTTCGGCCGCCTCAAAAAACTCTATACCGTTGCTGGCAAATACCTTGCTTTGGCGCACCCGGTCATCGTTGGTTGGCAATACTTCTTTCAGGATGGCCTGGCGCTGAATAAGCGGTAAATGCATCAGGTTTTTACCCTCATACCATAAAATATCGAACACGTAATAAACCAGGTTTCCATCGGCTTCGCTGCGCCAGTTTTGCAGGGCGCCAAAGTCTGAAAGGCCTTTGTCATTCAACACTAAGATCTCGCCGTCAATCACGGCGTTGATACTCCAGCTTTTTAAAATGTCATTAATGGGGTAATATTTGTCAAACGGAATGTTATTGCGCGATATCAGTTCGGCGCCATTTTTATCAACGGTAGCCACCGCGCGGTAACCATCCCATTTCACTTCGTACAGCCAGTCGGGGTCGTCAAAAGGCGCGTCAACCAGGGTGGCTTTCATGGGTTTAATGTTTTTGAGGACAGCCGTTTTAGGCGCCGATTTCAGCAGCGCGACTACGTCAAAATCCTTAGTAGTATCCTGTTCATTGCCCAGATCGTCGGCCGCTTCATCATCAGCTGCTTTTGCTTTTTTTTTAGCTGACGGCTTTTCTTTTTTCAAATCCTCCTCGTGGCCATGCTGCCAAACCTTTTCGCTGGTTTGCTCCATTTTTTCAATGGTTTTGCCGGAGAGTACCGATTTATCTTTTTTAGTGATGTCTTTGTCTGATGCAAAATCATCATTGTGTTTAATGAGCAGCCAGCCGTTCTCGCCCATGCCATGAGTTTTTACCAGGGCAAACTCGCCTTCAAGCTTTTCGCCATGCAGCTTGATTTTTACTGAGCCCGATTTAAGTTGTTGCAACAGGTGTTTTTCCTGCGCTTTTTTTCCTTTTATTTCTTCGATGGGTTCATAGGTGCCTTCATCCCAAACTATCACCGTACCACCGCCATATTCGCCTTCAGGGATGATGCCTTCAAAATTACGATAATCAAACGGATGATCCTCGACCATCATGGCCAGGCGTTTTACCTTAGGGTCTGTCGACGGACCTTTGGGCACGGCCCAACTTTTCAATACCCCGTCCATCTCCAGCCTGAAATCATAATGCAGGCGCGAGGCGTCGTGCTTCTGTATCACAAACATTAAATTATCTTTGTCTTTGCTGCGTCCGGCTTTAGGTTCGCGGGTTTTGGTAAAATCGCGTTTGGATACATATTTTTTCAGGCTCATAACTCAATGTATTAGTTAATAAGCAACAGGCAGAACGAAAAAATGGTTTTATAGATTCTTTACGAGGGCGACATTGCTAATGAGGTGGTGGGGAGCTTTAAAGATAACGCCGGTTCAAGTGCCCGTACTTGAATCCTTTTTATGGTGAGCGTCCACGCTAAGGGCTTTTGCAAGTATTGACACTTGGGATTATATTAAGTTTAGCGTGGACGCCTGACTGGGCGTTGGAGATATTATAAATTCATTGCTAAAACAACGTAACATTTTTGGGCGTAATGTAATGAACCGTTTCCTGGCCGGGGCCCTGAATAACACATTCAATGTTTTTCTTAGACGTTATGATAGATTTTGCATAACGCACCGCATCTTGCGCACTGTTAAAAATTGCATACACACCTCTGCCATTTTGTTGATCAGGACGCAAATCCAGATTTAATATTTCTCCTGAGTTTACATTGGCACTAACTACAGCAACCTGGTTGCTTTCTAATGTGGGAAATCTTTCCATTTTGGGGTTTAAATTTATTTTATGATAACACACAATTAAAGAAAAGGTTCTGGTCAGCTTCATCATTCCTGAGCTTGTTTCACCACCTATACTGACAGGCATAATTCTGCGTAGCTGGTGTGGCGCCGGCCAAATTTAGCACGACGTAAAATAAAAAAGCCGGAACGATAATCGCTCCGGCTCGTGCTATTGTTTGTAAAGTCTATTGCTTTTTTAATGAGAATATCCAATTCAATATCTCTTTGGCATCTTCTGGTTTTAAGTCTGGATGAGCCGGCATCATTACGTCGCCCCAAACACCGTTACCGCCGTTTTTAATTTTATCAGTAAGTTGTTTGTAGGTAGCTCTGCTGGCTTTATATTTGGCCGCAACCTCATCAAACGCAGGTCCTATAACATGCTCATGCGCTTTGTGGCATGATTTGCAATCCATTGAGGCAACCAGTGTTTGGCCTGCTGCAAATTTTGATGAAGGGTCGATAGGTTCGTCGGTACTACCAGCAGCGATGATCACTGATTTACTGGTGGCTGATTTTAGCTTCGGATCTTTAACCGTTACTGATGCTTTGAATGTACCCGCTTTTGGATAAGTGTAAGCTACCCAAGGCTGGGTGGTCACTTTTTTAATGCCGTTGCCAAAATTCCAGGTGTAGGTCATTTTATCATTTTCAGGATCGGTAGCTTTAACTTTTAACGTCACTTTAAGTGGCAGTGCACCGTAAGTTTTATCAACAGAAATATCAGTAATTTCAGGTGCGCGATTGCCCGGGTTATAGTCAATACGGGCTATGCCTGAATCTTTGTTCTTTTTGAACCAGCCATCGCTGTTACCATATTCCAGGATATAAAGCTTACCGTCAGGCCCCATCTCCATATCAATCATCGAATTGAATTTGGTGCTGTTCATAAATGGCTCGATCGATATCAGGTTACCGGCAGCATCCATGGTTACCACCTTGATCCAGTTACGTATAAAATCATAAATAAACAGTTTGTTGTTAAAGTATGCAGGCAATTTGCTTGTACTGGCTGCGTAATCTTCTGAGTGATAAACAGGGCCTGCCATTGCAGTACGGCCACCACCGCCCAGTTCAGGAAACTCGGGCGAATTGGCGTAAGGGTACCAGATAAAAGCTGACTGTGCCGGCGGCAAATCTCTTAAACCGGTATTATTGCGCGATTCATTTACCAGGTGGTTCGGGTCAAAGGGCTCGCCTACTTTACCGGTAGCATAATCATAATTGCGGTATGGTATGTTGTTACCTATAACGTACGGATAACCAAAGTTACCGGCTTTGCGGGCCTGATTAACTTCGTCATAACCACGCGGGCCGTGTGTTGCCAGGCTATCGTTGCTGGCATCTGGGCCAACCTCGCCCCAGTATAAAAAGCCGTTCTTTTTATCAACAGAAATACGGTAAGGATTACGGTTACCCATTACATAAATTTCAGGGCGGGTTTTTTCCATTCCCTTAGGGAAAAGGTTTCCTTCGGGGATAGTATATGAACCGTCGGGTTGTATTTTTAGGCGCAGAATTTTACCACGTAAATCGTTGGTATTACCAGAACCCCGACGGTCGTCATATTGCTCAAAGCCCGGACGGTCATCTAACGGAGAAAATGAATAGGTATTTGGCGCATGATCGCCGCGACCTTCTTTCGGTTCGTCAAACGGTGTAGTGTTATCGCCTTGCGAAACAAACAAAATATGATCTTTGCCAAAAGCAATTGAACCACCGGTGTGGCAGCAAATTTCGCGGGTAGTTTTTACCTCGATGATCTTCTTTTCGCTCTTTGGGTCAATTTTACCGTTTGTAAAAGTGAAACGCGCTAAACGGTTAACGGCAGTATCAGGGCGGCTGTAATAAGCGTAAATGTAATGGTTGGTTTTAAAATCAGGATCGGCCTGAACACCTAACAGACCTTCTTCGGCATTAACACCTTTACCTTTTTCAGTCAGGGTGTGCGAGTAAACGCTCAGTTTACCAATCTGAGTAACTTTATGGGTAAGATGATTATATAACATAAACTCACCCTTGCGCTGAACTACCAAAATATCCAGGTTTGGCAGAATGGTCATCTCGGTAGGCTCATCAAAAGAGCCTGATACTAATTGCACTTTACCAAAACGGTTTTCTTCAGGAACGCGCTGTGTTTTTGCTTTAGCGTAGTTTAACGGCGCATTGCTGCCAATAGCATATTTAATACCGCCCAATAAATGCTGTAAAAATAAAGGCTCATTGTAAGACTCATCAGTATGGCCTAAACCTGTATAAAACACACGGCCATTCTCGAAAGTATGGTACCAGGCAATTGGGTGGTTAGAACCCATTTTGTAGGCATCGTCGCTACCATTTTTGTTGTAAGTAAGCGATGATTCTTCCAGGTTGATCAATACATGAATATCTTTAGCTACGTTTTTGTAGTGATACCACTCGTCTTTACGCTTCCATTCGGTTGGCAGCATGCTGGTAGCCATAAAGTTTTTGTCGACCACTGTTAGCGTAGCCATTTGCTGGTTAGGATGATGCGCAAAGTAGCCGCCTACCATGCGGCCATACCAGGGCCAGTTATACTCAGGATCGGCAGGGGCGGGTATGCCTACAAAGCTACCACCGGCCTGCATGTAGCGCTCCAGGTCTTTTTGCTGGGCCACGTTCAGGATATCGCCGGTAGTGCTGGCAAAAATAACCGCCGCATATTTTTTTAGGTTGCTTTCAGTTATATGGTTAGCATCGGTTGTAGTATCTACCAGGAAACCGTTCTCCTGCCCTAGTTTCGTAATGGCGTCGGCAGCCAGCGGGATAGAACCATGGTGAAAACCGGCGGTCTTTTTAAAAACCAGTACACGCGGTTTAGATTTTACCTGTGCATCGGCATAGTTCATGGTTGTGAGAACGGCCAGCAAACTGATGCCTAAAAAACTAAATAAGTTAAGTCTCATTTGTAAATAGTAAGGGTTTATATCGTTTGGTTATCGCTTTACAAAATTTCAGCGCCTAAAAGTATTCAAATTCCAAACAAAACCTCAAACATTTTTAACAAAAAGCAATCGATTGCGCGTAACTTATTCTTTACATGTTGATGAGGATTACGAAATATATTACCCAACAAAAATGATATCGTACTGAAGTAACCGGTTTGCATTAGAAAAAAAGTATGGATGATAAATGAGGGTTGAACTTTGCAAAAAGCAACTTATGGCAGTGTAACAGTCACTTCACGGGTGATTTGTAACCCACACTTTTTTTAAAAGTAGTGCAACGTATGCGGAAGCTTCGTGAAAGCAACAATTGTGCAAAAGCCCCTGCCCGAAATTTTGCTGTTGTATATTATTATAATATGTTAACAACGGGGACAGTATGTGTGGTCAATCTGTTAAACAATATGAGCAGCACAACGCTATGTAATGATAAACTTTGTTATTTATCTGAAATACACGTAAGTGATCCCATCCCCACCCCGATCGGCATGTTCGTCTTCCAGGCGGTCAACCTGGTCATATTTTTTAAGGTATTGGCGTATCATTTTTCGCAGTATGCCGTCCCCTTTGCCGTGGATGATCTTCAAACTACCATAACTCATCATTACCGCGCGGTCAAATAATCTTTCAACAGCTGCCAGTGCATCTTCTGTTCGCATTCCGCGTACATCAATCTCCGGACTAAAGCTGGCAATATCGCCGGTATTGGCCGCAAAGTTTCGGCGCACCTCTTTGGGTACCGACGATCTGGATACTTTTTGCACCCGTTTGCGCTTGGCTACTGTACGCAGATCGCCAATAGCTATGATCACACTGTCTTTTACGATCTCCATCACCTGGCCGGTAGTTTCTGAGTCGGTTAGTTTTACCCAATCGCCTACTTTCAGCTCCTCGTCCGCCACCTGCTTTTTTGGAGCCTCAGGCTTAATGGTATTTTTCTGTAATTCGCGATTCAGGTTCTCTCGCAAGTCGCGGGTCTTTTCTTTATCAGCCTTACTGCTTTTTATTTCGGCAATAGTATTTTCAACCAGCTTATTGGCATTCAGAATGATATTTTTAGCTTCCTCTTTAGCCTCTCGGATAAGTGCTTTTTTGTTTTCTTCAAGAAAGCTTTTCAACTTCTCGTTTTCGGCCAGCAATGTATCTACACGGCGCTGTTGTTTGTCGAGCTTAAAGCGGGTATCCAAAATTTCTTTCTTTTCGCGCTCCAGGCCTACCAGCAAGGTGTCCACATTTTTTTGCCCGGCGCTGATCTTATTTTTAGCCAGCTCTAAAACCTGCTTAGGCAAACCTATTTTCTGGGCGATCTCAAAAGCGTAAGAACTGCCCGGTTTACCCACTTCCAGGATATATAAGGGCTGCATCTCTACGTTATTGAACAGCATCGAAGCATTTTCAATCCCCTCAGTATTACCGGCAAATATTTTAAGGTTTGAGTAGTGGGTGGTTACCATACCCTTAACCTTTTTTTGGTTAAGCGACTCAAGCACCGCCTCGGCAATCGGGCCGCCAAATTGAGGGTCGGTACCGGTACCAAACTCATCAATCAGTATCAATGATCTGCCATTAGCATTCTCCACAAACTTTTTCATCTTGGAGAGATGCGCACTGTAGGTACTCAAATCACTCTCGATAGACTGGTCATCGCCAATATCTACGAAAAACTGTTTGAATACCCCTACCACGCTATCCACATTGGCCGGGATCAATAAACCAGCTTGCACCATTAACTGCAGCAAGCCCACCGTCTTCATACAAACCGATTTACCGCCGGCGTTAGGACCAGATACCACGACTATGCGGGTGTGCTCATCTATCTGCACATTAAGTGGCACTACCGTTTTATATTCCTTCCTGAAATTTAGAAACAGCAACGGATGCCTTGCGTTTATCAGCTTTAAGTTGGCCTCATTTACCACCCTGGGCATTTCGGCCTCAATATCAATGGCAAACAAGGCTTTGGCGCGCACAAAGTCAAGCTTGGTAAGCAAACCATGGTATGACAGCAAAAGCGGTACGTAAGGTCTTAATTCGTCCGTTAGGGCAGTAAGTATTTTCACTATCTCGCGGCGGCGTTCAAATTCCAGGTCGCGCACGCGATTATTGAGCGAGAAAACCTCTTCAGGTTCCATATAAACCGTTTGGCCTGATGCTGATTCATCGTGCACAAAACCTTTTAGCTTGCGTTTGTTTTCGGCCAGCAATGGTATACATAAACGGCCATCCCGCACGGTGAGCGAACCATCTGCCGTCCAGCCATTGGCAGTGGCGCTTTTAAAAATATGGTCTATTTTACGGCGTGCCTCCTGTTCGGCTTTGGCTATGCCGGCGGTGATATCGGCCAGATCGCGCGAAGCGTTAGGCTTTATTTTCCCTTTGGCGTCAATTACCTGTTCTATCTTACGAATGATGGTCTTTTCAATAGGCAGGTGTTCAAACAAGGCTTCCAGGTTTGGATATTGCCCTTCGCGCTCATTAAAATAACCTATTACAGCAAACACGGTGGTTAACGACGAGTATACCTGAAAAAATTCTTCTTCAGTTAAAAATGCACCTTCAAGCCTGGCCTTATTAGCCAGCACTTTAATATCATAAAAATGAGTAATGGGCAGCGCAGCATCATTTTGCAGGATATTTTTAAACTCATGTGCCTGGTTTAAAAACTTGCTTACCTGCTCAAAATTACTCATTACCTGTATGCGGTCAACCATTTGCTGGCCCATAACACTCAGGCAATGTGCTTTTATCAATTCTTTTACTTCAGCAAATCCTAGCTTATCAATACTGTTTTCAGGATAGATCATCTGCTATAGTCCCCTTTTAAAATTTTTGAATTTGGGGTTAGGTTTTGGAGCAGGCAGGGGTCTGCTCATTTCTTCGCGCCTTTTCCGGCCAATTGAGTTTAATCCGCCCGGTGCAGGTTTAATACCTTTTTTTGCCAATGAATCCAGCCTGTGCTTTTCGGCTTTTAGCTGCTCGGCCTCCACCTTTTTACGAATTACCTCATTCTCCTTAGCAACAAGCGCGTTCACAGAATCTGATTTTGCTTGTAATATCTTAACAATATCTTCATACATACTTATGGCTATATCCGGCTTGCTTGTATAATATGCCAGGCTCTTTTTAAATTGTGCTGAATCAGTATGATGTTTTTCGAAAACGTAAAAGTATCTGCCGCTGCCATTGTGATAAATACTATCCACATTAGACTGATTGGCCAGGCTGCCGTCTACTATGTGTATATCAACCAATAAACTGGTTAGCTGTTCGCGTGTAAGCAGGCCTTTTGTCTGCTTTTCGTCATTACAGGCAAACAAAAAAAGCAAAGCTGAAAAAAACAAGATAATATGTTTACGCATTCTTTAATTTAGCGGTTTGATTGACAAAATTACGGATTAATGAGCATTGCAGATAACATCAAACGTTTAAAAACGCAGACTGTACCTAAAAAAGTATCGCTTATTGCGGTATCAAAAACAAAATCGATTCAAGAGATACAGGAGGCTTATGATGCCGGCCAGCGTTTATTTGGCGAAAACCAGGTGCAGGAAATGGTTGAAAAGCAGGAGCAACTGCCTAAAGACATTCAATGGCACCAGATAGGCCATCTGCAAACCAACAAGGTTAAATACCTGGCACCATTTATCACCATGATACAATCGGTTGATAGTCTGAAGCTTTTGCAGGAGATCAACAAACAGGCGCTGAAAAACAATCGCGTGATTGACTGCCTGCTGCAAATTTATATAGCTGATGAGGATACTAAATTTGGTTTAGGTTTTGATGAAGCTATTGAGCTTTTAAGGGCCGACGAATTTGCCGAACTAAAAAATGTGCGCATTCGCGGATTAATGGGTATAGCCACCAATACCGATAAAGAAAAACAACTGAAAGACGAATTTAATGAACTGAAGGTATTCTTTGACGGTATCAAACAAAGTTTTTTTAGAAAAGAGGATAGCTTTAATGTGGTGTCGATGGGTATGTCTGCAGATTATGAGATCGCGATGGAACAAGGCAGTACCATGATACGCGTGGGCAGTACCATTTTTGGCGACCGGGTTATTAAGCATTGGAAAAATAATTAGCCCTCTCCAAACCCCCTCTAAAGGAGAGGGCTTTTGGATGTACGATATCAACAGTAATTAGTTTAAATTAAATAAATATAACAAACTATAAAATACCCTCTCCTTTGGAGAGGGCTGGGGGAGGTAATGACCAATATACATTTAAGGGTAGCCGCAAAACAAGATTGCGCACGCCTGCTTGAACTGGTGAACGAGCTGGCGCTTTACGCAAAAGCACCGCAGGAAGTGACCGTTACGCTTCAGGAATTTGAAGAGGCCGGTTTTGGCAAGCGCCCGGTGTGGAAAGCTTACGTGGCCGAAGTAAATGGCCTGATTGTTGGTTTCGCCTTGTATTATGTGCGTTTTTCAACCTGGAAAGGCTGCCGCATGTATCTGGAAGATTTTATAGTGACCGCACCCATGCGCGGACGCGGCATTGGTAAATTGCTGTTTGAGCAGTTGATCATCGAAGCTAAAGAAATGGGCTTTGCCGGTATGGTTTGGCAAGTGCTCGACTGGAATGAGCCTGCATTGAATTTTTACGCCAAATACAACGCAGCGTTAGATGCAGGTTGGTTAAATGCATCGTTATCAAAAGAACAATTACTTACTTATTGATCTATGAAAGCAAAATACGTTTTATGGTGTGCAATCCTGGTAATACTAAGCAGTTGCAACTGGGGCGAAAGAAATCCGACGAAACCGGATATTAATACGGATACACTGGCTTATACTTACAAAACGCTAAAAGAGCGTGCTGCCGACTGCGGCAATAAACCAGATACAGGTTGCTCGGTAGCTAAAATTAAATACCCCGTATTTGCCGGACAGATTGTTTTAAACGACACGGTAGTTAAAAGAACTATTATGCTTTTTGGTGCCAATAGCCCCGATAAAAAACCGGATACAAGCCTGAGTCAATATGCTGCAAATTTTATTAAGGGTTATCAAAATGACAAAACACTGCAAGATCGTCCCGGCATGTTTTATACACTTGATTTAAAGGTTAATATACTCAGGCAAGATTCAAGCCTTACCACCATTGAGTTTACCGGTTATGAATACCGCGGCGGCGCGCATGGCGGCACAGTGACCAGCTTTGTAAATTGGGATACCAAAGCCAATAAAAATTTATCTTTAAGCGATGTGCTAACGAATGGTTACAATGAAAAACTGACTGCAATTGCCGATACCATTTTCAGGAAACAGGAAAAATTAACTCCTGATCAAACATTGGCTAATGACTATTTTTTCAAGGACAACAAATTTGCACTAAACGACAATTTTTCAATTACCCCATTGGGTATTAAGTTTTTGTACAATCAGTATGAAATAAAACCTTATGCTGCCGGGCAAACTACCTTGTTTGTCCCCTACACTAAGATCAAACCTTTAATTAAACCTAATACTATTATCACTCAATACATTAAATAATGCTTGTTTTTAAATTCGGAGGTGCATCGGTTAAAGATGCAGAAGGTGTAATTAATCTGGCCAATGTTGTCG
>Ga0153956_1002040_pt1 | contig 15851 bp, 13 predicted proteins | sample TSFL040MetaG_FD_104704 | JGI IMG/M metagenome (GOLD analysis project Ga0153956, IMG submission 104704) | Attine ant fungus gardens microbial communities from Florida, USA - TSFL040 MetaG | ecosystem: Host-associated > Fungi > Mycelium > Unclassified | place: USA: Florida, Wekiwa Springs... | reverse complement strand
CCACCCATCGGTACCGGATTTCACCCGACTCGGAAGGCAATACCCTGGAGGTCTCGATCACCGCCAACTGGGTTGAAACCTGGGCGCCGATGCCGGTATTCAAACCGCATTGACAACGGTCTTGCGGGCGGTAGTGAAACCGCGGTATCCGCACGCGGAGAGGAGAAGGGCGGTCCATGGATCCCACTTTCCAGCGTGCTTTCCCGATTCTTTCCCCTTTCCTGAAACTCCCGTCCCCGGAGCCGAGGGAACTTGCCAGGAGGCAGCGCCATGACGGGAGTCAATCTTTACCCGGACCTGATTGGCGTCGAGTGTCAGCCCTTGCCCCACCCCTTGCTCGCGGAGCGAGCAGGGGGAGGTCGGGAGGGGGGCTTTGGCGCCCTGCGAACATCAACATCACCCCTTCCCAACCCTCCTCTTCGTACTTCGCACGAAAGGGCGGGGGTGTTTCCGTGCTGCCGACAGTCGGCGTTAATCAGGTACCCGGAAGGCCCGGGACATGAAATGCGTCAGGTGACGCTTTTCTCGTAGGAAAGTATCAGGGACGAAGCGATGGGCTTGCCGTTCCACGGACCGGACACGCGACCGTTGGAGATCGATGTGCGGGCGGATGCCAACGGAAACCTGGCCCGGCAAGCCGGCCGGGAAGGCTTCCGCTACACGTTCGGAGGCTCGAAAATCCCCGGGGGCCTGATGGTCGATTGAAAGGCGGGCTTCCAGGAAGTGAGGCATGCACGCACTTCGGGCTGCCGGAGCCTCACGCCGCGCTTACGAGAGCGGTCGTCAGATACCGGGAACGACCGGGAGTGCTGCCATGTTGGACGGATGGGTGGAACGCAACCGCGATGGGCTGATCCTGCTGGCACGGATCCTGTTGATGGTGCTGTTCGTGGTGTCCGGCTGGGGCAAGCTGACCGATTTCCAGGGCACGGTCGGCTATATGGCCTCGCTGCACGCGCCGCTGCCACAGGTGGCGGCCGGCGTGGCGGTGTGCATGGAATTCCTGGTCGGCATCGCCCTGCTGCTGGGCATCCAGGTGCGGCTGCTGGCGCTGCTGTTCGTCCTGTTCGTGCTGGGCACCGGCATGCTCGGCCATGCGTTCTGGGGCATGGAAGGCGCCGAGCGCGCGATGAACCTGACCCAGTTCCTGAAGAACCTGTCCATCGCCGGCGGGCTGTTGTTGCTGGCGGTGACCGGTGGTGGGCGTTACACGGTAGCCGGGCGGCCACGCTGACAGCACAACCTGTCAGGTGGTGCCCCGGCATGCCGGGAAGCGGCTGCAGCCCATGAAGGATGCGCCGGTCCGCCGGTTGCGCTTCTCTACCATGACAGCGCCACATCGCGGACACGTTTCGGCAGTTGGCGTGTTGGCTGGTTCCTGCTGGGGAAGGGGCGCCGGCGTCGTGGATGCATTCGGCTGTACTGCACGGACCATCGCCAGCAACTGTTCGCCGGTGATCAACTCGATGGGCTTGCCCGCGGCGAAAGCGGCTGCCGCTTCCGTGTAGGTGCCGATAGTAACGATCCTTGCCGCGTCTGCGCAGTGGTGGACGAGCAGGCCGTACATCTCGCGGACGATGGCGACGCCAACCTGTTCGCGTCGCCACTGCTTGCACTGCACCAGGATGCGGCGGCCGTCCTTGAACAACACCAGGTCGATACCGCCATCGGGACCGCCGTGATGGTTCTCCTCGACGGCGTAGCCCTGCCGCCGGAAGGCTTCGCCGACCAGACGTTCGAAATTGCGCCAGCCGGTCGCGGACAGGCTTTCCAGGTTGGTTCGTGTGTCGAGCAGGCGCCTGCTGTTCCCGCTCCGTATGGCGGAAATGAGGGCGCCCAGCAGGCAGACGGCCAGCCACAAGAAGGCCAGCACGCCCAACATCGCGGAAAAGCCGCCGGCCAACGGCCCCGCGTTATCCAGCCACGCCGGAAATCCGAAACGGATCACCAGAAAACCGACGATCCCGACCGCTATGCCTGCAGGCCACGGCAAGCTGGCCATGGCGTCCATCAATCCGTCGTTGCGGCGTCTGCGTCCCATACGTCTGTTCTTCTGTACGCGCACCATCGCCGGGCCTTGCGGACCGCAACGATGATGTCGGGGAAAAAGAAGCCCGCATGGCGGGCTTTATCAACGCTTACTTGATCTTGGCGTCCTTGCCGTGCTCTTCCATAAGAGCTGCGAACCTGCTCCAGCTAAGTCGCTTCTTGTTGACCGAGTTGCCAGAGGGAACCCACTCGATGTTGCCTTTGCTTATCAACGCGGTACCCAGCAACTTGCCGTCCTTTCTGACCGCCAGTTCCACGTCCTTGTGAAGGACGAACTTGGTGGACAGGTCCATTGTGATCTCATGCGCCATATGGGGTTCCTTACGGTTGAGTATGCGAACCAATGTCCGGGTTTGAAGCCACATCATCGGCAGATAGATGTGGCTTCTTGAACCCGGTGTGGACGTGAGCTGTCAGCCAAGAATCCCCGGCAGATCCAATCCCTTCTCCTTCGCGCAGTCGATGGCGATGTCATAGCCGGCGTCGGCGTGGCGCATGACGCCGGTGCCGGGGTCGTTCCACAGCACGCGGGCGATGCGCTGGTCGGCCGCTTCGCTGCCGTCGCAGACGATGACCACGCCGGAGTGCTGGCTGTAGCCCATGCCCACGCCGCCGCCGTGGTGCAGGCTCACCCAGGTGGCGCCACCGGCGACGTTGAGCATGGCGTTGAGCAGCGGCCAGTCGGACACGGCGTCGCTGCCATCCTTCATCGCTTCGGTTTCGCGGTTGGGCGAGGCGACGCTGCCGGAGTCGAGGTGGTCGCGGCCGATCACCACCGGCGCCTTCAGCTCGCCGTTGCGCACCATCTCGTTGAAGGCCAGGCCGAGCTTGTGGCGCAGGCCCAGGCCGACCCAGCAGATGCGCGCCGGCAGGCCCTGGAAGCTGATGCGCTCGCGCGCCATGTCCAGCCAGCGGTGCAGGTGCGGGTCGTCGGCGATGATTTCCTTGACCTTGGCGTCGGTCTTGTAGATGTCTTCCGGGTCGCCGCTCAGCGCCACCCAGCGGAACGGGCCGACGCCGCGGCAGAACAGCGGACGCACGTAGGCGGGCACGAAACCGGGGAAATCAAAGGCGTTCTCCAGGCCTTCGTCGAAGGCCATCTGGCGGATGTTGTTGCCGTAGTCGACAGTGGGGATGCCGGCGGCGTGGAAGGCGAGCATGGCCTCCACGTGCACGCGCATGGCGGCCTTGGCGGCATCGCGCACCATCGAAGGGTTGGCCTTCTGTTCGGCCAGCCATTGCTCCACCGTCCAGCCGAGTGGCAGGTAGCCGTGCACCGGGTCGTGGGCGCTGGTCTGGTCGGTGACGCAGTCCGGGCGCACGCCGCGGCGCACCAGCTCCGGCAGGATCTCGGCGGCGTTGCCGAGCAGGGCGATGGACCTGGCTTCGCCGGCGGCGGTGTAGCGGGCGATGCGCGCCAGCGCGTCGTCGATGTCGGCGGCCTGTTCGTCCACGTAGCGGGTGCGCAGGCGGAAGTCGATGCTGCTCTGGCGGCATTCGATGGTCAGGCTGCTGGCACCGGCCAGCGAGGCGGCCAGCGGCTGCGCGCCGCCCATGCCGCCGAGGCCGGCGGTGAGGATCCACTTGCCGGTGAGGCTGCCGCCGTAGTGCTGGCGGCCCATCTCGACGAAAGTCTCGTAGGTGCCCTGCACGATGCCCTGCGAGCCGATGTAGATCCACGAACCGGCCGTCATCTGCCCGTACATCATCAGGCCCTTCTTATCGAGCTCGTTGAAGTGCTCCCAGTTGGCCCAGTGCGGCACCAGGTTGGAGTTGGCGATCAGCACGCGCGGCGCGTCGGGGTGGGTGGGGAACACGCCGACCGGCTTGCCGGACTGCACCAGCAGGGTCTGGTTGTCGTCCAGCCGCTTGAGCGTCTCGAGAATTTTGTCGTAGCTCTCCCAGTCGCGCGCGGCACGGCCGATGCCGCCGTAGACCACCAGCGACGCCGGGTCCTCGGCCACTTCGGCGTCGAGGTTGTTCTGCAGCATGCGGAACGGCGCCTCGGTCTGCCAGGACTTGCAGTTGAGGGTATTGCCGCGCGGCGCGCGCGGGCTGCGGGATGGATCGTGACGGGTGTTCATGTGTCTGCTCCTGGTGAAGAGTCCGCACATGGATGTGCGGGCTTTTGCGAGGGAATCGCACGCATGGCAAAGTTCAGGCAGGCGCGCAGGACCTGTTGCAGGGTGTCGCGCACCGGGGCGGCGTGGATGGGGTCGTAGGGCGTGGGCCAGCTGTGCTCGTCCACGTCGGCGGGAGCCGGTTCGTGCATGTAGCCGCGGCAACCCAGTTCCATCTGCAGGGTGTGCACGCCGCCGGGGATGTCGCTGTAGTGGCGGGTGATCCAGCCGCCCTTGAAGCGGCCGTTGCGCACGTGGCTCAGCCCGCTCAGCGCGCACAGGTTCTCGACCACGTCGGTCAGCGCGTTGTCGCAGGACGTGTCCGGCTCGCCGGTGGAGCCGGCGCTGCCGATGTTGAACTGCGGCAGTTCGCCGTCGAACAGGTGCGGGATGTGCGAGCGGATCGAATGCGCGTCGTAGACCACCACGGTCGGGTGGCGCTGGCGCAGGCGCGCGATCTGCGCGGCGAGCGCGGCGTGGTAGGGCGCGAAGTAGGTGTCGCGGCGGCGCGCGATCTCCGCTTCGTCCGGTTCGTGGCCGGCGCGGTACAGCGGCTGGTTGTCGAAGGTGGTGGTCGGGCACAGACCGGTGGTGTTCTGGCCGGGATACAACGAGACGCCGGACGGATCGCGGTTGACATCGATCACCGAGCGCGAGACCGCGGTGCGCACGGTGGTGGCGCCCAGCTCGCGGGCGAAGGCATACAACTCGTGCACCCACCAGTCTGCATCGCGCCGCGCCAGCCACGGCGAGACGAAGCGGTCGGCGAGTTCGTCTGGCAGCTCGGTGCCGGTGTGCGGGAAGCTGACGATCAGCGGGGCGTCGCCTTGGTGGAGCTGGAGCCAGTCGGGAAGAGCGGTCATTTGGGAGCCTTGTTCGTTCGCGTGAGTGCTTCCTTCTCCCAGTGGGAGAAGGTGCCCGCCCGCGCAGGCAGGAGGCCGAAGCCGGCCCGAAGGGCATGCCGCGGGAGCGGCATGCATGGGCGGATGAGGGTACGGGCGAAGCCTCGTGAAATCAGACATTGCAAGGGCTTCGCCCCCGTACCCTCACCCCAACCCCTCTCCCGGAGGGAGAGGGGCTTCAAGCGATTACTGCATCGTCTCCACCTGCGGCAGCACTTCCTCCAAGCCGCGGGCGAGCGCGCCATCGCGTACCAGTGCGGTGGCCGCCACCATGTCCGGATGGAAGTAGCGGTCGTCCTGCAGGGTCGGCACCTGCGCGCGCACGGTGGCGCGCACCTGCTCCAGCGCGGCGCTGGAGCGCAGCGGGGCGTGGAAGTCGCAGCCCTGCGCGGCGGCCAGCAGTTCGATGCCGATGACGTTCGCCGCGTTCTCGGCCATCGCCAGCAGGCGGCGCGCGCCGTGCGCGGCCATCGACACATGGTCTTCCTGGTTGGCCGAGGTCGGGATCGAATCGACGCTGGCCGGGTAGGCGCGCTGCTTGTTTTCCGACACCAGCGCCGCGGCGGTGACCTGCGGGATCATGAAGCCGGAGTTCAGGCCGGGCTTCGGGGTCAGGAAGGCGGGCAGGCCGGACAGCGCCGGGTCGACCAGCATGGCGATGCGGCGCTCGCTGATCGAGCCGATCTCGCACACCGCCATCGCCAGCATGTCGGCGGCGAAGGCCACCGGCTCGGCGTGGAAGTTGCCGCCGCTCAGCGCTTCGCCGGTGTCGGTGAACACCAGCGGGTTGTCAGACACGCCGTTGGCCTCGATTTCCAGCGTGGTCGCGGCCTGGCGGATCACGTCGAAGGCCGCGCCCATCACCTGCGGCTGGCAGCGCAGGCAGTACGGGTCCTGCACGCGCACGTCGTTGTCGCGGTGCGATTCGCGGATCAATGATCCGGCCATCAGCGTGCGCAGCGCGGCGGCGGTGGCGATCTGCCCGCGCTGGCCGCGGATGCGATGGATGCGCGGGTCGAACGGTGTGTCCGAACCCTTGGCCGCTTCCACCGACAGCGCGCCGGTGACCAGCGCGGCCTGGAACACGGTCTCGATCTCGAACAGGCCGGCCAGCGCGTAGGCAGTCGAATACTGGGTGCCGTTGAGCAGGGCCAGGCCTTCCTTGGCGCCGAGCGTCAGTGGGGTGTGGCCGATGCGTGCCAGCGCATCGGCGGCCGGCATGCGCACGCCATCGACGAAGGCTTCGCCGACCCCGATCATCACCGCGGCCAGATGCGACAGCGGCGCCAGGTCGCCGGAGGCGCCCACCGAGCCCTGGCACGGCACCACCGGCACGAAGTCGTGCTGCAGGAACGCCTCCAGCAGCGCCAGCGTCTGCGGGCGGATGCCCGAGGCGCCCTGCGCCAGGCTGGTGAGCTTGAGCGCCATCATCAGCCGCACCACGCTGGCCGGCATCGGCTCGCCGACGCCGGCGGCGTGCGAGAGCACGATATTGCGCTGCAGGGTTTCCAGGTCCTCGCGCTCGATGCGCACGCTGGCCAGCTTGCCGAAGCCGGTGTTGATGCCGTACACCGGCTCGCCTTTGGCGACGATGGCCTCCACCACCTGCGCGCTGCGCAGCACGGCGGCCTGCGCCGAGGCGTCCAGGCGCACGCGGGCGCCGCGGTAGATCTGGCGCCACTGGGCCAGCGGAACATGGCCGGGACGAAGCACGAGCGGGGAATTCATCGGGTTACTCCAGGTTCTCAAGGGTAGGTGCGGGGCTTGCCCCGCACGGGTTTGCGATCGCGCGGGCGCGGTGCCGCATGGGTCTGTCGGAAGGCCTGCCCCGGGCGAGCCCGGGGCCTACGGTGTCTGTCCGCGGAACACGCGCGCGTGCAGCGGGTTGAAGCCCATGCGGTAGACCAGGTCGGCCGGCGCGTCGATGTCCCAGACCGCCAGGTCGCAGTCCAGGCCGGCGGCGAGCCGGCCGATGCGCTCGAAGCGGCCGAGCGCGCGCGCCGCTTCGCGGGTGAAGCCGGCGATGCATTCGTCCACGGTCATGCGGAACAGGGTGGCGGCCATGTTCATCGCCAGCAGCGGGCTGGTCAGCGGCGAGGTGCCGGGGTTGCTGTCGGTGGCCAGCGCCAGCGGCACGCCGGCCTCGCGCAGTTGCTGGATCGGCGGCACGGTGGTGTCGCGGGTGAAGTAGAACGCCGCCGGCAGCAGCACCGCGACGGTGCCGGCCGCGCGCATCGCGGCGATGCCGGCTTCGTCCAGGTGCTCGATGTGGTCGGCCGACAGCGCGCCATGCCGCGCCGCCAGTTCGGCGCCGTGCTGGTTGCTGAGCTGTTCGGCGTGGATCTTCACCGCCAGCCCGTGGCGGTGCGCGGCCTCGAATACCTGCGCGGCCTGCCCGCGCGAGAAGGCGATGTTCTCGCAGAACACGTCCACCGCCTCGGCCAGGCCTTCGGCGGCGATGGCCGGGATCATGACCTGGCAGACTTCGTCGATGTACTCCTGCGCCTGGCGGCCCGGCGGCACCGCATGCGCGCCGAGGAAGGTGGGCACCACGTCGACGCGGCGCAGCTGTTGCAGCTGCCGGGCGACGCGCAACTGCTTGCGTTCGTCGTCCAGCGTCAACCCGTAGCCGGACTTGATCTCGATGGTGGTGATGCCTTCGGCCAACATCGCGTCCAGGCGGGGCAGGGTGGCGGCGATCAGCGCGTCGTCGGCGGCGGCGCGGGTGGCGCGCACGGTGGCGACGATGCCGCCGCCGGCGCGGGCGATGTCGGCGTAGCTCACGCCCTGCAGGCGCTGCTCGAATTCGTTGGCGCGGTTGCCGGCGTAGACCAGGTGGGTATGGCAGTCGACCAGGCCGGGGCCGATCCAACGGCCGCCGCAGTCGATGCGCCGGGCGGCGTCGAAGGCCGGCGCGGTGGCGGCCGGGCCGACGTGCACGATGCGTCCGTCGCGCGCGGCGATGAAGCCGTCGCGCACGATGCCGAGGCCGCCGGCGGCATCGTCGAGCGTCATCAGATGGGCGTTGTGCCAGACCGTATCGCAGTGCATGTGCACCCTTCCGCGTTTATTTGTATATACAATAATCACCACCCATGGAGAGTGTCCAGTGATGGCGAACGAGGTTTCCAGTCCGGTCCGTTTCCACGCCGCGCAGGCGCTGCTGCCGCAGGGCTGGGCGCAGTCGGTGCGCATCGAATGTGCGCAGGGCCGCATCGTGTCGGTGACCGCCGATGCGCCGGCCGACCCCGGCGCGCAGCCGCTGGGCGCGGTGGTGCCGGGGCTGGGCAATCTGCACAGCCACGCCTTCCAGCGCGCCATGGCCGGCCTGACCGAGATCGGCGGGCGCTCGGGCGACAGCTTCTGGAGCTGGCGCGAGCTGATGTACCGCTTCCTGGACCGGCTGACCCCGGACGATTTCCAGGCGGTGGCCGAGCAGGCCTATATGGAGATGCTGGAATCGGGCTTCACCCGCGTGGGCGAGTTCCATTACCTGCACCATGCGCCGGACGGCCGGCGCTACGCCGACCATGCCGAGATGGCCGGCCGCGCCGCCGCGGCGGCCGGCGCCACCGGACTGGGCCTGACCCTGCTGCCGGTGTTCTACGCGCACAGCGATTTCGGCGGCGCCGCGCCGCTGCCGGCGCAGCGCCGCTTCCTGCATGACATCGACGGCTTTGCCGCGCTGCTGGACGGCTGCCGGCAGGCGCTGCGCGACACCCCGGACGCGGTGCTGGGGCTGGCGCCGCACAGCCTGCGCGCCTGCACGCCGGAGCAACTGCCGGCGCTGCCGGCGCTGGTGCACGGACCGATCCACATCCACATCGCCGAGCAGGTACGCGAGGTCGAGGCCTGCCTGGCCTGGAGCGGGCAGCGCCCGGTGCAGTGGCTGTTGGACAACATGCCGGTGGACGAGCGCTGGTGCCTGGTGCACGCCACCCATCTGCACGACGACGAAATTCGCGGCATCGCCGACCGCCGCGCCGTGGCCGGGCTGTGCCCGGTCACCGAGGCCAACCTGGGCGACGGCCTGTTCCCGATGCGCGAATTCGTGGGCCACGGCGGACGTTTCGGCGTCGGCTCCGATTCCAACGTGCTGATCGACGCGGCCGAGGAACTGCGCCTGCTCGAATACGGCCAGCGCCTGGCGCTGCGCGGGCGCAACGTGATTTCGCCGGGCGAGCTGTCCAGCGGCCGCTGGCTGTACCAGCAGGCGCAGGAGGGCGCCGCGCAGGCGCTGGGTGTGGCGGCCGGGCTGGCGGTGGGGGCGCCGGCGGACCTGGTCGAGCTGGACACCGCGCATCCGGCGCTGCAGGGCCGCGCGGGCGATGCGCTGCTGGACAGCTGGGTGTTCGCCGCGCGCGGCGGCGCGGTGCGTTCGGTGTGGCGCAATGGCCGGCAATGGGTGCGCGACGGCCGCCATGTGCGCCGCGATGAAGTGGCCGCGCGCTATCGGGCGGCATTGCAGCGGATACTGGGCTGACTCCAGGCAGGATTCACGAGTGAAGGACAAGAAGGCGCCCAGCCTCAACCAGCGCATCCGCGGCGACATCGAAGGCCGCATCCTCAGCGGCGAGTGGGCGCCGGGTTTCCGCATTCCCTACGAGCACGAGCTGATGGCGCAGTACGGCTGCTCGCGCATGACGGTGAACAAGGTGCTCACCGCGCTGGCCGAGAGCGGCATGATCGAGCGTCGCCGCCGCGCCGGTTCGTTCGTCGCGCGGCAGCCGCCGCACCTGGAACAGGTGGCGCTGGAGATTCCCGACATCGCGCTGGCGGTGAACGAGCGCGGCCACCGCTATGGCTTCCAGCTGCTGGAACGGCAGCAGCGCCGCGCCGATGCGGCGGTGCCGGAGGAAGTGCGGCTGGTGGGCGAGGGCGAGCTGCTGGCGATGCGTTGCCTGCACCTGGCCGACGGCCGGCCGCTGGCGCTGGAACGGCGCCTGATCAACCCCGGGGCCGTGCCGGAAACGCTGGCGGTGGATTTCTCCACCCATGCGCCCGGCAGCTGGCTGCTGCAGAACGTGTCGTGGACGCGCGGCCAGCACCGCATCAGCGCGGTGGCCGCCACCGCCGCCGAAGCCGCCCTGCTGGACGTACCGGTGGGCACCGCCTGCCTGGTGATCGACCGCCAGACCTGGCGCGGTGAAACCCCGATCACCTGGGTGCGGCAGAAGTTCCTGGGCGATGCGTATGACTTGGTGGCGCGCTTTGCGCCGGGGAGGAGTTGGGAGTGAGGAGTGAGGAGTGAGAAAAAGCGGGTTGCGTCGCAATCGAACCGAAATCGCCTGCACGCTTCATGTCCGGCCTTGGCTCTCGCATTTGCTCCGGCTTTTTCTCACTCCTCACTCCTCTTCATTCACTCCTGCTTCTCAGATAGTCCGGCACTGCCGCCAGCGCACCGGCTCGTCCACGCCGGGGCGGGGGTTGAGCTGGATGCGCACGGTGCGCAGCGCCGGGTAGCGCTCGACTTCGCGGCAGATCAGCGGCCATACCGCGGCATCGTCGGCGCTGCGTTCGATCGCCAGGGTGGAACGGGTGATCCAGAGGCCGCTGATCACGCCCGGCCTGCGTGCCAGTTCCCGCGACACGGTCTGCTGGTAGCGCAGCAGCGTGGCCGGGTCGGGGTCTTCCAGCAGGTCTTCGGCGGCCATGCCGTCGTTGCCGGCGGTCGGTGTCGGCGGGGTGGCAGCCGTTGCAGGCACCGTGGCGGCGGGTTTTGGCTTGGCCGATTGTTGGGTTGTCTTCTCGGGGACAGGAGCCTTGGCGGTGGCCGGTGCCGTTGCCACGGGCGTTGCCGGTGTTGGCGCGGCCCCGTCGTGCACGGTCTGGTAGCCCAGCCCGGCCAGCAGGCCGAGCGTGAGTGCGCCGAGCGCGGCGATGCCGGTCTGGCGCACGGCTTCGCGGCGGGCGACGCCGTTGACCGTTTCGCGGGTTTCCCCGGGTACCCAGGGAGCGAGTACGTGCCACAGCACGCGGCCATCGAGTATCTCGATGGAAGCCTTGCCGGCGGCGGCCAGGCCATCGCGTTCCACCAGGCCTTCGGTGATGAGGATGCCGCCGGTCGCGCCGGTCAGGCGCAGGGCCGTGCCCAGTTCGTCGATCGCCGCCGCGCCGATCCGGTAGGCGCGGCCGTGCTTGCACGACAGCAGCCAGCGCTGGCCGTCGCGCTCCATCAGGAAGTCGCTGCTGGTGCCGCGGTCGCCGCTGTCCTCGCCGGCCAGGTCGTGCAGGCCGCGCTGGTCGGTCATGGCGCGCCGCACGATCTGCGAGAACTCGCGCCAGCGCATGCCGGCCAGCGCAGCCAGGCCGTGCCGGGCCTCGGTCTGCCGGCGCCGGACCAGCCACAGCCAGGCGCTGGTCAGGCCCCAGGCGGACAGCGCGAACAGCAGGGCCAGAATCCAGGAAAACATGGGGGTATCCGTTCTAGAGCAGGGCGGGGAAAGTGTAGGCCGTTATCGTGGAGGCGCCGGGTCGGCGATGTCTCAGCGCTCGCTGCCGGCGGGCCAGTAGTGGCTGTCGGGCACGGCGCGCGCGCCGAAGATGGCCTGGCCGACGCGCACCACGGTGGCGCCTTCCTCGATGGCCAGTTCAAAGTCGCCGGACATGCCCATCGACAACTGTTCCAGGCCGATGCCGTCCGGCGCGTCCTGGCGCAGACGTTCGCGCAGTTCGCGCAGGCGCACGAAGCAGGCGCGCACGCGCGCGGTGTCGTCGGAGAACAGCGCCAGGGTCATCAGCCCGCGCATGCGCAGCGCGGAAAACCGCGGCAGTTCGCGGACGAAGGCCGGCACGTCGGCCGGGGCCAGCCCGTACTTGCTGTCCTCGCCGGAGGTGTTGACCTGCACGAACACGTCCAGGCGGCGGCCTTCCAGTTGCAGGCGGCGGTCCAGGGTCTGCGCCAGGTGCAGGCTGTCCAGTGCCTGGAACTCGCTGGCGAAGCGCGCCACCAGCTTGGCCTTGTTGGTCTGCAGGTGGCCGATCACCGACCAGTGCAGGTCGCCCAGGTCCTGCATCGCCTCCCACTTGTGGTGCGCTTCCTGCACCTTGTTCTCGCCCAGGAAGCGGCAGCCGGCGGCATAGGCCTGGCGGATGCGCGCCTCGTCGATGGTCTTGCTCACCGGCAGCAGGCGCACGCTGGCCGGGTCGCGGCCGGCGCGCTGGCAGGCCGCGTCGATGCGCGCCTGCACCACCGCCAGGTTGTGGCGGAAATCGTCGGCGGTTTCCGCGCGCGGGTAGCGGCCGTGCTGGTCGTGGCGGGTGGGGGTGTCGGTGCCGGTCATGGGCGCTGTCTCGGAGCAACGAGGGTGCGGCTGCGCATTTTGAAGCAAGGAGTGAGTGAAGAGGAGTGGAAAGCGGGGAGCGAGTGAAGAGGAGTGAGGAGTGAGAAAAGGCCGGTTGTGCCGCAATCCGGTGGAAATCGCCAAACGCAGCCGCTTCACGCTTTGCCCCTGCCTTCTCTCACTCCTCACTCCTCTTCACTCACTCCTTGCTCCTGGCCTCCAGCCAGTGCTCCAGCGCGTCGGCCGGCAGCGCCGGCGAGAACAGGTAGCCCTGCAGCACCGGTGAGCCGTTCTCGATCAGGAACTGGCGCTGTTCCTCGGTTTCCACGCCTTCGGCCACCACGTGCTTGCCCAGGCTTTCGCCGATGCGCAGCACCGAGCGGATCAGCGCCGAGGCGGCTTCGTCGTGGCCGATCTCGCCGATGAAGCTGTGGTCCAGTTTCATCTCGCTGATCGGCAACCGGTGCAGGTGGCTGAGGCTGGAATAGCCGGTGCCGAAATCGTCCAGCGAAAGCTGCACGCCCAGCGCGTGCAGGGCATGCAGGTTGGCCGGCACCTGCGGCTGTTCGGAGAGCATCACGCTCTCGGTGATTTCCAGCACCAGCGAGCCGGGCGCCAGCTGGTGACGCTGGAGCAGCTCGCAGACCTGTTCGACCAGCGAGGGCAGCTCGAAGGTGCTGGCCGACAGGTTCACCGCGACCCGCGGCACGTCGATGCCGCGGGCGCGCCACTGCGCCTGCTGGCGGCAGGCCTCCTCCAGCACCCAGCGGCTCAGGTCGTTCATCAGCCCGCATTCCTCGGCCAGCGGCACGAAGCGCCCGGGCGGGATGTCGCCGAAATGCGGATGCCGCCAGCGCACCAGCGCCTCCACGCCGTACAGGCTGCTGCCGTCGCCATGCAGCTGCGGCTGGTAGTGCAGGCGCAGGCCGCCCTGCTGCAGCGATTCGCGCAGGGTGGCCTCCAGCAGCAGGCGCTCCTGCGCCAGCCGGTTCATGTCGGCGCTGAAGAAGCGGAAGCGGGCGCCGCCCTCGTCCTTGGCCCGCCGCATCGCCAGGTCGGCGTGCTGCAGCAGGGTGTCGATGCCCAGGCCGTCTTCCGGGTACATGGCCACGCCGATGCTGGCGCTGGCGTGCACGGTGACGCTGCCGACCACGCGCGGGGTGGCGATCATCGCCAGTACGTCCTCGCACAGCAGCGCGGCCTGGTGCTGGCTGCATTGCGGCACCAGCGCCACGAACTCGTCGCCGACCTGGCGGCCGACGATGGCATCGACGCCGACGATGGCGGCCAGCCGCTGGGTCAGGTCGCGCAGCAGGCCGTCGGCGGCGGCGTGGCCCTGGCTTTCGTTGATGCGCTTGAAACGGTCCAGGTCGATGAACAGCAGGGCCATCGGCATCGGCTGCTGCTCGGCCACCGACAGCGGCTGCTCGCACAGCGCGTTGAACATCACCCGGTTGGGCAGGCCGGTGAGCACGTCGTAGAAGGCCAGCCGGTGCATGCGCGAGCGGGTCTGTTCGCGTTCCAGCGCCAGCGCGCACAGGTGCAGGCAGGGTTCGGCCAACTGCCGGTGCCAGGCCGAAGGCAGGCCGGTATGGCGGCTGTGGAACGCCAGCACGCCCAGCACCTGCCCGGAGGTGGAGCGGATCGGGATCGACCAGCAGGCGTGCAGGCCCAGGGCGAGCGCCGGGGCATGGCCGTCGGCGCAGGCGGCATCGTGGGCGAGGTCGGCGATTTCCACCGGCCGGCCGCGCTGCACGGCCAGCTGGCAGGTGGCGGAAAGGCCGAAGTCCGGCGGCAGTCCCGGCGCGGCCAGCGCGGTCAGGCTGCCGTCCGCCTCGCAGCGGGCCACCGAGACCAGCAGGTCGGGGGCGACGCGCTCGATCTCCTGGCATACCAGGGTCATGGTGCCGGCCAGCGGCTCTTCGCGCACCAGCGCATCGAGCACCTTGCCGTTGAGTACCTCGTGGGTCTTGGCCGAGGTGATGTCGGTGAAGATGTTGACCATCAGGCCATCGTCGGCGCCGGCCAGCGGGGTGGACACCACCGACAGCCACAGCGGGCTGCCGTCCTTGCGGTAGCCGAGCAGGTCGGCGTGGTGGGCGCGGCCGGCATTGTGGCTGGCGGCCAGCTGGTCCAGCGTGGTCACGTCGGTGTGCGGGCCCTGGATCAGGTCGCGCGGGCGCTTGCCGAGCAGCGATTCGGGGCGGTACCCGAACATGCGGGTGAAGCCTTCGTTGGCGTACTGGACGTGGGCGTTGTGGTCGCACAGCAGGATGGCGTTGTCGCTGCAGTCCAGCGCCCGCGACAGCTGCCGGATGTGCCGCTGCTGCTGCAGCTGCGCGCCGACGTCGCGGGCGATGGCGATGTACAGCTTGCCGCCGGGGGTGTGGGCGATGGAAAAGGCCAGCGACAGGGTGCTCTTGCGCTGCGGGTGCGCGCCCACCGGCATCAACAGCGGTTCCGGCGACGGCACGTCGGCGTGCAGGCGCGAGACGAGCTGTTCGTATTCCTGCCGGCTCAGCAGGCAGGACGCCCGCTGGCCCAGCACGCGGCTGCGCTTGACCCCGCACAGGGCCTGCGCCTGCTGGCTGTAGAACAGCACCTTGCCTTCCTGGTCGAGGATGACCACGCCGTCCGGCGCCTGCTGCAGGCATTCGGACAGGGCCAGCGCATCGAGTGCGCCGGCGGCCATCGGAGGAGGTGGGGCAGTGGAAGGCATCCGTGTGTCCTGTGCGGCCCGGTGGGCGGGCTCAACCCTGTTGCGACCAGGCCAGCAGGCGCGCGGCCACTTGTTCCAGCGGTACCACTTCGTCGGCGGCGCCGAGCTTGAATGCGGCGCCCGGCATGCCCCAGACCACGCTGGTGGCCTCGTCCTGCACCAGGGTGCGGGCGCCGGCCTGCTTCATTTCCAGCAGGCCGCGCGCGCCGTCGTCGCCCATGCCGGTGAGGATGGCGCCGACCGCGTTGGCGCCGGCGTTCTGCGCGACGGAGCGGAACAACACGTCCACCGCCGGCTTGTGCAGGTTGACCGGCGGGGTGTCGTCGATGCGGCAGCGCCAGCGCGCACCGTCGCGGATGATGCGCAGGTGGCGGCCGCCCACGGGCAGGTAGGCGTGCCCGGGCAGGATCGCCTCGCCGTCGCTGGCCTCGCGCACCGACATGGCCGAGTGCCGGTCCAGGCGGTCGGCGAAAGCGGCGCTGAAGCTGGCCGGCAGGTGCTGGGTGAGGACGATGGCCGGCGCGTCGGCCGGCATCATCTCCAGCACCACGCGCAGCGCCTCGGTGCCGCCGGCCGAGGAGCCGATGGCGATCAGGCGGTCGGTGGTGCGGAACTTCAGCGACGAGGCATCCGCGCCGGGAGCCGGCGTGTCCAGGGTGCGCTTGGGTTGCGGCGGCCCGGCCAGGGCGCGCACCCGCGAGCGCGCGGCCATCTTCACCTTGGCGCAGATTTCCGCGGCATAGGCTTCCAGGCCGCGGGCGACGTCGAGCTTGGGCTT
>Ga0153956_1002039_pt1 | contig 15861 bp, 14 predicted proteins | sample TSFL040MetaG_FD_104704 | JGI IMG/M metagenome (GOLD analysis project Ga0153956, IMG submission 104704) | Attine ant fungus gardens microbial communities from Florida, USA - TSFL040 MetaG | ecosystem: Host-associated > Fungi > Mycelium > Unclassified | place: USA: Florida, Wekiwa Springs... | reverse complement strand
TTCGCGCTGGTCCCGTTCCTCGGCCGCAATTTCTTCCCGTCGGTGGATGCCGGCAGCATCCTGATGCATGTGCGCACGCAGGTCGGCACCCGCGTCGAGGAGACCGCCAATCAGTTCGCCGATATCCAGAAGGCGATCCGCTCGCTGATCCCGCCGGACGAGATCGAGGCGATGACCGACAATATCGGTCTGCCGGTTTCGGGCATCAACCTCACCTATAACAATACCGGCGTGATCGGCAGCCAGGATGGCGATATTCAGATCAAGCTGCGCGAGGGGCACAAGCCGACCGATGGCTACGTCAAGCACTTGCGCGAGCAGTTGCCGCGCGAATTTCCAGGCGTCAGCTTTGCGTTCCTGCCGGCCGATATCGTCAGTCAGATCCTGAACTTCGGCGCGCCTGCCCCGATCGATCTGCAGATCCGCGGCAACAATATGGCCGAGAACTTCGCCTACGCGAACAAGCTGCTCGCCAGGGTGAAACAGATTCCGGGTATCGCCGATGCGCGCCTCCAGCAGTCGCCCAACAGCCCCGGCTTCAACATCGATGTCGACCGGACCCGCGCGCAATATGTCGGGCTGACCGAGCGCGATGTCACCAACAGTCTGGTGGTCAATCTCGCCGGTTCCTCGCAGGTGGCGCCGACCTATTACCTCAACCCGGACAACGGCGTTTCCTATTCGATCGTGATGCAGACTCCGCAATACAAGATGGATTCGCTCGACGCGCTGCAGACCCTGCCGATCACGGCGGCCAGTGCCACGGGCTCGCCGATGCTCGGCGGTATTGCGGACATCAAACGCACCGCAAACAATGCGGTGGTGTCGCAATATGACATCCAGCCCATGGTGCAGATCTATGCGACGACCCAGGGGCGCGATCTCGGTGCGGTTTCGAACGACATCTATAAGGCTCTTGAGGAAACCAAGGCCGAACTGCCGCGCGGTTCGACGGTCGCGCTGCTCGGCCAGGTCGAGACCATGAACAGCGCCTTCACGGGCCTGCTGTTCGGCCTGCTCGGCGCCGTCGTGCTGATCTACCTGCTGATCGTCGTGAACTTCCAGTCGTGGTCGGACCCGTTCGTGATCATCACCGCGCTGCCGGCCGCTCTGGCCGGGATCGTGTGGATGCTGTTCTCCACGGGAACGACGCTGTCGGTTCCGGCGCTCACCGGCGCGATCATGTGCATGGGCGTCGCCACCGCCAACTCGGTGCTGGTGATCTCCTTCGCCCGCGAACGCTATGCGGTCCACGGCGATCCGGTCCGGGCTGCCTCGGAATCCGGCTTTACCCGCTTCCGCCCGGTGCTGATGACGGCGCTGGCCATGATCATCGGCATGGCGCCGATGGCGCTCGGCCTCGGCGACGGCGGCGAGCAGAATGCGCCGCTCGGCCGCGCGGTCATCGGCGGCTTGATTTTTGCCACCGTCGCGACATTGATGTTCGTGCCGGTCGTGTTCAGCCTCGTGCACAAGAAACAGCAATCCGATCATTCACAGACTTCGGCCGATCCGGCCGCCGCGGAGACCGTCCATGCCCACTGAGCAGCCTACCTCGGTGTCTCATCGTAAACTCGGCATTGCCGGCGTTATCGGCCTGGTGATCGCCGGGGGGGTCGTCGTGACCGGGATCATGGCCCGGGCCAAGACCGAAGCGGAATTGAAGACCTGGACCGCCGATCAGGCCATTCCGTCCGTCGCCGTGGCGCTGCCGGGCAGCCGGCCGCTGAAGCCGACGCTGGGCTTGCCGGGCCGCCTCGAAGCTTACTACCGCGCCCCGATCTTCGCCCGTGTCTCCGGCTACCTGAAAAGCTGGAGCGCCGATATCGGCGCGCCGGTCAAGGCCGGGCAGGTGATCGCCGAGATCGATGCGCCGGATCTCGATCAGCAGCTTCTGCAGGCTCGTGCCGACCTCGTCAGCCAGCAGTCCAGCGCCAAGCTTTCGGAAGCGACGTTGAATCGCCGCAAGACGCTGGTGGCGTCGAACTTCGTTTCCGCGCAGGAAATCGACGAGCGCACCGCCGACCTCAACAACAAGCGCGCCGCGGTGAAGTCCGCCGAGGCCAATGTGCAGCGCCTCGAAGCGCTGGCGGACTACAAAAAGATCACGGTGCCGTTCGACGGTATCGTGACCCAGCGCAACACCGATGTCGGCGCGCTGATTTCCGGCGGCACCGGCACCGGCGCCGCGATGTTCGTGATTTCCGATATCAGGAAGCTGCGTGTCTATGTGGACGTGCCGCAGAACTTCGTGCCGTCGGTCAAGATCGGCACCAAGGCGACCATCACCGTGCCGGATCACCCGAACGATACGTTCCAGGCCACGGTGGAGGCTTCCTCGCAGGCGGTCGATGTCGGCTCGGGCACCACGCGCATGCAGCTCGGCCTCGAGAATCCCGACGGCAAGCTGATGCCCGGCGGTTTTGCCAATGTGAAGCTGGCGCTGACCGGCAACACGGCGCCGCTGCATATTCCGGCCAGCGCATTGATCTTCGACAAGAACGGTCTCCGCGTGGCGACCGTCGGTCCCGATGACAAGATCGCTTTCAAGAAAGTGACGATCGCCCGTGATCTCGGACGCGAAATCGAAATCGGCACGGGCCTTGCCGCCGATGACCGGATCGTGACCGCGCCGCCGGATGGCTTGAATGACGGCGACAAGGTGCGTGTCAGCGGCGGCGAGGCCGCAAAGAGCGGCAAGCCGACCGCTGAGACCGACAAGAAGGAAGTGAAGGGGTAAATCACTCAGGCGTTAGCGGTCTCCCTCCCCCAAGCGAAGCGCAGCGAGGTCCGACGGACGAATTCGTCCGTCGGACCTCGCTGCGCGGCTTCGCCGCTTGAGGGAGGGAAAAGAGCGCCTTACCCCATCTTCCATTCCAGCACGCCATCTCCGGCGGTGCTGATGCTTCCTTTCGCGCCCACGGGCGTCTTGTCCTGATCCATCAGGAACGCCAGCGTCTTGTCATCGTTCGCCGGCACGCGCGCCAGCGCGCGTTCATTTGCCGCCGTGCGCAGGATCACCACACCGTGCTCGACCTCGCCGCCCCGGCCGTAGATCACGGTGAAGCTTTCCACCGTGCCGTCGCCCGATGCCTCGGTGACATAGGGCGGCACCGGTCCCCGGTTGCGATCCGCCTCGGCCTGGACGCTGATATTCTGCGACAGCGGCTCTTTCGGTGCGTCCCTCGACACCACCAGGGCGTGATGCTTGGTCACGAAGCCGCCTTGCGCGTAGAGCAGCCCCGTTTTCGTTCCCGCGCGGATCTTCCGCACCATCGCGCAGGCCGCATGCGCCATGTAGGCATTCAGCGGTGCACCGAAGAAGGTGAGGCCGCCCGTCACCGTCGGCATCACATCGGCGTCTAAGCCGAGCGTGCGCCGCGCCATCTTCGGCACGCAGGGGAAGCAGCTATACAGTTCGATCGCATCGAACGCCTTGCCCGATCCGCCCGCCAGCGCCGTCACGGCCTTGAGCACGGCGTTCTGCGCGTGGCTCTGCACATACTGGTCGCGGTCGAGATAGTCGCGCGGCTCCTCGGCCGCAGCGCCACCCACGATGTGCACCATGCGATCGTCCGGGACGCCGGCGGCGCGGGCCTTGGCGAGGCTGGTGACGAGGATCGCGGCCGACTGGTTGACCATCGGATTGGCGACCATCAACTTGGTGTAGGGCCAGGCGATCAGCCGGTTATCCGGCGTCGGCGTGGTGATCTCGTCCGGCGTGAAAGCCTTTTTGTTCCACGCTTCGGGGTTGGTCGCCGCGACGCCGGCGTAGCGCGACCACAGCTCGCCGGACTCGCGGTGGGCCTCGCGCGGCGTCTGCCCCCAATGGGCGGCGGAAGCGGCCTCATAAAACGGATAAACCGTGACGGGCTTGTTGACGCCAAGCTTGACCGCCATCGGCCTTTGATAGTTCGCGCCGCGCAGCGGCTCCGGCGCATCCGTGGCGAACGGCGTCCACGGCAGGTCGACCTTGGCGCGCTCGGCCTTGGTCGCCGTGCCCTGCGATTCCGCGCCGGTGATCGCCGCCACCTGGGACTCGCCGCGCGCGATCCGCTGCGCTGCCTCATGGATGTAGCGGATCGGGCTCTCGCCGCCGACCGGGCCGTAATAAGCGTGTTTCGGCGTGATGCCGAGTTTTTCGCTGAGCTGCTTCTCGGGCGTCATGTAACGCCAGCTCAGGAAGTTGATGATGTCGAGGCAGTCTATGTCCTTCAGCAGCTTGCCGCCGGAATCCTGCTCGGCACGCTTCAGCGCTTCCTCCATCAGCGCGAGCGGTTCAAGCCCCTGCGTGAGTTCCTTGGGATGATCGGAAAACTCGCCGACGCCGACGATGACGGGAATGCGGTCTTCAGGTTGCGCGGTCATTGTTCTTGCTTCTCTCTCTGTTCTTTCCCACTCAATCCCTCATCCTGAGGAGCCGCGCAACGCGCGGCGTCTCGAAGGATGGCCGAAAACGCGGAGTCTGGCCATTCATGGTTCGAGACGCGCGCAAGATGCGCGCTCCTCACCATGAGGGCGGAGTTCAGTCGCTTACCAGCATGCTCAAATGTTCCGCCGCCTCGGCGAAATCCTCTTTGAATTCCTGCACAACTGCGCCTGCCGACTTGACGCTGTCAATCAGGCCGACGCCTTGTCCGACGAAATAGCTCACCAGATCCCGCGCCTGCGCGTTGCCGGCGGCGGCGGAGCGGTCGATGGATGCGAAGGCGTCACGGCTGATCAGGCTTTGCAACGGCATCGGTAGCGCGCCGGGGCTGTCCGGCCCGCGGTCCCATGCATCGGTCCACACCGAGCGCAGCTGTCGCGCCGGCTTGCCGGTACGCCCCTTGGAGCGGATCGCATCGCGGGACGAGGCGGCGATCATCTTCTCGCGGAAGATCTCGGATGTCTCGGATTCCGTCGTCGCCAGCCACACCGAGCCGGTCCATACGCCGGCGGCGCCCATCGCCATGCATGCCGCCATTTGATGGCCGGTCATGATGCCGCCGGCGGCCAGCACCGGAACGTTGCGGATCGGTTTGATGGCTTTGATCACTTCGGGCACCAGCACCATGGTAGACACTTCGCCGCAATGGCCGCCGGCCTCGGTGCCTTGCGCTACCAGGATATCGACACCGGCCGCGACCTGACGGATCGCATGTTCCTTGGCGCCGACCAGCGCCGCCACCGGAACGTTATGGGCCTTGCCCATCTCGATCATCGCCTTCGGCGGCACGCCGAGCGCATTGGCGATCAGCCGGATCGGATGCCGGAACGCGATATCGAGCAATCGCAGCGCCGTCTCACCATCGAACGGCTGCGGTTGATCGGCGGAGACTTCGGTGACCTTGAGATCGACACCGTATTTCTTCAGCAGGCTTTTTGTGAAATCGCGATGCTCAGGCGTGATGCGGCTTTCCAGCGATTTCCATGTAACGTTTTTCTCGCCTGCGGTGGAGATGTTCTCCGGGATCAGCACGTCGATCCCATAGGGCTTGCCATCGACGTGATCGTCGATCCATTTCAGTTCCTGTTCCAGCGTTGCCGGCGAATGGGCGGTGGCGCCGAACACGCCGAAGCCGCCGGCGCGGCTGACCGCGGCAACCACATCGCGGCAGTGACTGAAAGCGAGCAGCGGGAACTCAACCCCCAGCATGTCGCAGATCGGAGATTTCATCGGCGTGTCTCCCGGCGCATTCGTTGAAGCCGCTTCGCGTGGCGGCGTTGATGGCGAAGGCTAACGCAAGTAGGCAGGGACGCAAGGGCCGTCACACGCTCACCTGTCATCACCCGCGAAAGCGGGTGATCCAGTAAACGGTGGCATCTATGATGAAGCCTGGTCTACGGCGTCTACTGGATGCCCGCTTGCGCGGGCATGGCAGGCAGAGCGCAGGGATGACAGACGGAGTGTGGCATTCCGTCTCGCAAAATTCGCGGCCTTCGCTGCACCATTTCGCACTTGCGCTTTCGCGCCGCGCGGGAAATGGTGCGGGCAGTAAACAAAGCAAGAAATCCGGGAGCAAACTCATGGCCGCAGCGCAGCCGCAATCCGCCGAAACCCGAAGCGCCGGTGCGGCGCAGACCGATGTGGTGGTGGTCGGCGCCGGATTTTCCGGGCTCTATCTTCTGCACAAGCTTCGCGGCCTCGGCCTCAATGTCAGGGTTTTCGAACAGGGCGGCGATGTGGGCGGCACCTGGTACTGGAATCGCTATCCCGGCGCGCGCTGCGATGTCGAGAGCATGCAGTATTCGTTTTCCTTCGATGACGATCTGCAGCAGACGTGGGACTGGAGCGAGCGCTATGCGCCGCAGCCGGAGATCCTGCGTTATGCCGGGCATGTCGCCGATCGCTACGATCTGCGCCGCGATATCACCTTCAATACCCGCATCGAGTCCGCTGACTTCGACGAGCGGAGGCATCGCTGGACGGTGAAGACGTCTGACGGCGCCAGCATCAGTTCGCAATATGTCGTGCTCGCCACCGGCTGTCTGTCCAATGCGCGCTCGCCGGATTTCAAGGGGCTGAAGGATTTCAAGGGCAAAATCTATCACACCGGCAGTTGGCCGCATGAGCCGGTGGATTTCACCGGCCTGCGCGTCGGCGTGATCGGTACCGGCTCGTCCGCGATCCAGTCGATTCCCCTGATCGCCGAACAGGCGAGTCAGGTCACCGTGTTCCAGCGCACCGCCAATTTCAGTGTGCCGGCGCGCAACGCGCCGCTCACCGATGCCGAGCGGAAGTCGTTCCGCGACAATTATGCGGAAATCCGCCGCCGCGCCCGCGAGGAGTTTCGCAACGGCATCTATCAGCCGGTGCCGGACCGCGGTGCGCTGGACGATCCGGAAGAAGTCCGCCGCGAGAAATATCAGTCCCGCTGGACCTCGGGCGGTCTCACCTTCATGGGCGTCTACAACAATCTCGGACTGGACCGCGCCGCGAACGATACGGCGGCGAACTTCATCCGCGAGAAAATCGCCGAGATCGTGAAAGACCCTGAAACCGCGCGATTGTTGCAGCCGAACAGCCATCCGGTCGGCACCAAGCGCATCTGCGTCGATACCGATTACTACAAGACCTTCAACCGGCCGAATGTCGAGCTGGTCGATATCAAGACCTATCCCATCGAGGAAATCCTGCCGCACGCCGTGCGCACCGGCGGCAAGGACTACGAAGTCGATGCGCTGGTGCTCGCCACCGGCTTCGATGCGATGACGGGATCGGTCGCCAAGATCGATATCCGCGGCCGGGGCGGTCAGTTGCTCAACGACAAATGGGCCGCCGGTCCGCGCACCTATCTCGGCCTGATGAGCGCGGGTTTCCCGAACCTGTTCATCATCACCGGCCCCGGCTCGCCGTCGGTGCTGTCGAACATGATCGTGTCCATCGAGCAGCATGTGGACTGGATCACCGATTGCCTCGCTTCAATGCGCAAGCGTGGAGCAAAGACGATCGAAGCGACGCGCGCGGCCGAGGATAAGTGGGTGGATCACGTCAACGAGGTGGCCGCAGCCACGCTCTATCCGCAGGCCAATTCCTGGTACATGGGCGCCAACGTCCCCGGCAAGCCGCGCATCTTCATGCCCTATATCGGCGGCGTCGGCGTCTACCGTCAGATCTGCGACGAGGTCGCGGCGAAGGGGTATGAGGGATTTGAGATGGCGGCGGGAGCGGAGCAGAGGGAAGCGGCGACGGCGTAGCGTGTAGGGTGGGCAAAGCGAAGCGAGCCCACCATCGCGGCTTCGGAAAGCGTGGTGGGCACGGCGCTACGCCCCTTTGCCCACCCTACAGTTTGTCTAAAACGCCGTATAGCCGCCGTCGATCACGAACGTATCCGCGGTGTGATACGATGACGCCTTGCTCATCAGATAGACGGCGATGCCGCCGAAATCCGATGGCTCGCCGAAGCGGCGCACCGGGATGCGCGGCATCACATTGGCGACGAATTTGTCGTTGCCCATGATGCCGGCCGTCATGTCGCTCTTGATCCAGCCGGGCAGGATCGCATTGGCGGTGATGCCGTGCCGCGCGAGTTCGACGGCGAGCGCGCGCACCAGCGCGTTGATGGCGGCCTTGGTCGCGGCATAGTGTTCGTTCCGCGCGGTGCCGAAGATCGAAGCGAGGCTCGACGTCGCCACCAGCCGGCCGAACTTGTCGCCGGATTCGGCGCGTTCCGTCATATGCCGTGCCGCCACCTGGAAGGCATGGAACACGCCGTCCAGATTGGTGGCGAACATGGTGCGCCACTGTTCTTCGGTGCGGTCGATGAAGTTGTGCCGGCCGCCGCCGCCGATGCCGGCATTGGCGAAGCAGCCGTCGACGCGGCCGAAGGTCTTGAGCGTCGCGTCCATCGCGGCTTTCACCGATGCGGTGTCGGTAACGTCGCAAATCCGCGTGTCGATTTTACCGGCAAGGCTCGCCATGCTCGCTGCCGCAGCCTTGTTTTTCTCGGCGTTTCGGCTCCAGATCGACACGTTGCAGCCGGCGGCGGCCAGTGCCTGGGCGATGCCGAGGCCGATACCGCCGTTACCGCCGGTGACGACGGCCACGCGGCCCGAGAGATCGAAAATGTTGCTCATGCACGTTTCCTTTTCGCACAGGTTATGCCTGCGTCGTTGAATGATCAGATGTTCCGCCGGAAGCATGGACAAGCGCGTCCGAAAAATCAAATATGTCGGCAGATATCACGCCACACCGCCACATCAGATGCGGGTCATTCGCGAGGAAACCATGCAGTTCAAGCACGTCACGCTCGATTTCGACGGCCAGGTCGCCATCCTCAAGCTCGACCATCAGGAGGTGATGAATGCGGTGTCGGTCGATATGCTCGGCGGTCTTTCGGAGGCGCTGGACGAGATCGACGAGCGCCGCGAGACTGTTCGCTGCCTGGTTCTGACCGGCGCCGGTCGTGCTTTCTGCACCGGCGCAAATCTGCAGGGCCGCAACAACAACATGACGCAGAAACGCAGCGGCGCCGGCGCAACGCTGGAGACGGCTTTCCATCCGTTCCTGCGCCGGCTGCAGAACCTGCATTGCCCGATCGTCACCGCGGTCAACGGCCCGGCAGCCGGTGCCGGCATGAGCTTCGCGCTGATGGGCGATCTCATTCTATGCGCGAAGTCGTCTTATTTCCTGCAGGCATTCTGCCGTATCGGCCTCGTGCCGGATTGCGGCTCGACCTGGATCCTGCCGCGCCTGATCGGCAAGGCGCGCTCGGTGGAATTGTCGTTGCTCGGCGAAAAGCTGCCTGCCGAGAAGGCATTGGAGTGGGGTCTCGTCAATCGCATCCATGACGATGCCGCGCTGATGGATGAAGCGATGAAGCTTGCCCACAGTCTCGCCAATGGTCCGACCGTCGCGCTGTCGCTGATCCGCAAGATGTATTGGGACAGCCCGGAAAATTCCTTCGAGGATCAGATCAATCTGGAAGTGCAGTCGCAACGCATCGCCGGCTATTCCGCGGACTTCAAGGAAGGCGTCACCGCGTTCCTAGAAAAGCGTCCGGCGAAGTTCGCGGGCAAATAAGCCTTGAGTTCGGAGTCCGTCGCCGAGCTGTTGTCGCGCAGCGTGTCGTCGTGGTGCCGCGGCGCCACCGGCGTCACGCATGCCAGGCGTTTGTCCGGCGGCGCCAGCCAGGAGACGTGGTCGTTCGACATTGCGCATCCGGGTGGCGTCATCGGTGCGATTCTGCGCCGCGCGCCGCCGGGATACGGGGCCGCGCCCGGCCGCGCGGCGGGTCTCGATGCCGAAGCGGTGCTGATGCAACTGGCGCATCATGCCGGCGTGCCGTCGCCGCAGGTGCTGCATGTGTTGAACGCGGCGGACGACCTCGGCACCGGCTTCATCATGCAGCGGGTTGCCGGCGAAACGATTCCGCGAAAAATCCTCCGCGACGATGAATTCGCCGCTGCGCGGCCGACACTGGCACGGCGGTGCGGGGAAATCCTCGCCGGCATTCATGGGCTGCCCGTCTCCGCCTTGCCGCCGCTGCGACGCATGGATGCGGCGGCCGAGATCGCCGAATTGCAGCAGGAGATCGACAGGTTCGACTGGCCGCGGCCGGTGTTCGAACTCGCCTTGCGCTGGCTGCGCGATCATGATCCCGGCTCGCCCGCGCACGTCACGCTGGTGCATGGCGATTTCCGCCACGGTAATCTGATGATTGGCGAGGACGGTGTGCGGGCCGTGCTCGACTGGGAACTCGCGCATCTCGGCGATCCCATGGAAGACCTCGGCTGGATCTGCGTGAATTCGTGGCGGTTCGGCGGGATCGACAAGCCGGTCGGCGGGTTCGGCGCTTATGAGGAACTGTTTGCTGGCTATGAGCAGGCGAGCGGCATCAAGGTCGATCCGGCGCGGGTCAAATTCTGGGAAGTGATGGGGACGCTGCGCTGGGGCGTGATGTGTGTCGGCATGATGCAGCGATTCCGCATGGGGCCGGATCACTCCATGGAACGTGCGATGATCGGGCGGCGGTCGTCGGAGACGGAGATCGATTTGCTCAGGCTGCTGGCGCCGCGGAGTTGATGCATGCAGGACGAACCGAGGCCGGATGAACTGGTGAAGGCCGTCGCGGATTTTCTCCGCACCGAGATCGCACCGCAGGTTTCAGGCCATGCGGGCTTCAAGCTGCGCGTGGCGATCAACATGCTCGATCTGGTGACGCGGCAGTTGCTCGACACCAGCGAAGCGGACGAACTTCAGCGGCTGCATGTATTGCTCGGCGAGGGGGACTTGAAGGAGCTCAACCGGCTGCTCGCCGCGCGGATCAGAAGCGGCGAGATCGATCTCGCGACCCCCGGTGTGAAAGAGCATCTCTGGCAGACGACGCTGGCGAAGCTGAAAGTCGATCAGCCGAGCTATGCCGCGTATAAGCGGGAGATAGAACGGTAGGGTGGGCAAAGCGCAGCGTGCCCACCACTTTCGCTTGAATGATGACGGTGGGCACGCTGCGCTTTGCCCACCCTACATGATGGAAATTTACTTCCCCTTCCAGTTCGGCTTGCGCTTCTCCGAAAACGCCTTCGGACCTTCGACGTAATCTTCCGAGGCCGCCATCGCCTTCACCGCCGGATATTCGCGCTGTTCGGTGATCGCCTGTTCGAGCGACACCTGCATGCCTTTCTGGATCGCCTGCTTGGAGGCGCGGATCGACATCGGCGAGTTCTGGCAGATCGTCTCGGCCCAGCGCAGCGCGGCGTTCAGTGCCTCGCCCTGCGGCACCACTTCGTTGACGAAGCCGAGTTCATAACCTTCCTGCGCCTTCACATGGCGTGCGGTGAGGATCATGCCCATGGCGCGCTTCATGCCGATCTGGCGCGGCAGGCGCTGCAGGCCGCCGGCGAGCGCGGCAAGGCCGACGCGGGGCTCGGGCAGCGCGAAGGTCGCGTTTTCCGCCGCGATGATGAGATCGCAGGCGAGCGCGATTTCGAAGCCGCCGCCCATGGCGACGCCGTTGACGGCAGCGATGATCGGCTTGTCGCAATCGAAGCGCGCGGTCAGGCCGGCGAAGCCGGACGTGTTCCAGCCGCGCTTGCCGCCGGCCGCCTGCCATTTCAGATCGTTGCCCGCGCAGAACGCCTTGTCGCCGGCGCCGGTGACGACCGCCACCCACTGCTCGGGATCGTTCGCGAAATCGTTGAACACCTCATGCAGTTCGTTATGCGCATCGGTGTGCAGCGCGTTGTAGACCTCCGGGCGCGACAAAGTGACGATGGTAATCGGGCCTTTGCGGGTGACGGTCGAAAATTGCAGGGCCATCGCGGCCTCCCGTTTTGTTTTGTATTTCGTTGCGTAGAATAAGCGAGGCGGGGCCGCGCTTGACTTGACATCACGATGCCATCTTAATCGTGCAATTAACAAGAGCAACAAAGCGCAAGCAAAACATCGGGAGCAGCGTCGTGGATTTTTCTTTGCCGGCCGATCTGGTCGCCTATCTTGCCGAACTCGACGCTTTCATCCTCCGCGAGATCAAGCCGCTCGAGGAGCAGGATGACAACATCCGTTTCTTCGATCACCGCCGCGAATGGGCGCGGACCGATTTCGAAAACGGCGGGCTCCCCCGTCACGAATGGGAAAAGCTGCTGCGCGAGGCGAAGAACCGCGCCGATGCGGCCGGTCACCTGCGTTTTGCCATTCCCAAGCGTTACGGCGGCAAGGACGGCAGCAATCTCTGGATGGCCGTCATCCGCGAGCATTTCGCCACCAAGGGCCTCGGGCTGCATAACGATCTGCAGAACGAGCACTCCATCGTCGGCAATCTGCCGCTGGTGACCATGCTGGATCGCTACGGCCGCGATGACCAGAAGGCGATGATCGAGGGGTCGATCACCGGGAAATACCGCATCACCTTCGGCCTCACCGAACCAGATCACGGCTCCGACGCCACGCATATGGAGACGCGGGCGGTCGAGACGACGCGCGACGGCGTCAAGGGCTGGCTGATCAACGGCGAGAAGATGTGGACCACGGGCATGCATGTGGCCACCCATTGCTCGGTGTTCGCACGCACGTCGGGCAACGACGGCGATGCCCGCGGCATTACCTGTTTCCTGGTGCCGGCGAAGGCACCGGGAGTGAAGGTCGAGGAATATCTGTGGACCTTCAACATGCCCACCGATCATCCGCGGGTGTCGTTCACGGATGTGTTCGTGCCGGAGGATGCGCTGTTCGGCGAGATTGGCCGCGGCCTGTCGCTGGCGCAGTGCTTCGTTCACGAGAATCGTATCCGCCAGGCGGCGAGTTCGCTCGGCGCGGCCGTCTACTGCATCAATGAAAGCGTGAAATACGCGCGCGAACGCAAGCCGTTCGGCGAGGAGCTTGCGCGCAATCAGGGCATCCAGTTTCCGCTGGTCGAACTGGCGACGCAGGCGGAGATGCTGCGGCTGTTGATCCGCAAGACCGCGTGGGAGATGGACCAACTCACCCAGGCGCAGGTGGAGCATACGCTGTCCGACAAGGTGTCGATGTGCAACTACTGGGCTAACCGGCTGTGCTGCGAGTCCGCGGACCGCGCCATGCAGGTGCACGGCGGCATGGGCTATTCACGCCACAAGCCGTTCGAGCACATCTACCGCCATCACCGCCGCTACCGCATCACCGAAGGCAGCGAGGAAATCCAGAAGCGCAAGGTGGCGGGATTCCTGTTCGGCTATATGGGGGTGAACAAGCACTAGCCTTGTAGCCCGGATGGAGCGCAGCGTAATCCAGGGCCGGCGGATATGCGGCACCGCTGAATCCCGGATTGCGCTGCGCTCCATCCGGGCTACGGGAGCTTCAGTCGATCAGCTCCGTAATCTCCTCCGGTGACATCACCAGATGTTTCGCGCCCGCCTCAACCAACTCCGCGCGCCCGCCGTAGCCGTAGACCGCTCCGATCGCCGCCATGCCGTTGTTGGCGGCGCCGATCACGTCATGTTTGCGGTCGCCGATCATGATGGCGCGGGCCGGATCGGTCGCTGTTTCGTCGAGCGCGTAGCGGAGCAGCTCGCTTTTATCGGCGCGGGTGCCGTCGAGTTCGGAGCCGAACACGCGTGTAAAATATGGGCGCAGGCCGAAGTGGTCGATGATGCGATCGGCGAACACATGCGGCTTGCTGGTGGCGACGTAGAGTGTACGGCCGGAGCCATGCAGCGCTTCCAGTACCGGCACGATGCCGTCATATAGCGTATTCTCGAACAGGCCGACGGTGCCGAAGCGTTCGCGATAGAGGTCCACGCCGCGGTCGGCATGCTCCTCGCCGCCGAGCAGTGCGACGAAGCTGGCGCGCAGCGGCGGGCCGATGCACCAGGTGAGTTCGTCCTGGGACGGGGCGGCAATGTTGAGCTTCTCGAGGGCGTATTGGATCGAGCCGGTGATGCCGGGTTTGGGATCGCTCAAGGTGCCGTCGAGGTCGAAGAAAACGGTGTCGATGTTGTGCATCAGTTTGCATACCGCGCGGTGAGGTCGCGTGAGATTCGCGTGCCTTCCTCGATGTGACGTTGGATCGCCGTGGTCGCGGCGGACGTGCAGGTGCGATAGGTCTGCTGGAAGCCGTTATAGCCGCGGTTGAAGGCGGCGACCATGCGGGCACGGCGCTCGCCGGACGGCGTCTCCGCGTCGACCAGCGCCTGCATTTCGCTGCGCCACTTGCTGCCTTCGTTGCTGCCGCAAATGCCGCGCAGATAATGCAGGGCGCCGAGAATTTCCGACATTCGCTGCAGGTCGCCATCGAACGGTGCGGCGCCGTCCTGCGCGCAAGCGGGTGCGGAGCCGAGAGCGGCGATGACGAGAAGGATGAGGAACGGCTTGCGCATGACGGGTCCGGGAATTCGGCAGATATGCCTGCTCGGAGAGGCCGAAGCAAGGCGAGAGCTTGTGATCGGCCATTATCCAACAGCCTTCGCAGCGACGCTCAGTTACCTCTCCCCACCGGGGAGAGGTGAAGGAAGTCAGCCCGCCAGATCCTGCGCCATCGCCAGGATCGCCGCCAGTCCGTCGGTGGTCTTGAAGCGGCCGATCTCGGCGGGATCGACCCACTGGAAATCGTCGTGTTCGTCGTTCAGCTGCGGTTCGCCTTCCACCCAGCGGGCGGCGAAGGACATGACGAGGTAGTGGCCACCGCCCTGCGCGGTCGGCAGCACCTCGCGAAAGCCGGACAGGCCGACGATGTCGATGACCAGGCCGGTTTCTTCCATGACTTCGCGCGCCAGCGCTTCGGCCAGCGACTCGCCGAATTCGACCCGGCCGCCGGGCAGCGAGTAGAAGCCCTTGCCGGGTGCGCGGGCGCGGCGCACCAGCAGCACCTTGCCGTCACGAAAGATCGCGGCGCTGGCGGCGAGTTGGGGATGGGCGGGTTGTGACACGTGGGCGGCCTTATTGTGCCATGATGCTATCGACGTCGGACTGTTCGTTGCGGCCGTTGATGATGCCGCCGGCGGTGCCGATCATGGGTTTTATCCAGTCGGCGGCCTGAACGGCCAGCGTTGCGCGCGTGGCATCCTGTTGCACCGTGCGCATGGCATCGCGGACCGTGATGAGAACTTGCGTCATCTTGGCGATCAGGGCATCGAATTCGGTGCGGATATCCGGGTGTGCCGTTTCATAAGCGGCGATGGCAAGATCGCGGCCCGTGAAATTCGACTTGATGAAGTGCTCGGCATAGCTGAGCGGCTGCCACTCCAGAAACAGCTCATAACAATCCGGCATGTCCGGGATCAGTTCGAGCAGCATGATCGCTTCATTGAAGTGATTGAGATAGTCGGTCGCGAGCCCGGTGCGCGGATTGATATTGGCAGCCGCCAGCATCGCGGCCGGGGCGGGAAGGCCGCTGTCGGCGCTCTCCCAGGCGAGGCGATCGTCTTCCACCGGTTGCAGGGCCGTCATGCTCATATTCGCACTATTGGCGTTTCAGGTTAAAACCGGTTGAAGAGTTGGAGTTCAACGACTGGAATGTGCGGACGGTTTGTCATTACATCGGCGCCGGAGGCGTTGCGAGGGGTATTTGAATATTCCGAGCAGCCGAATTTTCCGGCGCGCTACAATGTGGCACCGACCCAGCCCGTTCCGGTCGTGATCCTCGAAAACGGCACCCGCCATTACCGCCTGATGCGCTGGGGTTTTGTGCCTGCTTGGGTCAAGGATCCGCGGACGTTTACGCTGCTGATCAATGCGCGCGCCGAAACCGTGCTGGAGAAGCCGGCCTTCAAAAATGCGATCCGCCGCCGCCGCTGCCTGATTCCGGCCGACGGCTATTACGAATGGCAAAGCGTCGGTGGACGAAAACAGCCTTATTTTATCTATCCGCGCGCCGGCGGCCCGATCGGCTTCGCCGGTCTTGCCGAGACCTGGATGGGGCCGAACGGCGAGGAGATGGACAGCGTTGCCATCATTACCGCGGAGGC
>Ga0153956_1002038_pt1 | contig 15873 bp, 8 predicted proteins | sample TSFL040MetaG_FD_104704 | JGI IMG/M metagenome (GOLD analysis project Ga0153956, IMG submission 104704) | Attine ant fungus gardens microbial communities from Florida, USA - TSFL040 MetaG | ecosystem: Host-associated > Fungi > Mycelium > Unclassified | place: USA: Florida, Wekiwa Springs... | reverse complement strand
CTGCCGGACGGCAGTTCGCCTCCGGAAGCGCCGCAATACCGCGCGGTCAGTGCGCAATCGTTCGCGACGCTCGGCATGCCGCTGCTGGCCGGCCGCGACTTCACCGACGCCGACCGCGGCGGTTCCGAGCCCGCGGCGATCGTCAGCGCCGCGTTCGCACGCCGGTACCTGCGCGGCGACGCGCTCGGCCAGACGCTCAAGATCGACGACGGCGACGACCTGCCGATGCCGACGATGCGCATCGTCGGCGTGGTCGGCGACGTGCGCCAGTTCGGTCCGCAGGAAGCGCCGCCGCCGACGTTCTACGCGCCGCTCGCGCAGGTGCCCGACGGCCTGCTGAACCTGCTGCGCCAACTGGTACCGCTGAACGTGGCGATCCGCGTCGACGGCGACGCCGCGGCATACGCCGGCCGCGCGCGCGCGGCGCTGCGCGAAATCGACGCGCGCCAGGGCATCGCGGCGCTGCGCCTGCTCGAACACGACGTCGCCGACGCGACGTCGATGCAGCGCATGAACGCGCTGTTGGTCGGCGTGTTCGCGGGCCTGGCGATGCTGCTCGCCGGCATCGGCCTGTACTCGGTCACCGCGGTCGCCGTGGCGTCGCGCCAGCGCGAATTCGGCGTGCGCGCCGCGCTCGGCGCGTCGGCGCAGCGGCTGCTGCGCGGCGTGGTCGGACGCGGCCTGCTCGACGTCGGCATCGGCCTCGCCGTCGGCCTCGTGCTCGCCGCGATCGCCGCGCGCGTGCTCGACCGCTTCCTGTTCGACGTCGGCGTGGCCGACCCGCTCGCATGGATCGCGACACTCGCCGCGCTGCTTCTGGCCGGCCTCGCCGCGACCGCGATTCCCGCAGTGCGCGCCGCGCGCGTGCCGCCCATGCAGGCGTTGCGCAATGACTGACCGCCCTCTCGCCGCACTGCACGAGCGTCCGCCGGCATGAACACGTTCGCTGCCGATCTTCGCCACGCCTTGCGCCGTCTGCGCAACGCACCGGGCTTCACGCTCGCCGTGCTGGTCATGCTCGCGCTCGGCATCGGCCTCTGCGTGATCATGGTCTGCACGGTGAACGGCGTGCTGCTGAAGGGCCTGCCGTTCCCGCGCGGCGATCGCGTCGTGATGGTGACCGCGGACAATCCCGCGCAGGACATCGCGCACGCGCAGCTCACCACGGCCGAAGCGGAACGACTCGCGCGCGGCACGACCGGATTCGACGCGCTCGGCTTCTTCCAGTGGAGCGGCGTCACCGTGCTCGATGGCGGCCATCCGCGCGAGATTTCCACGCAGCTCGTCGGCGCCGGATTTTTCGAAGCGCTCGGCATGAAGCCTTTGCTGGGCCGTACCTTGAGCGCGGACGACATCCGTTCGGGCCGCCCGCTCGCGCTGATCTCGCAGGCCGAGTGGCAGCGCGGCTTCGGCGGCGATCCGCAGGTGATCGGCCGCCGCCTGGACCTGATCGGCGACGCACCGCTCGAGATCATCGGCGTGATGCCCCCGGAGATCGGCGTGTTCGCCGGCGACGCCGGCGTATGGACGCCGTTGCGCGACGCCGTGCTGCCGCAGGACGGCGCGCGCCGGCTCGACCAGCGCATCCTGCAGGCCATCGGCCGCCTGCACGAAGGCGTCTCGCTGCAGCAGGCCGACGCCGCGCTCGACACGCAGGCGGCGTCCTTGCGCGAAGCGCACGGCCTCGGCGCGGGCGCGGCGGAATGGCGCCTGCGCACGCAGCCGTTGCTGGACGTGCTGGTCGGCGACGCCCGCACCGCGCTGTGGGGCGCCCTCGCGCTCGCGCTGATCGTGCTGCTGATCGCCTGCGCCAATGTCGCGATCCTGGTCGATACGCGGCAGGTCGCGCGCCGGCGCGAACTCGCCGTGATGCAGGCGATCGGCGCCAGCGCGCCGCGCCTGCGCCGCGCGCTGCTGCTGGAACTGCTGCTCGCCACCGGAACGGCCGTCGCGATCGGCATCGCGTCCGCGCAAGCCGGCGTCGACTTGCTGCGCGAACTCGCGCGCGGCAGCGTCCCGCGCGTCGACGGCATCGCGATGGACTGGCGCGTGCTCGGCGTCGCCGTGCTGATCGGCCTCGCCGCCCCGTTCGCGGCCGCGGTCAACGGCAGCCTGCGCTTGCGCGCGGACCCGTCCGAGGCGATCCGCGGCGGCGGCAAGGGCGTGGTCGGCTCGCGCGGCTCGCATCGCCTGCTGCCTGCGGTCGCGATGGCGTTGTCGACCTTGAGCCTGGTCGTGGCGCTCGGCCTCGGCCTCGGCCTGTGGCGTCTGCAGCAGGTCGATCCCGGCTTCCGCCCCGACGACGTGCATGCGCTGCAACTGTTCCGCGAAAGCATGAACGTCGACAGCGGCGCGGCCGGGCCGATCGAATGGACGCAGTTCGCCGGACGTGTGCAGGACCGGTTCGCCGCCGTGCCCGGCGCCCGTGCGGTCGCGTTGACCAGCGCCGCGCCGCTGTCGCGGATCGGCGCGCAAGGCGTCGACGTGCAGGCCGGCGACGCCGCGCAGGCCGTGCAGGCCACGCTGCGGCGCGTGTCGGCCGGCTATCGCGACCTGCTCGGCATCCCGCTGCTGGCCGGCCGCGATTTCGGCGCCGACGACCGCGCCGGCAGCGAATCGGTCGCGATCGTCAATCGCACCCTGGCGCGTCGTTTGTTCGGCGAGGCTTCGCCGCTGGATCGCACGATCGACCTGCCGCTGTCGCGCAGCGGGCGTTCGACCTGCCGCATCGTCGGCGTCGTCGACGACGTCCGCAACGACGGCCTGCGCGCTCCGCCCGCGCCGGAGGTGCTGGTCGCGTTCGCGCAGCACCCGCGCGTGGCGATGACCTTCCTGCTGCGCGGCGACGCCACGCTCCACAACGCCGATGCGCAGATGGCGCAGGCGCTGTGGAGCGTCGATCCGCGCCAGAGCGTCACGCGCCAATTCGCGCTCGCCGGCGACCTGGCCGAGGAGCTGCGCCCGGCGCGCTTCTTCGCGCGCATCGTCGGCGGCTTCGCGCTGGCCGCGCTGCTGCTCGCGATCCTCGGCGCCTACGCGGTCGCCTCGCTGCAGCAACGCCGCCGCGTCGGCGAATTCGGCCTGCGCCTGGCGATCGGCGCGACACCGCGCACGCTCGCGCTGGCGGTGCTGCGCGACAGCCTCGGCGCCAGCATCGCCGGCGTCGCGGCGGGCCTCGCGACGGCCGCCGTGGCCCTGCGCCTGACCGATTTCGGCGCACTCGGCGCCGACCGGCCTTCGACGCAACCGGCCGCGATCGCGTTCGGCGTCGGCCTGATGACCCTCGCCGCCGTCGTCGCCGCCCTGCTGCCCGCGCTGCGTGCCGCGCGCACGCCGCCGATGCAGGTCCTGCGCGAGGAATGAACATGTGCAGCCCACGCCCGGACATGCACGCACCCGCGGCCGACGCGCGCGCGGGCGTCGCCATCGCGTCACCAACGAAGGAATTGCAGGCATGACCCACGACTTCCGCTTCGCCCTGCGCTCGCTGGCACGCTCGCCGGAATTCACGCTGGTCAGCGTGCTCATGCTCGCGGTCGGCATCGGCCTGTCGATCTACATGTTCGGCGCGATCAACGCGTTCGCGCTCAAGCCGCTGCCGTTCGCGCAGGCCGATCGCCTCGTGCATTTCCAGTACACCGAACGCGGCAATCGCGGCCGCGACCTCGCGCTGCCGCAAGCCGACTGGCTCGACTTGCGCGCCCGGCAGACGACGCTCGAATCGCTGGCCGGCTACTACCAGGGCACGGCGAACCTCGGCGGGCTGGATTCGCCGCCGGAACGGCTGTCCGGCGCGTGGGTCAGCCCGGATGCGTTCGGCATGCTCGGCGTCAAGCCGGTGATCGGTCGCGACTTCTCCGCCGAAGACGCCGTCGCCGGCGCGCCGCGGGTCGCGCTGATCGGCATGCGCACCTGGCAACTCCAGTTCAACGCCGATCCGCACGTCATCGGCCGCCACGCACGCATCAACGGCGACGACGTCACCGTGATCGGCGTCATGCCCGAGCGCTTCGCGTTCCCGGTCGCCGAATCGCTCTGGCTGCCGCTGTCACTCGACCGCGCCGGCGCCGAAACGAACGAGGCCGTGATCCAGACCTTCGGCCGCCTGCGCGACGGCGTCACGCGCGCACAGGCCGAACTGCAATTCGACGGGCTGATCCAGGCGCTGTCGCACGAACGCGGCAAGCCACTGCGCGGCGACGCCGCCAAGGTGGAGGCCTTTTCCGACGCGTTCATCCTGCCGCAGATCCTCCAGGCGACGAGCGCGATGTCGATCGCCGTGCTGCTGGTGCTGCTGATCGCCAGCGCCAATGTCGCCAGCCTCATGCTCGCGCGCTTCTCGGCGCGCACGCGCGAACTCGGCGTGCGCGCCGCGCTCGGCGCGAGCCGGCGCCGCCTGGTCGGGCAGGTGCTCGCCGAATCGCTCCTCATCGCCGCCGCGGCCACGCTGCTCGGCTACGCCGGCGCAGCCGGGTGGGTGCATTACCACGAAAGAACGACGGAAGCTTCCGCCAACCTGCCGTACTGGGTCGATTTCGGCACCGACATCCGCGACGTGCTGTTCGCCGCGGCCGTCGCGTTCGCGGCCGCGTTGCTCGCCGGACTCGCACCCGCGCTGCGTTCGAGCCGCTTCGACGTGCAGGCCAGTCTCTCGGCCGGGGGCAACGCGGGCCTCGGCAACACGCGCGGACCAGGACGTTTCCTCGTCAGCGCCGAGGTCGCGCTCGGCCTGATCCTGCTGATCGGCGCCGGCGTCGCGATCCGCAGCGCGCTGGACGCGCAGGCGAGCGAACTCGGCATCCGCACGCAGGGTATCCTCACCGGCCGCATCGCGCTGTCGGAAACGGACTATCCCGACGCCGCCGCGCGCGAACGCTTCGCACGGGAACTCGAACGCAGGCTCGGCATGCTGCCCGGCGTCGAATCGGCCGCGATCGCGAGCACGCTGCCGCTGATGGGCTACGAGCGGCAGGAATACGCCAAGGTCGGCGACACGGTCGACGCCGACACGCGCCTGCCGCAGGCATGGTCGACGCGCGTCAATGACCAATTTTTCGGCACCTTCGGCGTCGCCTTGCGCGAAGGCCGCCTGTTCGACGCACGCGACCGTGCCGACTCCACGCCCGTCGCGATCGTCAGCGCCTCCTTCGCCGCGCGCGCATGGCCCGGGCAATCGGCCATCGGCCAGCGCGTGCGGCTGCAGCCGCAACGCGGCGAGAAGCCGTGGATGGAGATCGTCGGCGTCGTCGCAGACAGCGTGCAGTCCGATTACATCCAGACCGACGCGACGAATCCGGCGCATCGCGGCGACGGCAACGTCTACCGCCCGCTGGCGCAGGATCCGGCCGCGTTCGTGAGCTTCGCGCTGCGCGCGGACGGCGATGCCGGCGCGCTCGGCACCGGCGTGCGCGACATGGTGCGTTCGATCGACGCCAACCTGCCGGTGTACTGGCTGCGGCCGATGGAGGAATGGCGCGCGCGCATCTTCTGGGGAACCGACCTGCTCGCGCGCATGTTCGGCGCTTTCGCGGTGTTCGCCGTGCTGCTCGCGGCGGCCGGCATCTACGCCGTGCTCGCCTTCGACGTGACCTTGCGCACGCGCGAGATCGGCCTGCGCCGCGCGCTCGGCGCGCGGAGCGGCAGCGTTCTGGCGATGATCCTGCGCCGCGGCGGCCGCCAGGTCGCGATCGGCCTGGCCGTAGGCATTCCGCTCGCGTTCGTGTTCACCGAGACGCTCGCGCAGATGCTCATGCCCGGATCGCGCACCGATCCGCTCGTCTACGCCGCCGTGGTCGCGGTGCTGCTGCTGGCCGTCGTGTCCGCCGCGGCGATCCCGGCACGCCGCGCGTTGCGCGTCGATCCGATGGTGGCGCTGCGCGATGAGTGAGTCCCGTAGCGCCACGACGATCCCGCTGCGACCAGGAGCAAGCCGATGAACGCCACCCTCCGTCTCCGCCGCCTGTTCCGCGCACCGCTGTTCGCGCTGACCGTGTTCGCGCTCGTCGCCGCGGTGACGGCGATCAACGCGACCGTGTTCGACGCGCTGCATACGCTGCGCTGGAAATCGCTGCCGTACGCGGCCGACGACAGCCTCGTGCGCCTGCAACTGAAACTGGCGAAGATCGACAACGAGAGCAACCTCAGCGAGTTGTGGCGCGCGGAACTCGCGCGCGACACGTCGACCTTCCGCGGTGTCGCCGGTTTCGTCGACCAGAACCGCACGCGCAGCGACGACGCCGGTCGCCCGTGGCGGATCGCGCAGGTCACGCCGCAGCTCGACGCGGTGCTCGGCGTCGCGCCGGCGCTCGGTCGCGGCATCGAGGCCGACGACGCGCACGACGGCGCCGATCGCGTGCTGGTGATTTCCGATGCGCTGTGGCGACGCCGCTTCGGCGCCGATCCGGACATCGTCGGCCGCAGCGTGCGCTTCGGCGAGCGCAGCGACACGATCGTCGGCGTGATGCCGCGCGGCTTCGCGTTCCCGGACACGCAAACCGATGCGTGGCGTCCGTTCGTGCGGCCGACACAACAGCCGGCGGTCGACGGCGTCGGCGAGCTCGACGTGATCGCGCGACTCGCCGACGGCGCCACGCAGGAACAGGCGCGCGTCGCGCTCGATCGCTTGTACGACGGCGGCAAGAGCCTCGGCGAGTTCGGCGCGATGTTCGCCAACATGGGACCGCAGGCACATGCCGAACCCTGGCGTGCGCATTTCTCCGAACGCCACGGCGACGCGCTGGCGATGCTGCAACTGGCGGCGCTGATCCTGCTGCTCGCGGTCGCGGCGAACCTGGTCAACCTGCAACTCGACCGCCTGCTCGGCCGCAGTCGCGAGTTCGACATCCGCCGCGCGATCGGCGCGGGCGAACGCGCGATCGCATGGCAGGCGATCGGCGACGTGCTGCTGCCGACCGTGGCGGGTGTCGCCGCCGGTCTCGCATTGGCGATTCCCGGCCTGCACCTGCTCGCCGCGCGACGCCTGCTGCCGGATGGCTTGCCGATTTCGGCCGGGTTCGACCTCGCGATGCTCGCGCCTGCCGCGCTGATCGTCGCCGTCGTGCTTGCCACCGCGTTGATCGCCGCGCGTCTCACGCGCGGTCGCACCGCGTTGTCGGCACGCGGCGCAAGCGCGGGCCTCGGCAAGCTGCGCCCGGCTCTGCTGGTCGGCCAGATCGTGCTGACCACGGCCCTGCTCGGCAGCGCGATCCTGCTGCTGCGCAGCGCGGTCAACGTGCTCGACGTCGACCGCGGTTTCGACGAACAAGGCGTGCTGATGGTCGGCATCGATTTCACGCTGGCGTCGCCGGCGCGGCGCGAACCCACCTACGACCCGCGCAACGACACCGAACTGAAGTCCGCGGCGAACGAACTGCTGCTGCGCGCGCGGGCGCTGCCCGGCGTGCGCCATGTCGCGACGACGACGATCGCGCCGTTCAGCGGCGGCGACACCTTCAGCCAGGCGCAGGTGCCGGGACAGGACGAACCGCAACAACTGCGTGAACGCGCCGTCTCGCCCGACTATTTCGCCACGCTCGGCATTGCCTTGCGCGGCGGTCGCGCGCTCGACGACACCGACATTCATGCCGATGGCGCCACCACCGCCATCGTCGTCGACGAACTTTACGTTCAGCGCTACCTGACCCGCAGCGGCCTGACTGGCGCCAGCATGGGTGTCGACGGAGCAGCGGGTGGCAGTCAGCGGATTTCGGTGCCGATCGTCGGCGTCGTTTCCAGCGTGAAGAACAACGCGCTCGACGAGAAGGCCGACATGCCGACGATCTACCGCGTCGCGAGCTTCCCCAGCCCGCTGTTCGTGCTGCTGCTGCGCTCCGATGTCGACGCCGCCACGCTGGTCGAACCGATGCGCCGCCTCGTGCAACAGGTAGCGCCGGATGCCGCGATCGCGTTCGACCAGCCGCTGGCGCAGCGCATCGCCGCCAGCTTCGCCGCGCGCCGCGGCCTGCTCGAGACGATCGGCGCGTTCGCCGCGATCACGCTCGCGCTCGCCGCGCTCGGACTCGCCGCCGTGCTCGGCTTCGCGATCCGCCGCCGCACCGCCGAACTCGGCGTGCGCATGGCCCTCGGCGCGACGCCGATGCGCATGCGCAACCTCGTGCTGCGCCAGGGCGGCGCCCTGATCCTTGCCGGTGGCGTGCTCGGCCTCATCCTCGGGATTCCGCTGGCGCGCCTGTTCGCCGACCGTCTCTACGGCGTCGCGTTCACCGACCCGGCGACGTGGACGATCGCGATGCTGTTCGTCGCCGCCATCGGGCTGTGCGCCTGCTGGTTGCCCGCGCACCGCGCCGCGACGACCGATCCGATCGAAGCGCTGCGGCACGACTGACGCCGCGGCGAACGCGACGTTTCCACTTCCACCATCCAGTGCACACGCCATGACCTCATTCGATTTCCGCCGAGTCCTTCGCCGCCTGCTGCGCACACCCGGTTTCAGCGCAGTGTCGGTGGCGCTGCTCGGGCTCGCCTTCGGCGCGCTCGCCTGCGTCTGCAGCGTCGCCTACGGCCTGCTGCTGAAGCCGCTGCCGTATCCGCAGTCGGACCGCCTCGTGACGGTCGAATCGCGCATTCTCGGCATTCCGTTCGACGTCGGCCTGTCGACGCCGCTGCGCGAGGAAATTGCGGGCCACGCGCGAGGAATCGACGGCATTGCGGCCTACCGGCCGGGCGAAATGGTCCTGCGCGACGACGACGGACGCCGCACCGGCTCGCTGAAGACCGCGCTGGTGGAGCCCGGCGTGTTCGGCCTGCTCGGCGCGCATCCGGCACTCGGCCGGCTGTTCGCCGATACGGATGTCGCCGAAGGCGCCGCGCGCACCGTCGTGCTGTCGTGGGAGGAATGGCACAAGCGCTACGGCGGCGCCGAAGACGCGGTCGGCCGCACGCTGCGACTGGAGGACAAGGACTATCGCGTCATCGGCGTGCTGGCGAAGGGTTTCATGTTCCCGACCTCCCGGACTCGCCTGTGGCTGCCGCTTCACTTCACCGCGGATGAACGCGCGCGTTCGCACGCCGGCAGCTTCGACGGCACGCTGGCGATCGCGCGCCTGAGCGGCGACGGCGCCCTCGGCGCGGCGTCGGACGAGCTGACCAACATCGCCAAGGCGATGCCCGAACTCGAAGGCGCGTTCGGCGGCAGCTTCAAGCTGCGCGTGGAACCCCTGCGCGCGCTGTGGATCGGCGAACGACGAGGCGCCTTGCTGCTGATGCTGCTGGCGGTATCGATGGTGTGGCTGGTCACCGCCGCCAACGTCACCAACCTGTTCCTCGCGCGGGCGCTCGAGCGGCGCCACGAAACCGCGCTGACCGCGGCGCTCGGCGCGACGCCGTGGCAGCGCACGCGCGCGGCCGTGGCCGAAGCCGCCACGCTGTGCGCGAGCGGCATCGCGCTCGGCTGCGCGCTGCTGCCGGCCGGACTCGCCTTGCTGCGGCGCTTCGACCTGCTGCCGACCGGCACGCCGCAGGCGATCGGCATCGACGCGCCGACCTTGCTGCTCCTGGCCGTGCTCGCTCTGGTGCTGTGCCTGGTGCTCGCCTTCGCCGGACTGTCGGTACAGCGCGGCAACCTCAACGACATGATCCGCCACGGCGGCTCGCGCCAGACGGCCGGCGGCGCGGCGCAGGCCGCGCGCAGGTCGCTGGTCGTGGCGCAGGTCGCTCTGACCGTCGCGCTGCTGTTCGGCATCGGCGTGCTGCTGCGCAGCTCGCAGAACCTGCTCACCGAGGACGTCGGCTTCCAGCGCGACCATCTGCTCTACGCCAGCCTCGACGATCTGGTTCCGGCCGGCGCGACGCCGGAGCTGCGCGCCGCGCGCCTGGCGCAACTCGCCGAGCGCGTGCGCACACTGCCCGGCGTCGCCGCGGCCGGGCTCGGCAGCATGGTCCCGTTCGGCAACAGCGTCGCCACGACGAACTACACGGCGCCGGGACGCGAAGACGCCAAGGACCAGCCGATCGGCTACGACCAGGAGGTCGATGCCGGGTATTTCGCCGCGCTCGGCATCCCGATCCTGCGCGGCCGCGGCTTCGATGCCGACGAAGTGCGCGCGAACGCGCCCGTCGCCGTCGTCGACGAGATGTTCGTGAAGCGGCATTTCGGCGAGGCCGATCCGCTCGGCAAGCGCTTCAGGATCGGCGTCGGGCCGGACCAGCCGGATCGCGAGGTCACGATCGTCGGCGTGGTGCCGACGCTGAAGCAGCGCTCGCTCGACGAAGTCGCCGATCGTCCCGCGATCTACCAGCCGACCGCGGCGCCGCCGTATGCCGCGCTTGCGGTGCGCACGACGGTCGATCCGGTCGCATTGATCGCGCCGCTCAAGGCACTCGGCGCGGAAATCGCGCCGAAGGAAGCGCTCGGCCCGATCGTCACGCTCGGCGAACGCATCGCCGACACGCTGAAGGACCGCACGCGCCTGAACAGCCTGCTCGGCCTGCTCGGACTCACCGCCTTGCTGCTCGCTGCGGTCGGCTTGTACGCCGTGCTCGCCTATGCGGTGCGCCAGCGCCTCCCCGAGTTCGGCGTGCGCATGGCGCTCGGCGCGCGCGCCTCGAACGTGCGCAGCCTGGTGCTGGGCCAGGGACTGATGCTGGTCGGCGCCGGACTCGCGCTCGGCCTGCCGCTGGCCTGGGCGTTCGCGCGGCTGCTGTCCTCGCGCCTGTACCGTGTCGGCTCGTTCGACCTGCCCACGCTCGCCGCCGTCGCGGCGATGCTCGTCGCCATCGGGCTCGTCGCCTGCCTGTGGCCGGCGCGGCGCGCGGCAGCGGTCGATCCCGTCGTCGCGCTGCGCGACGAATGACATCCTTATCCGCTTATCCGCCAAGGAACCTTCTCCATGCCCCTGATCGAACTGCGCAGCGTCGAAAAATCCTTCCCTCTCGCCAACGGCCGCACCTGGGTGCTGCGCAACGTCAACCTCGACATCGCCGAAGGCGAATTCGTCAGCGTGATGGGGCCGTCGGGCGCCGGCAAGAGTTCGCTGCTGAACGTGCTCGGCCTGATGGACCACGACTGGCAGGGCGGCTACTCGCTCGACGGCGTCGCGGTCGACAAGCTCAATCCGAAGCAGCGCCAGAACCTGCAGCGCGAGAAAGTCGGCTTCATCTTCCAGCACTACCACCTGATCGACGATCTCAAGGTGTGGGAGAACCTCGACCTGCCGCTGCAATACCGCGACGTGCCGGCGAAGGAACGCGCGGCGCAGGTCGGCGACCTGCTCGACCGCTTCAACATCGTCGGCAAGAAGGACCTGTTCCCGAACCAGCTCTCCGGCGGCCAGCAGCAGCTCGTCGCGGTCGCGCGCGCGGTCATCACCCGGCCGCGCCTGCTGCTCGCCGACGAACCGACCGGCGCGCTGCATTCCTCGCAGGCGCGCATCATCATGGACCTGTTGCACGAGCTGAACCGGGGCGGCATGACGATCGTGCAGGTCACCCACAACGAGGAGTACGCGAAGGAAGCGCAGCGCACCGTGCGCCTGTTCGACGGCTGGATAGACAACCAGGCTACGCGCGCGGACGGCGCGGGCTGATCGGACTCGCCGGCGTATACTCCGGCCAGGCTGGCCGGGCGAACGCGGAAAGCCGGCCGCCTGGCCGGGATTTGGCGATGCACGGTTTCCGCTCGATGCCCGCGTCCTCCCGGATGCCGCGCAAACCAGGCCGTCGCCCGGCGTGGCCGCGTGGCTCGACGACGCCGTCCTTCCTCGATTCGAATCGAGGACGCTCGGCGTGGATCGGGCCGTCGCACCGCAATGGGGCCGCACGAGAGGAGCCGCCCTGCGCGCCGACCGCCCGTCGGTGCCCCTCGACGCCTTGGCCGCGGTGACCCGCAGCGCGAAAGACTTCGAATCACCCGGCGTTCGCCCCATCAATCCCCGGACCCCATGACTCCGACCATCCTCATCGCCGACGACCAACGCGACATCCGCGAGGCCCTGCGCCTGCTGCTCAAGGCCGAGGGCGTCGGCAGCGTCGTCGCCGAAGGCCCGGCCGCCGCGCTCGAAGCCGCGCGCAGGCAACGCCTCGACGCCGCGCTGATCGACCTCAACTACACGCGCGACACGACCTCCGGCGCCGAAGGCCTCGAACTCCTGCGCGAGCTGAAGAAGCTCGACGCGGAACTGCCGGTGGTCGTGATGACGGCGTGGGGCACGATCGACATCGCGGTCGAGGCGATGCGCCTCGGTGCCGGCGATTTCATCGAGAAGCCGTGGGACAACCAGCGCCTGATGAACGTGGTCCGCACGCAGCTCGCGCTGGCGCGTTCGCGCGGCGAGACGGCCAAGCTCAAGCGCGAGAACGAGATCCTGCGTGCCGGCAGCGACGAGGATTTCATCGGCGACTCGCCGGCGATGCGCAACCTGCTCGCGCAGCTCGACCGCGTCGCGCCGACCGACGCGAACGTGCTGATCCTTGGCGAGAACGGCACCGGCAAGGGCGTCGTCGCGCGCCGCCTGCACGCGCGTTCGGCGCGTGCGGACAAGTCGCTGGTCAAGGTGAACATGGGCGGCATTCCCGAATCGGTGTTCGAGGCCGAGATGTTCGGCCACGTGCGCGGCGCGTTCACCGACGCCAAGAGCGATCGCATCGGCCGCTTCGAGCTGGCCGACGGCGGCACCCTGTTCCTCGACGAGATCGCGAACATCCCGCCGGCGCAGCAGCCGAAACTGTTGCGCGTGCTGGAAGACGGCGAGCTGGAACGGGTCGGTTCCTCGCGCACCTTGAAGGTCGACGTGCGCCTCGTTTCGGCGACCAACGCCGATCTCGCCGCCGACGTCGCGCGCGGCGCGTTTCGCCGCGACCTGATGTTCCGCCTCAACACGGTCGAACTGCGCCTGCCGCCGTTGCGCGAACGCGGCGCGGACATCGGCCTGCTCGCGCACGAGTTCCTCGCGCGCTTCGCCAGGCGCTACCAGCGCGGCGAGCTGGCGTTCGCGCCGTCGGCCCTGCGCGCGCTCGGCGCCTACGCATGGCCGGGCAACGTGCGCGAGCTCTCGCACGTGATCGAACGCGCCGTGCTGATGCACGACGGCGACGTCGTCGACGAGGCCGCGCTGAACCTGCGGCCCGAGGCGACGCACGCGATTTCCGGCGCCGCCTCGCTCGCCGCCAGCGAAGCGACCACGGTGGATGCGGCCGAGGAACGACTCGTGCGGCAGGCGCTGGAGCAGACCGGCGGCAACATCCAGCGCGCGGCCACCCTGCTCGGCCTGAGCCGGCCGTCGCTGTATCGACGCATGGAGAAATATGGCATCGAATGAGCGCCGTCCGCCGGCCGCGCTTTCGCCGGACGCCGACGCGTTCGACGGCGACGCGGCGGATGCGCGCCTCTTCGGTGCGAAAACCGCGGCAAAACGCGCGCGCGCGCACTGGACCTACGAAACGCGCATCCTCGCCGGCACCCTGCTGACGACCGCGCCGGCCTTGATCGCGCTGGCCATCGCGCTCGCGTTCGCGTTCGAGCATCGCGCCTGGGCGACGGCGGTCTGGGGCGTCGTCGCGATCGTCACGCTGGGCCTCGCGTTTGCGCTGCGGCGGCGCGCGGTGTATCCGCTGTACACCCTGTCGAACCTGCTCGAAGCGCTGCGCGAAGGTGACTACAGCCTGCGCGGCTCGCGCGCGCGGCGCGGCGACGCGATCGGCGAGGTCGTGATCGAGATCAACACGCTGGCGCAGACCCTGCGCGACCAGCGGCTCGCGTTCGAGGAAAAGAGCGCGCTGCTGTCGAAGGTGGTCGCGGCGCTCGACATCGCCGTGCTCAGCTTCGACGCTGACGGATTCCTCAAGCTCGCCAATCCGGCCGCCGAACGCCTGCTCGGCGCTTCGTTCGCCGCGATGGACGGTCGGCCGGCCCGGGCGTTCGGCCTCGCCGGTTTCCTCGACGGGGGCAGCAGCCGCGTGGTCGAGCACGCGTTCCCCGGCGGCAGCGGTCGCTGGGAGGTTCGCCACGCGCGCTTCCGCGAGGAAGGCCGCCCGCACGACCTGCTCGTCATCACCGACCTCAGCCGCGCCTTGCGCGAGGAGGAGCGCCTGGCCTGGCAGCGCCTGCTGCGCGTGCTCGGCCACGAACTCAACAACTCGCTGGCGCCGATCCGTTCGATGGCAGGCACGCTGGCGATGCTCGCCAGCCACCCGTCGCCGGCGGACGACTGGCGCGACGACCTGCAAGGCGGCCTGCGCGTGATCGGCGATCGCGCCGAGGCGCTGGCGCGCTTCATGGCGCGCTACACGCAACTCGCGCGGCTGCCGCCGCCGACCGTGCGCGACGTCGACTTCAGCGCGCTCGCGCGGCGCGTGGCGCTGCTGGAGCAACGCATCGCGGTCGCGCTCGGTTCCGCGCCCGACGTGCGCCTGCGCATCGACGCGGACCAGATCGAGCAGGCGCTGATCAACCTGATCCGCAACGCCACCGACGCCGCGCTCGAAGGCGGCGGCCACGTGCGGCTCGACTGGCGCATCGCCGGCGACACCCTGCTCGTCGAGATCGCCGACGACGGCCCCGGCCTGCCGCCGAGCGAGAACCTGTTCGTGCCGTTCTTCACGACCAAGCCGGGCGGTTCCGGCATCGGTCTCGTGCTCGCGCGGCAGATCGTCGAAGGACACGGCGGTTCGCTGACGCTGAAAAACCGCGCGGACGCGCGCGGCTGCGTCGCGACGTTGCGGTTGTCGACGGCGCAGGGGGATTGAACGCCCTTCCCCGCTTGCCGGCGGCGGCCGGGCGCGCTGCCCGAGGGGGTCGTGCCCCGCTCGCCTCTAGCTGCCGGAGGACCGGCGGCACCGCACGCAACCGCAACGCGGGCGAGCGGCTTCGGTGCGCGACGACGGCAACCCGCGACGTTTCACGCATCCGCGAACGCGAACGCGAGCACGTCGCCGATGTCGTCGGTACCGGCCAGGCACATCAGCAGGCGCTCGACGCCGAGTGCGACGCCGGCGCACGGCGGCATCGCGTCGAGTACCGCGAGCAGGCGTTCGTCGATCGGCAGTTCGCGCTGGCCGCGCTCGCGGCGGCGCGCGTTGTCGCGTTCGAAACGCGCGCGCTGCTCGGCCGCATCGCCGAGCTCGTGGTAGCCGTTGGCGAGTTCGTACGGACCGAGGTACAGCTCGAAGCGTTCGGCCAGCGGCGGATCGCCCGGGCGTATGCGCGACAACGCGGCCTGCGTGGCCGGGAAATCGTGCATCACGCTGATGCGGTCCGGCGGGAAGAACGGCTGCAGGCGGTGCGTGACCAGCAGGTCGAGCCAGTCGTCGCGGCCGAGTCCCGCGCCGTCGATGCGCACCCCGGCGAGCGGCGCGGCGAGTTCGTCGATCGAGGCCGTGAACGGATCGAGGCCGAGTTCGGTGACGAACCATTCGCGATAACTGCGCGCCGCGACTGCGGCAGCGCGCCCGACCGATGCCAGCGCGGCCTGCACGACCTCGATCGTCTCGCCGAGGAGGCGCCGGTGGTCCCAGCCGACGCGATACCACTCGAGCATCGTGAATTCCGGATTGTGCCGGCGTCCAGCCTCGCCGTTGCGGAACACGCGGCCTAGCTCGTAGCAATCGCCGACGCCGGCCGCGAGCAGGCGCTTCATCGCGTGCTCGGGCGACGTGCGCAACCAGCGCTCGCGCGACCCGGCATCGGCATGGCCGTCGAACCGCGTGCTGAAACCGTCGATGTTCGGCTCGGTGTTGCCGGCCTCGCTCATGATCGGCGTCTCGACTTCGAGCACGCCGCGCTCGGCGAAGAAGCGTCGGATCAAGACATGGACGGACGCGCGCAGGTCGAGCGCGCGGCGCAGCCGTTCGCGGCGGACGGGGTCGATGCCTGCGCGTTCGTTCATGGCTGTTCCGGGGGATCGTGGCGACGCGCATTGT
>Ga0153956_1002037_pt1 | contig 15877 bp, 9 predicted proteins | sample TSFL040MetaG_FD_104704 | JGI IMG/M metagenome (GOLD analysis project Ga0153956, IMG submission 104704) | Attine ant fungus gardens microbial communities from Florida, USA - TSFL040 MetaG | ecosystem: Host-associated > Fungi > Mycelium > Unclassified | place: USA: Florida, Wekiwa Springs... | reverse complement strand
TACGCCCGAACTGGCGGCCATCGCCGCCCTGCCCGGCCACGGCAAGCTGGCCGTGTTCGCCCCCGCACTGCGCCCGGACGTCGGCTACCAATACGCCGTGCGCGCCTTCGCCCCCGGCGCCGGCGCCAACGAAGACCCGGTGACCGGCAGCGCCAACGCACTGGTCGCCGCCCACCTGCTGGCGCAGGGCCGGCTGCGGCCGGGCGAGCAATACCGCGCCAGCCAAGGCCGCGAGCGTGGCCGCAACGGCGAAGTCCACGTGCAGGTGGATGGCGAAGGCCAGGTCTGGATCGGCGGTGAAGTACAGCAGGTGATCGACGGCCACCTCGACTGGTGATGCCGCTCCCTTCACCCTCCGGGGTGAAGGCATGATGCCTGCGAGCCACAGGCTCGCTCATGCCTGAACGCCCGACGCGCCGGACCGGCGCGCGAAGCGGGGTACCCCGAAGGGGCGGATGAAGGAGTGAACAGAGTCAATGATGTCTGAACCATCGGGACTCCGCTCGCCCCTTTCCCCACCCCCTCTCCCATCCCCTCAACCTGCCCCCTCTGGACCAACGGAACTCCGATGACCATCCGCCGCTTCCTGCAACTGGACGTCTTCGCCCCGCGCCCCGGCACCGGCAATCCGCTGGCCGTGGTGCTTGATGCCGACGGCCTGGACGATGCCGCCATGCAGGCCATCGCCCGCTGGACCCGGTTGCCGGAAACCACCTTCGTGTTCGCCCCGACCACGCCGGGCAGCAGCTACCGCATCCGCATGTTCGCGCCGCAGAAGGAGGTGCCGTTCGCCGGCCATCCCAGCGTCGGCAGCGCGCATGCGGTACTGGAATGCGGCCTGGCCGCACCGGTCGATGGCCTGCTGGTGCAGGACGGCATCGCCGGCCAGCTGCCACTGCGCGTGGAGGAAGCCGGCGGCGTGCGCAGCATCGCCATCCGCACCCCGCGCGCCGCGGTGGCCGAAGTCACCGATGCCGACGACGCGCGCCTGCGCCCGGCCATCGCCGGCTGGCCGCTGGGCGCGCTGCCGCCGGTGCTGATGGATGGCGGCCGCCGCTGGTGGCTGGTGGAACTGGCCGGCGAAGCCGCGCTGCGCGCGCTTGCCCCGGACTGGGATGCCATCGCCACCCTGGCCGAGGCCAGCGGCGCGATGGGCGTGTTCGCCCATGCCCGCAGCCATGGCCAGCCCCATGACCTGGCCGTGCGCGCCTTCGTCGGCAACGGCCGGCGCTTCGAGGACGCCGCCTCCGGCGCCGCCAACGCCGTGCTCGCCGCGTGGCTGGACGAACGCGACGCCCTGCCCGGCCCTGGCAGGCGCTACAGCGCCAGCCAGGGCCGCGAAGTCGGCCACGACGCACTGCTGCAGCTGCGCATCGACGAAGACGGCGAAGTGTGGTCCGGTGGACAGGTGCAGACCGTCATCCGCGGCACCATCGACTGGTAGGAACAGGCGCTGCAACGCACTCGAACGGGAGAAGGCCCATGTACCGGTGGATCGTGTTGTGGCTGTTGCTGGCGGCCGCCAGCTGCGCCCGCGCATCGGCGCAGGAATCCCCGCAACGCATCCTGTTCGTCGGCAACAGCCTGACCTATGTCGGCAACCTGCCCGCCACGTTCGCGGCGATGGCCCATGCCGAGGGCCATGAGGTGCAGGCTGCGATGCTGGTCGAAGGCGGCGCCAGCTTGAGCCAGCGCGTGGCCGATGGCTCCGCGCTGCGGGCACTGGCCGGATACAGGCCGAGCCTGCTCGTGTTGCAGGAACGCGGTGGCGACATGTTGTGCATGCCGGACGCGGATGCCTGCGAAAAATCCCGCCAGGCCATCCGCGTACTCGCGCAGGCCGGCCATGATGCCGGTGCCCGCGTGGTCCTGCTGGGCAGCTATCAATCCAACCCGCAGGCCTCCACCGCCCTGGTTGAACGGGAAGGCAGGGCAGCGGCCGACGCGGATATTCCCTATGTCGAAGTTTCCGAGAGCCTGCGCAGGCTTTCGGCCAGGGAACAAACACTGGCGTGGTACCACGCCGACGGCATGCATCCCGGCCCGGCATTGACCCTGCTCGATGCCATCCAGCTGCACCGTTCGCTGTTCGGCACATCGCCCACGCACGGCTTCGATGTTGCCGCGCCGATCCATGCGCCAGCCAGCGGCCTGCGGCCCGAACTGCGCGACGCCGATGCGCCCGCGCCACGACCGGAAAGCACGCCGCCGGGCATCCATTACGACGGGGCGCAGGTCGAACGGCTCGGAGCGCTGCTGCGGCAGTGACGCAGGAGCACGGCCTGTCGCGCGATGCGGCATGCCCGCAAGACCCGAAAACCAGCAAGAGCGACGTGAGTCGCGACGGGCATTACCCGATGCTCTGCAGGGAGAACGCCCGGAATGCTCCATCGCGACTCGCGTCGCTTCTACCACTCTTCAGCAAACACGGCCTCGGCCCGCAGATGCGAGCCTTGTGCTTGCGTCCTCTTTTTTGGGGAACCTGCATGGGCATTCCCGCGAAAGCCCATGCCGTGTCCCGGAAAAGGGATGCAAATACAAACCCGGCACAGGTCAACGTGACGCGCGCAATGCCTGTTGTTCCACCAGGGTCAGTGCGACGTTGTCGCGCAGGTAGGCCGGCTGCACCAGTTCCGGGGCGATGCCTTCGCCACGGGCGAAGGCCGGCACCGCGATCTTCACTACATCGGCGGCGCGCGGCAGCGCCTGCGCGTCGAGCGAGGACAGGCGTGGCTGCAGACGCCCGGCCAGCGCGCCTTCCACGGCGGCAAAGCCGGTGCCCACGCCTGCCCATTGGCTGCCGTCGTCCGGCAGTTGCAGGGCATCCGGGGCAACCACCACTTCGCTGCCCTGTACCTGCATCACACCATCGGTGCCACGTACACAGCGCGCGGCATAGACCTCGCCCATGCGCGCATCGATGCAGGCCAGCACCTGCGTGGCGCTGTCCGGCGCGCGCATCGCCAGCACCTGCAGGGTGGATACCGGCAGCAGCGGCCGGTCCAGCGCCAGTGCGATGCCCTGGGCGATGGCGATGGCCAGGCGCACGCCGGTGAAGGCACCGGGGCCACGGCCGAGGGCGATGGCATCCAGCTGCGCACGGGTGATGCCGGCTTCGGCCAGCAGTTGCCCGGCCCAGGGCAAGGTCAGCTCGGCATGCCGGCGCGGGGCGACCTCGAAACGCTCCAGCACCTGGCCATCGACATACAGGGCGACGGAGCAGGCTTCGGTGGCGGTTTCGAGGGCGAGCAGGTTCATGGGGCGCACTGCGGGGAAAACAGGGCGCAAGGGTAGCACTGTGCCCGCCCCCCTCCTTCCGGGCCTACAGGGCGACCGCCTTGCCTTCCCACTCCGGAGCCGCCATGCGGGGCAAGCCCCGCATCTACGTCACGGGCCGTCGTGGAGGGCATGCGCGCAGTTGCCGGGCTTGTGCTCGATCCCCACCGGGGAACCCGGCAGGGCTTCGCCGGAGAGCCTCATGCGGGGCAAGCCCCGCATCTACGCACCGGGCTATCGTGGCGGATACGCGCCGTAGTTCCGAATTACTGCTCACAGGCAGGTACCCTCAGCCTCGCCCACTCCGCGCCCCGGCCCTTGCACTGACGCAAGGGCGTCCGGGGGCAGCGAAGCAGTGTCCGCCAACTGCCCCCTCACCCCGGCGGCAGAGGGGCCTGGAAGAACGCCTGTACCTCGGCCAGTTCGCGGGTGCGGCGCAACGGCGGCAGCGAGTCGAGGAACATGCGCCCGTAGCCGCGGCTCAGCAGGCGCGGGTCGCACAGCACCAGCACGCCACGGTCGGTTTCGCTGCGGATCAGCCGGCCCACGCCCTGCTTCAGCGCGATCACCGCCTGCGGCAGCTGCTCGTCGCGGAACGGGTTGCCGCCATCGCGGCGGATCGCGTCCAGCCGCGCTTCGTAGACCGGGTCGTCGGGCGCGGCGAACGGCAGCTTGTCGATCACCACCACGCTCAACGCATCGCCCACCACGTCCACGCCTTCGCGGAAGCTGGCCGAACCGAGCAGCACGCCGTTGCCGGATTCGCGGAAGCGCTGCAGCAGGCTGGCACGCGGCGCCTCGCCCTGCACGAACAGGGGCCATGGCCCGCCGCGCAGCGCCTCGGCCGCCTCGCGCAGCGCACGGTGCGAGGCGAACAGCAGGAACGCACGGCCCTGCGAGGCTTCCAGCACCGGCCGCAGCGTGGCGATCAGCGCGGCGCCGAAGCCGCGCGCCGCCGGGTCGGGCAGCCCCTGCGGCAGGTAGCACAGCGCCTGCCGCTGCCAGTCGAACGGACTGGGCTGGACCAGGGTGGCCGGATCGTCCAGCCCCAGCCGTGCGGCCAGGTGCTCGAAGCTGCCATCGACGGTCAGCGTGGCCGAGGTGAACACCCATGCCGCCAGCGAGCGCTGCCGGTGTTCGCGCAGCGGCCCGGAAACATCCAGCGGCGTGCGCTGGCAGCGGAAACCGCGCGGGGTCAGTTCGTACCAGAGGACCTCCGAACCGGGGACCGGGGTTGCGGCACCGGCGGTGGCTGGATCGACATCCGGCAGCAGCCAATCCGTTTCTTCCAGCGCCGGTTCCAAGCCATCCGCTCCCTGCGCCTCCCCCAGCCAGCGCGACAGCCGCGCCACGCCTTCGCGCGCCCGCGCATGGCAGGCATCCAGTCCCGGCGAGGCTTCGCGCACGCCCGCCAGCGCATCGCGCAGCTGCGCCAACGCATCGGCCAGCGCGTCGAACCCCCCGGCCACGGCGGGCACCGACAACGCACGCCATTGCGTGCCGCGCGGCGGCAACGGCTCCATCGCCGTACGCAGTTCGCGCAGCGCCAGCTCCAGCGTGGCCGCCGGCTGCTGCAACGCCGCCTGCGCGCCGGCCACGCTGCGGCATTCGCCCAGGCAGTCGCGCGCCAGCTCCTGCCACGGGCGCATGCCGAAGCCTTCGCCGAAGAAGTTGGCGGCCAGTTCCGGCAGCTGGTGGGCTTCGTCGATCACGAACGCCTGCGCGCCGGGCAGGATTTCGCCGAAACCTTCCTGCTTCAGCGCCAGGTCGGCCAGCAGCAGGTGGTGGTTGACCACCACCAGGTCGGCGGCCTGCGCCCGTTGCCGCGCCTGCACCACGCAGCAGTCGTCCCAGAACGGGCAGTCGCTGCCCAGGCAGTTGTCCACGGTGGAGGTGACCAGCGGCAGCAGCGGCGAGTCGTCGGCCAGCCCGTCCAGTTCGGCGACATCGCCCTGCTGGGTGCGCCCGGCCCAGGCGACGACGCGCTGGAACTGCGCAGCCTGCCCGGGCGAGGAAAAGCGCGGCTCGCCACGCGCCTGGTCCAGCCGGTAGCGGCACAGGTAGTTGGCGCGGCCCTTGAGCAGCGCGCTGCGATGGCCGACGCCGAGCGCGGCGCGCACCCGCGGCAGGTCGCGATGGTAGAGCTGGTCCTGCAGCGCGCGGGTACCGGTGCTGACGATGGTCTTCATCCCCGACAGCAGCGCCGGGACCAGGTAGGCGAACGTCTTGCCGGTGCCGGTGCCGGCCTCGGCCAGCAGCACGTCGCGTTGCTGGAAGGCATCGGCAATGGCCTCTGCCAGCCGCAGCTGCGCCGGGCGCGGGGCGAAGGCATCCAGCTGCGAGGCAAGCGCCCCGCCCTCGCTCAGGGCTTCACGGCTGGAAGCGGCGAGGCCGTGATGGGGGATTGGAGATTGGACGTTGGTCAAAGCGGTTCCTGCACGCGGCCGGCGCGCTGCGGGCTGAGGCCCTTCCTGTTCCCCGTTCCCGGCCTTGCGCCCGGAGGCAGCCGGATTCGGCAAGGAAGAAGAACGGCGTGGGTTATTCGATTACTCAGGCAAGCACGAAATGGATGACCGCGAAGAGCGCCAAGGCGAACACGCCGACAACCGCGGAAAAACGCTTCTGCGCACGGGAAAGCGCCCTGTCGAGCTGCAGGGCATTCCGCTCCAGGAAGACCCGCCCCTGCGCCGTCGGCTTGATCCAGCTGCTTCCCATGCAGAAGGACAATGCTTGCGCCGGACCTGCCGGCAACCTGCCCGGATCAATTGCGGTGGCTGGGGCAAACGCCTTGCAGGACGCCATGTGCCGCAGAAGTCGCTGTTGTCCGGAATGAACCACCGCTGCTGTTGCGGACATGCCCTGCCTGCTGCCTGCGCCGGGATTCCGTATCCGGTCAATAGCGGTTGATTCCCGGCACGGTGCAGCTTTCGATCTGCACGTGCGCCGAGGCGGCGTTCTCTTTCTCCGCACGGGCCAGGTGCGACTGCTCGATGGTGGCCCAGTGCCGGCGGCACAGCGGCCCGGTGCGCGAACCAAGCGCGACCGCCTTGCGCGCCAGCGCCTCGGCCCCGGCCCAGTCGGCCTGCAGCAGCGCGATCTCGGCGCGTTCCTGCAGCACGCCCGGATCGCCTTCCACCAGCTGCAGCGCCTGGTCCAGCGCCGCGGCGGCACCGGCCAGGTCGCCGGCGGCGCGCCTGGCGGTGGCGGTCTCGCGCAGGTCGTCCACCTGCGGGTCGCGCAGCGGCTGCACCGACAGCTCCTTGTCGTCGGCGCCGGCGGCGGCCTGCACGGCGGCCAGGCGCTGCGCGGGCGTGGTGCTGTCGGTGGCCACCGGCGGTGGCGGCGGCGTGCTGGTGCAGGCGGCCACGGCCAGGGAAACGGCCAGAGCGGCCAGTACGGGACGGATCGGGAGCGTGCTGTTCATGCCGGCATTATCGCGCAGGCGCCTGCGCGGCGGGTTCGGGCGCGGGGTCCTTGCGGTCCAGTCCGAACCAGCTGCGCCAGCCGCCGCCCTGCTGCGCCTGCTCTTCCGGTACCGCCGGCGGCGCGCAGGGCGCATAGCCCGGGGCAAAACCGGCCACGAACGGGAAGCGGCGCGCATCGGGGCAGGTTTCGTCGGTACTGCTGTTGCCTTCGGCGGCCACGTATTGCCAGTCCAGGCCCTTGCCATCCACCCGCAGCGGCTTGCTCGGCAGGCTGCGGAAGATGCCCGACCACACCCGCATCGCGCCGGAAGCGCCATACAGGCCGGTCTGCTCGTTCTGGTCGTTGCCCATCCAGATCACCGCCAGGTGGTCGCCGGTATAGCCGGCATACCAGCTGTCGCGGCCATCGTTGGAGGTACCGGTCTTGCCAGCCGGCTGCAGCCGCCCCAGCCCTTCGGCATTGAGTCGCGCAGCGGTGCCGGTGGCCACCACTTCCTGCAGCGCCACGCTGATCAGGTTGGCAGCGATGGAGTCACCCTCCTGCGCCGGCGCCGGCGATTTGTCGTAGCGCTTGAGCAGCTTGCCCTGCGCATCGACCACGCCGCGCACCGCGTGCAGCGGCTGGATTTCGCCGCCGGAGGCGAGGAACTGGTACAGCTGCGCCATGCCGTACGGGCTCTGCCCGGTGGCGCCCAGGATCACCGACGGGTTGGCCTCGGCATTCAGCCCGGCCAGCACGTGGATCAGCTGGGTGATGCGCTCCGGCCCCACTTCCATGCCCACCCGCACCGTGGCCTGGTTGTAGGAACGGGCCAGCGCATCGATCAACCGCACCGTGCCGTGGCTGCGGTTGTCGGAATTGCCCGGGGTCCAGTTGCGGCCGCGACTGAGCTGCACCGTGACCGGCGAATCGTCCACCCACGAGGCCAGCGACCAGCGGTCCGGCTGCGCCAGCGCCAGCAGATACACGAACGGCTTGAGCAGCGAACCGACCGGGCGCTGCGCCTCCACGGCGCGGTTGAAGCCGGGTTCGGCCACGTTGCGGCTGCCGATCACCGCCAGCACGTCGCCGTTGTGCACGTCGGTCAGCACCATGCCGGCCTGCAGTTCCGGCCGCCGCTTGTTCTCCAGCGACTTGATGGTGTGCGCCACCGCGCCTTCGGCATAGGCCTGGGCCGAGGGCGACATGCCGGTGAACACGTTCAGGCCGGCGCCCTGCAGGGTGCTTTCCGGGTAATCGTGGCCGAGCTGGCGGCGGACCAGGTCGATATAGGCGGGGAAACGGTTGGCAGCCACCAGCCCCGGCACCGCCGGCACGCCCAGCGGCGCCTTCAGCGCACGCTGGTATTCGGCGGTGTCGATCAAGCCGTTCTCGTGCAGCTTGCCCAGCACGAAGTTGCGCCGGTCCAGCGCGCGTTCCGGGCTGCGCCGCGGGTCGTAATAGGACGGCCCCTTCACCAGCCCGATCAACAGCGCGACCTGTTCGGTGGTCAGCGAATCGAGATCGCGGCCGAACCAGAATTCGGCGCCGGACGCCACGCCGTGGATGGCCTGGCTGCCGCGCTGGCCCAGGTAGACCTGGTTGAGGTAGGCCTCCAGGATCACCGGCTTGTCGTAGCGCGCCTCCATGATCAGCGCGTACAGGATTTCGTTGAACTTGCGGGTGAGCGTCTGCTCCTTGCCGATGCCCAGCAGGCCGCTGCGCGCCAGCTGCTGGGTCAGCGTGCTGGCCCCCTGGCGGACCTTGCCGCCGGAGCGCAGCGCCACCCAGGCCGCACGCGCGATGCCGCTCAGGTCGATGCCGTGGTGGCTGTTGAAGTCCTTGTCTTCCACCGCCTGCAGGCCGGTGATCAACAGTTCCGGCACCTCGCCGATGCGCACCAGCCGCCGTTCTTCCTGCTTCTGCCCGTACAGCGTGGCGATGCGCGCCGGGTCCAGCCGCGCCGCCTTCAACGGCTTGCGCTCCACCGCGTCACGCAGCGATGCCACCTGCCCGCCGGACAGGGCCAACTCGACCTGGCGCGGCGGCACGCGCCCGTCCACGTCGATGTAGCCGCGGCTGGAAATGCTGAAGCGGCCATCCTGCAACCGGTAGGTACCGGGGCTCTTGCCGATGCCGTCGTCGCGGTAGCTGGATGCGGCCAGCTCGGTCTTGAGCGTGCCCACATCCATCGCCAGGCCCGGCGCCAGCGCCAGCGGCCGCGCGTAGACCCGCGTCGGGATCTGCCAGCGCAACTCGCCGAAGCGCTGGGTCACCTGGGTGTTCAGGTACAGCGTGTAGGGAATCAGGAAACCCAGGCCGAGGGCCACCGCCGCCAGGCCCCAGGTCAACAACCGGTTGCGCCAGAGCGCGCGGCGGTCGTCGGTGTCGTCGTCCAGTTCGTCGGAATCGTAGCGTCGCGGCACGGGGATGCGAGAATGTAGGTTGAGGCGAGTCTAACGCAGCCTTGCGCCGTGGCACGGCCATCGGCTCCCACCTGCTTAAGCTGGAGTTGCAACCGGATGTCGATGTCCCTGGCCGATGCGCGCTATCACCTCAATCGCATCATCGGCCTGGTCCGCCGCGGCCTGGCCAGCATGCATACCCGCGGCTGGCGCGCCACCCTCAACCGTGTCGGCGTCCACCTGCGGCGCCTGCCACCGCCGCAGCGCGAACCGCTGTTCGTCCCCACGGGCGGCCCCTTCGCGCCGTTCGGCGTCCCCGCCAGCCCGCAGCCGGTGGCCAGCATCGTCATCCCGGTCTACAACCATTGCCGGCACACGCTGGCCTGCCTGCGCGCGCTGGCCGCGCACCCGCCGCTGGCGGCCTGCGAGATCCTGGTGGTCGACGATGGCGGCAGCGACGACACCGCCGGCTGGATGCCGCAGATCGCCGGCCTGCGCTATCACCGCCGGGCCGAAAACGGCGGCTTCATCGCCGCCTGCAACGACGGCCTGCGGCTGGCCCGTGGCGAGTACGCGGTACTGCTGAACAACGACACCGTGCCGCAGCCGGGCTGGCTCGACGCCCTGCTCGCCACCTTCGCACGCGTCCCCGAAGCCGGCCTGGTCGGCGCGCAGCTGCTGTACCCGGACGGACGCCTGCAGGAATCGGGCGGGGTGGTGTTCGCCGATGGCAGCTGCTGGAGCTACGGCCGCTTCGAGTCGGCCGAGGACCCGCGTTACGCCAGCCTGCGCGATGTCGACTACTGCTCCGGCGCGGCACTGGCCATCCCGCGGGCGCTGTTCGAGCGGCTGGGCGGGCTGGACACGCGCTACAAACCGGCCTACTACGAGGACACCGACCTGGCCTTCCAGGTGCGCGCCGCCGGCCATCGGGTACTGGTGCAGCCGGCCAGCCGCGTGGTGCACGACGAGGGCACCAGCAACGGCACCGATACCGGCAGCGGCATCAAGGCCTGGCAGGTGCGCAACCAGCAGGTGTTCGCCGACAAATGGCCGGAGGCGCTGCGCCGGCAACTGCCGGTGGGCAGCGTGCCCGGCCCGGCGCTGCTGCACCGCGGCCAGCGCCAGGTCCTGATCATCGACGAGTGCGTGCCGCAGCCGGACCGCGACTCGGGTTCGCTGCGCCAGTTCAACCTGATCCGCATGCTGCTGGCCGGCGGCGCGCACGTGGTGTTCCTGCCCACCCGCGGCGAGCATGCCGGCACGGCCACTGCCGCCCTGCAGGCGCTGGGCGTGGAGGTATGGCACGCGCCGTACCTGAAGAGCGTCGGCACCTGGCTGCGCGAACACGGCAGGCGTTTCCAGGTGGTGATGCTGGTGCGCCACCACGTCGCCAGCCAATGCCTGCCGCTGCTGCAACGCCATGCGCCGCAGGCGCGGACGGTATTCGACACCGTCGACCTGCATTACCTGCGCGAGCGGCGTGGCGCCGAACTGGCCGGCGATGCGCGGCTGGCCCGCAACGCCGAACGCACCCGTGCCAGCGAACTGGCGGTGATGGCCGCCACCGATGTCACCCTGCTGGTCAGCGCCGCCGAGAAAGAACAGCTCGCCATCGACGCGCCGCAGGTGAAGGTGGCACTGCTGTCCAACCTGCACGAAGTCGCCGGCCACGGACTGGACTGGGCGCAACGGCATGACCTGGTGTTCGTCGGCGGCTTCCGCCATCCACCGAACCTGGATGCGATGCAGTGGTTCATCGGCGAGGTGTTCCCGCTGGTCCGCGAGCGCCTGCCGGACATCCGTTTCCACTGCATCGGCGCCGATGCGCCGGACAGCCTGCATGCGCTGGCCGCTACCCGGCCCGGCGTGCAGTTGCACGGCTACGTCCCGGACGTGGTGCCGTGGATGGCCGGCGCGCGCATCGCGGTGGCGCCGCTGCGTTTCGGTGCCGGCGTGAAGGGCAAGATCAACCTGAGCATGGCCCACGGCCAGCCGGTGGTCGCCACCCCCTGTGCGGTGGAAGGCATGCACCTGACCGATGGGCAGGACGTGCTGGTTGCCGACAGCGCCGCCGCCTTCGCCGGGGCGGTGCTGCGCCTGCATGGCGATGAGGCGCTGTGGCAGCGACTGTCCGCCGCCGGCCTGCGCAACATCGAACGGCACTTCTCGCTGGACGCGGCGCGCACGGTGGTGGAACGGGTGTTCTTCGCAGCCGGCTGAACCACCCGGCGCCGCGCTGCCGCCACGGCCAACGGTCGGGTGCTGCCAGCGGGGACAAGCCCCGCCATCCACGGCCGGCAGCAGCAGTGACCGGCCGGTGCAGCGTGCGTGGCGGGCGATACGGAGCAGGTCGGTAGCTGGGCTTGCCCCCGCCGCCTCTATCGGGCGGCAGCGAGTCGGGAAAGGACACCCGACCGGGCCAGTGAGCATCCGCGCCACGCGCGGCGCGTGCTTCCGAAGCCGGTCGATGCCCCACCACGAAGCATTACCGGCGCGACAACCTTCCATGCGGGGCAAGCCCCGCATCTACGTGAGTAGCGGGCATTACCCGGTACTGCTCTCTCCATGAAAAGCTCGCTCCCAGCACAGCCACCGGTGCGGCAGTTGCCCGACATGGGGCTTTCCATGCGGGACGTCGAGAGGAATGCCAGCACAAGTCCCGCATCTACCCGCCGACGGCAACCCATCGCAAACGGCGGGAGTGACGGGCCGGAAGCGCCAGCCAGCCCTCACCCCATCCGCCGTGCCTCGTCCACGCCGGGCAGCGCGTCCAGCTTGCCCAGCAGCGTGGACAGCTGGCCGTAGTCGCTCACCTTCAGGCGCAGGCGCAGCTGCACGCGGCCGCTTTCGCGCAGGTTGTCGCTGTTGATCTCCAGCACGTAGGCGTCTTCCTGGGCGATCAGGTTGGTGATGTCCTTGAATAGCCAGCGCCGGTCCATCGCGCGGACCATCACGTCCACCTCATAGCCGGAGCCGGCGCGGCCCCATTCCACCGGCAGCACGCGCTCGGGGTGCGCGGCCGACAGCCGCGCCAGCGCGGCGCAGTCCGCCCGGTGCACGGTGACGCCGCGGGTGCGGGTGAGGTAGCCGGCAATCGGCTCGCCCGATACCGGCTGGCAGCAGCGCGCCAGCTGCACCAGCAGGTTGCCCACGCCCTGCACGGTGAAGTCGGACTTGCCCAGGCCTTCGCGGCGCGCGGTCGGCCGCGGCAACGGCGGCGGCGTTGCCGGCTGGCTCTTCTCCTTCTCCGCCTCCAGCAACGCACGGCTGACCTGGTTCGGGCCGGTGTCGCCCAGCGCGACCTGGATGTACAGGTCATCGACGCTGTCGGCATGGAAGCGCCTGGCGGCGGCGGCCAGGTCGGCCTGCTGCAGGCCCAGGCGCTTCAATTCGCGTTCCAGCAACTCGCGCCCGGCCTGCACGTTGCGGGCGCGGTCGAGCTTGTGGAACCAGGTACGCACCTTCTCGCGCGAGCGGTTGCTGGCCAGGAAGCCGTTGGCCGGCAGCAGCCAGTCGCGGCGCGGGTCGGCCTCCTTGGCGGTGAGGATCTCGACCCGGTCGCCGCTGCGCAGGTGGTAGGTCAGCGGCACGATGCGGCCGTTGACCTTGGCCCCGCGGCAGCGGTGCCCGACCATGGTGTGCACGTGGTAGGCGAAATCCAGCGGCGTGGCGCCGGCCGGCAGGTCCATCACCTCGCCCTTGGGACTCAGCGCATAGACCCGGTCCTCGATCAGCTCGGCATCCAGCGCGCCGGCCAGGTCCTCGGGATTGGCCGCATCCTGCGCCTGCTCCAGCAGTTGCCGCATCCAGGTGATCTTGCGGTCGAAGGCCTTTTCCGCGCCCTTGCCGCCCTCCTTGTATTTCCAGTGCGCGGCCACGCCCAGCTCGGCCTGCGCATGCATCTGGTGGGTGCGGATCTGCACTTCCACGGTGCGCCCTTCCGGGCCGATCACCGCGGTGTGCAGTGAACGGTAGTCGTTGGCCTTGGGCCGGGCGATGTAGTCGTCGAACTCGCTGGGCACCGGCGTCCACAGCGCATGCACCACGCCCAGCGTGGCGTAGCAGGCAGCCACGTCGTCGACCATCACCCGCACCGCGCGCAGGTCGTAGAGCTGGTCGAAGGCCAGCTGCTTTTTCTGCATCTTCCGCCAGATGCTGTAGATGTGCTTGGGCCGGCCGCTGACCTCGGCGGCGATGCCATGCTCGGCCAGCGCCGCCGACAACCTGCGCTTGACCGCCTCGACATAGCGCTCGCGGGCGATGCGGGTTTCATCGACCTGGCGGGCGATGTGGCGGTAGGTTTCCGGGTCGAGGAAACGGAACGCCAGGTCTTCCAGTTCCCATTTCAGCTGCCAGATGCCCAGGCGGTTGGCCAGCGGCGCATGGATGTCGCGGGTGAGCTGGGCCAGCGCGCGGCGCTGTTCGTCGGGCAGCCTGTCGGCCGCGCGCATGCAGGCCAGCTGCCGCGCCAGCAGGATCGGCACCACGCGCAGGTCGTGGATGATGGACAGCAGCAGCCGGCGCAGGCCTTCGCTGTTGCGCCCGGCGTCGCGCCCGGCGTGCAGCGCCCAGACCTGGTCGGCGGCGTCCTGGCCGTCGAGCAGGCCGCGCACCGCCGCTGCCGCATTGCCCAGCGGCAATTCCGGCAGGCGCGCGCGCAGGCCCGGCAGGTCGAACAGCAGCGCCGCCACGATCACCGCCTCGTCGGCGGACAGCAGCGCCAGTGCATCCAGCGTGTCGGCCAGCACCGGCCACGGCAACCGCGGCGGCAGGTCGGCACCGGACGGTTGCCAGGCCTCCACCAGCGCATGCCGCAGCACATCGGGGAGCGCGCCGCAGGACGGGCGTTGCAGCAGGGCGTCCAGGCCAGAGAGGGAGGAACGGTTCACAGCGGTCGATCACGGACGGATGCCCCTACACTAGCGCCCAACCCTCCACGGGAACAATCGTCCATGCGCAATATGAAGATGACGATCAGGACCTGGATTGCCGGCGCGCAATCTGCACGGTCCAGCGCGTGCCGCCTCCCCGCCTTCCGCCGCAAACGATAGATGCAGCAGCCCACCGGAACGGAAGCGCCACCGCGCCTGGACGCCGCACCGGCGGAAGCCGGCCTGCTGTCGGCGCTGCGCCAGTTCTTCCGGCGCAGCGAAGGCGGCTTCATCGGCCTGGCGCTGCTGGTCGGGTTGATCGCCGGCCTGCTGACCCTGCTGCAGGCCGGCATCGCGCACGCGCTGCAGGCGTGGCTGTACCACGTCGAGCCGGGCCAGCGGCTCAGCGCCATGGCCAGCGCCAGCCTGCAGACACTGTGGGTGCTGCCGGTCGGCGGGCTGCTGGTCGGCCTGATCGGGCGCGCGGCACGGGCGCGCAAGCGGCAGCTGCTCGATGCGGTGGAAGCCAACGCCCTGCACGGCGGGCGCATGTCCATGCGCGACAACCTGCTGGTGTCGATACAGACGCTGCTGTCCAACGGTTTCGGCGCCTCCGTGGGGCTGGAAGCGGCCTATACCCAGATGGGCGCCGGCAGCGGCTCGCAGCTGGGGCGGATACTGCGCCTGCGCCGCGCCGACATCCGCACCCTGGTCGGTGCCGGGGCCGCCGGCGCCATCGCCGCGGCGTTCGGCGCGCCGCTGGCCGGCGCGTTCTACGCCTTCGAGATCGTGATCGGCGCCTACACGCCCTCGGCGCTGGCCGCCGTGGCGGTGGCCGCCTTGGCCGGCAGCTTCATCGCCCAGGCCGCCGGCCTGCCGCCGTACCTGCTGCCGGCCGCCACCGCGGCCAGCCTGCACCCGCGCGATTACGCGCTGTTCGCCGTGCTCGGCCTGGTCTGCGCGCTGGTCGGGGTGGCGGTGATGCGGTTGGTCACCGGCATCGAGCAGGGCGTGAACCGCACTCCGCTGCCGCGCTGGGCGCAGCCGGTGGTGGGCGGCGCGTTGCTGATTCCACTGGCGCTGATGACGCCGCAGATGCTGTCCTCCGGCCATGGCGCGCTGCACATCGACCTCACCGGGGAGGCATCGCTGCCATGGCTGGGCACGCTGCTGCTGCTCAAGTGCCTGGCCTCGGGTATTTCGCTGGGCTTCGGTTTCCGCGGCGGGCTGTTCTTCGCCTCGCTGTTCATGGGCTCGCTGGTGGGCGCGCTGTATGCCGGCGTACTCAACCTCGGCGTCGGCGCCGCCCTGGTCAACCCCACCGCGGCCGCCCTGGCCGGCATGGCGGCCCTGGCCGCCGCCGTGGTCGGCGCGCCGATGACCATGGCCATGCTGGTGCTCGAAGGCACCCACGACTTCGTGCTGGCCAGCGCGGTGATGGCCGCGGTGCTGGTGGCCAGCACGGTGGTGCGCCAGGTGTTCGGCTATTCGTTCTCGACCTGGCGCCTGCACCTGCGCGGGGAAAGCATCAAGAGCGCGCGCGACGTGGGCTGGGTGCAGCACCTCAGCGCCGGGCGGATGATGCGGCGCAAGCCGGCCACGATCGCCGAAACCGCCACGGTGGACGAATTCCGCCACCGTTTCCCGCTGGGCTCGGGCACCCGCGTGGTGCTGCTCGATGCCGCCGGGCGCTATGCCGGCATCGTCACCGTGGCCAGCCTGTATGCCGACGGAGTCAAGCCCGAAGCGCCCGTCTCCGGCTTTGCCGGCAACCGCGACGTGGCCCTGCCCACCGATGCCGACGTGGTCAAGGTGATGCGCCGCTTCGACCAGACCCAGAGCGACGAAATGGCGGTGGTCGCCCCCGAAGGCCACGTCCTGGGCGTGCTGTCCGAGGCCTTCGTGCGCAAGCGCTAC
>Ga0153956_1002036_pt1 | contig 15889 bp, 11 predicted proteins | sample TSFL040MetaG_FD_104704 | JGI IMG/M metagenome (GOLD analysis project Ga0153956, IMG submission 104704) | Attine ant fungus gardens microbial communities from Florida, USA - TSFL040 MetaG | ecosystem: Host-associated > Fungi > Mycelium > Unclassified | place: USA: Florida, Wekiwa Springs... | reverse complement strand
CTCGGCCTTGAACTCGTCCGAATACCGCTTGCCGCTCATATACACCTCCGTGATTGCCGTAATGTACGGCTTGGAGATGTCTAGTGAACCCGGGGCGATTCAGAGAGCAGAGCAGCTCTACCATCTGGCAGAGCAATCTTGGGAGAGGTTTGACGCTGATTTTCCTAGAGCCGAAGGCGTATGGTCGACACAGGAATGGGAGCGACGTCGGGCTAGGCGGTTGGCCGCGCTTCAGAAACGGACTGTGGAGCTTAGAGCTGCCAGGGTGGCAACTTCTGGTCTGGCTGAAGCCGCATGCGAGGAAGAGGTTCTGGCTGCGGCGGCTCAGTTGGAGCAGTTGAGCGAGCAAGTCTCTCAGCGCCAGGGTCATAGGAAAGAATACGAGATGGCAGAAAAGGTGCCTCTTTCTGAGAATACCCTCAAGGCTCGTCGCCCTCGTTTGTGAATGTCAGAAGGCCCCGTAGAGACGGGGCCTTCGCAATAAAGTGTTAGTGCATGGTTGGCTTCTTGCGGCCGCCTGTTAATGGCTCTGGGAAGTTTTTTCTGGCACGCGTTGCACGCCACTGCTCTAGGCTCGGAGGAATGACCGGAAGAGCGTCGCGATCTGCCACTACTTTGCGAACTCTCACGTTTGGTGGGATGGGCATTGGAGCGTGGGCCTGGCCTGTCGGGAAATCACTGCCTCGACGTCGCATCAGCTCGGCAGCAACGTCCAAACAGTGCTGGATGTCCTCCATACGGTCGGAAAGCTGCCGCGTGGAATGCTGACCAAGAAGATGGCCGAGCAGGCCACTGGCAATGCGAAGTTGAATGTCGTCGGGCATGAAAACTCCTGAAGGGTGAGGTGAGCATTCATAGAAGCAGACGAAAGAATCAACACAAGCTGATATCTGCGCGATTGTTCACATATATCAGATTTAGTCAGTAGTGAATTGCGGGACGCAATAGGAGTGGCTCGGCTTCCGGTTCGTTCCCTTCCGGCTTAAGGCTTGGTGCGCTCAGCCGCCAGCGCGTAAAGACCCGCGATTCGCTCGAGCTTGCCTGTAAAGATTACGAGCAGCAGGGAGCCGATTAGGATGCCCAAGCTGCCGGTATAAACAAACAGGCGTGCATGCGGCAGTTCCGGCCAAATGCTGGCCTTGGCGGCTGTATCAAGAAGATTGATGAGGCCAAATGCGATAGCGCTAGTGATTGTGGCCAAGCCCGCTCGCCGGCCCAGCACTTTGACTTCCAGCTCCAAGTGCTTGGAGCGCTCCCGCAGTTCTTGATGGTCGCATTGCTGAAGCTCATCTAGGATTGCCCGCTCAGTGGCCGCAGCATCGTCGATGCGTCCTGCCGTCGGCCGATAGCCCGCCTTAACTGCCCGATAGGCTTCGATAAGCTGGGAGGCGCCCCATATGACCACGATGAGCACCATTGCCACAATGATCCAAAACAGGAGGAACTTGGCAGTTTTTAGGCTCATCCAGCCGTAGCTGCTTAAGCCCCAGAGCGCGAAGGTCAGCAGGCCAAGAACTATCAGTCCAACAAAGGACCAGTTCTCAACCCGATCAAATTTACTGGCTATCTTGGGGCGCTTAGTGCGCTCCAACATTTCATACGTGCTAGGGATAGGTCGCTTGGTCGCTTCGTCCATGAGTATTCAACGTTGTGTGGAATTGTCTTATCTAGAGAATTTGGGTCTCATCAACTGCGACTGCGCTAAGTAGTGCTCGAAACAGCATGCGTAGCCCGCTTGCGCCCAGGGTGCGGCTTCGGTGCGGTGTCGAGTAACAGTTGTGCGAGCGCGGGAAGATTCAATCCAAAGTTCAGCGCATCGAGTCCTGGGGTCGTGGGGCCGGGGCCGTGAAGCTTTTCGCGCACGGTGAAATCGCGGCTATACGTTGAGTGGTGCTCGTCGTCGAGTTCGTGGCCCACCAGCTGGGCGCGCAGTTCCGACGGCACACCCGCGCCTTGGAGCGACTGGATGACCGTCTTTCTCAACGAGTGGAAGCCACGCTTGCCTGCAGGCCAGTTCTTTCCCACCTGTTCCAGATGGCGCCCGAAGGCTTTCGTGATCCAGTTGCCTTGTCCATTCTTCGCGTCCGCCTTTGCGGCCGGGAATAGGCGTTCAAGGCTGGCCGCCCTTAATCCATCGACCCACTCTCGGAAGCCCAGCGCCAGCAAGTCTGGATGAACTGGCACGGTCCGAAGGCTGACTTCGGTCTTGACCTTCTGGTGCTCGCCCTCGTCGGACACCCTGATACACAGCAGGCCGTCTTCCTCGATGACGTCGCCGGTCAGAAGTTGGCCGACCTCCGACGCCCTAGCGCCGGTGTAGAGCCCAATGACGGCAGCCCAGCGGGCCGACAGGGCCAAGCCTTCGAAGGCAGCCGGTGCGAACAAGGCCTGGACTTGGTGCGCGTCATAGGCCTTGAAACCGAACTTCTTTCGAGCCCGCTTCTCGCGGATGGAATACGAGACATGGCCGGCCGCCGGATTGTCGCCCTTCGGGTAGTAGCCCGAGGCCATGGCCCATTCGAAAAAGCCGCCCTTGCCACCGACATACGACTGTTTGTTGGTCAGGGTAGGGGTAGAGGCACCCTCATCCCGCATGTGCTGATACCAGCGAGCCAGATCCGTGCGAGTGACCGTGTGCAGCTTGGTCTTGCTACCCAGGAAGCGGACCAGGGCCTCCGCGGCGGTCTTCTTAATCGTGAGGGTCTTGGGCAGGGTGCTGCCCTGCAAGGTGGCCAGCCACCCGTCCCGAGCGTCCGCCAAGGTGATGGGCGTTAGCTTCGCCCTGGCCGCCGCGAAGTCGCGCGCTGGCAGGGGAGAGTTGACCGCATCCAGCAAGGGATCGTTCGACTGGCGTTGGGCTTGCTGGAAAAGCCGCAGGTCCTCGTCCGTGTCGATCTGCCAGCGCTCGCTGACCGTCCCGTCAGGAGCCCGTGTCCGATGTAGCGTGAGGTCCTTGAGGCCCTCGGTCTGCGTCAGCCGGGCGATCAGCTCATCGGCCTCTTTCTTCCCCAGCTTGTCCATCCGCTGATCCCTCAGCGTTGAGAAGGCTTGAGCATAGCGGGAGGCCAACACCAGCGCGCGCAGCCGGGCCTCGGACAAGTCATTCGTGCGCAGGGTGCGCTTGAGCAGGCGGCGGCCAAAGAGGTGCTGCAGGTCAGCGGGAACCCGCTGACGAAACGACCAAAGGCCGGTCGCGGAACGCGTGAGGTGGTGGGGGATACGCATCGGGAGATGTGTCCCGATTTGTGTCCTGCACCCGGTCGGGACCAGAAACGAAAAACCCCTGACGAGTCAGGGGTTTGCGTAAACTGGCGGAGAGAGGGGGATTCGAACCCCCGAAGCGCGGTTTAGACGCTTACACACTTTCCAGGCGTGCTCCTTCAACCACTCGGACACCTCTCCGGGATCTGCCGCCGCCCTTGGGCGGGGCAAGGGCCGGGATTCTATAGGGATGCAGTGGCGGCGACAAGTCGATTCGACCGGTTGCCGCCCGCATCGGGCCGATTGCATCAATGCAGGCGGAAGACCGCCACGATCCGCGACAGTTCGTCGGCCTGGTCCTGCAGGGAACGCGCCGCGGCAGCGGCTTCCTCCACCATGGCCGCGTTCTGCTGGGTGGCGCCGTCCATGTGCACGATGGTCTGGTTGACCTGCTCGATGCCGGCGCTCTGTTCCTGCGAGGCGGCGGAGATTTCGGCGATCAGGTCGTTGACCTGGCGCACCGAGCCGACGATGTCGCGCATGGTGTCGCCGGCGATGCCGGCCAACGCCGCGCCCTGTTCCACCCGCTGCACGGAGTCGCCGATCAGGGCCTTGATCTGCCTGGCCGCATCGGCCGAGCGCTGGGCCAGGGTACGCACCTCGCTGGCGACCACGGCGAAGCCTCGGCCCTGTTCGCCGGCGCGCGCTGCTTCCACGGCGGCGTTCAGCGCCAGGATGTTGGTCTGGAAGGCAATGCCGTCGATCACGCCGATGATGCTTTCGATCTGCCGCGAGGCGCCGGTGATGCCGTTCATCTGCCCGACCACCTGCGCCACCACCTCGCCACCGCGCGCGGCGACGTCGGCGGCGCCGGTCGCCAGTTGCCGCGCCTGTTGCGAGGAGGCGGCGTTGTTGCGCACGGTGGAGGTCAGTTCCTCCATCGAAGCGGCGGTTTCCTCCAGGCTGGCGGCCTGTTGTTCCGAGCGCGCGGACAGGTTGTTGTTGCCGGCGGCGATGTCGCGCGCGGCACCGCCGATGGCCTCGACCGCAGCGTGCACGCGCTGCAGGATTTCGGTGAGGTTGTTCACGGTGGTGTTGGTGTCGTCGCGCATCTGCCCGAACACGCCCTGGTAGTCGGCGGTGATGCGCTGGGTCAGGTCGCCCTGCGCCAGCGCACCGAGCACGCGCTGCACGTCGCCGATGGTGCTGGCGTTGGCATCGAGCATGCCGTCCACGCCCTCGGCCAGGCGCCGGAAGAAGCCGCTCTTGTCGTCGATGCGGATGCGCCGGGACAGGTCGCCTGCCGCTGCTGCATCGATCACGGCGGCCACTTCCGCTTCCACCGCCGTTTCCTGGCTGCGGTCGCGCCATTCCACCACCACGCCCAGCCGCTGGCCGGTGGCCGAGACCACCGGGGCCAGGGTCTGGGCGAACATGGCACTGCCGAAGGCCAGTTCGCGCTGCTGCTTGCTTGCCGTCGTGCCCGGGTCGCCGCTGCCATGCGGCTGCAGCCGGACCAGGGGCTGGCCTTCGATGTGTTCCAGGTCCGCACCGGGCAGGTGCACCGCCAATTCGGTGCGGTGCTGCGCCAGCAGGCCGCGCATGGCGGGATTGGCGTAGGCGATCCGGCCATCGGCATCGGCGATCAGCATGGCGGTGCCGGCATTGTCCAGGGCAATGCGCACGCGCAGGTTCTCCGCGGCGATGCCGCGTTCGCTGTCCATGCGCGCCTTCAGGTCGGCCTGCATCTTGCGCAGGGCGCGCGACACCTGGCCGACTTCGTTTTCGCCGCCGGCATCGATGGGGTAGTCCAGTTGCCCGGCGGCCACTGCGTCGACACCGCGCACGATGCCGCGCAGCGGGGTGCCGACCATCCGGCGCAGCAGCAGGGCCACCACCACGACCAGCAGGGCCACGCTGATCGCGCCGACCAGGATGACCCGGTTGCGGATCTGCGCCACACCGGCCATCACCGCATCGACCGGAGCCGAGACCATCAGGGCGAAGGCGTCGGGGGCGTGCCCGACGGTGACCGGCACGTAGATGCGGAAGACTTCGCCGCCGACGGCGGCGTCGAAGGTGCGCTGGTGCACGATTTCGCCCTTGGCCAGCTTCGCCAGTATCGGCGCCAGGTCGGTGGCGAAGGGCTTGCCCAGGCTCCGGGTTTCCGGCGCGGCCAGCACCGCGCCGCTGGGGGAGAGCAGGCGCACCACGCCGCGCTGGTAGGGGCGGACCTTGGCCAGGTTGGCCTGGATGGCGGCCAGGGTGATGTCGGCGCCGGCCACGCCGCGGAACTTGCCGTCCACGGTGAGCGGCACCATCAGGCTGGTCATCAGCACCTTGGCGCCGGTGTCGTCCAGGTAGGGTTCGTACATCAGTTCGTCGCCGCGTTCGCGCGTGGCCACGTAGTACTTCTCGGCATCTTCGCCCTGCACGGTGATGTTGTTCTCGCTGCCTACCGAATCCTGCCGGGTGACTTCGCCGCTGGCATCACGGGTCCAGTAGATGGAGACGCGCCCGGCATCGGTGCTCACCCGCTGGTCCGGGCTCAGGGTATCGAGGAAGGCCGGCATCGCCGCGGCATCGGGCTCGCCGTGGGGCCAGTCGCGGGTGAATGCGGCATCGCGGCCATCGAACCCGTCCGGCTCGAATTCCAGCCAGTAACCCAGCGCATCCGGGTCCGAACCGGCAAAGTGCTGCGCCAGGCCGGAGGCCTCGCTGCGGCGGGCGTTGCCGCGGGCCATCAGCACCAGGGTGGCGTCGGCCAGCCCGCGCACCCGGGACAGGGTTTCGGTGGTGTTGCCGCGGACCTTGGCGGCTTCGGCGCGGGCCAGCTGCTCCAGCCCCTCCAGCGCCGCGGCTTCCTGCACGGCTGCGGCTTTCTGCTGGATCAGCCAGGCTGCGCCGGTGAAACAGACCGCTGCGGCCAGGCCCAGTACCAGCGCCGCACGCGCCACGATCGATTTCAGTCCCCCACCTTCTGTCCGCATGGCTTCACTACCCTGGAATTGATTGAAGACCCGGCGCCGGGCGGGCGTGGCCCAACTGCTTCGCCCGCCCCATGGATCGGCGCCACGGCGTGAACCTTTAGCGGGGAGGTCCATCGGGGGCGGGCATGGCACAATGGCGCATCAGATGAAGACGGTTGCCTGATGTCCTACCTCGTTCTCGCCCGCAAGTGGCGTCCGAAGCGTTTTGCCGAGCTGGTGGGCCAGGAACATGTGGTCCGCGCGTTGAGCAACGCGCTGGACAGTGGCCGGGTCCACCATGCCTTCCTGTTCACCGGCACCCGCGGCGTGGGCAAGACCACCATCGCCCGCATCTTCGCCAAGTCGCTGAACTGCGAGCAGGGCACCAGCGCCGACCCGTGCGGCCAGTGCCCGGCCTGCCTGGACATCGACGCCGGCCGCTACATCGACCTGCTGGAGATCGATGCGGCCTCCAACACCGGTGTGGACGACGTGCGCGAGGTGATCGAGAACGCGCAGTACATGCCCTCGCGCGGCAAGTTCAAGGTCTACCTGATCGACGAAGTGCACATGCTGTCCAAGGCCGCGTTCAACGCGCTGCTGAAGACGCTGGAAGAGCCGCCGGAGCACGTGAAGTTCCTGCTGGCCACCACCGACCCGCAGAAGCTGCCGGTCACCGTGCTCAGCCGCTGCCTGCAGTTCAACCTCAAGCGCCTGGACGAGGAGCAGATCCAGGGGCAGATGACCCGCATCCTGGCCGCCGAGCAGATCGAGGCCGACGCCAGCGCCATCGTGCAGCTGTCCAAGGCGGCCGACGGCAGCCTGCGCGATGGCCTGTCGCTGCTGGACCAGGCCATTGCCTATGCCGGCGGTGCGCTGCGCGAGGACGTGGTGCGCACGATGCTGGGCACCGTGGACCGTACCCAGGTGGCGGCGATGCTGGATGCGCTGGCGCTGGGCGATGGCGCGCGCCTGTTGCAGGTGGTCGCCGGCCTGGCCGATTTCTCGCCGGACTGGAGCGGCGTACTCGACGCGCTGGCCGAAGCCCTGCACCGTATCCAGGTGCAGCAGTTGGTGCCGGGTGCAGCGGTGCCGGGCGATGGCATCGATGCGGTGGCATTCGCGCCGCGCCTGCGTCCTGAAGTCGTGCAGCTCTGGTACCAGATGGCGCTCGGCGGCCGGCGTGACCTGCACCTGGCGCCGAGTCCGCGCGCCGGTTTCGAGATGACCGTGCTGCGCATGCTGGCGTTCCGCCCGGCCGGCGTGGTGCCGGCGGTGCCGGAAGGCGATGGCCCGGGAACCGGCATTGTTTCGCCATCGGCAGGCAGCTCCGCTCCTGCCGTGATGGCTGCCGCCGTGGTTGAACCGGTGCAGCCGGTGGAGGCTGCGCCGGCATCCGCATCCGCATCCGCATCCGCATCCACTTCCGCCTACGCCGTCCCGGAGCGGGAAGACGCCGTGCGCGAGCCACAGGCCCAGCCGGAGTCGCTCTCTCCGGTGCCGGCAGCGAAGCCCATGCCGGCGCGCAATGACGACGACCTGCCGCCGTGGATGGAGGAAACCGCCGCAGCGCAGGCACGCGATGATGCGGCGGATGCCATGCCGGCCGCCGTGCCGCAGCAGGCGCCGCCGTCCCCGTTCCGCGCCGGAGGCATCGCCATCGCACCGCCGGCGCCTGCTGCGGTACGTGCCGACAATCCACCGCGTGCGCTGGGGACCGCCGAACAGTGGCTGGACCTGATCGCCGCCAGCGGCCTGTCGGGGCCGTCGCGCGAGCTGGCCGCCAACGCTGCCTTCGTCGGTTACCGCAATGGCGTGCTGCGCTTGGCGTTGTTGCCGGGATTCGAGTACCTGCAGTCCGAACGGTCGCTGGACGCGCTGGCGCAGGCCCTGGCGCAGGCGCTGGGCAGTGCGCCGAAGATCGTGATCGAAACCGGCAGCACGGAAGCCGAAACCCTGCACGAGCGCGCCGACCGCCAGCGCGGCGAGCGTCAGAGCGCGGCCGAAGCCGCCTTCATGGCCGATCCCCAGGTGCAGCACCTGCTCGCGCAGGGCGCCCGGGTCGTGGCCGATTCCATCCGTCCCTTTGAAGAGTAGAAAACCATGCGCGGCAACATCGCCCAATTGATGCAGCAGGCCCAGAAGATGCAGGAAAACCTGCAGAAGGCCCAGGAAGAACTGGCCAAGGTGGAAGTGACCGGCAGCGCCGGCGGCGGCATGGTCAGCGTGACCCTTACCGGCGCCAAGGAATGCCGCAAGGTGCGCATCGACCCGAGCATCCTGTCCGACCAGGAGATGGTCGAGGACCTGATCGCGGCGGCCTTCAACGACGCTTCCAACAAGGTCGATGCCGAATCGCAGGCACGCATGGGCTCGGCCACCGCGGGCATGAAGCTGCCGCCGGGCATGAAACTGCCGTTCTGAACGGAGCCGGCCACCGACTTCCTCTCCCTGTGGGAGAGGGAGGAGAGTGAGGGCAGGGCGAAGCTCTGGCGCGATGCTGGATCGCATGCGGCTTTGCCCAGCCCCTTGTTCTTCCCTGCGGGAAAGCACACCGCGCACCTCCGGCGCAGTGCGTCAAGCGTTCAATCGCTTGCGAGCCCAGAACCCGCAAGCCATCGCCTTCGCCCGGGAGGGAGAAGAAACCCGCCGACACCTTGCACCAACCACGTCCTGCCACGCCTCCCGGACTCCCCGTGTCTTCACTCCTCGAACAACTGATCGACGCCTTCCGGGTATTGCCCGGCGTCGGCCAGAAAACCGCCCAGCGCATGGCCTACCACGTGCTCGAACGCGCGCGCGACGGCGGCCTGCGCCTGTCGCAGGTGTTGGCCGAGGCGATCGAGCGGGTTGGCCATTGCGTGCAGTGCCGCGACTTCAGCGAGACCGAACTGTGCCCGGTCTGCGCCAGCAGCAGCCGCGAGCGGCAGACCCTGTGCGTGGTCGAGTCCCCGGCCGATCGCCTGGCCATCGAACATGCCACCAGCTACCGCGGCCTGTATTACGTGCTGCAGGGGCGGCTGTCGCCGCTGGATGGCGTCGGCCCGCGCGAGCTTGGCCTGGACCAGCTGGAAAGCCGGCTGGCGCAGGGCGAGGTCAGCGAGCTGATCATCGCCACCAATTCCACCGTCGAAGGCGAGGCCACCGCGCACTACCTGGCGCAGCTTGCGCGGCGCCACGACGTGCGCCCGAGCCGGCTGGCGCAGGGGCTGCCGCTGGGCGGGGAACTGGAATACGTGGACCGCGGCACGCTGTCGCATGCCTTCGGCAGCCGCAGCGAAATACGCGATTGACGGTTGCCATGTGCCGTTCAGGGGTTGGCACTGGCATTGCTTTTTCATTCCCGGGCTTTCTGGTGTGTTTACGTGGTGCTGCTTGAGCCGGGGCCGGCGTTGTTGCGTTTGCCGTGGCCGCAGCGTGTTGCTCAGGAATGTTGCTCCGGAAGCATCCGGATAGCTGGCTGCCTGTAACAGCCACGGGATGCCGGCGATGCGAGGCCGGCGGCCGGCCCCGGCACGGCGGCGTTGCATACAATGCGGGAAAACTCCGCCAGGGCCGCCCATGAGCAACGACACCATTTTCGGCAAGATCATCCGCCGCGAGATTCCCGCCGCCATCGTCTACGAGGACGAGGACGTGCTGGGCTTCAGGGACATCGCCCCGCAGGCGCCGGTGCATGTGCTGTTCATCCCCAAGAACGAGGTGATCCCGACCCTGGACGACCTGCAGCCGGCGCAGGCGCACCTGATCGGCAAGCTGGCGCTGGCTGCCGCCGGATATGCGCGCCGGGAAGGCTTTGCCGAAAACGGCTACCGCATCGTGATGAACTGCCGCGAGGATGCCGGGCAGACGGTGTTCCACATCCACCTGCATCTGCTGGCCGGTGCGCCGCTGGGCCATTTCGGCGTGGCTTGATCTGGCCGCGGGCAGGAGGGCGGATTGCCGAGTGATGGCGGCTGTATCGGCACGACCAGGCTGTTCGTTCTTCCTCCGGGGGGAGGGCGTGTGGCGCTCCAATTGCCGGCGCTACACGTCCGGATGCCCGGCGCACTGTGTCGGGCTGGAGGGCGAGAGGCGCGCGCGCGGTGCCGGGTGGCAGGAGGACGGCACGGAAGCGTTTCGTCGGTACGCAACCTTGTTTGTTCTCCCTCTCCAGGCTTTCCTGAAGCGCGTGGCGTTGACGGTGGGTGACAGCCATGGCCATGCGCCATAAAACGAAACGCCGCCCGAGGGCGGCGTTCGTCTGCATGTGTTGTAGCGAGCGGTGGCTTACCACCAGCCGCCGTGCCAGCCCCAGCCCCAACGCGGGCCCGGGCCCCAGCCCGGACCCCACGGGCCGTACGGGTAGGCCGGCACCACGTCGACCTCGCGCTGCTCCGGCCACAGGTACACCACGTCGGCGGCGATCTTGGGCAGCGGGTAGTCGTACTCGCCGATCTTGGTGGTCTGGTAGCCGTCGATGCGGCCGATGAAGGTCACGTCGCGGCCAGGCTCGAACACTGCCGGGTCGTAGAAGCCGGCGCGGCAGGCCAGGAAGCGGCCGGCACTGGCATCGGTGGACGTGGTGCTGGGACGGCCGCTGCCGTTGAGCGGGCGGGCGATCATCTGGAAGCAGGTTTCGCCCTGGCCGGGCAGGGTTTCGATGATGCGGCCACCCCAGCGTACCGGGGTGCCGGTCTGCTTCTGCTCGATGGTGTCGCGCGGGGTGACGGTGCTGAACTGGCCCTGCAACGGCTTGGGTGCGGTGGCACAGGCGGCCAAGCTCAGGGTGGCGGCAAGGGTGAGAAGGATGCGGGTCTTCATGTTCGTACTCCGGTACGTACTCCGGGTTGAGGGCGATGCCTGTGCAGGTCACGCAATAATGAAGCGAGGTCCGATGCGACGCCAGCGTAGCGTGCATCGCTGAAACGTTGGCTGAGTGCGGGCAGCCCGCTGCCGGGCCGGAGGGCCTCCACGCGGGCGGCCCAGGTACTGGCCGGTTCGTGCGGTTCGCGGCCCAGGCCGAGGCGCGCATAGCGGCGGTCCAGCTGGTGCCAGGCACGCAGCAGCGGGTCGCGTTCGCGTTCGCCGCGGGCCAGCAGCCAGGCCATGGTGCCGATGGCAACGAGTGCGAAGCCGGCAAACAATGCGACCAGTTGTGCCGGCTCCAGGCGCTGGACGCCGAAGGAGCGCAGCAGTTGCTGCTGGCGGCGGGCGTCGAAGGACAGCACCATGCCGTTCCAGTTGCGGCGCAGCCAGTCGCCCAGCTGGGCGGCCTGCAGCCAGCGCGTGGCCACGTCGAAGCCGCCGCCGGCACCGGCACGCGCCAGGCGGTCTTCCAGTGTGTCGCGGATGCGTTCGGGCGCCACCGCGGCGGTCGGGTCGACGCGGGTCCAGCCCCGCCGCGGCAGCCAGACTTCGGCCCAGGCGTGCGCGTCCATCCTGCGCACCAGCCAGTAGTCGCCGTAGCGGTTGCGGGTGCCGCCGGCATAGCCGGTGACCACGCGCGCGGGGATGCCGGCGCCGCGCATCAGCACCACGAAGGCGGAGCTGAAGTGCTCGCAGAAGCCGGCCTTCCAGTCGAACAGGAATTCGTCGGCGCTGTCGCGGCCCGGCAGCGGGGTGTCCAGGGTGTAGCTGAAATCGCGACGGATCCATGCCAGCGCGCGGCGGACGATGGCGGCATCGTCGCTGCCGGCGTCCTGGCGCCATTGCCGTGCCAGGGCCAGGGTGCGCGGGTTGTAGCCGGCCGGCAGTTGCAGCGCCTGCCGGCGCAGGAGCGGTGGCAGTTCCATCTGGAACCGGGCCGGTGTGGCCGAGCGCAGCCGCCAGCGGGTCAGGGTGGTCAGCGGGCGGTTGCTGGTGAGGGTGTAGTCGGCATCGAGGCGGGTGTCGTCCGGTGCGGCCAAGGGCAGGTCCAGCGCCACCAGTTCGCGGCGTTCGCTGGGCTCGTATTCGACCTGGTAGTCCCATTGCGCCGGCGATGCGGTGAACGGCGCGGGTGGGGACCTGCGCCGGCCAGGCTGGCGCGTCCAGGTGCGGCCATCGAACCGGGTCAGGACCGGGCCGCGCCAATAGCGCTGTTCCGGCGGTGGCGTGGCACCAAAGAACTGCACGCGCAGGGCGGGGCTGTCGTCGCCCATCAGGTCCAGCCATTGCCCCGGCGCCATGGTGTCGGAGAGGCCGGGCTGCGCCAGTGCCCGCTGCGGGATGCCCCAGAGCGGCGTGGGCAGCCGCGGTACCAGCCAGAACGCCGACAGCGCCAGCGGCAACGCGACCAGCAGCAGGCGCCCGACCGTATGCAGTTGCGCCAGAGGCGGCAGGGGCGTGATGCCGACCTCGGCATCGGCCAGCCGGTGCAGGCCGAGCAGGGCGCAGGCCACGGCCAGCAGTGCCAGCAGCAGGGTGCCGGGACCCTGGTCGAGCAGGAAGGCCGCGAACGGGGCGAAAAGCGCGAAACCCAGCAGGCTGCGGGCATCGCGCAGGGTGCGCAGTTCGCTGGACTTGATCGCCAGCATCGCCGCCAGCAGGGCGCAGCCGGTGTCGCGGCCGGGCGAGGTGCCCATCTGCCAGCCGATCGCCAGCAGCATGGCGGCGACCAGCAGCAGGCGCAGCGGCAAGGCGATCCGCCGGCGCCACGACAGCGCGGCCACCAGCAGCGCGGCGGCGGCGAACACGCTGGCCAGCACGGTTGGCAACTGCAGCAGCAGGGGCAGCAGCGACAGTGCGGTGGTCAGCAGTACCCAGCCGCGCGCGCCGGGGTTCAATGACGGGCCGGTACCGTTCATGCGTCCGGCATCAACGCCAATGCGCGCAGGCACTGGTGGCGATGGGCGTCGCCACTGGAGGGCCCCAGCGCGGGTTGCGCCGGCAACTGCAGGCGGTAACGCCGGCCCTCGCGTTCGGCTTCTTCCACCCAGCGCGCCAGCCGCGCAATGCGGTGCTCATGCGGCAACGGCGCCAGCGCCTGCCAGTCCAGCAGCAGGTCGGTACCGGCCGGGCGTTCGTAGTCGCGCACCAGCAGTGCTCCGCGCCGGGCCGAATGCTTCCAGGCGACGGCGCGGCGGGTATCGCCCTGCCGATACGGGCGCAGCTGCTGCAGTTCGTCGCCGAGGGGATGCGGTCGCGTGCGGGTCGCGTCGCTGCCGGTGTCGGGCAGGGGTGGGGCGTTGGACTCGGGTGCGGGGTAGACCAGCACCGGCGTGGCGGGCCAGATCCAGCTCCAGGCGCGCACCAACCCCAGTGGCTGGGTGGTGGCGATGCGGATGCGCTGCAGGTCGAGCCAGCCGCGCCGGTGGGTGGGCAGCCACAGTTCGACTTCCGTGCGCGGCTGGTCGAGCAGGTGGGCGTGGGCTTCGGCCGGTTCCCGTGCCAGGCGCAGGCCGCGACGCGGGCGCGGGTCGTTGCGGGCCAGCGCCAGGCGCAGGCGCAGCGGCGTACCGGCGGCGACAGGTTCGGCCGACAGGGCTTCCAGGCGCAGGCCGGACAGTTGCAGGTGGGCCTGCAGGGCGCTGGCCAGGGCGGTGGCGGCCAGCAGCAGGGCCAGCAGCAGCGCGGGATTGTTGTTGTAGTTGAGCGCGCCCAGCAGCATCACTGCCAGCAATACGCCCAGGAACAGGCCGAAGCCGGTGGGCAGGACGTAGATGCGGTGGCGGTCGAGTACGACCGGCAGGGCCTCGGGCCGCCGCGGACGTGCCAGCCGTCGTTGCAGGGCCCGCAGGCGGGAGCGCAGCCACGCGGGCATTCAGTCCACCGGCACGCTGTGCAGAAGCGCGCGGGCCAGTGCCGGCCCGGAGGAGGTTTCGGCCTCGGCCGCCAGGCGATGGCCGGCCACGGCGACGAACAGCGCCTGCACGTCTTCCGGCAGCGCATGCGGCCTGCCGGCCAGCAGCGCGTGCGCCTTGGCCGCGCGCAGCAGGGACAGCCCCGCGCGCGGCGAGAGCCCCACGCGCACGCCGGGTTGTTGCCGGCTGCGGGCCAGCAGCCGCTGCACGTAATCGACCAGGGCCTCGCTGGCATGCACCTGCTCAACCGCCAGGCGCAGACCGCGGATGTCCTGCTCGGACAGGCTGGGCAGCGTCTGCGCGATCAGCTCGCGGCGGCTGCTGCCGGCCAGCAACGCCCGCTCGGTGCCGGCGTCGGGGTAGCCGAGCGTGAGCCGCAGCAGGAAGCGGTCCAGCTGCGAGTCCGGCAGCGCAAACGTGCCGGACATGTCCACCGGATTCTGCGTGGCGATGACGAAGAACGGGTCGGGCAGCGCATGCGTGGCCCCGTCCAGCGTCACCTGGTGTTCGGCCATGGCTTCCAGCAGTGCGCTCTGGGTGCGTGGCGGCGCGCGGTTGATCTCGTCGGCCAGCAGCACGTTGCAGAACACCGGGCCGGGGTGGAAGCGGAAGCCGCGGCTTTCCGCCTCGTAGATGGAAACGCCCAGCACGTCGGCCGGCAGCAGGTCGGAAGTGAACTGCACGCGCTGGAACTGCAGGCCGAGCGTGGACGCCATGGCATGGGCCAGCGTGGTCTTGCCCAGCCCGGGAAGGTCCTCGATCAGCAGATGGCCGCCGGAGAGCAGCGCGACGAATGCCAGCCGTACTTCCCCGGCCTTGCCCAGCAGCAGGGCGTTGACCTGGTCCTGTGCCGTGCGCAGGGCCTGCAACGTGACTTCAGGTAGCATTCCTGCGTGCACTATGGGCATGGCGGTCTCGCGACGGGGAACCGAAGGAGTTTAAAGGGCAATGCTGGCTGAGCGGCGGGCGCGGACCATCTTTCTGCTGTTGTGGGCGATGGTCACCTTCATCAAGGTGATCGTGGCGTGGCGCCTGCCGTTGTTCGTCGATGAGGCGTTCTACTGGCAGGAAGGCCAGCACTTGGCCACCGCCTATTCCGACCTGCCCGGCCTCACCGCCTGGTTGACGCGGCTGGGCGTGGAAATCGGCGGCAGCCACCGGCTGGGCCTGCGCCTGCCCTTCCTTGCACTGGGTGCGCTGCTGCCGTGGATGATGGCCGGCATTTCCGCGCGCTGGTTCGGCGAACGCGCGGGCTGGCAGGCCGGTGCGCTGACCCTGCTGATGCCGCTTTCGGCGACCCTGGGAATACTGGCGGTGCCGGACGTACCCCTGGCCATTGCCACGGTGTTGTGCCTGGATGCCGGTGCGCGGTTGCTGCGCAACGTCGACGCCGGCGGTGCGTTGCTGCTGGCGCTGGGCCTGTTGATCGGCGCCTTGAGCCATTACCGCTTCATCGGCGTGATCGTTTTCGGCTTCATCGCCTTGCTGCTGTTGCCCGAGGGGCGGCGCATGCTGCGCGATGCCCGCGTGTGGATGGCGCTGACGGTGGGCATCGTGGCCTGGTTGCCGCTGCTGTCCTGGAACCTGGACAACCAGGACGCCGGGCTGCGGTTCCAGCTGGTCGACCGGCATCCCTGGTCGTTCCAGCCGACGGGCCTGTGGTTCCTGCTGGTGCAGCCCCTGCTGGTCACCCCGTTGCTGGCGGTGGCGATGTGGCGGGCCTGCAGCGCCGGGCTGCGTGCGGCCCCGGCTGGCCTGCAGCGCGTGCCTTGGCGTTATTTCGCCATGGTGGGCGTGGTGTCCACCATGGCGATCTTCCTGTTCGGCTTCTTCTCGGACGTGGAGCGCATCAGTTTCCACTGGCCATTGCCGGGCTACCTGGCCCTGCTGGTGGTGGTGCCGGTGGTGTTGAACCGCTGGACGCGGTTCTGGCGCCGCTTCACTTGGGCGATGGCG
>Ga0153956_1002035_pt1 | contig 15893 bp, 15 predicted proteins | sample TSFL040MetaG_FD_104704 | JGI IMG/M metagenome (GOLD analysis project Ga0153956, IMG submission 104704) | Attine ant fungus gardens microbial communities from Florida, USA - TSFL040 MetaG | ecosystem: Host-associated > Fungi > Mycelium > Unclassified | place: USA: Florida, Wekiwa Springs... | reverse complement strand
GGCATAGATGCCGGTGCCGTACGAACCAATGCCGGTGTTGCCCGTGCCCGTCACGTTGCCCTTGGCCGCCACCAACGTCGCGCCACTCCCAAAATTCTCGGCAAAGATGCCGCCCGATTCGCCGGTAACGCTGCCATCGGCCATCACGGTCAGGTCCGTGGTATTGGTGTCATTATAGACATAGATGCCGGACCGGCTGATGCCGGTAACGTCGCCCTTCGCCGTGACCGAGGTCGCGCCGGTGCCATAATTGTGCGCGGAGATGCCGTAATATCCGCCCGTCACCCTGGCGTCTGCCTCCACGGTGAGGTTCGTGGCACCGCTGCCATTATTAGCGAAAATCCCGGTATTGCCCGTGCCCGTGACGTCGCCTTTCACCGTTACCGAGGTGAAGCCGGTGCCGTTGTTCTGGACGGAGATGCCATAAATCCCGCCGCTCACCCTGGCGTCGGCCTCCACGGCAAGGTTCGCGGCATTGCCATAGGTAACAGCGTCGATCCCGATGGTCTCCGTGCCGGTGACATCGCCCTTCGCCATCACGGAGGTCGCGCCGGCGCCACGGTTCTCGGCGGAGATGCCGTAATGCCCGCCGGTAACGCTGGCGTCGGCCTCCACGGTGAGGCTCGTGGTACTGTAATCGCTGTAAGCAAAAATCCCGGTGTCGCTTGTGCCGGTCACGTCGCCGCTCGCCGTCACCATGGTCGCGCCGGTGCCAAGATTTGTGACATAGATGCCCGACGTCCCGCCGCTCGCGCCGGCGGCGGTCACGGCGAGGTTTTGGGCGATGGTGTTGTTGAATACATTGATTCCAGTGCCGCTCGTGCCGGTGACGTCGCCACTCGCCGTGACCGTAGTCGAGCCGCCGGTGCCATAATTCAAGACAGCGATGCCGCTTTTCCCGCCGCTCACCTTGGCGTCGGCCATCACGGTCAAATCCGTGCCTGCTCCGGCGGTGTATCCGGTCAGGTTACCGTCATTGTCGAACGTGGCCGAGCCGGCGACGACGGCCATGATGCCGGTGCCATCGACGCCGATGACCTCGCCATTGGTGGCAACATTGAGAACGCCGTCATTGGCGTTGACGGCGACAACGCCGCTCTGGTTGCCGCTGACCGCTCCCGCCACCGTTTCGTTGATGCCGCCACCCGCACCGCCGCCCACGACCTGCTGGACCGAGCCGTCGGCGTTGAAGGTGACGATGCCTCGGGTGAACAACTCACCATAGCAGTCCGCCGTTGTCGTGCAGGCTGCGCGCACCGGCGTGGGCGCCACCGTGAGAGCCAGGACTAACAGCGATGAGGAGCCGAGGAGAGTTAGCGAGCGGCTGCGGAGCGGGGAGTCGGGCTTGTCACGATGCATCGGCCCGACGCCCGATTGGGAGGAAGACACTCCGGCGTTGTTGTCCGTCGAACGTTCTATGCTCACTATGCCCCGCCCCAAAATATCCCCTACCAGCGGACTCAGTCCGCCAGACATTCCGTCAGGGATGAAGAAGGCTCGACGACAGCGTCGGCGCGCTATCGTCATTTGACGACTGTTACGCCGTCCAGGGTGCAAAAAGATCGATTGTGGCGCGCCAGCTACAGTAATGCGTGATTAGGCGAGAGACGGACAGGCGTGCCGGCGCGGACATCGTCCCGGCCGCAACAGACATTCGTAACCCGCCGGTCATGCGCCCGATGATGGTTTTCCTCGAAAGGTCAAAGGGCAAAATCCGATGATCCCACTTGAGATTGAGCTGTCACCGCTGGATAGTAGGCATTTTACGACGAACTGTTCAGCGGCTATCCATTTTTGCATCCACCGATTGGCATCGATTTGAATGACTGACCTTGTCGAACTGATCTACGAAGCGGCCTTCGTGCCTGAACGCTGGCAGTTCGTGCTTCAGAAAGCCAGCAGCCTTTCCCGCGCCGCCAGCGCACAGGTGTTTTTCTTCAGCGAGAACGGCCCGCCGCATGGCATGTCGCTGGAGAACCTGCGCTCCCTGTTCGACAAGTTCATCAAGGGAGACATGTGGAGGTTCTCTGACAGCGTGCAAAAGACATGCGCTTTGCAGCCTGCCAGTTTCGTGCCCGTCGACGATTACATGAGCGCGGAGGCAATCGAGCGCGACCCGGCCCGCGTGATGCTGCGCGAATTCGGCATCGGCGCGCATCTTTGCTCGGCCATTGCCATGCCGACGGGCGAACTGGCGACCTTCGTGTTCCAGAAATGGTTGAAGGATGGCGCGTTCGCGCAGGAGGAGATCGACCGGCTCGATGCTCTGCGCCCGCATCTTGCCCGCGCCAGTCTCGTCTCGGGACGATTGCGTATGGAACGGGCGGAGGCGACGACCTCCGCGCTCGAACTGATGGGGTTGCCTGCCGTGGTCCTGTCCGCGAGCGGGCGGGTCATGGCATCGAATTCATATCTTACACGAATGGACGCCGCGCTTTTGCCGGTTGCCCATGGTGGGTTGGCGATCGCCGATCGCGACGCCAACCGGCTGTTTCAAGACGCGGTCACGCGGATGCAGCAGGATGAAACGGCAATCGGCTCGATCCCGGTGCCGGCGATCGGCGGCAATGCCGCCTTTGTCGTCCATCTTTTGCCACTGCGGCGCGCCGCGCACGATATGTTCGGCGGCGCCGATACGCTGGTCATCGCGACTCCGATCACACCCAACGCGCTCGTACCCTCAGCCAGCCTGCTCAATGCCCTTTTCGATTTAACGCCAACGGAGGCGTGGGTCGCAACGGACCTGGCCAGCGGATTAACGCTCGCCGAGTCCGCCCGCAAACACGGCGTAACGACCAAATCCGCGCGCACCTATCTCGAGCGCATCTTCCGCAAGACAGGCACCCGCCAGCAAAGTCAGCTCGTGGCGATGCTGAAGACGGTGCAGCCGCTCATATCGCCGCCGCCGGATTAAGTGCGTCTGCGCCGCATCCCTCTCGGTGCTGCGTTCTTCAATTCGCAAGACCTTCTATTTCTTTAGCGTGCATTTCGCCGGAAAAACCTCGACGACCATCTCACCGCCCGGCGCGCGGCTTGGTGCGTCGTATGTCAGCTTGAACAGCACGCAGCCGTCCTCACCGCCGCCGGACACGCCGTCCATCCTCAGGCCGATCTGCGCGACGACATCCACGCTGGATGGCGCGGCTGGCAATTCACGCATACATTGATCGCGGACATTCAGGAATGCGTCGCTTCCCGCATCTTCCGATAGCGCGCCCGGAACCTTGTCGATACAGGTTTCGACATCGGACAGCGACGGCAATGCCTTCAGATGAGCATTCGCGATGCCGACGAACACCTCAAGCGTTCCGCCCGATCGGGTAAACTAAGACGTTCTCGAGTGTGATGTCGCTCGCAGCACCGTAAACCGGGACAATTCCTTAGGCTGGCGGCAGTCAGTGACGGGAAGCTTGGATCTTCCAGCAAGCGGGTAATCGTGAGGCGTCGCCAGAACGGCTTTTCAATTTCGTTGACCAGACTGGCGCAGCGGCAAAGCAAGGCCACACAATGGCAGGCGGCGCTGCGATATGTGATATCTCCGCGCCGCCCGCCATCGCTCAGGTCCGGTCCTGTTACGGTCTCTTGCGCGACTCTGCCGAACGATTCGCCTCGAATGCCATTTGCCCGAGCTTCATCCAGATGCCGCGCGCTCGTTCGCCATCCTCGCTCTGGAGCTTGTCGGCAATCCAGAATAGAGCGCCATAGATGGTGGCGCGGTCGTCGCCGGCCAGGTCCACGATACCGGCTTTGACGACGAGGCCGCCGAGTTCGATCAGATGCCGGGTGCGCTTGCGGCGCTCGACCTGCCACGACCTCATGTCATGCCGCGCCCGTGCCGCGTGATGGCGATTGCGTGCGGCCCGGTTGCGCCGAAGCGCCGCCGTGATCGCGGTCAGGCGCTGACGCAGATCGCCGCGACCGGCTTTGAAAGAACGTCGCGCCACGCTTGGCCCATGCCTCCCTCTTCGCAGCGTCCTTCGTCTCAGCCAGCACGATGAGCGCGCCGGCCAATTCTTCGGCGCTGAGACTGTCCGCTCCAGTAGCGATCACCAGTTCACCGAGTTGCTGCACCTTGCGGCTCTTGAGGTCTCTCGCCTTGTCTTCAAGCGCTTTCAGTTCTGCGTCAAAGTCCCGTGGCTTGCGCATCATGTCCTCCACCCTTGGCGATGAAGAAAGCGTAGTTGAGCGGTGCGCGTAATGCAGTAAGGTTGCCGGGACGGTCTGGCACGGCGCGAGCGGTCCCGAGAAATTCATTTCGAGGGCGCGCTTATACGTCGTTCCGACGTGCGCTTGAGCGTGTCAATGATCCGATCGCGATGGCGATCTATCATCTTCACGTCAAGGTCATCGGCCGCAAGAGCGGCCAGAGCGCGGTAGCGTCTGCCGCCTACCGCTCGGCCTCGCGGATGCGCGACGAGCGGCTCGGCCGCGATCAGGACTTTACCGCCAAGCGAGGCGTCGTTCATTCCGAGGTGCTGCTGCCGGAGGGTGCGCCCGAGGCATGGACCGACCACGAACGGCTCTGGAATGATGTCGAGGCGTTCGAGGTCCGCAAGGATGCGCAGCTTGCCCGCGAGGTGGAGTTTGCAATCCCGCGCGAACTGACACAGGCGCAGGGCATCGAGCTTGCCCGCGACTTCGCCCAGGCGGAGTTTGTGAATCAGGGCATGATCGCCGATCTCAATGTGCATTGGGACATCGGCGAAGACGGCATGCCCAAACCCCATGCCCATGTCATGCTGACGATGCGCTCTGTCGATGAGAACGGCTTCGGCCCGAAGGTGCGGGACTGGAACCGCACGGAGATGGTCGAGCGCTGGCGGGAACGCTGGGCCGAACTTGCCAACGAGCGCCTGGCCGAACTCGACATCGACGCGCGGATCGACCATCGCAGTTTTGAGGCGCAGGGCATCACGCTGGAGCCGCAAAGCCAGATCGGCGCGCCCGCACAGCGGATCGAAGGCGAAGGGATCGAGGCCGCCGACCGCGCCGAGATGCACAGGGAGATCGCGTGGGGCAACGGCGCGCGGATCATCGCCGATCCGTCCATCGCCTTGGACGCCATCACGCATCAGCAATCGACCTTCACGCGCCGCGACATGGCGAGGTTCGCGCACCGGCACAGCGACGGGATGGACCAGTTCAACGAGGTCATGGGCGCGATCCGCAACGCGCCCGATCTGGTCGAACTCGGGCAGGACGGGCGTGGTGAAGACCGCTTCACCACCCGGCAGATGATCGAGGCCGAACAGCGCCTGCATCGCGCGGCGGAAGTCATGGCCGAGCGCGATCTCGGCATGGTTGTCGGCTATGCCGGAACGGGCAAGAGCGCCATGCTTGGCGTGGCGCGCGAAGCATGGGAAGCGGCGGGCTACGAGGTTCGCGGCGTTGCTCTTTCCGGCATCGCGGCGGAAAACCTCGAAGGCGGATCGGGCATCGCCTCGCGCACCATCGCCAGCCTGGAACATGGCTGGAAGAACGGGCGCGACACGCTCACCAGCCGTGATGTGCTTGTCATTGACGAGGCCGGCATGGTCGGCACGCGGCAGTTGGAGCGTGTGCTGTCGCACGCGGCCGAGGCCGGGGCGAAAGTCGTGCTGGTCGGCGATCCCCAGCAGTTGCAATCCATCGAAGCCGGCGCGGCGTTCCGGTCGATCCATGACCGCCATGGCGGCGTCGAAATCAGCGAGGTGCGCCGCCAGCGCGAGGGCTGGCAGCGCGATGCCACCCGTGATCTTGCTACCGGCAGAACCGGCCATGCGATCCATGCCTATGAGCGGCATGGCATGGTGCATGAGGCGGCATCCCGCGAGGATGCCCGAACCAATCTGATCGAGCGTTGGGATCGCGAGCGGCAGGCGTCACCGGGCAAAAGCCGCATCATCCTCACCCACACCAATGTCGAGGTGCGCGCACTCAACGAGGCAGCACGCGACAGGATGCGGGATGCCGGACACATTGGCGACGAGGTGCGTGTCACGGTCGAGCGTGGCGAACGCCAATTCGCCAGCGGGGATCGCGTCATGTTCCTGCAAAACGAGCGCGGTCTTGGTGTGAAGAACGGCACGCTGGGAACACTCGAACACGTCAGCACCCAAAGCATGACAGTGCGCACCGATGACGGGCGTTCCGTCGCCTTCGATCTGAAGGACTACAACAAGCTCGACCACGGCTATGCCACGACGATCCACAAGGCGCAGGGCATGACCGTGGACCGTACCCATGTTCTGGCGACGCCGGGCATGGACGCGCACGGCAGCTATGTCGCGCTGTCGCGGCACCGCGACGGCATGGACCTGCATTACGGCCGCGACGACTTCGCCGGCCAGGACCGGCTTGTCCGCACGCTGTCGCGCGACCGGGTCAAGGACATGGCATCGGACTACGAACCGACGCAGAGCTACGCCGAGCGTCGTGGCATCACCTTCCGCGAGCGTGTCGCCGAGATCGTGCGCAAGGTCGTGCCGGAGAAGGTGCGCGGCATGTTCGACGGCCTGCGCCGGCCCGCAGGCGCTACCCCTGGTCCAGACGTTGGAGAGCCACCGGAAAGGGAAAGCGCGGGTGTGGAGGCGCGGCGCGAACCCGCAGCACCTGCGCGTGAGGCCACCGTTGACCCCGAAGCGGCCTTGCGGAAAGCCCGCACCGAAGCGCTCAAGCGTCATGCCCGCGCCGTGGACGCGATCTTCAGCGCGGATGATGTGGGCCGCAAGGCAAGTCCCGAGCAGTGGAAGGAACTGACCGAGGCTCGCAAGGCGTTCGACGAGGTGCGGCCGCACGGCTGGCAGGATGCGGAAGCCGCTTACGCCAAGGATGGTGAACTGGCCCGCGAAGCGGGATCGGGTCGGACCAACCGCGCCGTCCGCGCCCTTCAGCTTGAAACCGAAATCCGCACCGATCCCAACCGCCGCGCCGACCGCTTCGTGGAGCGCTGGCAGAAACTCGACCACACGAGCCAGCGCCAGTATCAGGCCGGCGATATGTCCGGCTACAAATCCACGCGGGCGGCGATGGGGGACATGGCCAAGAGCCTGGAGCGCGATCCGCAACTGGAATCCATCCTCGCGGGCCGCAAGCAGCAACTCGGCATCACGTTCGAGTCAGGCCGCAGCATTGGCCGCGAGCTTGCCTTCAATCATGGCATCGACCTTGGCATAGGACGAGGGATCGGACTGTAGATCATCCTATTTTCCAATGTCTCTACGCCGCAGCACGACGATGCGAAGAACTTTTTGCTCGCCCGCAAGCGCTTTTTCTGTCTGGATCAGGAGCACAACGGCCCATTTGATGCGGGTTTTAGGAATTGCGCGACATGCACACGAGCATGATCGGCCGCCCGCTCTTGTTAAGACCTCTGTTCTCAAGCTATACGTCAGCGAACAGGCTTGGCCCGCGCCTCCTCCCTCCCATCGGGGAAGTATCGTTCATACGGGGTATTGAGATCATCGAACCATCTGTTCGAGCGCCGCATAAGGAGGGGTTGCGTTTTATGCTCGGAACGGAGGTTCTTTGATGAAGTTGTCCGCTCCAATCTACCAACTGAAGCGTCGAGCCAAGTTGATGGCTCGGAACGAAAACATCCCTCTGCACGCGGCGTTGGATCGCATAGCACGCGACGAAGGGTTTGCAAGGTGGAGCCTGCTTTCTGCCCAAGTAGCAAGGTGCGCGAAGGCGAATGAAATGCTGTCCCGGCTTTCCGATGGCGATCTACTTTTGCTGGGAGCGCGGCCCGGGCACGGAAAGACCCTTCTGGGGCTTCAGCTCCTGCTTGATGCAGTCCGTGACGGTAGGAAAGGTGTATTCTTCACGCTCGAATACACCGAACAAGAGACCCGAGAGCGCATTCGATCATTGGAAGGCGAAACGTCGGACCTCGGCGACGTTCTGGAAATCGTGACCTCTGATGAGATTTGCGCTAACTATATCATGCGCTATCTTGCCAATGCCTCCCGTGGGACGGTCGCCGTTATCGACTACCTGCAAATCCTCGATCAACAGCGAAATAAGCCCGAGCTTTCGGTGCAAATCGCTGCCCTTCAAAAATTCGCTCGAAAGACCGGCGTTATTCTAGCCTTCATCTCCCAGATTGACCGTTCATACGATCCTGCGAGAAAGCCTTTACCGAATATGCAGGACATACGCTTGCCTAACAAAGTAGATGTCGGCCTTTTTTCGAAAGTCTGCTTCTTGCATGAAGGTAAGGCGCAGTTTCAAGCGATAGCCTGATTACTGGGCTGCCGGGGCGCGTGCCGGTAGGTTGTCCTTTGTCGCAGAAACTTCAAAATCTACTCGACACCACTGCGCCGTCTCTAGCGCGGTGATCGTAAAGCGCTGATCTTTGCCTGTTTTAGCGGACGCCTCTCGGAGGACGAAAGATCGGACTCTGATTTGCTGCATATCGTTGCCCAAAATCGCTGCGCGCATTCTTGAGCGACATGAATTGATCCCGCCGATTGCAAGTATTTGCCGCCGATTTTACGCCACAGCACGACGATACGAAAAATGCTCTTGCGCGCACGCGACTGCTTGCTCTGACTGGATCAGAAGCAGTCAGCAGGAAGCGGCACAACCATGCGTGAGCCAGATCGTATCGTTCGCCTGAAAACCGTTCTGTCCCGCACCGGGCTGTCGCGGTCCACCATCTACCGCAAGATCAGGGAGGGGACATTCCCGCCCCAACTCAAGATCAGCACCAACGGCGCGGGCTGGCGCGAATCCGACATCAACCGCTGGGTCGCCGATCCCGCCACATGGCGCGCCGTCAATGACAATGATGAACTCGGCGGAAAGGCGGGCAAGCATGGTGCCGGCTGACCCGCCCGATCCCGAGAAACATCCCGTCGCGGCCAACGATAACGGCGGCGTGGACGGCCCCGACCCCGAGGCGCTACGCAAGGTCAACGATGTCGCTCTCCGGCTTGCCCGCATTATCGGCCGCCGCATGGCGCGCGAGGACTTTGCCGCGCGTAGCGCCGCCAAGGCCGCGAATGATAACGAGCCGAGCGTACCTTTGCCGCCTTCCGAAGAGTCTTGACCTCAGCGTTAAAATGACCATTATGACCATAAATTAAAGTGGAGATGCGGCCATGAAAAACGTGCCCCCTTCAGACAGTTGGACCGTGGCTGAAGCCAAGTCCCGGCTTAGCGAGGTCATTGAAAAGGCCCGGCACACAGGGCCTCAACAGATCACGCGCCACGGCAAAAGCGCCGTGGTCGTGGTCGATGCTGCATTGTGGCAGCGTATCGGCCGCCGCGAGCAGCGCGGTAACTTTGCTGATTTCCTCATGGCCTCGCCGTTGCGTGGCTCGGGGTTGGAGACCAAGCGCTTGAAAGGCGGCCTTCGCAAGGTTGATCTGTGAGCTTCCTTCTCGATACCAACGTCATCTCTGAAGGCGCAAAGCCGCGCCCTGATCGGAAGGTCATGGCTTGGTTGGCTTCAATCGAGGAGGAGCAACTATTTCTCAGCGTCGTGTCACTGGGCGAGTTGCGCCACGGCATCGAGCGGCTGGCCAATGGCCGCCGCAAGGCCGCGCTCGATGTCTGGTTGACCAACCAACTTATCCCGCGTTTCGATCAGCGGCTCTTACTGATTGATCCCGGCACGGCGGATCAGTGGGGGCGCGTCGTCGCAAAGGCGCAGGCTGCCGGCCGGCCAATCGACGCTATGGATGCCTTTCTCGCTGCCCATGCTCAGCAGCATCAGTTGACGCTGGTCACACGTAACGTCGCCGATTTCGAGGCGACCGGCATTCGCCTCTTCAATCCCTGGTCTTCGGGAGACGTTTCATGACCCGTGTTGCGCTCTACGCCCGCTATTCGTCCGACAACCAGCGTGACGCTTCCATCGAGGACCAGTTGCGCCAGTGCCGCGAGCGCGCGGCGCGCGAGGGCTGGACCATCGTGGATAGCTATTCCGACCGGGCCGTCTCCGGCGCATCACTGATCCGCTCCGGCATCCAGTCGTTGCTTGCAGACGCGCAGGCCGGCCGCTTCGACATGGTGCTGTCCGAGGCACTGGACCGCATCAGCCGCGATCAGGAGGACGTGGCGGGCGCGTTCAAGCGCCTGCGCTTTGCGGGAGTCACCATCTTCACCCTGTCCGAGGGCGAGATCAACGAGCTTCATGTCGGCCTCAAGGGCACCATGAACGCCCTGTTCCTGAAAGACCTTGCCATCAAGACTCATCGTGGCATCCGGGGGCGCGTCGAGGCCGGCAAGATCGGCGGCGGTAACGCCTACGGCTATCGCGTCGTCAAGACACTGGATGCGCGCGGCGAGCCGATCCGGGGTGAGCGAGAGATTATCGAGGAACAGGCCGAGACCGTGCGCCGCATCTTCCGCGAATATGTCGCCGGCAAGGGACCGCAGAAGATCGCCGCCGACCTCAACCGCGACGGCATCGCCGGTCCCACCGGCAAGCGCTGGAACGACAGCACTATCAGGGGCAACCGCACCGTCAGTTCCGGTATCCTCAACTGCGAGCTTTACATCGGCATCATTCGCTGGAACCGGCAGAAGAAGCTCAAGAACCCCGACACAGGCCACTTCACCTACCGCGTCAACCCCGAAAGCGAGTGGATACGCGCGGAAGCCCCCGAGCTTCGTATCGTGCCGCAGGAGCTATGGGACGCCGCCAAGGCGCGGCAGGACGAGTTGACGGCGCTCTACATGAAACAAACCGAGGCATCGCGCGAGGGCACGAAGCGCAGCCTCGCCAGGAATGGCGGACTCAATGCCACGCACAGGCCGCGCACGCTGCTGTCCGGCCTGTTGTTCTGCGGCTGTTGCGGCGGCTCCTATGCCCGTCGCGGGCAGGATCGCTATGCCTGCATCAACCACGTCCTGGGCAACGGCTGTGACAATGCCCGCACCATCGCCCGCGAGGCACTGGAAGCCCGCGTGCTGACCGGCCTGCGCGAGCGCATGATGACCCCGGAAATGGCGGCCGAGGCCATGCGTTCCTACGCTAGGGAAGCCAACCGGCTCAACCGCGAGCGGCGCAACACCGCCGAGGCCAGCCGCGGGGAACTGGTCGAGACCGCCAAGGCCATTGCCGAGATCGTGCGCGTCATCGAGCAGGGCGGCTGGCACCGCGCCCTATCTGACAGGCTGACCGAGCTTGAAGCGAAACAGGACGAACTCACCGCCCGCCTGTCGGAAGTCCCGCAGGACGTTCCCGACATCCACCCCGGCATCGCAGAAACCTTCCGGCGCAGGATCGAGCGCCTGACCGACGCGCTCGCCCATCCCGACGACGCTGCGGAGGCCGCCCAAGCGATCCGCGAGATCATCGACCGCATCGTCATCACGCCCGGCGAGAGCCGCCGCGACCTCTCCGTCACCCTACAAGGCGAACTGGGCACCATCCTCGACTGGATCGACCGCACCGGAAAACCCGGCTACAAACCAGCGCCTGACACGGCTTCAACGCGATTGTCAGTCTCGGTTAAGGCTCGGGCTCGTCCCGACCATCCACGTCTTGTGATACCCGCAGCATAGAAAGACGTGGATGCCCGGCACAAGGCCGGGCATGACGGCCCCACTTAACGGCGTTCCCGCTCCACCGCGCGCCAGCCGATGTCGCGGCGGCAAAAACCGTCCGGCCACTTGATCCGATCGACCGCCTCGTAGGCGCGGCGCTGCGCCTCGGCCACCGTCTTGCCCGATGCGGTGACATTCAGCACACGCCCGCCATTGGCGACGATATGCCCGTCCTTCGACGCCGTGCCGGCATGGAAGATTTCGATGCCGTCGACCTTCGCGGCCTCGTCAAGCCCGCCGATGCGCGTACCCTTGACATAGTCGCCGGGATAGCCCTTCGCCGCCATCACGACCGTCAGCGCCGGATCGGGAAACCAGCGCAGGTCGAAATTCTTCAATTGCCCGTCGATCGATGCGAGCAGCGCCGGTACGATGTCCGACATCATCCGCAGCATCAACACCTGGCATTCCGGGTCGCCGAAGCGGACATTGTATTCGATCAGTTTCGGTCCTTCCGCGGTAATCATCAGCCCGGCGAACAGCACGCCCTTGAACGGCATGCCCTTCGCCGCCATCGCGCGCAGCGTCGGATCGATGATCTCGTCCATGGTGCGCCGGCACATCGCGTCCGTCATGACCGGCGCGGGCGAGTAGGCGCCCATGCCGCCGGTGTTCGGCCCCTTGTCGCCGTCGAACACCCGCTTGTGGTCCTGCGCGGTCGCAAGCGCCAGCGCATGCTCGCCGTCGCACAGCGCGAAGAACGAGGCCTCCTCGCCCTGCATGAATTCCTCGACGACGACCTGCGCGCCGGCGCCGCCGAAACCGCCCTCGAACATCATCTCGATGGCGGCGAGCGCCTCGTCGAGCGTCATCGCGACCACGACGCCCTTCCCCGCGGCGAGACCGTCGGCCTTGATGACGATGGGCGCACCCCGCGCGCGGATGTAAGCCCTGGCCGCCGCCGGATCGCTGAAGCGTTCATAAGCCGCGGTCGGAATGTTGTTCGCCTTGCAAAGATCCTTGGTGAAGCCCTTGGAGCCTTCGAGCTGGGCCGCCGCCTTGCTGGGGCCGAACGCCTTGATCCCGGCCGCCGCCAGATCGTCGACGATCCCCGCCGCCAGCGGCGTTTCCGGGCCGACCATGACGACGTCGACCGCATTGGCCTTGCAGAACGCGATCACCGCCGCGTGGTCGGCCACATCGAGCGTCACGCATTCGGCCTCGCGCCCGATGCCGGCGTTGCCCGGCGCGCACCACAATTTCGTCACCAGCGGTGAGCCTGCGATTTTCCAGGCCAGCGCATGCTCGCGGCCGCCGGAACCGATCAGAAGGATGTTCATGAGGGACTGCCGATCCGGGATTTTCGGTGGTTTCCGGACGCTTTAGCATGGTAAGGCGGTGTCGCAACAGAAGTGAGACCGATGCCCCCAGGCTCCGCACAGCTATTGCCGAATTCGCCGGAATATACCGTGTCCGAACTGTCCACGGCGCTGAAGCGCACCGTCGAGGACACCTATGGGCACGTGCGGGTGCGCGGCGAGATTTCAGGTTTTCGCGGCCCCCATGGATCGGGCCATTGCTATTTCGCGCTGAAGGATGAGTCCGCCAAGATCGAGGCGGTGATCTGGAAGGGCGTCCATGGCCGGATGCGGTTCAAGCCGCAGGAAGGCCTCGAGGTCATCGCCACCGGCAAGCTCACCACCTATCCCGGCTCGTCGAAATACCAGATCGTGATCGAGGCGCTGGAGCCGGCCGGTGTCGGCGCGCTGATGGCGCTGATGGAGGAGCGCAAGAAGAAGCTCGCGGCGGAAGGCCTGTTCGACGAGGCGCGCAAGCAGCTTCTGCCGTGGTTGCCGGAGGTCATTGGCGTCGTGACCTCGCCGACCGGCGCCGTCATCCGCGACATCCTGCACCGGCTGGAAGACCGCTTTCCCCGCCGCGTGCTGGTGTGGCCGGTGCGGGTGCAGGGCGAAGGTTCCGCGGAGCAGATCGCCGCCGGCATCGACGGCTTCAACGCGCTGCCCGAGGGCGGCAAAATTCCACGGCCCGACCTCCTGATCGTCGCACGCGGCGGCGGTTCGCTGGAGGATCTCTGGTCGTTCAACGAGGAGATCGTGGTTCGCGCGGCGGCGAACAGCATGATCCCGCTGGTCTCGGCTGTCGGTCACGAGACCGACGTGACCCTGATCGACTTCGCCGCCGACAAGCGGGCGCCGACGCCGACAGCGGCTGCCGAAATGGCCGTGCCCGTCCGCGCCGAACTGTTCGTGGAAGTCACAAGTCTCGCACGCCGCGCGATGCTGTGCTGGCAGCGCAGCCAGGACAGCCGCCGCAACGAACTGCGCGCCGCGGCGCGGGCGCTGCCCTCGGCCGGTCAGTTGCTTGCGATCCCGCGCCAGCGCCTCGACAGCGCGGCCGCGTCCCTGCCCCGGGCGCTGAAGGCCAACACGCATTCCCACCATCGCCGCTTCGGGCTGGCGAGCGCCAAGCTCACCCTGCGCGTGCTGGACGCGCAGGTCGCGCAGGCGCGGCAGCGGCTCACCGCGAATGGCGAGCGGATGACGATCGGCGCGCGTGCATTGCTGCGTCAGCGCCGCGAACGTTTCGCAGGCATCGCGATTCGGCTGCGGGCGTCCCGGTTGGCCAACGCGCAGGCGCAGCGCGATCGCGTCGCGCGCGCGGATGAGCGCACGCAACGGCTCGCCGAGCGTGCCCGGCGCGCGATCTCCATCCTGTTGCAGCGCCAGCGGGCCCGCATCGCGCATTCCGGCCAGTTGCTGGCGGCCTTGTCGTATCGGGGCGTCCTTGCCCGCGGCTTCGCGCTGGTCCGCGACGACGCCGGACAGGCGCTGCGAACCGCATCGGCGGTGAATTCCGGCGCCCGGCTCACGCTGGAATTCGCCGACGGGCGGGTGGCTGCGACCGCCGATACCGAGACCGGACGGCCCGCGACATCATCCGGCCCTGCCGGTTCACCGAGGCAACCGCCGGCTGCCAAGCGTACGGTAAAGCCCGCCGGTCAGGGAAATCTGTTTTAGCGCGCAAGCCAGGCCGCGACCTGCTTTTGCGAGTCCGCCCGCGCCGCGGGATCGGTGCCGATGCGCCCGCGCCCCCCGGCAACCGGATGGAGCGACACATTCGCCCGGTCGAAACTGTGATGAGCATTCGGATAAACGACGATACGGGCGAGCGCGCTGCGCCCGCGTGCGTTGTCGATCATCTGCCGGCAGGCCGCCGGCGAACTGAGATCGTCGCTGGCGCCGATCAGCAGGAGTGTCGGGACGCGCGTGCTCCAACCGAGACGCGACGATATCCGGCAGTCGGGATAGAACGCCACCGCCGAGCGAAAATCGTCCTGCCTGCCGGCCAGCGCGACTTGCGGCCGGACCGCCCAGAGCACCGCGCTGGCGCCGTTGTCCCATCCGAGCAGCCCAATGTGGTCGTGCAGAACCCAGGGCTGCTGGACCAGCCACCCCTGCGCGGCGCGGATATCCGCGGCGCGTTCCCGGCGCGCGAAGATCTTGCGCTGCTTGGGCTGGCACTGCGCACCGGACTCGCGCGAGCCGTAGCTGTCGGGAAACAGCACGGCGTTGCCCGCTGCCAGCAGGCGTTCGGCCCAATCCAGATAACGCGCCTGGATTCGCTCGCCATGCCCGGTCAGCCCCCTGCATCCGTGCAGGGCGATCACGGTGGCGAACGGGCCGTCGCCCGCGGGCTTGTAGAGCAACGCGTGCAGGACACCATGGGCCTGCGGAATATCGACGGCCTCGGCCGCGGCCGGCGGTTTGCCGGACGCCGCGGATGCCGCCGCAATCAGGATCGCGACCGTCGTAAGTGCCGACAACAGGCGCATGATCTTGCCCGAGGGTTCGATTTGCTGCAAAGAGGCCTGAATTCAGACCTAACACGCGGCGAGGATGCAAATTCATCACGAATCGGTGGGTTCGCCACGAGGCTGCTACGCCTCTTTCCAGCGGAGATGGTATCGTAACCGACCCAGGGCCTGTCCGCGGCCGGGACAAGAGACGGAGAACAGCGGTGCTGAACAAATTCGGCCCTTCCGGCCACGGCGAAGCACGGGTGCAATATCTCGATGGCGATTTCCGCGTGATCTCGCCGGGAACCTATGTGCGCTGTGCCATCACCGATGCCCGCATCCCGCTCGACGAGCTGAAATATTGGAGCGTCGATTTGCAGGAAGCCTACGCCATCCCGAGCGCGGTCCTGCAACGGCACTATCCCGACGCGCTGAAGACCTCCGGCTAGTGTCCCGATTCCGAAGTTCGCATGTTCTTGCGGCGACCTTTGATGCGAACTTCGGAATTAAAGGGACACTGGCAAGTTTATGATTCTCGTGTGGTTCAGGTTCAGAAGTCCGCTTCACCGACTCGCTGCGATAGTGTGGCGGACTTCTG
>Ga0153956_1002034_pt1 | contig 15897 bp, 13 predicted proteins | sample TSFL040MetaG_FD_104704 | JGI IMG/M metagenome (GOLD analysis project Ga0153956, IMG submission 104704) | Attine ant fungus gardens microbial communities from Florida, USA - TSFL040 MetaG | ecosystem: Host-associated > Fungi > Mycelium > Unclassified | place: USA: Florida, Wekiwa Springs... | reverse complement strand
GATGCGAACTTCGGAATTAAAGGGACACTAGCAAGTTTATGATTCTCGTGTGGTTCAGGTTCAGAAGTCCGCTTCACCGACTCGCTGCGATAGTGTGGCGGACTTCTGAACCACCACACTAGACCTTGTCCGGTCCGACGCGCACGAGCTGCTTGCCGAAGTTCGCGCCCTTCAGAAGCCCGATGAACGCGGACGGCGCGCTCTCGAGGCCTTCGGTGATGAACTCGCGGTGCTTGAGCCTGCCCTCGCGCAGCCACTGCGGCATGTCGCGGATGAAGTCCGGGAACATCGCCGCGAAATCGCGCACGATGAAGCCGCGGAAATTCAGCCGTTTGACCAGGATCGCGCGCATGATGGAATTGGCCCACGGCGGCGGCGGCGTGTCCTTGGTGAAGATCGTGTTGTAGTCGGCGATCAAGCCGCACACCGGAATGCGCGAAAAATCGTTCAGCAGCGGAAATACCGTGTCGAACACCTTACCGCCGACGTTCTCGAAATAGACATCGATGCCCTTCGGGCACGCCGCCTTCAACTGCGCGGCAAGATCGGGCGAGCGGTGATCGATGCATTCGTCGAAGCCGAGCTCGTTCTTGACGTAGTCGCACTTCTCCTTGCCGCCCGCGATGCCGACGGCGCGCGCGCCCTTGATCTTGGCGATCTGTCCGACGGCCGAGCCGACCGCGCCGGACGCCGCCGCAACCACCACGGTCTCGCCGGGTTTCGGCTTGCCGATTTCGAGCAGGCCCGTGTAGGCGGTCATGCCCGGCATGCCGAGCACCCCCACCGCCGTCGAGATCGGCGCCACCCCGGGATCGATCTTGCGCAGGCCCGCGCCGTCGGACAGCGCATATTGCTGCCAGCCCGTATGCGCGAGAACGATGTCGCCTTCCGCAAAACCCGGATTGTTCGACGCCATCACCTCGCAGACGGTGCCGCCTTCCATCACGCCGTCGATCGGCACCGGAGCGGAATAGGACGGCCCTTCGCTCATGCGGCCGCGCATGTAGGGATCGAGCGTCAGCCAGATCGTTCGCAGCAGCACCTGCCCGTGACCCGGCTCTGGCACGGGATAATCTTCAAGACGGAAATCCGTTTGCTTGGGCTCGCCGACCGGGCGCGCGGCAAGGACGATGCGTTTTGCCGATTGAGACATGGATGTTTCCTCCGATATTTTATGGCCGGTCAGACGTGAGGCTCACGCCGCCATTTTCGCCAGCACCTTGTCGAAGGCGGCAGCGGCGCTGTCCATATCCTTGAAGGCAAGGCCGCTGTCGGCCGACTGCTTCTGTCCGTGATTGTCGCGGATGGCATCGACCGGCTCGCCGTTATCCAGCATCGCCTGCGGCGCGATCACGAAAAACGTGTGTTCCGAAACATCCCGATCCTTCGGCAGCAGCACGCCGAGCGAAACGATGTCGTTGGCGCGCCGATAGGAAATGTAACGGTCCACGGCGACAAAACCGGCGCGCTGCAATCCGCCGAGCTTGGCCAGTCCGTCGCCGCCGACCAGTTTATGCGCACGAAACCCTTTCACGCCCGACGATTTCGCCTTCGCGGTTTCCTCGGACAGATCGTACTTTTCCGCCATCCGCTTGCCGACATCGGAGAGCTGCGCCGAGACCGCGCGCTCGAACTCCTTCAGCTCGGTGCGCGGTTTGGCGGCCTTGCGCGGCTTCAGGGCGTTGCGCTTCTCAAGCTCCCCGCGGCATCGCGCGACGAGATCGTCGACGGCTTTACGCTCCGCATTGGCGAGCAAATTCTTCAGATCGGAATCCGAAAGCGCGGCAATTCTGTCGTCCGTCCAATCGACCATAAAACTCTCACTTCTGGATAGGCGTCGTGGTGTGCCGGAATGCGGAAGGCGGGATCGATCCGCCATAGCCGCTCCGGCGCGAACCGTCGATGGTCGCGCACCGACAGTAACCCGTTTTCCCGCCGCTGTGCGGCTCAATTTGGGCGATTCGATCCCGTCGTCGCTAGGCTCCGCCGGGATAATTCGGGCTTTCGCGGGTGATCGTGACATCGTGGACGTGACTTTCGCGAAGTCCCGCGCCGGTGATGCGGACGAACTGCGCCTTGTCGTGAAACTCGGCGATCGTCCGCGCGCCGACATAGCCCATGGCCGCCCGCAGGCCGCCCGCGAGCTGGTGCATGACGTTGCCGACGGGGCCCTTGTAGGGCACCTGCCCCTCGATCCCCTCGGGCACGAGCTTCAGCGTGTCCTTGATGTCCTGCTGGAAGTAGCGGTCGGCCGAGCCGCGCGCCATCGCGCCGACCGAGCCCATGCCGCGATACGCCTTGTAGGAGCGGCCCTGCCACAAGAACACCTCGCCGGGCGTCTCGTCGGTGCCCGCGAGCAGCGAACCGACCATGGCGATATCGGCGCCGGCGGCGAGCGCCTTGGCGAGGTCACCGGAAAACTTGATGCCGCCGTCGGCGATCACAGGTACGTCGGCCTTCTTCGCCGCCTCGACCGCATCCATGATCGCGGTGAGTTGCGGCACGCCGACACCGGCGACGATGCGCGTGGTGCAGATCGAACCCGGACCGATGCCGACCTTGATGGCGTCGGCGCCTGAATCGATCAGCGCCTGCGCGCCCTCGGTCGTGGCGATGTTGCCGGCGATCACCTGCACGCCGTTCGACAGCCGCTTGATGCGGTTGACCGCTTCCAGCACGCGCGAGGAATGACCGTGCGCGGTATCGACCACGATCACATCGACGCCGGCGTCGATCAGACGCTCGGTGCGCTCGAAACCGCTCTCGCCCACGGTGGTCGCGGCGGCGACGCGCAGACGGCCCTGCGCATCCTTGCACGCGAGCGGATGCGCGACGGCCTTCTCCATGTCCTTGACGGTGATGAGGCCGACGCAGCGATACTGGTCGTCGACCACCAGCAGCTTCTCGATACGATGCTTGTGCAGCATCCGCTTGGCTTCGTCCTGACTGACGCCCTGACGAACCGTCACGAGATTCTCATGCGTCATCAGCTCGGATACTTTTTGCCGCGGGTCGGTTGCGAAACGAACGTCGCGGTTGGTGAGAATTCCGACCAGCTTGCCCGGCGAGGTCGCGCTGCCGCCGGTCACCACCGGAATCCCGGAGAAACCGTGGTCGTTCATCAGCGCCAGCGCGTCGGACAGCATCGCGTCGGGACCGATGGTCAGCGGATTGACCACCATGCCGGATTCGAACTTCTTCACCTGGCGCACCTGGGCCGCCTGCCCCTCGACATCGAAGTTGCGATGGATGACGCCGAGGCCACCGGCCTGCGCCATGGCGATCGCCATGCGGGCCTCGGTGACGGTGTCCATCGCGGACGCCATGATCGGGATGTTGAGCGGAATGGCGCGGGTGACGCGGGTGCGGATGTCGGCTTCGGAGGGCAGGATGTCGGACAGGCCGGGCTTCAAAAGCACGTCGTCGAACGTGTAGGCTTCGTGGATATCCTGAAATCTGCCTGCAAGCGCCATCGCCAACTCCGTTCAGCGGCGCGGTCGCCGCGAGATAAATCAGGATGGAAACGACCTATCGGCGACACCTCGGCGTCGCCGTCGAATCGGAGTTCCATCGGCTGGGTTGGCGGTGGTCGATAGCATGGCCGCTTTTGGAATCAAAGGGTTTGGCGGCCATGCCCAGCCTTTTCCCGCCCGTTAGCGCCAAAAACCCGGGGGCGGGCCGTGCCGGCGGATCGCCTCGACCACCTCGCGGTGCCGGCGATCTTCCCGCTTCATGTGAACCGCGATCAGCGCATGCGCCGACGGCACCAGCAGCAAAACGTGAAAAACCAGCCCGAAAATCGCGCAAAACACGATCAGGACCAGATTGAAAATCGCCGAAAACGGCTGCCCGTTCAACAGCAACCCGACCGGCGGCACCAAGGCGGCGAGCACGTAAACCATCGTCCTGTCTCCGGCGAAACTTACCAATGATTTAGGGGGTATGCGGCGGTCCGCAATAGCCCGCCTGCTCCAACGGTGCTACGTCCACTCTTTGTCATCCTTGTCATCCTTCCGACTCGCTTCCGACTCGCCCGGCCATGAACAAAGAACGCGTGATCCCGCTCATCGTCGCCGCCGCGCTGTTCATGGAAAACATGGACTCCACGGTCATCGCGACCTCGCTTCCGGCGATCGCCTCCGATATCGGCACCAGTCCGCTGACGCTGAAACTCGCGATCACGTCGTATCTGCTGTCGCTGGCGGTGTTCATTCCGGCGAGCGGATGGACCGCGGACCGCTTCGGCGCGCGCAAGGTCTTCAGCGCGGCGATCGCGGTGTTCATGATCGGGTCGATCGGTTGTGCGCTGTCGTCCTCGGTGACGGATTTTGTGATCGCGCGCACCGTCCAGGGACTGGGCGGCGCGATGATGACGCCGGTCGGGCGGCTGGTGCTGCTGCGTTCGATCGACAAGAGCGCGCTGGTCAACGCGATGGCCTGGGTGACGGTGCCAGCCCTGATCGGCCCCGTGGTCGGCCCGCCGCTCGGCGGCTTCATCACCACCTATTTTTCCTGGCACTGGATCTTCCTGATCAACATCCCGGTCGGGGTGCTCGGCATCTTCATGGCGCTGCGCTACATCGATCCAATCCGCAGCGAGTATCGCGAACGGTTCGATCTCTACGGCATGATGCTGGCCGGCGTCGGGCTCGGCGGCATCGCGTTCGGCCTCTCCGTGGCCGGTCTCAACCTGCTGCCATGGCCGGTCGTGATCGGGTTGATCGGCATCGGTTCGATCTCGATGACGCTGTATGTGATCCACGCCCGGCGCACCGCCTCGCCGGTGCTGGATCTCACGCTGCTGCGCCTGCCGACATTCCGCGCCACCATCTACGGCGGCTTCCTGTTCCGCCTCGGCATCGGCGCGCTGCCGTTCCTGCTGCCGCTGCTGATGCAGGTCGGTTTCGGACTGTCGCCGTTCGGCTCGGGTCTCGTGACCTTCTCGTCGGCCGTCGGCTCAATGGGCATGAAGACACTCGCTGCGCGCATCATCCGCACCTTCGGCTTCCGCAACATCATGACCGTCAACGCCATCGTCAGTTCGGTCTTTCTCGCCGCCTGCGCGCTGTTCACCATCACGACGCCGCTGCTGCTCATCATGATCATCCTGGTCGTCGGCGGCTTCTTCCGCTCGCTGCAGTTCACCGCGATCAATACGCTCGCCTACGCCGACGTCGAGCCGGAGCAGATGAGCCGCGCCACGACGCTTGCCAGCGTCAACCAGCAACTGGCGGTCTCCGCCGGTGTCGCGGTCGGCGCGTTCTCGGTGGAATCCGCAATGCTGTTCCATCACAGCACGGAGCTGACGGCCCAGGATTTCGGCCCCGGCTTCCTCGTCGTGTCGGTGCTCGCGGTGCTGTCGTCCTATTATTTCTTCCGGATGCCGGAGGATGCCGGCCATCAGATATCCGGACGTCGGATGGTGGTGATTTCCGATCCGACCCGTGAGAGCGAAGCCGAGGAAGAGGCCGCGCGCGAGACCGTGACCGCGCGCGACCAGCGCATCAGCTAGTCGCGCCGCGAAACCCCGTCGCCATCACATAGCGCTCGGAGGAGTCCTGCCGGCTCGCGGCCGGCTTGAGATGTTTCACCGCCTGGAAATCGCGTTTGAGTTGCGCCAGGAGGTCGGCGTCCGCCCCGCCCTGGAAAACTTTTGCGATAAACGTTCCGCCGGGCCGCAGCACGTCGGCCGCGAACGCCGCCGCGCTTTCGACGAGGCCGATGATGCGGAGCTGGTCGGTCTTTCGATGACCGGTCGTATTGGCGGCCATGTCGGAGAGCACGGCATCCGCGCGACCCTCCATCATCGCGATCAGTTTGTCCGGCGCGTCGGCGTCGAGAAAATCAAGCTGCGCGAACGTGACGCCGACGATTTCCGGCATCTCCAGCAGGTCGATCGCGATCACCTTGCCCTTGCCGTCGACGGCCCGGACCCGTTTCGCCGCCACCTGGCTCCATCCTCCCGGCGCCGCGCCGAGATCGACCACCGTCATGCCCGGCTTGAGAAACCGGTGCTTGTCGTCCATCTCGATCAACTTGTAGGCCGCGCGCGACCGCCAGCCGTCGCGCCTGGCCTGCGCCACATAGGGGTCGTTGAGCTGCCGTTCGAGCCAGAGTTTTGACGACAGCTTGCGCTTGCCGCCGGTCTTGACGGTCACGCGCAGCCGGCCGGTGGTGTCTTTCGCCATGAGATCGCCTTCCGAGAACGGGCCCAGTCCTTAGCACGGTGCGCGTCCGGCGCATCAACTCATGCGAATGGCGCCGTCCTCGCGCATCATTTCCACCAGCATCCCCTCGCGCAGGCCCCGATCCGCCACCCGCAGCCGCGGCATCGGAAACGCCTGCCGGATGGCATCGAGAATGGCACACCCCGCCAGCACGAGATCGGCCCGCTCGGCTCCTATGCAGCCGTTGGCGACGCGCCCCCGATAATCCATCGCGCGCAGCCGCGCGATGGTCCCGGCGATATCGGCATCGTCCATCCAGATTCCGTCGATCTTCCGCCGATCGTATCGCGACAGATCGAGATGCATCCCGGCCAGCGTGGTGACCGTGCCGGAGGTTCCCAGAAGGTGCATCCCGCTGAGATCGCCGCCATACGCGTCGGCGAATTCCGTCACATGGGACGCGACGTCGTTCACCATGGATTCGTAGCATTCCGCCGTCACGTCGTGGCCGCCGAAGCGTTCGGCGAGCGTCACGACACCGAGCGGAATCGACGTCCATGCCTTGATGAGCGGACCGCCGCCCTCGCCGTCGTGCTCGATCCGGACCAGTTCGGTCGAGCCGCCGCCGATGTCGAACAGGATCGCGCCGCGCCCTTTCGGATCGACCAGCGGCGAGCAACCGATCACCGCGAGGGTCGCTTCGGTCTTGCGGTCGATCACCTCGAGTTCGATGCCGGTGGCGGCGGCCACGCGGCCGCGAAAGCTCTCGGCGTTCGACGCCGCCCTGCACGCTTCCGTCGCAATCAGCCGCAGCCGTCCGGCTTTCTTCGCCCGCATCTTGTCGCGGCAGACGCTGAGCGCGGAAATCGCGCGCCGGATCGCCGCCTCACTGATACGGCCCGTCGAGGAGATGCCCTCGCCGAGCCGGATGATCCGCGAGAATGAATCGATCACGCGAAAGCCGTCGCCGGTCGGACAGGCGATCAGCAGACGGCAATTGTTGGTCCCGAGATCGAGCGCCGCATAGACGCCCGCGGCGCCTGCCGGCGAGCGGCCGGGTTCGACGGCGCCTGCCGCCGTCATCACCGCCGCCAGTTGTAACGGATCGCTGCGCGACCCGGGGTCGTCGCGACGCCGCACCTCATCGTTCGTCAAATCTGTCTTTCCGCGGCCCAGAGGCCACCGAGGAAATCTGTTCTCACGGAAAGTTTAGCAGCACAGGTCGGCAGCGCAACCGTCACGCGCACGCCGCATGCCCAATCGAACATTGTCGTTCCGGTCCCGCTGCTTTATCTGAGAAGGCGGGTTTTGCGAAACCGGCTAAAAACCTGCTCTTTTGATGGATTTTCTCATGCAAGATCGTACGTCCCCCTCCTCGCTCGACAACGCTATTGCACTGCAAAAATTCGGTGTCGGACAGCCCGTCCGCCGCAAGGAGGACGACACGCTGGTGCGCGGCAAGGGCAAATACACCGACGATTTCAATCTGCCGGGGCAGGCCTATGCCTGGATCGTCCGCTCCAGCCATCCGCACGGCATCATCCGCGGCATCGATACCTCGGCGGCCAAAGCGATGCCGGGCGTGCTCGGCGTATGGACCGGCAAGGAACTGGCTGCCGCCGACTACAACCCGTTCACCTGCGGGCTGCCGCTGAAAAGCCGTGACGGCTCGCCGCTCCACCAGACCAACCGCCTGCCGCTGATGACCGACAAGGTCCGTTATGTCGGCGATCCCATAGCCTTCGTCGTCGCCGAGACGCCGGCGCAGGCGCGCGATGCCGGCGAAGCCGTGGGGCTCGATATCGAGGAATTGCCGGCGGTCACCGATGCCGCCGAGGCGACGAAGCCCGGCGCGCCGCGGCTTTACGATCACATCCCCGACAACGTCGCGCTGGACTATCACTTCGGCGACACCGCGGCGATCGACGCGGCGTTCAAGAGCGCGGCCCATGTCACCAAGCTCGACATCGCCAATACCCGCGTCGCCGTGGTGTCGATGGAGCCGCGCGTCGGCCTCGCCTCCTACGACAAGGCCGCCGACCGCTACACGATCCAGGTGCCGACCCAGGGCGTCGCCGGCAACCGCGCCAATCTCGCCAAGAACATGAAGCTGCCGAACGAGAAGGTGCGCATTCTCACCGCCAATGTCGGCGGCTCGTTCGGGATGAAGAACATCAACTATCCCGAATACATGTGCATCCTCTACGCCGCGAAGGTGCTGGGACGCCCGGTGAAGTGGACCGACGAGCGCTCGACCGCCTTCCTCTCCGACAGCCAGGGCCGCTCGCAGGACATCCACGCCGAACTCGCGCTCGACAAGGACGGCAAATTCCTCGCCGTGCGCCTGAGCGGCTACGGCAATCTCGGCGCCTACATCACCGGCGTCGCACCGAGCCCGCTGTCGCTGAACACCGGCAAGAACCTCGCCAGCGTCTATCGCACGCCGCTGCTCGGCGTCGACATCAAGTGCGTGCTGACCAATACCACGCTGCTCGGCGCGTATCGCGGCGCCGGCCGGCCCGAAGCCAACTACTACATGGAGCGGCTGATCGACCGCGCCGCCGACGAAATGGGCATCGACCGGCTGACGCTCCGCAAGCGCAACTTCATCAAGTCGTCGCAGATGCCGTTCGCAGCCGCCTCCGGCGTCACCTACGACAGCGGCGACTTCCAGGGCGTCTTCAACAAGGCGCTCGAAATCTCGGATCATGCCGGTTTCGCGAAGCGCAAGAAGGAAAGCCGCAAGCGGGGGAAGCTGCGCGGCATCGCGATCGGCTCCTATCTCGAAGTCACCGCCCCTCCCGGCGTCGAACTCGGCAAGATCGTGTTCGAGGCCGACGGTTCCGTGAAACTCGTCACCGGCACGCTGGACTACGGACAAGGCCATGCCACGCCGTTCGCGCAAGTCATGTCCGACCGGCTCGGCGTGCCCTTCGACAGGATCAAGCTCGAACAGGGCGACAGCGACATCGTTCACACCGGCAACGGCACCGGCGGATCGCGCTCGATCACCGCGAGCGGCATGGCCATCGTGGAATCCTCGGCGCTCGTCATCGCCAAGGGCAAAACCGCGGCGGCGCATCTGCTCGAAGCCGCGGAAGCCGACATCGAATTCTCCGGCGGCCGTTTCACCATCGCCGGCACCGATCGCGGTATCGGCATCATGGAGCTGGCCGAGAAGCTGCGCGACAGCAAGGTGCCGGACGGCGTGCCGTCGTCACTCGACGTCGATCACACCACCGAGCCCGTGCCGTCCACGTTCCCGAACGGCTGCCATGTCGCGGAGGTCGAGATCGATCCCGAGACCGGCGTGGTGCGGATCGTGCGCTACACCGGCGTCAACGATTTCGGCACCGTCGTCAACCCGATGATCGTCGCCGGGCAATTGCACGGCGGCGTCGTGCAGGGCATCGGCCAGGCGCTGATGGAGAAGGTCAGCTACGACGAGAGCGGCCAGCCGATCACCGGCTCGTTCATGGACTATGCGATGCCCCGCGCCGAGGACGCCCCGCCGATGGCGGTCGGCGATCATCCCTCGCCCGCCAAGTCGAATCCGCTGGGCACCAAGGGCTGCGGCGAAGCCGGCTGCGCCGGCAGTCTCTCGACCGTGGTCAACGCCGTCATCAACGCGCTCGCGGACGACGGCGTGACCCACATCGACATGCCGCTGACGCCGGAACGGGTCTGGCGCGCGCTTCAGGATGCGAAGAAGACGAAGGCGGCGTGAACAACCACGTACGTGTCGACAATTGAGGCCGTCATCCCAAGGAGCGCGTTTGCGCGCGTCTCGAAGGATGGCGGCAATAACGTCATCCTTCGAGGCTCGCCCACGCGATGCAAGAGCATCGCGGCTCGCACCTCAGGATGACGGGGGCGGAATTCTGACGCCTACGCCGCCGCCTGCGTGCGCGGCCGGGTGATCGCGATGTGCCAGCAAAGGGCGACCGGCGCGCCATTGGCGAGGACCAGCGCATCGAGTTCGACGAAGCGGTGGCCTTTCTTGTCGTAGTTGGCGGTGACCTTCGCCCGCGCCGTCAGTTCGTCGCCGGTTTTGGCCGGAGCCAGCAACTGCATGCGGCTGCCGACATGAATCCACGGACCCAGGATGGCGTTGTCGACCAGCACCTTGTTCATCACGCGCTGAAACAAGCCGGGATGGCCGATCCCGTCCTGCACGTAGATCGGCAGCGTCTCCCGCACATCCCTGAGATAACCGGCTGCATCCGCACCGGCCCAGGAACGCGGTATCGCGCCGAGCCATTTGCCCATCTCGTAGGACGCGGCATCCACGGGCTTGCGCTGCGCCACCGCGGACGTCTCGGGATAGTCGGCCAGCGAAATTTTCGGCGCAGATGCCGGCAGCGAGGCCGATCCGGTCGCGCGCAGTTCGCCGCGGCTCCGCACCTCCAGCGTCAGCACACCGCCCGCCCCGTCGGCGCGCACCTCGGCGGTTTCGCCGTCATAGACCGGCTTGACGAAGCGCGCCTCGATCAGGCCGCGCTCCAGAAAGGCCCGTCCCCATTTCGCCACCGGCGGATGCATCATGTAGGCGAACACGTCGACGCCGGGCACGAGGCCACCGCTGAAGCCGAACCGCCGCGCGACGGTGTCGTCATGCATCTTGTTCTCGGAGTCCTTGGCGGTGTTGTAGGCCGAGACGATATGGGGCGTGAGCGGGGCCATGCGCGGTCCTCTGCATGTCGTTGTTGTTGGGGGCGATGGTACGCGAACAAGGCCCCGAGACAACCCCGAGAGAGCCCCGAGACAGCCCTGAGACAAACCTGATGGCGCCGCTGTTCCGCTCGCAATTTTCCGCGGCGTGGAGTAACACCCCCGTCGATCGCAGCACGAGCCGGATGACCTCCGATTGACCGCACCCCGTATCTACGTCGATGCCGACGCCTGCCCGGTGAAGGACGAAATCTACCGCGTCGCCGCGCGCCACGGCCTCCCGGTCAGCGTGGTCGCGGGCGGGTATATCCGCGTCCCCGACGATCCCCTGATCGAGCGCATCGCGGCCGGTTCCGGCATGGATGCCGCCGATGACTGGATCGCGGAACGCGCCGGCAAGGGCGACATCGTCGTCACCGCGGACATTCCGCTGGCGAGCCGCTGCGTCAAAGCGGGCGCCAGCGCGATCGCGCCGAACGGCAAGCCGTTCACGGAGGAATCCATCGGCATGACGCTCGCGGTGCGCAACCTGATGACCGATCTGCGCTCGAGCGGCGAAGTCACCGGCGGCCCGCGCGCGTTCCAGCCGCGCGACCGCTCCGCGTTCCTCTCGGCGCTGGACCAAACCATTCGCCGCAACCTGCGCGGAACATGATCGCAACCGCTCCTGCAGAATCGAATCGAGAGACATGGCCCCGCCGCTGATCCAGTTGAAAGATATTGCGCTGACATTCGGCGGCACGCCGCTGTTGTCCGGCGTCGAGCTGTCGGTGGCGCCGTCGGAACGGCTCTGCCTGATCGGCCGCAACGGCTCCGGCAAGTCGACGCTGTTGAAGATCGCGGCGGGCCTGGTCGAGCCCGACAGCGGCAGCCGCTTCGTGCAGCCCGGCGCGACCGTGCGCTACCTGCCGCAGGAGCCCGACTTCGCGGGTTTTGCCACAACACTCAGCTACGTCGAAGCGGGCCTCGGCCCCGGCGACGACGCCTATCAGGCGCGTTATCTGGTCGAACAGCTCGGCCTCACCGGCGAGGAGGATCCCGCGCACCTCTCCGGCGGCGAAAGCCGCCGCGCGGCGCTGGCGCGGGTGCTGGCCCCCTCGCCCGACATCCTGTTGCTGGACGAACCGACCAACCATCTCGATCTCACCACCATCGAATGGCTGGAGGGCGAACTCGGTTCGCGCCGCAGCGCGCTGGTGCTCATCAGCCACGACCGGCGCTTCCTGTCCAACCTGTCGCGCGGCACCGCATGGCTCGATCGCGGCCGGATCCGGCAGGTCGATCGCGGGTTTGCAAAATTCGAGGAGTGGCGCGACGAGGTGCTGGCGGAAGAAGAGCGCGACCAGCACAAGCTCGACCGCAAGATCGTCGCCGAGGAACACTGGCTCCGATATGGCGTCTCGGGGCGGCGCAAGCGCAACGTCAAGCGGCTCGCCGGACTTCATGAACTGCGGCGGCAGCGCCGCGACTATCGCGGCACGGCTGGCAGCGCCAATCTCGCGGCCGCCGAGGCCGACAAATCCGGCAAGCTGGTGATCGAGGCGAAAAACATCGCCAAATCCTACGGCGACCGCAGGATCGTCGACAACTTCTCGATCCGCGTCCAACGCGGCGACCGTATCGGCATCGTCGGCCCGAACGGCGCCGGCAAGACGACGCTCATCAACATGCTCACGGGAACGGACACGCCCGACAGCGGCACGATCCGGCTCGGCGCCAATATCGAGATGGCGACGCTGGACCAGCATCGCGAAAGCCTCGACCCGAAATCGACGCTCGCCGAAGCGCTGACCGGAGGACGTGGCGACCACGTCATGGTCGGCGGCAAGCCAAAACACGTCGTCAGCTACATGAAGGACTTTCTGTTCGCGCAGGAGCAGATGCGGACGCCGCTGGACGTACTGTCCGGCGGCGAGCGCGGGCGGCTGATGCTGGCGCGGTCGCTGGCGAAACCCTCCAACCTGCTGGTGCTGGACGAGCCGACCAACGATCTCGACCTCGAAACCCTCGACGTGCTCGAGGACATGCTCGGCGACTATGAGGGCACGGTCATTCTCATCAGCCACGACCGCGACTTCCTGGATCGCGTGGTGACGTCGGTGATCGTGCCGGAAGGCAACGGCCGCTGGATCGAATATGCCGGCGGCTATTCCGACATGCTGGCGCAGCGCGGCGCCGACCTGAAACGTGAGACGCCGAAATCCACGCCGGCGGCCGATGTGGAGCGATCCGCGGCGGCGCCGGCAGCGGCGCCCGGCAAGCGCCGGCTCACCTTCAACGACAAGCACGCGCTGGATACGCTTCCGAAAACCATCGCGAAACTTCAGGCCGAGATCGCCAGACAGCAGCAGCGCCTTGACGATCCCGACCTTTACGCCAAGGATCGCGCCACGTTCGACAAGGTTTCGGCCGCGCTGACGGCCGCACAGGCCGACTTGCAGCAGGCCGAGGACCGCTGGCTTGAGCTGGAAATGCTGCGCGAGGAAATTGAAGGTTAGAAAGCCTTTTTAAGGTTGGAAAGCCTTCAGGTTTGGAGACCACAGCGATGACCACGCCCCTCGCCGCAAAGATCGCCCGCGACTACGGCACCCCCGCCGTTGTCATCGACATGGAGCGGGTCGAGCGCAACATCGCCCGTATTCAGAAGGCCTGCGAAACTGCCGGCGTCGCCAATCGTCCCCACATCAAGACCCACAAGAGCCCGATGCTGGCAAAGATGCAGATCGCCGCCGGCGCGCGCGGCATCACCTGCCAGAAACTCGGCGAGGCCGAAGTGATGGCGGAGGCCGGCATCGACGACATCCTCATCAGCTACAACCTGCTCGGCGACGAGAAGATGGCTCGGCTCGGCGCGTTGCAGGCAAAAGCGAATGTCACGGTCGTTGCCGACAATTCGGTTGTCGTCGCAGACCTCCCAAAAGCCGCCGCGCAATCCGGCCGCACGCTGCGCGTGGCCGTCGAATGCGATACCGGCCGCAAGCGCGCCGGCGTCGAGACGCCCGCCGAGGCCATCGCACTGGCGCGCGAGATCGCGGCATCGAAAGGTCTCAGCTTCGCAGGCTTCGTGCTGTATCCGACCGAGAGCGGCTGGCCGGAAGCGCAAAAATTCTTCGACGAGGCGCTGGCCGGCGTGCGCGCGGCGGGTCTCGAGCCGACCATCGTCTCGACCGGCGGCTCGCCGAACATGAGGAATGTCGGCAAGCTCAAGGGCGCGACCGAGCACCGGCCCGGCACCTACATCTACAACGACCGCATGCAGGTGGCGGCCGGGGTCGCCACCTGGGACGACTGCGCGCTGAACATCTATTCGACCGTGGTCAGCCGCGCCGGTCCGGATCGCGGCATTCTCGACGCCGGATCGAAGACGCTCACCTCGGACACCGGCGGCGGGCTCGATGGACACGGGCTGATCCTCGAACACCCCGAGGCCAAAATCGCGCGCTTCGCGGAAGAACACGGCTTTCTCGATCTCACGCGCAGCAACACCGGACCCGCGGTCGGCGATGTCGTTCGCATCGTGCCCAATCACGTCTGCGTCGTCGTCAACATGGTCGACGACGTGGTCATGGTACGCGGCGACGAGATCGTCGGCATCCTGCCTGTCGCGGCGCGGGGACGACTGCGGTAATTACCTTCCGCCGAGATATTTCAGCACGCCGCGCCCGGCCGCGGCACCGGTGGCGAACGAAGCCTGCAACAGGTAGCCGCCGGTCGGCGCTTCCCAGTCGAGCATCTCGCCAGCCGCGAACACGCCGGGCAGCTTGCGGATCATGCAATCCGCATCCAGCTCATCGAGAGCAATTCCGCCGGCGGATGAAATCGCGCGCGCGATCGGTGCGATGCCATTTAGCGTAACCGGAACGGCGTGGATCAGCGCGGCGAGCGCTGCGGACGGGATATCTCCCGGCTTCCGCCCCGTGGCGGTCGTCGCCTCCTGCAACAGGCCGGTCGCAACGGGAGAAAGGCCGGCCGCCTTGCGCAGCCAGTTCGACGTGGATTGCCTGCCCCTCGGCGCACTCAGCCGCGCTGTGAGGTCATCAACCCGGAGATCGGGCCGCAGATCGATGTGAAGCACGGCCTGCCCCGACACATTGATTTGCTCGCGCAATAGCGCCGAGAGCGCATAGACCGCGCCGCCCTCGAGACCCTTGCGCGTCACCATGGCCTCGCCGCGCACCGTCTGCGATCCGGATGACAGCGCGACGTTTTTCAGGGGCCGCCCCTCGAAGCGGTCGCGGAACGGTGCCGACCACGCCACCGTGAATCCCGAATTGGCCGGTTGCAGCGGTGCGACGACGACTTTCTTCTCCGCAAGCCATTCGCCCCAGCTTCCGTCGGAGCCGAGCCGCGGCCAGCTCGCGCCGCCGAGCGCCAGGATCGTCGCCTCCGCAGTTACCATCCTCTCGCCATCGGGCGTAGCAAACAGCAGACCGCCGTCGCGATCCCAGCCGGTCCAGCGGTGCCGGAGCGCCAGTTTGACACCGAGGGCGTCGAGACGCCTCAGCCACGCGCGCAGCAGCGGCGACGCCTTCAGCGTTTTCGGAAACACGCGCCCGCTCGATCCGACAAAGGTCGGCTGCCCCAGATCGTCGGCCCATTTCCGCAATGCATCGGGCGGGAACGCATCGATGGAGGGCTTGAGATGCGCCGAAGCTGCGCCATAGCGGCCGAGAAACGCCGGCAACGGCTCGCTGTGCGTGAGATTGAGCCCGCCCCGCCCTGCCATCAGGAATTTGCGCCCGGCCGATGGCATCGCGTCGAATACCGTCACGCGCACGCCAGCCTGCGCCAGCACTTCGGCCGCCATCAGGCCGGCCGGGCCGGCACCGACAATCGCGGCCCGGGTGCGAGAGACATCGGACATGGCGACGGATATGGCGACGGATATGCCTGACGAAGCGGCCTCCTGACGGATCAAATCGATCGAACCTGCGACCTAGTGTGGTGGTTCAGAAGTTCGCTTCATTTTCTCGACACGCTTTTCAAGCGAACTTCTGAACCTAAACCACACGAGAATCATAAACTTGCTAGTGTCCCTTTGATTCCGAAGTTCGCATCG
>Ga0153956_1002033_pt1 | contig 15901 bp, 10 predicted proteins | sample TSFL040MetaG_FD_104704 | JGI IMG/M metagenome (GOLD analysis project Ga0153956, IMG submission 104704) | Attine ant fungus gardens microbial communities from Florida, USA - TSFL040 MetaG | ecosystem: Host-associated > Fungi > Mycelium > Unclassified | place: USA: Florida, Wekiwa Springs... | reverse complement strand
TGCCATCTACGCGGTGTACTCAGGCCGCCGCCTGGTGCCCGTGAAGGTCCGGGCTCTCGTGGACTACCTGGCCGGCCTGTTCGGGCCGGACGTGCCCTATTGGGACCGCGAGGTGCCACCGGTGCTGGTACCGGAGGCGCGGACCGGCTGAACTTCCATGCCCTTCTGTCATAAGCAGACGGCTCGCGCTTTACCGATCATCTGCTAGACTCACGGCAGTTGCTTTTCCAATACAGCCTCTCAAGGGGGAGATTAATGAACGGCTTTTCCAAGATCGGTCTGGCGGTCGCAGGTTCGCTGGTCCTGGCTTCGGCCGCCCTGGCCCAGGCTCCCACGCCGGAACAGCAGGCCCAGGCCGCCGTGAAGCAGCGCCAGGGTGTGTTCGAGGCCATCGCGTTTTCCTTCGGCCCCGCCGGCGCCCAGCTGCGCCCGGGTGCTCCGGCGCCCGACGCCGCGGCCATCACCAAGGCCGCCCAACGCCTGCAGGTCCTCGCCCCCATGATCTCCGAGGTGTTCGCCAAGGACACCCACGGCGTGGCCGGCGTGACCACCAAGGCCCGTGACGCCATCTGGACCAGCAAGTCCGACTTCGACGCCAAGGCGGCCGATCTGACCAAGGCTGCGGCCGATCTCGAAGCGGCGGCCAAATCCGGTGACGCTGGCGCCATCAAGAAGGCGGCCGGCGGCGTGGGCAAGAGCTGCGGCGCCTGCCACGACCAGTTCCGCGACAAGTAAGCCGCGGCATTCGTCCGTTACGAAAAAGGGGCGTTCCTCACGGAACGCCCCTTTTTCTTTGGCCGGAAGCGGCCGGTGGCCGTTTTGGCAGGATGGATGTTCTGGCGAAAACCGTGGTTTTCGCCAGAACATGGCTGGCTGCTAGTCGAAGCTGATCTCTGCCGGCGGCGGAGCCGCGTGCAGCAGGTACCAGATGCCGCCCGCCACCACGGCGATCACGATCAGGGCCTTCACCAGTTCATGGTTGCTGATGGCCTCCGTTGCCGGCACGTGCTCGGCATCCTTGTGGCCGTGGAACATGGCCGGCACCAGCTTCTCCTTGAAGGCGAAGGTGTACACGGTGATGGCGCACAGGTGCAGCGCCACCGCGGTCAGGATGAAGTAGTAGAAGTTCTTGTGGTGGATGGTACCGAGCAGGCTCGCGTGCGCGCTACTCACCGCGGGGTTGTAGGGCCCGGCAAAGGCGATGTCATCACTGGTGAACAGGCCTGTGGTGACCTGTACGCCGACCAGCACCAGCATCAGTACCACCATCCAGCCCCCCATGGGGTTATGGCCCACCGCTTTGATGCCACCGCGCATGTACTGCAGGATGGGGCCAGGCCCCTTGAGGAAGTTCACGAAGCGGGCGTGACGCGGACCGATGAAGCCCCAGATGATGCGGAACGACACCAGCCCGAGGGCGAAGTAGCCCAGGCGCATGTGCCAGGGCATCCAGGTGGGATCGCCCGGCTGGGCCGTGAAGTACAGCGACACGATGGTCAGCACGAAAAGCCAGTGGAACAGGCGCGTGGGCAGATCCCACACCAGTCGGGTGTCTTTGGCCATGGTCCTTGATCGTCGGAGATTGAAACTTTAGAGGGCAGACTACCGTATTGCGGGCGTAATCGCAGCCGTAGGCGGCGGGCCTGCCGGGTGGTGGGTATCGGCCAGCATCTGGTGGATCAGGTCCGCCGTGCCTGCGTGCACCGTGGGACTGCCCCGGCCGAAGGCGGCCTTGCCCATGGCGTAGTCCGCCGGCGTCAGTCCACGGGCGTCCTTGGCGTCCAGATGCGCCCCATGGGCCGCCAGTGCCTTTACTACCGAGTCATAGCCTACGCTTGCCGCACCATGCAGCGCCGTCGCGCCCTGCGCCATGCTGGCATTGACGTCGGCACCCCCCTTCAACAGGGCATCGACCGCTTCCAGGGCCTGCTGCTCGGTGCGGTAACGGCCACGGGTGTCGGTCGGGCTGGTGCCGAAACCAGCGGCCAGCATCAGCGGCGTAACGTCAGTGCTGTTGCCGAGATCGGGGTCGGCGTGATGCGCCAGCAACAGCTCGATGGCGGCGCTGTCAGCGCCGCGCGCGGCACGCGCCAGCGGCGTGGTGCCGATGGTAAGCAGCATGTCGCCACCCCGGTCCGCCCCGAGGGAACGGTACGGCGGGAACAGTTTCAGCTGGGCATCGGGATTCGCGCCCGCGTCCAGCAGCAGCTGCATCAGCTTGAGGCCGCTGGTCTCATCCAGGGAGATATGGTCCGGGCGGCCGCCATAAGGCAAGGTGTTGAGATCAACCGCGGCGTACAGCGGTGTGCGCCCCCACCAGTCCCAGCGGTTGACGTCCGCCCCCTTCTTGATCAGCCAGGCGGCCAGATCGAAGTGGAAATTCTCCGTGGCGATCAACAGCGGCGTGATGCCGTCCGGATCGGCCAGGTTGATGTCGGCGTGCCCATCCTCGACCAGGTACTGGACGCATTTCAGACAGCCCTCGCGGGCCGCGTACAACAGCGGCGTCATGCCTCCCGGCGGCCGCGCCTGTACGCGCGGTTCGGCGGTGACCTGGCGGCGATCGAGATTCAGCTCCGAGCGCGCATTCGGGTCGGCGTGCCAGGACAGCAGCAGTCTGACCATCTCCGGCTGCTTTTCCGCCGCCGCCCAGATCAACGCCGTCTGCTCGCGGAACTTCTCGCGCGCGTCGACCTTGGCGCCGTGCTTCAGCAGCTGCTTCGCCACCTCCACGTTGCCGGCCCGGGCGGCGAGCATCAGCGCCGTCTGGTCGTCGGGGTTCGCACCCTCGACATTGGCACCGGCCTTGAGCAGGTCCTCGACGATGCGGGCATCCCCGAACTGCGCCGCCTGGGACAGCGCATTGGCGCCATAGGCGTTTCGGGCATCGACCTTGGCGTGCGCCTTGAGCAGCCTGTCCACCAGCGCCCGGTCGCCGTTGTAGGTGGCCCACATCAACGCCGTGGTGCCATCCGCTGCCGTGGCATCCACGTCCGTGCCCTTGTCGATCAGCGCGATGGCCGCGGCCGAATCCTTGTTCTGCGCCGCATCCACCAGTGACGGCCCTGCCGCACGGGCTCCGGTCATCACTCCGAAACCACACATGACGGCCGCGATGGTGGCGCATAAATGGCGGGCAGGATGGCTGCCCGGACTCCTGCGGCCGGCGCGCGCGGTCGCCTGCCCGACATGCTGCCCCTGGATCGTCACCATTTCAGATCTCCGCGAACTGCCCGCTGCTGTCACCGACCTTGTCCAGCGGCACTCCCGCACGGTTCATCAGCGTCAGCCACAGGTTGGACAGCGGCGTGTGTTCCGGCGCCACGATGTGCTGGCCGCCCTTGATCGTGCCACAGGCTCCACCCAGCACCGCGGTGGGCAGCGGGTACTGGTTGTGCGCATTGCTGTTGCTCATGTTGCTGCCATAGACGATGAGCGAGTGGTCCAGCAGCGAACCCTCGCCGTCCGGAGTATCCCCCAGTCGCTTCAGGAACTTCGCCAGCTGCTGTGAGTGGAAGGTCTGGATCTTCACCAGCTTCTCGATCTTGGTCGCATCACCCTGGTGGTGCGAGACCGGGTGGAAGGCATCCGGCACGCCGATGAAGTTATAGGTCATGTTGCTCACCTCGGCGGCCATCATCATGGTGGCGATGCGGGTGAGATTGGCCTGGAACGACAGCGCGATCATGTCGAACATGATCATCTGTTCCTGCGGGAACTGCTCCGGCACCCCCATGGGGACCGGCGGCAGGTTCAGGTGCGACAGGTCCTGCGCCTCCATCTTCTGGATGCGCCGCTCCACCTCCCGCACGCTGTCCAGGTAGTCGCCCAGCACCGCCTGGTCACGCACACCCAGCCGGCGCCGCATGCTGGCGGCATCGCTCTGCACCATGTCCAGGATGCTGTCGTACTGCTCGCCCAGCGCCTTGCGCTCCTCGGCCGTGTCACCGCGTCCGAACAGACGCTGGAACAGGTTGCGCGGGTTGTATTCCATGGGCAGCGGCGTGGTGGGCGTCCGGAACGCCACCGTGCCGGAGAAGCTGCAGCCATAGGCGCGATCACAGGAGCCGCCACCGCCGCCGGACTCCGTGCGCACCTCCAGCGAGGGCAGCGGCGTGTCCTGCCCGATCTTCAGGGCCGCCATCTGGTCGATGGTGATGCCGCCATAGGGGTCCTGGCTTTCACGCGGATGCACGCAGGACAGCCAGGTACCCGGCACGATGGCATGCACCGCGGCGCTCTCGGCCGGGCGGTTGCCCAGGTTCGAGACCACGATCATCTGCTTCTGGTAGTCAGCCAGCGGCGTCAGGATGCGCGACAGCTTGAAGTCGCGCCCGGCCCCCTGCGGGGTCCACTGATCCATGATGGCCCCATGCGGGAAGTAGATGAAGGCCATGTGCAGGTTGGGCTTCGCCGCCGTGCTGGCCAGGGCCGTGCCGGCCGGGATCATGGCGTCGAGCAACGGTAGTGCGATGGCGGCGCCGGCGCCGCGCAGCATGGTGCGGCGCGAGATGTGCTTGCGGGTGATGAAATTCATGATGACGGCTCCAACTCAACCAACCGGGGACGCAGGGGACTTACCGGCGTTGCGCGCCGTCTTGCCGGCGGGTTTGTCCGCCGCCCCGCCCTCACCGCCCTGCAGCTGCTGGGTCTGGAACGCGGGGCTGTTGACGATCCCCAGGACAATGTTGTCGAAGCGATAGCCGTGGGCGGCCGCGTCACGCACGATGTGCCGCACCTCCGGCATATCGAAATACTCCACCGAACGTCCCAGGGCATAGGTCATGAGGTTGACGGTGAGGGTCTGGACGAACTGGCCCGGGTTGCCCGCCAGGATGCGGCGCAGGTCATCCGGACCGCTGACCGGCGTGCCATCGGCCATGCGGCCGGAGGCGTCGATGGGCGTGCCGGTATCGCCATCCTTGGCCTGCCAGTGGCCCATGGCATCGAAGTTCTCGAGTGACAGCCCGATGGGGTCCATGATGCCGTGGCAGGCATTGCACGAAGGTTGCGAGCGGTGCATTTCCATGCGTTCGCGGATGGTCAGGGGCTTGGCGCCCGGGACATTCTCCTTCAGGGCCGGAATGGCCGGCGGCGGCGCATGGGGCGGCGTGCCGGTGATCACCTCAAGCACGTAGGCGCCGCGCAGCACCGGGGCCGTGCGGTTCGCGTAGGAGGTGCCCATCAGCACGGCGCCCTTGCCCAACAGCCCGAAGCGATGCGAGTCCGCCAGTTCCACGCGGCGGAACTGCGGCCCGCGCACATCCTTGATGCCGTAGTGCAGCGCCAGGCGCTCATTGAGGAAGGTCCAGTTCGACGTCAGCAGGTCGGTCACCGGGCGGTCCTGCAGCAGGATGCTCGCCGTCCACAACTGCATTTCCTTGCGGAACGCCGTGCGCAGGTCCTCATCGAAGTCCGGATAGACGTTCGGGTCGGCGAGGATCTTGTCCATGCTGTCGACCTGCAGCCACTGGAAGGCGAAGTTGTTGATCAGCGCCTTGGCGCGCGGATCCGCCAGCATGCGCTTGACCTGCTCATCGAGGACCGCGGGCTCGTGCAGCTTGTTGCCGGATGCCAGGCTCATCAGCGTGGCATCGGGGCCCTCGCTCCACAGGAAGAACGACAGCCGCGAGGCCAGTTCCAGGTCGCTGATGTGCCAGGACTGCGCAGGCGCGGGGGTGAGTCCGGTCTTGACGGCCTGGGCGGTGTCGGCCGTCGGCACGTCCTCGGCGCGGTAGAGGAGCTTGGGGCTGGCCAGGATGGCGACGATGGCGTTCTGGATGCCGGAATCGAAGTCCTTGCCCTTGCGCCCCGCTTCGAAAAACCGCAGTGGCGCGGCGAGGTCCTCGGCCGTCACCGGCCGACGGTACGCGCCCGTGGCAATCCGGGTCAGGATACGGGTGGCGCACGGCACCTCGTCGCCTTGAGTGGCCGGACGGCAGATGAAAATGCGCTGGCGGCTGGGTGTATCCGCCACGCCGGTGACATTCACCGGGCCGCTGATTTCGACGCCGGTGACGCTGGGCAGGCCGCCGACGCCGCCCATGGGGTTGAAGGAACTCAGCCAGTCATCCGACTCCGAATCCGCGCGCTGCTGGAAGGTCACCACCAGCCGGTGGGGGCCGGCACTGACCGGCAGCTTGATGTCACGGAAGCGGGATTCGAACTCCTTGGTCGCCTCCTGCTTCTGCTGGTCGGCTTCCTTGAGATCGGCGGGTCCGCCGATGCTGCGCTCGAACACCTGCCGGCCGTCGATCAGGAACACCACCCGCTGCGCCTCGCCGAGGTTGCCGATGTAGCCCAGGCCGGTGTTCAGGCCGAGATTGAAGGTATAGGTGCCGTCGGCCGGGAAATCATGCGTCACCGACATGCCACCCCGGGTGCCCAGGGGCATGCCGTCGATGTGGAAACCCTGCTCATGGGGTCCGGCGCGATAGCTTGAAATCGCCGGCAGTACCCGGGGGTTGCCCACCGCCAGCGCGGCCACCGTACGCGCCGCGGACACGTACTGGTCGAGGAAAGTCGGCGAGACCTTCAGCACGCTGGCGATGTTGTCAAAGCCGTCGCTCAGGGTTTCCTTGGGCAGCAGCGCCGCCGGATCGACATCCACGCCGAGCAGCTGCTTCACCGCCAGCACGTACTCGGTGCGGTTCAGGCGGTGCAGCGAGACGTAGCCGGCATTCGGACGCGCGGCGGCGGCCCGGTCCAGGGTGTCCTCCATCCAGGAGACGAAGTTGTTGACCTGCGCCTGGTCGGGCTGCTTTTCGCCCGGCGGCGGCATCATGCGCCCGCGCAGCTTGCTGACCACGGCTTCCCAGGTCTTGGCGTCCTGCGGGATGTCCGAGGGCTGCATGGTGTCGAAGGCGATGCTGCCGGCCCAGTCCGTGGCGTTGTGGCACTTCTCGCAATACGTGGACAGCATGCCCCAGTGCGGGTTGGGCTGGGTGTTCGTGGCCGCGGCGTCATCCGCGGCCTGCAGGGCGCCGCTGCCCGTGGCGGCCAGCAGCGTCAGGGCCGACGCCAGGGCGCCGCCCAGATAACCTCTCACGCGTGAATTCCTCATGGTTCTGGTGCTCATCACACGACACCGCGCATTTCGCGCACATGGCCATACAGGCCACGGTAGGCATTGGTGATGAACAGCTCGGGGTTGCCCCAGCGGGCATCGAACTTGCTGGTGGCGCCGGCGGCGATCATGTCCTTGGCTCCCATGCCCTTGCGCATGAGCTGCCACAGGTCCTCGTGCAGCGTGGCGAGCATGTCGTGCTCCGCAGCGAGATCCGCCCTGGTCTGCACCGGCCCGGTGCCCGGCACGATGCGGGTCTGGTCGTTCACCAGGCCCAGCAGCTGCTGCGTGGCATTCACCAGCCCGCCGGTCCAGCCGCCGGTGCAGGAGTCCGGGATCGGATAGCGTCTGACGCTCACGACATCGCCGGCCACCAGTACATTGGCGTCGCGGAAATAGACATAGATGTCGCCATCCGTATGCGCCTGGGGCATCAGGGCATACTCCACTGTGCCGAAGCCTTCGGCCAGCTGCTGCACCCCCTTGTGGAAGGTGACGGTCGGCAGGGCCTTGGGCCGCGCCGGATAGGTCCGGTTCTCCCACTCCTCCCACACCGGCTCGGTCAGCCACAAGCGGGTGTTCTCGTGGGCGATCAGCTTGACTCCCGCATGGCGCAGCGCCTCGTTGCAGCCGGTATGGTCCCAGTGCCAGTGGGTGTTGAAGGCCACGGTCACCGGACCGCCCAGGGTCTGTTTCACGGCCGCAAGCAAGCCTTCCGAGTGCGCGGCATCGCCACCGTCCACCAGCAGCACGCCGCCGGGGCCCTTGCAGGCCACGACATTGCCGCCCGCCCCCTGCAGCAGGATCAGGTTGTCGGCCAGCCGGGTGACGGTGGGCGCGTCGGCGGCCCAGGCGCCCGCGCCTGCACCCAGCATCCCCAGGCCGGCGGCCCTCACAGCCAGGCCCGCCGCACCCGCGGCAGCGGCCTTGAGGAACTCCCGGCGCTGCGGTTTCATGACCATAAAAGGCTCACGCTTCAACATCTTGGCACCAGGGGTAACATGTGCCGGAACCCAGGGTCAACGCACACGTTACGAGCGGGACGCCCATCACCATCAAGTGCACCCTGATGGCACGGACCAAAGGCATAGACAAAGGCTGCCGGACAGCACTGCTTTGACCGAGGGCCGGGTAAAAAACTGCCGAAGTTGACATGTCTCCCGGTAGAATCCGCAACCTTTACGCCTTCTTAAGGATCCGAGCATGACTGGAGTTGCGGCCGCCAAGCCTTCCGGAAACGGCACCAGCGCCAGGGTCGTGGACGTCGGCCAGGTCATCGACTCGGCCAACTACTTCTGGGTGCCGTTCGGCATCACCGTGATGATGGTCATCATCATGCTGACCGACGGCTTCGGGCTGTTCACCACCGGGTACATCGGGCCGCTGGTCGTCAAGGACTGGGGCATCGGCCGCGACCAGTTGTCCTGGATGGGCTATACGCAGATGGGCGGCATGGCCCTGGGGTCGGTGCTGCTGGGTTGGGTCAGTGATCACATCGGCCGCAAGAAGGCCTATTTCACCTGCCTCGCCCTGCTGTTCGTGGGCTCGCTGCTGTGCTACTCCGCCGGCAATATCCGCCTGCTGTCGATCTACCGTTTCGTCACGGGCCTGGGCCTGGGCGGAATCACACCGCTCGCCACGACCCTGATTGCCGAATGGACACCGAAACGCGTGCGCAGCGTGGTGGTGGCCTGCGTCATCGTATCGGTGCCGCTGGGTGGCGCCCTCACCGGCATCCTGGCGGACTGGCTGATCCCGAGCTATGGCTGGCGCTCGATGTTCCTGGTCGGCGCAGTGGTGCCGCTGGTGCTCGTGGCGCTGTTCTGGCTGCTGCTGCCCGAGTCCCCCAAGTACCTGGCGCTGCGCCCGGCCATGTATCCGCAGCTGGCCCGCGCGCTCAACCGCCTGCTCGGCGAGCGTCGTTTCGATGGCACCGAGACTTTCATCGTGGCCGAGCACGCCAGGACGTCCAGCAACTGGCTGTCCACCATCTGGAACAGCAGCTACTGGCGCTCCACCCTGTTCATCTGGATCGCGTTCACGTTCAACACCCTGGTCCTCTACGTCTTCAGCAACAGCCTGCCGGTGCTGTTCGACTCCGCCGGCCAGAGTGCGCAGGTCGCCTCGCTCTCCCTGAGCCTGTTCAGCGGTGGCGGCGTGCTCGGCTCCATCGGCGGCGCCTTCCTGATGGGGCTGTGGGGCTCACGCGGCGTGGGCAGCGCCGCGGCCTTCATCGGCGCCGTCGCCACGGCCGCCATCGGCGTGCTGTTGCTGCATGGGGGAGGCTCGCAGGTGGCGCTGCTCGCGTCCTGCTTCATCGGCGGCGCCGTGATCAATGGCATGCAGTCCTACCTGTATGCCGTGGGCGCGCATTCCTATCCCACTGAAATCCGCGGCGCGGCCATCGGTGTGGCACAGGCCTTCTCCCGCTTCGGCGGCCTGCTCTCCGCCACCGTCCCGCAGGTCTACTTCCGGATGCACCCGCTGCCGTCCATCGACCGCTTTTTCTGGTTCGTGGCCGTCTGCGCGCTGGTGACGACCATCAGCTATTTCCTGATCCCCTCGCATATCCCGCGGCGGGATTAGAGGCCAGGCCCGCAGGCGGGCCTGGTAAGGACTTGTGACCTGGCGGCAAAGGTCTCCGCCATTACCGCCTGCTAGAATGGGTAATTGATTTTCTCAACCCCCCATTGAGCATTATGTCTACTGCAGACCAGACCCCACCCTCCGCGGCCCCGGCCGGTGTCCTCGTGCGCGGCGCCATCGAGCCGCGCTTCAATGAAATCCTCACCCCGGAGGCACTGGCCTTCGTGGCGGCGCTGCATCGCAAGTTCGACGCGCGCCGTGTCGAACTCCTCAAGGAGCGCGTCGCGCGCCAGAAGCGCCTGTCGGCCGGAGAACTGCCTGACTTCCTGCCCGAGACCCGCAAGGTCCGCGAGAGTGACTGGAAGGTGGGCGCCATTCCGGCCGACCTTCAGGACCGCCGCGTGGAAATCACCGGCCCGGTGGACCGTAAAATGGTCATCAACGCCCTGAACTCGGGTGCCAACGTCTTCATGACGGACTTCGAGGATGCCAACTCCCCCACCTGGCACAACAACCTCGAAGGCCAGGTGAACCTCAAGGACCTGTGGCATGCGTCGCTGGACTTCACCGACGCGGCCACCGGCAAGCAATACAAACTCAAGGACCAGCGCGCCGTACTGAAGGTGCGGCCGCGCGGCTGGCACCTGATGGAGCCCGGCCTCACGGTCGACGGCACGGTGGTCCCGGGCGCCCTGTTCGACTTCGGCCTGTACTTCTTCCACAACGCCAAGGCGCTGCTGGCCAAGGGCACCGGCCCCTACTTCTACCTGCCCAAGCTCGAAAGCCACCTGGAGGCACGCCTCTGGAATGAGGTCTTCGTGTTCGCGCAGCAGCAGCTGGACATCCCGAACGGCACCATCAAGGCGACCGTGCTGATCGAGACCCTGCCCGCGGCGTTCGAAATGGACGAGATCCTCTACGAACTGCGCGACCACATCGTCGGCCTGAACTGCGGCCGCTGGGACTACATGTTCAGCTTCATCAAGAAGCTGCGCGACAACAAGGCCTACGTGCTGCCGGACCGCTCGCAGGTGGTCATGGGCAAGGCCTTCCTGCGCGCCTACTCCCTGCTGCTGATCAAAACCTGCCACCGCCGTGGTGCCTTCGCCATGGGCGGCATGGCCGCGCAGATCCCCAACCGCAAGGACCCGGTGGCCAACGAGGCCGCATTGGCCCGCGTCAAGGCGGACAAGGAGCGTGAGGCCGGTGATGGCCATGATGGCACCTGGGTGGCGCACCCTGACCTGGTGCCGGTGGCGAAGGAGGTCTTCGACCGCCTGATGCCCACGCCCAACCAGCTCACCAGGCTGCGCCAGGACGTGAACATTGGCCAGCAGGACCTTCTGGAAGTGCACACCGGCACCAAGACGGAAAACGGCCTGCGCGAGAACATCCGCGTCGGCGTGCAGTACATCGAGGCCTGGCTGCGTGGCCGCGGCGCGGTGCCGCTGTACAACCTCATGGAGGACGCCGCCACCGCGGAAATCAGCCGCGCGCAGGTGTGGCAGTGGATTCACTACGGCATCACCCTGGAAGGCGGCCTGGTCGCAACGCCCGAGCTCCTCAACCGCCTGATCACCGAGGAAATGCAGCGCGTCCGGGGCGAAGTCGGCGCCGAGGCGTATGACAAGGGCCGCTTCACTGAAGCCGTGAAGCTGTTCCGCGACCTGTCGCTGGCCGCTGACTTCGAGGAATTCCTCACGGTCCCGGCCATGAGCCTGCTGCGGCCGAAGAACTGACGGCAGCAGCGGCTGGTGAAACAAAAGGCCCCGGTGCTCACGCACCGGGGCCTTTTCATTGGCCGGAGGAGTGACCGGAGCGGTCCGGTTACTCGTTCTTCGCGGTCGGCGGGGTCGCGGGTTTGGCGGGCGCAGCGGGAGCGGCTGACGCTCCCGGGGCGGCAGGCTTGGCTCCCGCCTCCGCGCTGTTCACCGGACGCAGCGACGTACCGCCGGCGCCACCGGTGCCCTGCGTGCTCTTGTCGAGATCACCGACGAAGATCACCGGCTTGTGGCCGGTGGAAGCCACGATGTCATCCGTCAACAGCTTCACGGTCGCCGTCTGCACCGTGTGCTGCGGCTCCAGGAAGGCCCGCGGGTAATTGCCCAGGGCGTAGTCGATCGGACGCAGGCCGATGCGATCCATGGGCTCCAGGGGCGCCCCGGCGGCAACCAGTGTCTTGATGGTGTCATCCCAGCCATGCGAGGCCGCGGCATGCATGGCCGTCTGGCCATTGCGGGCGGCGCCCTTGACGGAAGCACCCGCCGCCAGCAGCAGCTTCACACCTTCGGCGCCATCGTCATCGGTCTTGTAGCGGCCACGGGTGGGGTTGAAGCTGTGTCCCAGCCCCGCCGCCGCCATCAGCGGCGTCACGCCGCCGGCATTCGGCAGATCGACCAGCGCGTGATACTGCAGCAGCAGCTTCACGGCATCGTTGTTGCCGTTCTTGGCGGCCAGCAGCAGCGGCGTCGCCCCGAACGACAGGATCTCGTCGCCGCCACGGTCCTGAGGCACGTTGCGGTACGGGGGACGCAGTTTCAACTGCGCATTCACGTTGGCGCCGGCCTTCAACAGCATCTCCGCCACGGTCAGCGGCGCGGTCCTGTCCTCGCTCGGCAGGTCCGGGCGCCCGCCCGCGGGCAGCACCGACATGTCGACGGCCACGTACAGCGGCGTCTGGCCGAAGAAATCCCAGCGATTGACGTCGGCGCCCGCCTGTACCAAGTGGGCCGCGAAGTCGAAATGCATGTTCATCAGCGAGATCAACAGTGCCGTCTCGCCGTCGGCATCCACGCCGTTGATGTCGGCCTTGCCCTTCAGCAGCTCCTTCGCGCACTCGACGCAGCCCACGCGCGCCGCGTAGATCAGCGGGGTGAAGCCACCGTGGTTCTCGGCCTTGGGACGGCCCTCAGCCGTCACGCGGCGCGGCCAGTCGCGCACGATGCCGTGCAGGTTGGGGTCCGCACGATGCGCCAGCAGCAGCCTGATCATCTGCGGGTGACCTTCCGAGGCCGCCCACATCAGGGCCGTCTGCTCGCCCCAGCCCTCGCGGGCATCGACCTTCGCGCCAGCCGACAGCAGCAGCCTGGCCGATTCCACGTTGCCGGAACGGGCCACCACCATCAGCGCGGTCTGTCCCTCCGGATTGGGTGAATCAGCATCGGCACCCGCCTTGAGCAGCGCCTTGATGATGCGCGGGTCGGCATCGACGGCCGCCACCTGCAGGGCCGAGGAACCGTAATCATTGACCGCCTTGACGTCGGCGCCGGCCTTGATCAGCTTCTCCACAAGGTCGGCATCGTCGTTGTAGCAGGCCCACATGAGCGCCGTGGTGCCATCGGACTGCTTGGCCCGGACATCCGTGCCCTTGCTGGCGAGCATCGCCACGGCCGCATCGTGGTCCTTGGACTGCACCACGTCCGCCAGCAACCGCTCGCCCGCCTGCGCACACGCCGCGCCGGCCGCCAGCAGCACCGCGGTGACCCATGCCCCGGCCTTCCCGGAAACCAATCCGTGCATGTGCTTCAGACTTCCGCCAGTACGCCGGTGCTGATGCCGTGCGAGGTCACCGGGACGCCGGCGCGCGTCAGCAGCGTGAGCAGCAGATTCGCGTGCGGCGTGTCCTGCGGGTAGTGCAGGTGCTGGCCGCCCTTGATCTTGCCGTTGGCCAGGCCCAGCACGGCGCTCGGCAGCGGGTCGTTGTTGTGCATGTCGCTGTTGGACATGTTCGACCCATAGAGGATCACCGAATGGTCCAGGAGGTTGCCGTTGCCGTCCTGGGTCTCGATCAGGCGCTTGACGAAGCGCGCGAACGCCTTGGTGTGGTAGTTCTGGATGCGCGTGAGTTTTTCCAGCTTCACCGGGTCGTTCTGGTGGTGCGACAGCGGGTGGAACGCGTCGGTGATCTTCAGGTTCGGGTAGGTGCGCATGCTTACCTCCTTGGCCATCATGAAGGTCGCGACCCGCGTGGTGTTCGACTGCCAGCCCAGCGCGATCATGTCGAACATGGTGTCCAGCATCTTGCCGAAGTCATCGGGCACGCCATCCGGGGCGTTCGGCAGCTTGACCCCCGAACCCTGGGTCATCATCTTCTGGATGCGATTCTCGATCTCGCGCACCGAGTCCAGGTAGTCGCTGACCATGCGCCGGTCTGAAGGGTCGAGCTTGCGCTGCAGGTTGGCGGCGTCCTCGCGCACATAGTCGAGAATGCTGCCCGTCTCCACCGTGATTTCATGGCGCTGCTCGGGGGTGTCGCCCTGGCCGAACATGCGCACAAAGGCCGCGCGCGGGTTGTTTTCCATGGGCAGCGGCTGGGTGCCGGTGCGGAACGCGACGGTACCGGAGTAGCTGCAGCCGAAGGACGGATCACAGGCGCCACCGCCGCCCTCGCCCGCCAGCTCGATGGACGGCAGCGGGGTGTCGCTGCCGAAGTACTTGGCGGCCACCTGGTCGGCGGACGGCCCCACGTGCGGCGCCTGCTGGCCCGCCGGCGGGTGCACGCAGGTGAGCCAGGTGCCGGCGATGATGGCGTGCGGCGCCGGGCTTTCACCGGCCTTGTTGCGCAGGCCGCTGACCACCGTCAGGTACTTCCGGTACGGATCCAGCGGTTCAAGGATCGGGGAAATCTTGAAGTCCGCGCCCACGGTCGTGGGCTGCCAGTTCTGCTGGACCGCGCCGTGCGGGAAGTAGACGAAGCCCATGCGCGGCGGCGCGACGGCGGCCGTATCAGCCAGCGCAGTACCCGCGGGAATCATTGCATCCAGCAGCGGCAGGCCAATGGCCACACCCGTGCCCTTGAGCATGGTACGCCGGGAAATATGCTTCTTGGTGATGATCATGATGCTTAGCCTCGCTTACCGGATCAGGGCGGCGGTCTTGATGGACGCAGGCGCGTCGGTGGACGCCCTCATCTGGAACGGTGTGCTGGTCACGATGTCCATGATCAGCGGCTCGAAGCGGTAACCCTGCTTCGCGCTTTCGCGCACGATGCCGCGGATGGTCGGCATGTCACTGTAGTCCATGGTGCGGCCGATGCCGTAGGTCATGAGCTTCAACGTCAGGGTCTGCACGAACTGGTCCGGGTCGTCGACCAGGGCCTTGCGCAGACCGTCGATGCCGCCGATCTTGGTGCCATCCGGCAGCACGCCGGAAGCGTCGATCTCGGTGCCGGCCATGCGGTCCTTGTCACGCCACACGCCCACGGCGTCGAAGTTCTCGAACGCAAAGCCCAGCGGATCGAGGATGCCGTGGCAGGCAAAGCAGCTGGGGCGGTCGCGGTGCTTGGCCATGATCTCGCGCAACGTCAGGGCCTTCTCCCCGGTCTTGTTTTCCTTCAGCGACGGCACCCCCGGCGGCGGCGCATCCGGCGGCGTGCCGGTGATGCTCGCCAGCACCCACTGGCCCCGCAGCACCGGCGCGGTGCGGTTCGGGTAGGAGGTCCCCATCAGGATGGCGCCCTTGCCCAGCAGGCCGTAACGCGCCGACTGCTCGGGCGTGAGCTGCACGCGGCGGAAGGTGTCGCCCTTGACGTCCTTGATGCCGTACAGCAGGGCCGTACGCTCGTTGAGGTAGGTCCAGTTGGCCGTCAGCAGGTCCGTCACTGGCAGGTTCGCGCGGAACACGCTGTCGACGAACAGCTTGATCTCGGTCTTGTAGTCCTGGCGCGGGTCAGCGGCATACGGGAACAGGCTGGGATCGGGCTTGATCTCGTCCAGGCGACCCACGTCGAGCCACTGGTAGGCGAAATTCGAGGACAGCGTGATGGACTGCGGGTCGGCCAGCAGGCGGTCCACCTGGGCCTTCAGCACTGCCGGCTCATGCAGCTTGTTCTGCGCAGCCAGGGTCAGAAGCTCCTGATCCGGCGGCGCGCTCCACAGGAAGAACGACAGCCGCGATGCCAGTTCCTCGTCGCTCAGGCGGCTGATGCGGGGCGCATCGGCCTTCTGCGGCGCGACCGGCTGCACGTCGGCGACCTTGCGCAGCGCAGGCATGGTGGCGGCTCCCGTCTGGGCCACCTGGCTGGCGGGACGCGAGACTTCCGCGCGATACAGGAACTCGGGGCTGGCCAGCACCGCGGTCAGCGCCCGGCGGATGCCTTCCTCGAACCCTCCGGTCTTGCGGCCGTCCTGGTAGAACCTCATCAGCGGGCTGATGTCCGCCTCCGTCACCGGCCGGCGGAAGGCGCGCTGTGCCAGGGTGGTGAGGATCTTGCTGGCGCAGGCGGGTTCATCCGCTTCCGACGCCGGCTTG
>Ga0153956_1002032_pt1 | contig 15903 bp, 16 predicted proteins | sample TSFL040MetaG_FD_104704 | JGI IMG/M metagenome (GOLD analysis project Ga0153956, IMG submission 104704) | Attine ant fungus gardens microbial communities from Florida, USA - TSFL040 MetaG | ecosystem: Host-associated > Fungi > Mycelium > Unclassified | place: USA: Florida, Wekiwa Springs... | reverse complement strand
TCTCGACCCCGTTGGTCAACCAGAAGAGCTGCCGCACACCCATAAAGTCTGAGAGCTCTGCGGGGCGCCCGTCCGACAGAGCCGTTGCCAATCGAAATCCCCCTGATCCGATGTCAATTTCCCGAACCGGAGCCCCGCCATGGCACGAATCAAGCTTCTCCATCCACATAAGTCTCCTTCTCGTCCCTCGCGTCGTCTATGGCCGACGATGTCGGCTTCTGTTCGGAAGCGATTGGTCGTGACTCTTTTTGCGGTGTTCGGCATCGTCGCCTGGGCCATCACTGGGCTTCGGGCTGCTGGGCAGCACGATCCCGGCGTTCAAGCGATGGTCATCTACACAGCGCCGACTGCCAACGACGCATCGGTCGTCCTACCTGCTGACGTCAATGCCGCGCTGAAGAACATTGGATTGGCACACGGCAAAGTCGCTGTCAGCAGGGTCGAGTCGACCGGAGCTGTGGAGACCATCGTGCGCGACCTGACACCGCGGGACACGCCGGACGGCCCCATCCTCAAGGTTGATGAACGGGCGAACGAAGCGATCGACAAGTCGATCGGGAACATCGAAACGGATATCAACAAGCAGTCGGCCAGCACAGGAAATCGGGCACTGTTTGTTGGTCTGACAAAGATGACGTTCGCTCCAGGCGTCCCCGTGTACATCTTCAGCAGCGGCTTAGACCTCTCAAACCCCGTCGACCTGCGGCAGCTGGCCTTCGATGTGCCTCCAAGCGTCGTCGTCGACAACGCGCGGAGCGCCGGTGAACTTCCGGCAATGAGCGCTGTACCCGTCGTCACTTTCGCGATTACACCCCCGGCGGGTGCACAAGAGCAACTGCGCCAACCACAGCAGCGCTATATCTCTGAGCTCTGGACGGCGCTGCTCGAGGCAGGCGGCGCCTCGCGGGTCGATTTCATCAGTGCGCCTGGCGGTCCGTCAGCGTCGACAACGCCCGCACCGGTCGTAGCACTGCCCAAGTTGCCGGGGACACCGATTGCGCCGGAGTCCGTTCTCGATCGGCCAGGGGACACGATCTGCCGCCTGTCGACATCGACCTACTTCGCGGCCAATACTCCTGAACTCACTAGTAGGGATGCTACGAAGGCCGATCTCGCTAAGTGCGTGTTCATGGCTGGCCCCACCGCCACTTTCGCAATCGACAGCTGGACCGCGGACGTCCGTCCTCGTAATGCCGCTGGCCGGCCGCTATCGAACCCGCCAGCAGACATAACGTTGAGCAACGACCGCAACGGGACAATCGCCGACCTGCTGGTCGACATGGGCATCGACCGCAGCCGGATCGTCCGCATGACCGGGCACGGAAACGACAACCAGCCCGACCCCTCCGACCCCGGTTCAGAGAAGAACCGCGTGGCAATCATCAGCATCAACCAGGCCTAGAGCGAAGGAATGACCATGACCGATGCAATTGAACCCACCCGTTCGCAGGTCGTGAGCCGCGGGCACTGGGTACCGACCCACACTCAGCGGGAAGCTGTCAGTCTCGGGCTCGTGACAAAACAGACATACCAGCGCACGACGACGTGGGCCCGAACCGTGGTCGAGCACCACGCCATCCTCGGCACACCGCGATCGGAGTACGAGCCCAACGCCACGCACACCGAACAACTTGTCGGCCCCCACATCGGCGCCGGCGACGCCAAGCTGGAGAAGCGCCTCGCTGCCGACGTTGATCCGCTACTCGATCGAGCGCAGGCGGCCAACGAGGAAGCTAAAAGCCTCATCGCGGCAGCAGAACAGCAGCCGTACCCGATAACGACGTCAGAATCCGGCATCCGGTACACCGGAGCTGACGCGGTCGCCGTCGTCCACCAGTCCGACGCCGATATCCAAGCCGACTTCGAACGGGGGTTGTCACTGCATAACCGTTCGCATCCCGTTCTTGTACAGGTCGGCAGATGGGCCCCGTGGGCCGAAACGGTGGGCTTCCTTGCATTCGTCACTAACTACGTCAATGTGCCGCTGCTTCGTCCATGGGAGGATTTCCTCGGCTGGAGTTTCGCGATGATTGTCGTAGTCGGGGTTCTGCTCGGGCAAACGTGGCTAATTCGCCATGCTGGTCAGAGCCACAACCAGGCACGTGAAGCGTCCGCCGACAACAACCGCCACGCCGCCGAGGCGGGCTATCGGAAGCGGATCGGTACCTCGTTGCATCGTCCGCGACCGCCCTGTCCGTGACGGGCGGAATGGTGTTGCGCGGCCTGGCCGCGATCGGTAAAGCGGGCGTTCCGACGACGGCAGTGATGGTCCTGCTCGCCGTCGTCACCGGTATTCTGCTGCCGACACTGGCATATCTCGCTGTCGCCCTCGACGGGTCCCGACGTTCACGCGAGCGCGACCGCTTGGCAAGGGACCTCGATGACGACTTCCAACAGCAGTCAGATCGGAAAGACGGTGCTCGGGCTAACGTTGACCTCGTTCTGGGCATCGACGCGGTGCTCAGGCAGAAGGTCGTCCCCGAGATTTGCTTGGACGTGCAGACCACTATCGACGCGGTCCACCCGATATTCAACTTCGGCCGAATTCAGATTGGCGGACTGAGGGCTGATCCGCCCGAAAAGGTCGGCATGACCATCACCAAGGACGATGACGGCAACGTCTTCAAGGCGTCGATCTCGACCGGCATTCCGGGTGCTCGTTCCGTTGACCTGCGGCCGCTGCTTAACCGCACGGCGAGGCTGGCCGGACTCGTGGCGGAAGCTGAGGCGCTAGTGACTCGCCTGGACGCTGTTCCGGCTCACCCGTGGGTACGGTCCAGCAGTCCGATGTCGGGGCTAGAACATGGTCCGCGGGCATGATGCCGCGGAGGTCCGGCGGGGTGCAGTCAGAATTGGGGGAAGCGCGCCCCATCTGATGAGTTCGAGGTAGCTCTTAGGAGCTATTGGGCAAACGTTCTTTGCTGAATTGTCTCCAAAGCGGTGTTCAGTCCTATACAGCGTTGGCGGCCTACATGTCAGCTCTTAGTCCCTGAAACCCACACGAACCCCACGCCGCTCCGTGGAAATGCCCAGCCGTCGAAGGACACTCGTACCGACCTTTCGGGTACTGACGTCGGGGTCCGTTCAACCCGCGTCGACTGGCTGCTGGCGATCAGGTCGAGCACGCTGACGCGTTCGATGGCGCAGTCGCCGTAGTCGAGTTCGACCTCGATGCCGCGGGTCGGTTGTTCGATGTCGATATAGAGCAGATGACCCCGCTCGGCCGTGACGGTGCGGTAGGTGTAGCTGAGGGTGACCGGTGTGTCGTCGTCTACCGGCGTGCCGAGGCTGACGGTGTAGACCTGCCCGCTCTTACGGTCAGCACGGCGAATTGGCCGCTTCTCGCCATTGACCGCGAACTGAACGACCTCGAAGGCATCCTTGGAGTTGGCGTTGATGCCGCCCTTCGGCGTGAAATACCAGGCCGAGGTGCCGTCGTAGTCCTCGACCAGGTCGCGGTATTCGTCCTTGTCTGAGACGCAGGCAAAGCGGTGGGTGTGGAAGCGGGGAATGACCGTGTACTCCCAGCGCACGGTGACCACGAACAGCGATTCCGTTTGATCGGGCGCAGAGGCACCGCCGTGGGCGGTGCCTCTAGACATGTCTAGAGGTGACAGTTGGATCGAGACCCGGGCGTCGTGCCAGCGTTCGGGCGCCTTGACGGCCTGGTCGCGAACATCGTTGTATACCTCTTCGGCGAACTCTTTGTCGCCGAGGCGCAGCGCCAGGCTGTTACGGATGATGTTGTCCAGCGACTCGGGATTGGTGACGCGCGCGAGGGATTCGTGGCCGAAGTCGAAGGCATCGAAGACGGCGTCGCGGATGTCGGGCACGGCCTTTTTGACTTCGCGGCTGAGCAGTTCGCTGTTTCTGGCTTCTTTGTCCTTGTTGGTCATGTAGTCGAACCAGATGCCGTAGATGGCCAGCACGATGAGGGTGTCGCCGATCCCGGCCCAGGACGTGAAACCAAGCCAGTGCAGCGACGGGGTCTGAGCTACCAGCTGATCAAGTGCCCGCAGGCCAAGGCCGGTCAATCCAACAACCAGACCGAAGACGATCGTTTGCAGTTTGATGATGCGTTGGAGCGGGCTTTGCATGAACTCCGCTCATTGTAGCAACTATTGTCGCAGATGAATAGGCGTGAGCGTTTCAAAAGTAAAGGGGTGTAAGGCATTTGCCTTACACCCCTCGTTCTTTCGTGTGACGAGTTCTAGCCGTCGCCGCCGCCAACGAATCCATCGCCGCCGCCCATGCCGTTCACCCGCCTCCCGTGCATATCGCCGTCCGCGAAGTGGCCGGCTTTCAAAATATCCTAAATTGGGATATTCCTGGCCGCAAGGTGCGGTTATCAGGTGGAGAAGTCCATCTACTCGGCCGAGTACCAGCAGCTTTGCACGCTGCTGCGTGAGCGCCGGCTTGATGCGGGACTGACCCAAGTGCAGGTCGCCGAGCGGCTCGATGTGCCCCAGTCCTTCGTCAGTAAGTACGAGTCAGGCGAGCGGCGGCTCGATGTGATCGAACTTCGTCACGTGGCTGAGGCGATCGGCACCACGCTCAGCGCTGTTGTGGAGGGACTGGCTGAGTAGACGGTGCAGCTGACGGCACGGCCCGGCTCTCGTTCTACAACGGAGCAATCGATGGCGGACCGATTTGGTGTCATGCGGGTGCCGTGGATGCCCGTACGCTTGACGTAAAGCGTTTCGGTGCGTACCGGGGGAGGAGCGCTCGGGTGGCTGATCTAAGTGTGTCGGCCGAGGCCGTGACTAGCACGGCATCGTCTGTCCGGGACGCAGCGCAAGCCTTGCAGGGCGAGTTTGACCGCATCTGCGCGGCGTTTGACGAGGTTGTCGGTGCTAGCTGGACCGGTCAGGCGGCCGATGGTCTGAAAAAGGACTGGACTCAGTGGCGTGAAGGTTTCGCCGATGTCATGGGCGGCCTCCACCGCGAGGCCGATACGCTGCACACGGCGGCTCAGCAATACACGGCAACCGACCACCACGGAGCGTCATCACTCTCGCAGCAGATGAGGTTGTGACATGGCCTTCACTGTCGACCTGGCGGCGCTGTCGAACCTGATTGAGCAGATGGAGCAGTTTGATCAGAAGATGGCGGCAACCTGCGAGGAGGTAGCCCAATCGGTGGCGGCGCTGCACGTCTCGTGGGAAGGCGCGGCCGCCGATCAGCAGCGGCAGGCCCATACGCTGTGGGAGAAGGGCACGGCTGAGATGACTGAAGCGCTGCGCGGGCTGCGGTCCGATGTCGCGTCGGCGCACCGTAACTACGACCGGGCCTTCGCGGCGGGTCGTGCCATGTGGGACGGGATGTGACGGTCTAACCGTGGGGTACGACGTCGATCCGCACGCCTACGGCAAGGCATCCGACAAGATGGTCACCCTTGGCGCCACTGTCCTGAAAAACGGTGGTCTGGACGCGGCGTTGTCCGGCCAGTCCGGCATGGCCGGCTCCGATGATGCCGCCAAGGCCTTCGCTGATGGTTACGACAAGGCCGCACCGCAGGCATTAACGGCCCTGAACAACATCGCCAGCACCTGCTTCAGTGCCGCCGGGCTGCTCTGGACGACGGGCGACAACTACGCCCAGGCCGATGCCGATTCGACGCCGGGCGGAGGGCACAAGGACTACTCGTTTGTGGAGCCGGAGGGCAATGATGCCTGGCCACCGAACTGCCCGTCGGTGCTCGGCGGCTCAGGCGAAAACGGTCCCGGTGGCATCGCAGGCAAGATTTGGCACCTGGTCGAAAAGTACGTCGGGCATGTCTGGCCCAATGGCCATCAGGATCGCTTACGCAAAATGGGCGAGGCCTGGGCCACAGCCTCGACCCAGCTTGGTGCCCATGACAACGACATCTCCGAAATCGTCGGACTAATCGGCCAGCAACAGTCACCCGAAATCCCCGTTGCCACAGCACGTATCAAAGCGATCGGTACCGACCTCGATGCGGTAGCCAAGGCCTGCGGCGATATCGGCCGCACCTGCAACGAGTACGCCCAGCACATCGATGACGCGCACTCCGAACTGATTTCCCAGTTGGAAGAGTTTGCGATTGAGGCGGCCGCGTGGGAGGTAGGCGGACTGGTTCTGACCGAGGTTGGTGGTGAGATATGGGCCAACGCCGCGCTCGCAGGTCGCCTGGCTGAACTCGGTGGCCGGCTCAAGACGATCATCGAGAGCTTCATCGGCCTGGTGAAAACCGTCGGTGCGCGACTGGGCGGGTTGCTGGTCAAGCTGGCCGAGATCGTGGCGCGCACAGCGGCCAAGGTGGTGCCGGGGACATCGCGGGTGGGCCAACAGACGATCGAGAACAGCCTGCGCGACTTGCTGAAGAACACGGCCAGTGACTACGACGCTGGTGTGCTGAGCCCGAGTGAGAAGCAGATGGGCCAGCTGCTGAACAACCCCGATAAATGGCAAAATGTGGTCAAAGGCAATGTCATTGATGGGGCGATGAAGAAGGCCATTGAAGACGACCCGTTCCTGAAGGACCACCTGACAGTGACGCCGCGTTTCCAAAAAGGACCAGATATTATCGTCAATAATCCTGGACCTAATGGGCCAGACTGGTACGACGTCACCACCTCGCGAATGGGCGACGCGCATCACCAGCGCTATATCGACTGGGGCATCGGCGAAATACTGGCGTGGGATAAAATCTAGCAATGGCGCTCAAGGACGAACTGCAACAACGCTGGACCGCGGAGCGAGCCGCAGCAGCCAAGGACGCGCTAGAGAACTGGAAGAAGTCCAGCCGCCTAGAAAAGGTCGCGTTCGGCACCGTCGACGGGCGCTTGGACCTGCGCGGTCTCACCTTCCGCACTTCGATCAGTGGTGTCCGCTCCGAACACGTCGCTGCCGGTGACACGAGTCGGGACATCAACTTCGTCACCCTGAGTAATCCACCAGAGTTCCACAGCTCGGTGTGGGATTCAATCGACTTTAGTTACGCCGAAATCGACCACTTGCGACTCTTTCTTTGTGAAGTCAAGAATTGTCTCTTTACGGGTGCGGTCGTCCGGGACTGGCGCAGTTGGGGTACGCGGTACAGCGATTGCGACTTTTCGCAGGCGAATCTACAGAATTCGAATATTGGCGGTGCGCAGTACAAAGGCAAGCGTGTTGAGTACGTCAACTGCCGCTGGCAGAAAGGCAACCTCAAGCAAGTCCATCTTTCCGGCGGTACCTATCGCGGTTGCCACTTTGAGGGTGTGCGCTTGGTAGACGAACAGGTCAGAGATGGCCGTTTTTCAAACTGCACATTTAGCGGCCGGCTGGAATCGATCCGCTTTGATGGCCGTGATACCGAGTCGAAGTCTGCGCCCTGGCCGGTGCGGGCTGACGCGATGGCCAACTGTGATTTCAGCGACTGCACGCTAGTGGACTGCACGTTCATGGGTATCGATATGCGTACCGTGACGCTGCCTGCAGGCGGTGTCCTGATGCCCGACCTTGCCGGCGTTGCCGAGCGCGCATTGACCTGGGCAGCGACAGCAGGGCTCAACGCCGGTGAAATGCAATTCCTCAAGATGTACTGGCAGGGGCACTACACCAAGTTGCCGTCCGATGCCGTGGGCTGGCTCGATCCCAACACCATGGACGGTCGCGCACGGGAGCTGCTTGACGCGTCGCTCGCTGCTGCGACGTAGTCAGTAGTCTTGTACCGCAAGGGAATTCAGTACCTGTTGGTGACGACTGTCACACGCGGGTCGGTAAATGACCGGTGTGTGCGCACCCTGGGTCCGATGCGGAGTTGTGGGCCGACCTTGCCGTTCGACAAAGCACTTAAGTAGCTGATGGGCCGGCGTCGCGGGTTTCTTAGTGCTGCGAGTCCACGCGGCCGCACGCAGGTGCTGTGACCTCCCTGTTAGAGCTGCAGATATCTCTATAGCAGGCACAAGAGTGGGCGGATCAGATACGACCGCGTCGGGAGGGGGCAGGGTGGACGCCGAGGAGTTGGAGGCTGCGTTCGTCATGTTGTTCGACGGTAAGCAGAGCGCCGCTGACCGTATTTTGGTGTGTCTGAGGAGCCAGTTCGCGGACCTGCCGCGTGAGGACGTCGCCGACTTCTTCCAGGAAGCCTGCGTCGAAGTTGTGGCCCGCCAGCGTGCAGGTAAGGACACAAGCAACGTCCCTGGCCTCGTCACGACCATCGCTCGTAACAAGCTTCAGGACGCGCGTAAGGCGCGGTATGCCGCCGAAGCTGGCCATGAGCTGCTGGTGATCCAGGCGCAGCTTAGTTGGCAACATGACGATGAGCGTCAGGCTCGGATCGAGCGCGGCACCAAGTACGTCCGCGGCCTTGTTGCTGCCTGGGACTCTGATAACCACCGCCGCACTATGACACTCCTACTCGACGCGGCCGTCGAGGGCATGCTGCTAACGCCGAAAGAGATCGATGAGCGGCTCGGCTGCGCTCGGGGCACGGGCGGCGTCTGGAAGCAGCGCTGTTTCGATCGCCTCCGCGCCGACCTCGCGCGGGAGGGCCTGGAGTGGGACGAGGTACTGGACGTCCTGCCAATCGATGACGACGACCCGAATGAAACCGATGACGATGAGGAGTTCGAATCATGACTGATACCGACACGCTGGCCGCCGACTTGAGCACGCTCTTCAACGAAGTCCGAGTGCTGTGCATCAATCTCGATGATGACCTGGTCGATGATCTGGATGTCATTCGCGACCGGTTCAGCGACGACGAGGTGCGTCGGATTTTGACGTCCGTCCTGGTACTCGTGCGCTCGGCGCCAGAGGCCGATGAAGACGATCGAGCGGCTATCGCCGGCGAGGTCCGGGACGTGGTGGAGCAGGCGATTCAGCGTCGCACGTCTGTTGAGCCTGGCGACGTACTGGTAGATGATGAGCCGGACGCCGAGGCTGGCCCGGCTCGGACGGTCGGCGATGGTGCTGAGGAACACCTCGAGCTTTTCGACCACGACGGCTTCAAGGTGCGCGACGTCGCGCCGATGCCGACCTTCCTCGGCAAGACGATTCACCTCCGCGAGGGCTTTGTGAACACCCGGGACATCCAGTTCTGGGAAGACAACAAGCGCCTGAACATCGACCTGGAGAACTTCCGGCGGCGTGCGGGTCGTGAGCCCGACCCGGAAGAACTTATGAAGTTGCTCTGGCCGAGAGGCAACCGCCCGAAGGATGACCCGTACAAGATCGCGGCCCTCGCCGACGACATCGCTGCTCGCGGTGTCCTGACTCCGCCGGTGATCGACTACTGGGGCACCGCATGGGACGGTAACCGTCGCCTCGCCGCGTGCTTGTACGTCCTTGCCAGCCCTGAATACGACGACAACCAGAAGGAGCGGGCCTCCAAGGTGCGGGTGTGGCAGACGGACGTCACCGCCACCGACAATCAGATTCAGGCGATCATCACGTCGTTGAACTTTGGTGACGACTTCAAGGTGCCATGGCCGGAGTATGTCCGAGCCCGGGATGTCTACGACGCCTACATGGAGCTGTACGACAACGAGGCGTTGCGCAACAACCTCACGGACCGCGACGTCACCAGGCTACGGCAGCGGGTCGCAAAGCGATTCGGTATCAAGACATCCGAAGTAACTCGCTACTGCAAGATGGTCAACTGGGCCAATGAGTTCGAGGACTTCCATCGCGAGAATGACCGCGATGAGAACGAGATCAAAACCCGCACGAGCGAGCTGTTCCAGTACTTCTACGAGCTGGACGCCGGTCGGGGCGAGGACAAGTTGGCGACCAAATTCGAGGCGGACGACGGCTTCCGAACGATTGTGTTCGACCTGCTCTTCGACGGCAAGATTAAGGGATTCCCGCAAGTCCGCGAGCTGCGCCGCGTTCACGAGACCCCAGAGGCTATGGAGACACTGAGGGAGGCGCATGCTGCGCAGGACTCCCGGATCGGCGCGCAGGACGTCGTAACAGCCATCGATCTTGCCCGGCAGCGGAGCCTCGCGCAGCGGCAGGCAGGTCGGGCCACTGATCTGGAACGCATCGCGAAGTGGCTCAACGATGACGTTACGGTCGCGGTGCTCCGCAAGATCGACTTGAACGTATTGCGGGATTTCCGCGACGCTGCTCGGGCAGTCGACGGCATGATCACGGCCCTCATCGGGGCCAATGTCACGTCAGATTCGGAGTCGTCGTGACTCTGGCAGACGTCAGCGTGGTCGGCGCTCAGCTGCGGTTCACACCACGCCGCGGCGCCGACCTCGGTGGCATACTCCGGCAGCTCCGGGGCCGCCTTGGTCCTGGGCTGATTCGACGCGAGGGCACCAGCTTGGCCGCACCTGCCCGCGACCTGACGTGGCTGCTTTGTGTCGGTGAGTCCGAGGCGTTGGCCGTTGCATTGGACGCTGGCGCTACGCGAGGGTTGGAGGTCCGGCAACGGGCGGCCGAATTGCACGATGACTACCGGCAACACGTCGAGTTGCTGCGCACCGGAGGAGTCGAAGTGGCCCGGGCCGAGCTGCTTGCGACGCCCACTCGTCAGAACCTTTCAGTGCTCGATGACCATCAGGTCGTCAATGTCGCCGCGATGACCGCCGCCGAGGGCTATGGGATGCTCTTGTTCGATGAGCAGGGCGCCGGTAAGACCGTATCGGTTATCTATGCGTTCGACCGGTTAGTCGACCTTAACCTGATCGATACGATGGTTGTGGTTGCGCCGAAATCCATGGTGGGTGAGTGGGCGAACGCCATCCATGAATTCATGGGTGATCGCTACCGAGTTGAGACCGTCGAGGGTTCGGCTGTCGACCGCGCTCGACAGGTCGACTCAGGTGCCGACGTCATCGTGATGAACTACGAGGCCGTATCGACCGTGCGTGATCCGCTGCTGCTTCGGCTGCGCCGACACCCTGACCGCGCGTTGCTGGTGGTCGATGAATCGTTCGCCGTCAAGAACCCACAGGCCCGTCGTACTCGCGATTTGGAATCCATCCGCGACTGGTTCGGTCGTGTTTGGCTCCTCTGTGGCACCCCTGCACCGAACACGGCGCACGACATTCTGGCCCAGGTGACTTTGGTCGATTTCGGCCAGACTTTCGCCGGGCTGCAAATCCCCAAGGATCGCGCGCAAGCGGTGCCGGTTGTCCGCGAGGCGCTAGAAGCTCGCGCAATCTATCTGCGCAATCTCAAGGTCGACGTGCTCCCGAACTTGCCAGTGCGCTCCTTCACCCGTCTGGTAGTGCCGCTCGCACCGATGCAGGCCCAGCTCTATGGCGCTGCGCTCGGTGCATTGATCGCCGAGGTTGAGGCGCTCGATGAGAACGAGTTCCTTAAGCAACTTGGTACGTATCTGGCGCGGCGCATGGCTCTGCTGCGGATTACATCGAACCCGGCAGGCGTCTTCGAGACCTATGACGAGTTGCCCTGCAAGCTCGTCGCCCTCGATGAACTGGTTGAACGGATTGTTGGCCGGGATGGCGAGAAGCTGGTGATCTGGTCGTGCTTCACGCACTCGCTAGACGTGATCGTGCAGCGCTACGCGCGCCACGGCACAGTACGTTACGACGGTTCGGTGACCTCGATCGAGGAGCGCCGCGAGGCGGTACGCAGTTTCCAAAATGATCGGGACACAAGGATATTCGTCGCGAACCCGGCCGCTGCCGGAGCGGGATTAACACTTCATGCCGCCCGCTACGCGGTCTATGAGTCCTTCACCAACCAGGCTGCTCACTACCTGCAGAGTCTCGACCGCATTCATCGGCGTGGGCAGACACGCGAAGTGCAGTATTTCGTGTTACTGGCCGAGACCTCGATTGAATCTGCCGAGTTCGACAATCTCGTGCGCAAGGAGGAACGTGCCCGCGACCTCCTGGGCGACGTCGTACCCGAGCCGATCACCCGCGAACAGTTCCTCGCTGAGCTGCGTGCGAACTGGCGTGGTGCGGAAGTAGCGGAGTGACCGGCCTACTAGCGCCGCGGGGTGGCGGTCCCAGCCCCCTGCACGAATATCGGGCTGAGACGCTCGCCACTATGGCCACGCTGACGGGCCACCGATACCCGCTCACTGGCCTGGCCGACGGCTCGCGCCCCGACGTGTTGCAGCTCCGCCAGGGAGACGCGTCGTTGTTCATCGGTGATGCGAAAGCCACTGAGACACCGGGCAATTCCGCGACGTTAACCCGTCTCATGCACTACGGCGATTGCCTCTCGGGATGGTTGTCGACCGGCAATCCGGGTGTATTCGCTTTGGCCGTGCAGGACGCCGAGGCATCCGGGTGGATGGGAGTCCTGCACCAGATAACCCAGCGCTCGCGGGCCGTTTCGTATGCGTATGGACGGATCGATCGCATTGAAATCGGGACAGCGGTCGTCTGGCAGTCATTCATGCTGGCCGCGAGGTGATCTGCGGGTTCGCCCCGTAGTTTGGGGGCCTGTCGGCTCGTCGACTCGACGAAGTCGGTCCGCTGCCGTACGGTGCCGTTTGTGGCGCAACATGTGGTTCCCCTGACGGCAATCGATCTATTTTGTGGAGCTGGTGGTCTCACTGAGGGATTCCGCGCCGCCGGGTACGACGTCCGATTCGCGCTCGACATGGACGAAGACTCTTGCGCGACGTACCGAAAGAACCACCCGGGCACCCGCGTAGAGTGCGCCCCGATCACGGCCAAGACACCGCAGGAGATCGAGGCGCTCGCTGGTGGCCGTGTTGACGTCGTGCTCGGAGGGCCGAGCTGCCAGTCCTTCAGCACGGCTGGACGGCGCACCAGGTGGGTTGGTGAAGGTGATTCGCGCAATGATCTCTGGGAGCACATGTTCGCGGTAGTTGAGCACTTGATGCCAGCGGCATTTCTGATGGAGAACGTGCCCGGGATGGTCTATTTCAAGGACGGTTCGTTTGGCGACAAGATCCTCAGGCGCTTCGCTGACCTCGGCTACGCCGTACGCAAGGAGATTCTGCTGGCGGCGGACTGGGGCGTCCCGCAGCGTCGCCGACGACTATTTATCGTCGGGCTTCTTGGCGACGCCAAGTTCAAGTTCCCAAGTCAAACGCACCTCGGTGGCTGGCGACGCGACACTCTTGAGCTTTGGGAAAAAACGCGGCGGGAACGCGGCCTACTTGAGCATCTGACGGTTTGGGACGCGATTGGTGATCTGCCGCCGCTTGGCGTAGAACAAGGTCCGATTAAGCGGTATGCCATTCCAGCTTCGGAAGCTAAATCCATTGCACGCCAACTTCGGTGCGGGTCTCGCTCTCTCCGAGACCACGAAGTGCCACCAATGTCCGCAGACACCCTCGGACTCGTCACGCACGTCCCGGCTGGCGGGACTTGGCGAGACATCCCGCCGCATCTCTTGCCTGACCGCTATCGCGGGATGCGACGCACCGACAGCACCAACCTGCTCGGCCGGCTCAGTGCGAGCCTGCCTGCCTACACCATCACAACGCAGTTCAACAATGTCACCACCGGCTGCTTTACCCACCCGGTTGAAAACCGCTCGCTGTCCGTCCGTGAGGGTGCCCGTATCCAAACGTTCCCGGACAGCTATGAGTTCGTCGGCTCGCTGACGTCGCGGTGCCGCCAGATCGGCAACGCTGTGCCGCCGTTACTCGCTCAGGTGCTTGCGTACTCCCTTGCCCTGCAAGTTCAGGGCGATGCTGCAGCTGCGCTGTACGCGCGGCCGGAACCACCCAAACGTGGTCAATGGATAAACCATCCAGCGACTGCTGACGAGGTAGCGCAGGCACGCGTGCGTCGGGAGGCCCGGCAGGATACGTTGGCCGCACGGCTAGTCCAGGACGAACTTACGAAACACGGCATCGCCTTTACTCTCAGCACAGATAGCGACGGCGCACCGCGCGCCGGTGACGTCTTGTTAAACGCTTACCAGATAGTCGTCATGGTCAATAGCTGCTTCTGGAACGGATGCACGGAGCACACCAAGGCGACGAAGTCGCGGACCAAGTGGTGGGCGGACAAGATCACCGACAACAAGCTACGCGACTCAAGGACGGTTCGTTACTGGGAAAACCAGGGCTGGGACCCGTCGGTCTACTGGGAACATGAGCAGCCAGACGATATTGTCCGTCACGTTCTTGAACTCATCAGCGCCAAGATGCGTGCGACGGGAGAGGTCACTAACGCTGTGGCATCGGACATTTAGAGATCATTGGCTTTCCGGGCTGCGGCTTCGATTTCCCGTGCGGCGGTTGCAGGATCGATGTGCTCCCAGAAGCGCAACACGTGCCATCCCGCCGCCTCAAGCTGTGAATTCGTATCGAGATCACGGGCGGCATTTCGCATGATTTTCTCTTCCCAGAAGGCAGCGTTGGTTTTGAAGGAATGAGTGCCGTGTTCCGGACATCCGTGCCAGAAACATCCGTCGATAAACACCGCTAGCTTCTGGCGAGGGAAAACAATGTCGGCTCGGCGCCGGATTTCGGGCACCGGCCGGATATCGACGCGGTAGCGAAGTCCGTGTGCGTGGAGGATACGACGCACCGCGAGCTCCGGTGATGTATCTCGTTGGCGGTTGGACTGCATGATCCGCCGTCGGACCTCCGATGAGGCCCTTGATTCCGCATCCGGCATTGGACTTAGTCCGTAGATTCGGTGCACAACAGGCGCTGGGCGAGTTCGACGGCTTTGTTGGGCGAACCGTCGCTATCTTCAAGCTGGCGCGATGCACCATCTGAAGTTCGACAATCCTCAGGTGCGTAGATTCCGACGCACCAGCCGGTATGGTCCTGTCGATCCCACGGCAACGTGTCCTCGAGATCGGTTAGCAGCAGATAATGGCCGCCATCGAGCAGGACCTCGATGGCAGCGCACATACCACCGGTTTGGATGAACTCGGCCGACAGCCCGGCAGTAGCGAGCGCATCCAGAACATCGCGGTACTGGGCAGCGCCCAGGGCCATCGCACGTTCGTATGTCGTGTGCTCCACTCGGTACTCCTCCTGGCCAGTCGTGACGATCTTCCCACTGCCGCATACATGGGAAACCGAAACCGGTGCCCTGTGGCAAAGAATGGCGAGCCACCGCCACGGGTAAACGCTGAGCAGGTGGCTGGTTGGGTGCTAGCGATTCCGGCGATGCGAGCCTTGGAGCTGGTTCAACATGAGTTAGGTGATGCTTCCCTGGTCTCGCACCTGGGCGACACTGCGGTCTAGCAGGCGTTTTGTCTCTGGGGAGAGGTTCGAAAAACCTCTACTTGCCTCCGCCATTACCCGCCCGAGTTCGATCGCCGTGTGATGCGGGTCGAACCGAAGCGCGCCTACGGAGCCAACGGTCCGCCGTCGTCCCGGTATTGCTTTGGTGTCTTGCCGAACCAGCGGCGACATGATCGATTGAGCGTGCTCTGTTCGGAGTAGCCGAGCAGACCGGCGATGTGGCTGATCGGCAAATCCGGTTCGGCAAGATACAGGGCGGCCTGCGCGCGCCGTTCCCGGTCGATGACATCTTGGCACCGCGTCCCTTCGAGGGCCAAGCGGCGTTGCAGGGTGCGGGGATGCAGCGCCATCGCGGCGGCTACCGAGTCGACGCTGCATTGTCCGGCGGATAGCAGCCGACGGACCAACTCGGTCGCCCGTGCCGACAGCGATGCAGTGGCAGGAAGGTAGGTGGACTCCAGATAGGCGGTGGCGATCCGTCGGGTTTCGGGGTCGGCATTGTCGATTCGCCGCTCGGACAGATCGACGGGCAGCTGGAACCCACACCAGCTCTGCCCGAATCGGACCGGGCAATCCAAGGCCTCGACGTACGCGGTGGCCGGGCCCCGCCGCGCATGAATGAGCGAAATCGCGGACGGACGCGCCTGAGGCCCTCCCAACAATTGCAGGATGCGCACCGCGATGCCCATGCTGAGCTCGTATCCCTGCAGTGGATAGGTCACGTCATAATCGGTCACTTCGTAGATGAACTCGATCCGGCCCTCGGACCGCCGCTCGGTCAT
>Ga0153956_1002031_pt1 | contig 15903 bp, 14 predicted proteins | sample TSFL040MetaG_FD_104704 | JGI IMG/M metagenome (GOLD analysis project Ga0153956, IMG submission 104704) | Attine ant fungus gardens microbial communities from Florida, USA - TSFL040 MetaG | ecosystem: Host-associated > Fungi > Mycelium > Unclassified | place: USA: Florida, Wekiwa Springs... | reverse complement strand
CGCGCGGCTTCTCTTTATTCCGGGTGCCGCAGCGGTAACGGAAGAGATCCTGAGGCGTTCCGAAAAGGCCGACGTCCTGTTCTTCGATGCGACGCTCTATCGCGACAGCGAAATGATCCGGGCGAAACTCGGCACCAAGACCGGCCGCAGGATGGGACACATGCCGATCGCGGGCCGGGATGGGTCGCTGAAGGCGCTGGGCAACGGCGCCAGGCGGCGCATTTACATTCATATCAACAATACCAATCCGATTGCCGTGAAAGGCTCGTCCGAGCGAAAAAGGGTTCTCGCGGCCGGGTTCGAGATCGCCGAAGACGGGATGGAGATTTTGTTGTGAAGCTGCTCTCGCCCGCGGAACTCGAAGCGAGATTGCGTGACATCGGCGCGCGGCGATACCACAATCTGCATTCGTTTCATGCGATGCTGCATGGCGGCCGCTGCACGCGGGCGCAGGTGCAGGCCTGGGCGCTCAATCGCTACTATTATCAGTCGATGATTCCGGTCAAGGACGCGAGCCTGATCGCCCGCGCTGACGATCCGGCGTTGCGCCGCGAGTGGCGTTCGCGGCTCGTCGATCATGACGGCGAGCGGGACGGCGAGGGCGGCATCGCCCGCTGGCTGAAACTCACGGACGGGCTCGGGCTCGACCGGGATTATGTGATTTCGACGAAAGGCATCCTGCCCGGCACGCGTTTCGCCGTCGATGCCTATGTTCGTTTCGTGCGCGAGCGCACGCTGCTGGAGGCGGTCGCTTCCTCGCTCACAGAGCTGTTTTCGCCGAACATCATCGGCGAGCGGGTGCACGGCATGCTGGCTCATTACGGCTTCGTCACGCCGGAAACCCTCAGCTATTTCGACAAGCGGCCGCCGCAGGCGAAGCGCGATTCCGATTTCGCGCTCGACTACGTGAAGCGCCATGCGGCCGCGCCCGAACATCAGCAGGCGGCGATCGGGGCGCTCGAATTCAAATGCGATATCCTGTGGGCGATGCTGGATGCCCTCTCGCATGCGTATGTTTCGCCGGGCGAGATTCCGCCCGGAGCCTTCGTTCCGGAGTAGGCCGCGATGACCGGTATGAGCCTCGACGCAAAACCGAAACTCCTGCGCGGCGTTCGGCTGACGCAAAGCGAGGCGCAGGGCGGCTGGGTGCTGCTGGCCCCGGAAAAAATCTTCAAAATCGACGCGATCGGGGCCGAAATCCTGCAGCGCTGCGACGGCGAGAAGAGCCTTGCCGGGATCGTGGCCGAGCTTGCAAGCGCCTACAATGCCCCTGTCGAACAGGTGCGAACCGATGTGATCGCGCTTTTGAAAACGTTGAAAGAGAAGCAGCTTCTGGATTTATGACCGTCATCGGACATCCAGCGATCCTCTCCGGCCCAATCGGCATCCTGGCCGAGCTTACGCATCGTTGCCCGCTTGCCTGCCCATATTGCTCCAACCCGCTTGCGCTGGAAGGGCGGGAGACGGAGCTCGATACGCAAACCTGGGCGCGGGTCTTCCGCGAGGCGGGAGCGCTGGGGGTTCTGCAGGCGCATTTGTCGGGCGGAGAGCCCGCGGCGCGCCGCGACCTTGCGGAAATTACCAAAGCCGCGAACGAAGCGGGCATCTACACCAATCTCATCACGTCCGGCATCGGCATCAACCGCGATCGCCTCAAATCCCTTGCGGACGCGGGGCTCGATCACGTGCAGATTTCGATTCAGGACAGCGAAGCCGCATCCGCCGACCGCATCGCGGGCTATCAGGGCGCCTTCAGGCGTAAGCAGGAACTCGCCGCCGAGGTCGTGGGCAGCGGATTGATGCTGACCGTCAACATGGTGGTGCATCGCGCCAATATCGAGCGCGCGCCGGCCATGGTGGAGCTTGCGGTTTCGCTCGGCGCGCGGCGCGTCGAGATCGCGCATGTTCAATATTACGGCTGGGCGCTGAAGAACCGCGCGGCCTTGATGCCGGCGCGCGAACAGGTCGAGCGCGCGGTTCCGCTCGTCGAGGAGATCGCACGGCGTCACAAGGACCGGATCGTGATCGACGCGGTGTTCCCCGATTATTTCGCGCGCTATCCGAAAGCCTGCGTCGGCGGATGGGGCCGGCGCTCGTTGAATGTCACCCCCTCGGGGAAAGTGTTGCCGTGTCACGCGGCCGAGACGATTCCGGATCTCGAATTCTGGTCGGTGCGCGAGCGTTCGCTCGAGGAGATATGGAATAAGTCGCCGGCCTTTCAGGCCTTCCGGGGCACGGACTGGATGCAGGAGCCTTGCCGAAGTTGCGCGCGCCGCGACCGGGATTTCGGCGGCTGCCGTTGTCAGGCTTTTGCGCTGGCGGGCGACGCGCGGGCGGCGGATCCGGTCTGCCACCTCTCGCCGCATCATGACGTCGTCGATCGGATCACGGCGTCGGCCGGCGAAGCCGAATACGTCTATCGAGGATGAGCGGTCAGTTGCCCCCCAATGCGGCTCGCGCGATGAGGGCGACCGCCGAGGCGATCAGCAGCAGGTAAAGAAACTGGAAGAACCGTTCGCGCGACATCCGCAGCGTCAGGTTATGCCCCATGAACGTGCCGAGAAACATGATCGGCATGAGCGCGAGCGCCAGCAGGGGAATTTGCCAGTCGCTGTAGGAGCCGGCGACGGTGAAAATGATGAGCCGCACGAAAGTGCTAAGCCCGATCAGCGCGCTTTGCGTCGCGCGGATCGCGTTTTTATCCTCGAAGCGGCGGCTGATATACATGGAGTAGATCGCGCCGCCCATGCCGAACATGCCGCTGAAGATGCCGCCGATGGTCCCGATCGGGATGGCCCAAAACTGTCCGATGAGCGACGTCGCTTTCGGCGCGAGCAGGCTCCACGCCACATAGGCGATAATGAAGACGCCGAGCGCGATCATCATCGAGCGCGACGCGAAGTGAAAGAGCAGCGCGGCGCCGATCAGGCTGCCGGCGCACATCGCCGGGAAGAGCAGGGCGAGTTCCTTCCTGCCGACCTTGCCGCCGAGGCGAACGCCGTTCGTCAGCGCGGCCGCGCAGTCGAGGATCGCGAGCAACGGCACGATGCTCGCGACCGGCATGATCTGTGCAAGCACGGGCGCCGCGATTAACGCGCTTCCGAAGCCGGTGACGCCGAAAATCGTATAGGCGACGAGCAGCGCAACGGCCGTGAATGCGAGCAATTGAAGGGAAGGCAGCGCGGCGAAGATCGGAAGATGCATTGGGTCCGTATTTTCCGGAAGCGTTCCGCGCCAAACTAGAGCGAAAGGTCGGAATCGAACAGCAATTTCCGCTTGGTCGCGGGCACGAAGATTTCCTGGAAGTAGGCGATCTCGCCTTCCGCGGTATAGGCGGTCGCCTCCAGCACGAATTCGGGCCGCCAGCGCAATTTTCGCGCCGGTGCCGCGCTCGGCATGCCGATCGTTTGCACGATGCGCGAAATCGGCATGCCGAATTCACGCAGCAGGATGGCCTTGAAGTTCGCGCTCTCCACGTTCTTGCGCGGCCGGTTCAGGAGCGCCTTGGCGATGGAATCGAGCGCATAGAACTGGCTTAGCACCTCGAATTCGTGATTGATCGAGATGAAACGGTCGATCCGGACAATTCGCGTGCGGGGGCCGAAGAGGCCGGACCATCGCTTTTCGGGCCGCAAAGCCCGGTTGCCGGCAAGCCGCGGATAGACCGGCAGGATCGTTCCGTCATCGCCGAGAAAACGGCAATGCCAGGGTTCGGCCATCTGTTTCTGGACCGGCGCCACGAAACTGCCGCGCCCGCGCGAGCGCACGACCAGTCCATCCCTGACGAGCTGGCCGTAAGCCTTCTGCACCGTGCCGAGGCTGAACGGGAGCCGCTTGGAAAGCTCCGCTTCGGTCGGAAGGCGCATTCCCGCCTTCCACTCCTCGCTGGTGATGGCGCCGAGGATCGCATTCCTCAGCACCCGGTATTTTGGCCCTTCCGCCGCCCGATTCCCGGCGAGGCGGGCCTCAATGACTTCTAGCATCGGGCCGTTCGATATCCTCGCTGCGGGTCATTGAATCTTGACATGCGTGATATCGACAATCTTTTTGTAACGGGCGGCTTCGTCAAGGATGAATTTGCGGAATTCCTCAGGCGTATTGCCCACGGCCACGGCTGCCTGGCTCTCCAGAATTTTCCGTACCTGCTCGTCCTTGAGGGCTTCGGCCGACGCTTTATGGAGCTTTTCGAGGATCGGCTTCGGCGTTCCTTCCGGCGCGAGCAGCCCGAACCAGTTCGTGAAATCGAAATCCTCGAAGCCTTTGACTTCCGACATCGCGGGCACGTCCGGGAAAAGCGGGAAACGATTCCTGCTCGTGACGGCGATCGCCTTCAGTTTGCCGGCCTTCAGGAACGGCACGACCGGCGGCATGCCCGAGATCGTGAATTTCACCTGGCCCGATACGGCATCCGTTACGGCGGGCGCGGCGCCGCGATAGGGCACATGCGTGAACTTCGTATGGGCGACGTAGTTCATGTATTCGCCGGTCAGGTGATGCGAGCTGCCGATGCCGGGCGTCGAGAAGTCGACCTGTTCCTTTTTGGCGAGCGCGACCAGTTCCTGCGGAGTCGATGCCGGAAAATCCGGATGTGCCGCGAGAACGAGAGGAGTCCAGGCGAGCAGCGTCACCGGCGCGAAATCCTTCAGCGGATCGTAGGTCATGGTGGTGAAGAGGTTTTGATTCAGCGCGATTTCCGCGGGCGAGGCGACGAGCAGCGTGTAGCCGTCGGGCGCCGCCTTCGCGACGAAAGCGGCGCCGATCATGCCGCTTGCGCCCGGCTTGTTCTCGACGACGAAGGACTGGCCGAGCGCCGTGCTGAGCCGTTGCGCGAGCACGCGCGCGACGGTGTCGGTGCCCCCGCCCGCGGCATAGGGAACGATGAGATGCACGGGCCTCGCGGGCCAGTCTTCCGCGTGGGCGGAAGCGAGGCCGAGCAGGAGGGCGAAACAAAACGAAAGAAATCGTGGCATGGCATTCTCCCTGGGGCGCCGGATGGCGTGCGGATTTTCCGTCTTTGGTTGGGTCTTTTACTATAGAGTATAATACTCTATAGTATTAAGCTGTCCAGAACGAAGAAATCCCGAGGAAGCGATGCAATCCAAGAACCTGCTCATCATCATGTCCGACCAGCACAGCCGCGGCTTGATGGGCTGTTACGGCCATCCGTTCGTGAAAACGCCGCATCTGGATGCGCTTGCCGCGAAAGGCACGCGCTTCAACTCGTGCTGGACGCCTTCCCCGGTCTGCATTCCGGCGCGCGCCTGTTTCGCGACGGGGAAATACATCAACCAGATCGGCTTTTGGGATAACGCCGATCCGTATGACGGCTCGCTGCCGAGCTGGCATCACCATTTGCGCGAAGCGGGGCATCGCACGGTTTCGATCGGCAAGCTGCACTTCCGCTCCGACGAGGACGACTGCGGTTTTTCGGAATCGATCGTGCCGATGCAGGTGATCGAGGGGAAGGGCGACCTCATGGGCCTCATCCGCGACGATCTGCCGGTGCGCGGCGCCGCGTACAAAATGGCCAGGATGGCGGGTCCCGGCGAGTCGGTCTACACGCAATATGACCGCGAGATCGCATCCCGCGCGCAGATCTGGCTTCACGAGGAAGCGCGCAAATACAGCGACAAGCCCTGGGTGCTGTTCGTTTCCTTCGTCTCGCCGCACTATCCGTTGACCGCGCCGCCGGATCATTACTTCCAGTATTACGACAATCCGGATTTGCCGATGCCCCGCTTCTACGAAAAATCGGAGCGGCCGGACCATCCGTTCATTCGGGATTATGCCAACGCGTTCAATTTCGACGACTATTTCAAGACGCGCGACGACGTTCGCCGCGCGGTGTCGGGATATTTCGGCCTGTGCAGCTTCATGGACGAGCAGGCCGGAAAGGTGCTGAAGGCGCTCGACGATGCCGGCCTCGGGAACGATACCCGGATCATCTACACGAGCGACCACGGCGATGCGCTCGGCCAGCGAGGCCTGTGGGGAAAATCGACGATGTACGAAGAGACGATCGGCGTGCCGCTGATCGTCGCGGGCGAGGGAATTCCGCAGAACAAGGCCGTCGATACGCCGGCAAATCTTGTCGATATCTATCCCTTCATCGTCGATTGCGTCGGCGAAAGCGGCGGCCGGATGGTGGCGCCCGATCATCCCGGCGTTTCGATCGCGAGACTCGCAAACGGCGAGAAGCCCGAGCGGACGGTGCTCAGCGAATATCATGGGATGGGCTCGACCACCGGCGCCTTCGCGATCCGGGACGGAAAATACAAATACGTCCACTACGCGAAATATGCGCCGCAGCTTTTCGATCTCGAGGCCGATCCCGAAGAGGCGAACGATCTCGCGAACGATCCTGCGTTCGCGAAAGTCCGCGCCGGATGCGAGGCGAAGCTGCGCGCCTTGCTGTCGCCGGAAGAAGTCGACGCGCGCGCCAAGAAGCGGCAGGCCGAGCAACTGGAAAAATACGGTGGCCGTGAGGCGGTCATCGCGCGCGGGGATCTCGGCTTCTCGCCTCCGCCCGGCGTGCGTGCGGAATTTCAATGAAGCGCAGCGGCGAACGCTATGTCCGGTGTTCGCCGATGCGGCACTGACGTTGGGCCTGCAGGCCCCGGCGCCGGTCGGAAAAAGCTCGATTTCCGCCGGTGCGATTGCGGGGCTTTATCTCATCGCCGTCAGGCGTTCGCCTGCGGCGGCGCTTTTTCGATTTCGCCATCGCCCGCGGCATGGTCGGCGAACGCGATCGGTTCGAGCCGCTTGCGCGTGACCTGAAGATCGAAGACGTCGAAACGATTGTAATAGCCGGCCACGTCGTGGAACTGCTTCGGCTCCACGCACTGCGAGATATCGATGTCCTGATAGAGCAGCCCCTCGGATTCGCACAGCGTGTCGCTGATGACTTCGCCCGAAGGCCCGATCACCATCGAAACCGCCTGCGGGCTTTGCTCCAGCGTATCGCGAGCGCTGCGGTCGAGGCTTTCCAGCTGCTTGAAGGCGGACTTGTCGAAGAACGCCGAGGACACGACGTTGAAGACTTTTCCTTCGAACGAATGCGCCCCGGCGCGGATGCGGATCGCGGCGGCGAGATCGTACCGTCCGGGCTGGTTTGAAGGCCGCGTGGGCCAGACCGGCGGGTAAGAGGAAACATGCACCTGCTCGCCCTGCGCGATCAGCGAATAGCGCGCGAGCGGATTGGTGTTCTCTCCGCAGATCAGCATGCCGATTTTTCCGATCGATGTTTCGGAAACGCGCAGGCCGTCGCCGTCGCCGGGCGCCCAGACGAGCTTCTCGTAGAAGGTCGGCATCAGCTTGCGGTGGTGATTCAGAACGCCGCCGTCGGCGCCGATCATGATGTTCGAATTCCAGATGCAGCCGACCGAAACCGGCGACTTCTCGCTGAACCCCAGCGAAACCACGATTGCGTGTTCGCGTGCGGCATCGCGAATGCGCTGCATTTCCGGGCCGTTCGCTTCGATCGATTCCGCGACGAAGCGCTTGAAGAACTCGTGATTATGAATGGGCGCCTGGACGGCGGCCCAGACCGGGAAGCCGGGGACATAGGATTCGGGAAAGGCGATCAGCTTCGCGCCGTTTCTCGCGGCTTCCGCGATCAGCGCGCAGGCCTTGGCGACGGTCGCTTTCGCGTCGAGAAACACCGGGGATGCATGCGCGGCACAGGCCTTGAACGTGGGATGGGGGGTCATTGCGTCTTCACCTGAGATAATACGCGGGAGGCGGCACGATATTATACGGCCTTGCCGCGACTATACCGGCAACGGGCGGCCGGTCCTATCGGCCTTTGGTTCGGCGATCCGCGCGAGGACGAAGGATTTTCCCGCCCGCGGCATGGACAGCGGCAGGAAAAATGATCACAACGAGACGAAAATGGAGGGTCCGCGCGATTGCGCGGCGCCGGAAGGAAGATGCAGATGCTGAATACGCCGCGCGCCCGCCGGGGAATGGTCACTTCTCCCCATCACCTCGCCAGCGAAGCCGGCCTGCGTGTGCTGCGCGAAGGCGGCAATGCGATCGAAGCGATGGTTGCGATGGCCGCCGCCGTCGCCGCGGTCTATCCGCACATGAACAGCATCGGCGGCGATGGCTTCTGGCTGATCGCCGCGCCCGGCAAGGAGCCGGTCGCCATCGAGGCGTGTGGCGGCGCGGCCGCGGCCGCGACGCCCGAATTCTACGCCGCGAAAGGACATAAGGAGATTCCCTGGCGCGGGCCGATGGCCGCTTGCACGGTCGCGGGTACGCTCTCGGGCTGGAGCGAGGCGCTGAAACTGAGCGGCGAGCTCGGCGGCCGGCTGCCGCTCTCCCGGCTCGTGGAGGACGCGGCCTGGCATGCGGAAAACGGTTTCGCCGTGACCGCGAGTCAGGCCGAACTCACGGAAACGAAGCTGCCCGAATTGAAGGATGCGCCGGGCTTCGCCGGCGCTTTCCTGCTGCTTGGAAAGACGCCGCGCGAAGGCGACCTCATGAAATTTCCGGCGCTCGCAAAAACGTTCGAGCGGCTTGGCAAGCAGGGCATCGAGGATTTTTATCGCGGGGCGTTGGCGCGCGAAGTCGCCGCCGATCTCGCGAGGTTCGGCGCGCCCGTGAGCGCCGAAGATCTTGCGTTGCATGTTGCCCGCCGGCGCAAGCCGCTTTCGGTCGGCGTCAGCGGCGCGACACTCTACAATTTCCCGCCGCCCACACAGGGCCTCGCTTCGCTGATGATCCTCGCGCTGTTCGACAGGCTTGGCGTGAAGGAAGCGGAGAGCTTTGCCTATGTGCACGGGCTCGTGGAGGCGACCAAGCAAGCCTTCATCGTCCGCGACCGGGTCGTCACCGATCCCGGCATCATGCCCGAACCGGCGGAAAGTTTCCTCGAGGGGAAGTTTCTCGACGAACTCGCTTCCCGCATCGACCGCAAGCGCGCGCTGCCCTGGCCCGTGCCGGAATCGAAAGGCGACACGGTCTGGCTTGGCGCGATCGACGGAAACGGCCTCGCCGTCAGCTTCATCCAGAGTCTTTATTTCGAATTCGGTTCCGGCTGCGTGCTGCCGAATTCCGGAATCGTCTGGCAGAACCGCGGCACCACGTTTCGCCTCGACGGCGATGGCCCGCGCAAGATCGCACCGGGCCGCAAGCCGTTTCATACCCTCAATCCGGCCTTTGCCCGGCTCAAGGACGGGCGGGAGATGGTCTACGGCACCATGGGCGGCGAGGGGCAGCCGCAGACGCAGTCGGCGGTGTTCAGCCGCTACGCATGGTTCGGCGAAAGCCTGCAAGCCGCGATTACCGCGCCGCGCTGGCTGCTCGGCAAAACCTGGGGCGAGAACAGCGTTACGTTGAAGCTCGAATCCCGTTTCGATCCCGCATTGATCGAAGCGATGCGCGCGGCGGGCCATGATGTAGAAGTGCTGCCGCCTTTCACGAGCACGATGGGACATGCCGGCGCGGTGGTTCGTCACTCGAATGGAATTTTCGAGGGCGCCTCCGATCCGCGCAGCGACGGAGCGGCGCTGGGATTCTAGATCGCCATAGTGCCGGTCGCGCGCGCCGGATCGCGCGCCGGCCGTTTTGTTTTTTGAAGCGCCTCTTCCCCGATCCGCTTCCGTTGCGCCTGTTCCCGCATTGGTAAATCAACATCGTAAATCGCGGTGCGCGAAGCGAACGGGAGCAGCGTTATCTTTTGATTCGCTCCGCGTGCGACTATTTGATGAGCGAATGTGAATTTCGTCACACTCTGAACAGAAATGTGAACGCGCAACGATCTTCCGCAGGAAGCGCGCGGGCGAAACATATTTTCGTAAATTGCTGTTTTATTTTTCTTTTTGCAAAGAAGGAACCGTTCATGCCTCGTTTTCGCCGCGAAATGTCTCGCTAAGAGACGGATATTCCTAAACCTTTTTTCCTACGCAGCGTCATTTTCGTGCCATGACATCGCCTGTTTACGCCTGCACCCACGCGCGGGCTAATTGATAGGAGATGAAATGAAAGCTGTGGTGGTGGGAATGCTTCTTGCCGCTGTCGCCGTTTCGACGTCGGCTGAAGCAAAAACCAAAAAGCATCGTCATGTCGCGCGTCACCAGGCGGCAGTTCAGCAACCGGTCGCCAATCCGTTTTTCAATCTTGGCGCGTTTGCCGGCGCAAACGGTGCATCGTTGATCTCGACTGCCCGCGCTTACAGCGGGCGCAATCCGACCAATCGTTCGCGCCAGTGGTGCGGAGAATTCATGGGTCTCGTCGTTCGCCAGAACGGCGGCAAGCTGCCTGACGGCTACGCGAAAGCGAGCTCCTGGGCGAAGCTGCCGCGCACGACCGAGCGCGTCGGCGCGGTCGCCGTCATGCCGCATCACGTCGGCATCGTGACCGGCAAGTGCGAGAACGGCGGCGTGCAGATCATTTCCGGCAACTTCGGCCGGGCGAAGGTCGGCGAGGGCTGCATCTCGCGCGCGCGCATCATCGCGTTCGTGCAGCCATAGGCTGGCGACCTCGGCAGGATTCGAACCTGCAACCCCCAGATTCGAAATCTGGTGCTCTATCCAGTTGAGCTACGAAGTCTTGAAGCCCGGCCCCGGAGTTTAAACCGAAGGGCCGGGCGAATCTATCCGGATACTGCCTTCAGATGGCGCGGCGGATTTCCTCCGCCTTGCTCAGCATCAAGGGCAGGAAACGGCCGATCATTTCCTCCCGGGTGACGCGATTGACCGGCGCCACGACGTTCAGCGCGGCGACGATCCGGCGTTGCGTATTCTCGATCGGCACCGAGATCGCATGGACGCCGACTTCCGCCTGCTCGCTCTGGAACGCGTAGCCTTCGCTCCGGCTCGCGATGATGGATGCGCGAATTCTTCCGGGGTCGGTTTCCGTCCGCGGGGTGATGGCTTCCGGTTTTACCCGCGCGAGATAACCGTCGATCGCCTCGTCGGGCTGCCCCGATAGAAGCACGCGGCCTGTCGCGGTGCAGTAGGCGGGAAGCCGGCTGCCCGTCGGCGTGCCGGGATTGATGACCCGCTGCACCGGAACGCGAACCAGCAAAATCACATCGTCGCCGTCGAGAATGGCGGTGGAGGAGCTTTCGTTCAGCGCCGCCGAAACTTCTTCCAGGTGCAGCTTGGAAGCGCGCGCGAGCGGAATCGAGCTCAAATAGGAGTAACCGAGCGAAAGCACCTTCGGCGTCAGCGAGAAGATGCGGCCGTCGCTCACCACATAGCCGAGCGTTTCGAGCGTGATCAGCGAGCGCCGCACGGTCGCGCGCGCGAGGCCGACGCGGCGGGAAATCTCCGCGAGCGTCGCCGGCGGGCCCTCGTCGCCGAGCGCGCGAATGACCGAAAGACCGCGCGCGAGCGCGGTGACGAAATCGGGCTGATTGAGGGGGGTGCCGATGGCGGGCAGGGGTGTGGGCTGATTCATGGCCAGCGTGTACCTTTAATTGTGACTTCCACACCTAAGAGGCGATAAAATATACCCCTCGGGCTAATGAATAAACCCGGAAAGTCCCGATTCCCTGCGCTTGTGCGCACAACGAATAGTTGAAAATTGAGCGAACATGAGTGGAACCCGCGAAGCTTTTATCTGCGATTTCATCCGGACCCCTATCGGGCGTTATGGCGGTGCGCTCGCGAAAGTGCGTGCCGACGATCTCGCCGCGTCGCCGCTGCGGGCGCTGATGGCGCGCAATCGCTCGGCCGACTGGTCGAGGCTCGACGACGTGTACTTCGGCTGCGCCAACCAGGCGGGCGAGGACAATCGCAACGTCGCGCGGATGTCGCTGCTGCTCGCGGGCCTTCCCGCGAGCGTGCCGGGCGTGACGCTCAATCGGCTCTGCGCGTCCGGCCTCGAGGCGGTGGGCGCGGCCGCGCGCGCGGTGAGATCGGGTGAGCTGGATTTCGTGATCGCGGGCGGCGTCGAGTCGATGTCGCGCGCGCCCTTTGTGATGGGCAAGGCGGCGGAAGCGTTTTCGCGCAACGCCGAAATCTACGACACCACGATCGGCTGGCGTTTCGTCAATCCGATCCTGAAGAAACAGTACGGCGTCGATTCCATGCCCGAGACCGGCGAAAACGTCGCCGGGGAATTCCGGATTTCGCGCGAGGATCAGGACAGGTTCGCGCTGCGCTCGCAGCAGCGCGCGATCGCGGCGCAAAAGGGCGGTTTCTTCGATTCCGAAATCGTTCCGGTGGAAATTCCCGGCAGGAACGGCGCGACGCTCGTGAACAGGGACGAGCACCCGCGCGAAGGCACGACGCTCGAAGGCTTGTCGAAACTCAAGACGCCATTCCGCAATCCGGGAACCGTCACCGCCGGCAACGCATCGGGCGTGAACGACGGCGCGGCCGCGCTCATCATCGCATCGGAGGAGGCGGCGAAAGCGCATGGGCTGACGCCGCGCGCGCGAATCCTGGGCATGGCCGCGGCCGGGGTGCCTCCCCGCATCATGGGGATCGGCCCCGTGCCCGCGACGGAAAAGCTCATGACGCGTCTCGGTAGAAAAGCCGCCGATTTCGACGTGGTCGAGCTGAACGAGGCCTTCGCGAGTCAGGCGATCGCGGTGCTGCGCCAGCTCGGCATTCCCGAGGACGCGCCGCATGTGAATCCGCATGGCGGCGCCATAGCCTTGGGCCATCCGCTCGGCATGAGCGGCGCGCGAATCGCGGGCACCGCCGTCCATGCTCTCGAAGCGCGAAAAGAAAAGCTGGGGCTCGCGACGCTTTGCGTCGGCGTCGGTCAGGGCGTTTCGCTGGCGGTGGAGCGGGTTTAGGCTCTTCCGCGTTCCGAACGCATCGGCTTGACCTTGTGCTCGATCCAGTTCCGCAACTCCGTGACGCGGTGATCGCGTTGCGTGATCTGGCTGTCGAGGCCGTGCCGCCAGGCAAGGCGGCGATTGGTCGGATCGTCGGCGAGCGAGTCGACATCCTTGATGTAAAGCTTCGCGTCCTGATTGCTCGCAAAAAATCCTTCGGTCACAAGCGCGCCGTTCAGCCGTTTCAGGATCGCGGAGATGTCATGGAAATTATATTCGGGGTGATACTGCACGCCCCACGCGACGCCGCCTTCGTACAGAATTTCGGCGGCCTGCACGCCGGAGCGGTCGTTCATCGCGAGCACGGTTCCCTTCAGCGGCAGCGATTGCACTTCATCGAGATGGACCGTGAAAGCCTCGAAGACCGGCGGCTTGTCCTTGTAGAGGGGGTGCTTCAGCCCTGCTTCGGTGACGCGGATGCCGCGGCCGAACCCGATTTCGCGTCCGCGCGGATTTTTGTGCACCGTGCCCCCGGCGGCGACGGTCGCGACCTGCAGGCCCCAGCAACTCCCGAAAATCGGGGTTTTCGCGCGATAGACGCTACGCACGAACTCGATCTGCGGCTGGATCGCGGGGCCGCCGTCATAAACGTGTAAGGAGGAACCGGTGATCGCGACGCCGTCGTAGCTCTCGAGCCCTTCGCCGCCGGGCAGGTTCGCGCCGGGATCGGCCGGAAAGCAGATGTCCACCGCGGCCTCGGGCCACAGGTCGCGCAACAATTTCGAATAGCCTTCGCTCGCCGCTTTTCCGCCGGCGGTGACCTGGCGTTTCCGGCTCTCGGCGGTGTTCCCTTCGATGACGAGTAAGCGCGGCGTGCTCATGCTTGAAAAGTTAATGCAAAGAGATGAACAAAACCTAGATAGGACATGTTTTGCGGCGAAAACGAGGAAATCGGCGCGCGCGTTCCGTCCCGTCACGGGAAGTTCCTGAAGCATTGGCAATTCCGCGCGGATCATTCAGCATGTGCAGGACGAAAGTAGCAGCGTGACGCAGGGGCGGATGACGGATTTCGATCTCGCGATCGTGGGCGGAGGAATCAATGGTTGCGGCATTGCGCGCGATGCGGCGGGGCGCGGGCTGAAGGTGCTGCTCGTCGAGCAGGACGATCTCGGCGGCGCGACTTCGTCGGCATCGACCAAGCTCATTCACGGCGGCCTGCGCTATCTCGAGCACTTCGAGTTTTCGCTCGTGCGGAAATCGCTTGCCGAACGGGAGCGGCTGCTCAGGCTCGCGCCGCATCTCGTTCGGCCGATGCGCTTCGTGTTGCCTTATGTGAAGGGGAACCGGCCCGCCTGGATGCTGCGGGCAGGTTTCTGGCTCTACGATCATCTCGCGCATTCGTCGCTGCCCAGGACGCGGATCCTGAACCTCGCCGACGATCCCGCGGGCGTTCCGCTGAAGGCGGGCTTTCTTCTCGGGTTCGAATATTCCGATTGCACGACCGACGATGCGCGGCTCGTGGCCGTGAATGCGATCGGCGCGCGCGAAAAAGGCGCCGATATCCGCACCCATACGCGCCTCACGGCGGCGCGGCGCGAGGACGATCGCTGGCAGCTCGTGCTGCAGTCGGGCGCGGGACGGCAGGTCGCGCATGCGCGCGCGCTGGTGAACGCGTCGGGCCCGTGGGTCGGGCGCATGAGCGGCGCGCTGTTCCACCACGTCACGCCGCGCAAGATTCGCCTCGTCAAAGGCAGCCATATCGTCGTTCCGCGCCTCTACGCGCACGAACGCGCGTATTTCTTTCAGAACGACGACGGACGGCTGGTCTTTGCGATTCCCTACCGGGACGACTTCACCCTCATCGGCACGACCGAGGTGGATGTCGGGGACGAGCCCAACCTTCCTTTCGCGAGCGCGGAGGAAATTCTTTATCTTTGCAATGTCGCGTCCCGTTATTTCCGCACGCCGGTCGAGCCATCGAACGTCGTTTGGAATTTCGCGGGCGTGCGGCCGCTTCTCGACGACGGCGCGGGCGATCCCGGCGACGTGACGCGCGATTTCACGGTCGCGCTGGAGGGCAAACGCAACGAGCCGCCGCTGGTTTCCGTGCTGGGCGGCAAGCTCACCACCTATCGCCGTCTCGCCGAGGCGGTGATGGACAAGCTCGCGAAGCGCTTCGTCATGGGAAAAAGCTGGACCGCGAACGAGCCGCTGCCGGGCGGCGATCTCGACGCGCGCGGCGTGCCCGGCCTGATCGCGGAGATCATGGAGCGCCATGCCTATATCGACGAGCCGCTGGCCCGGCGGCTGGCGTGGTCCTACGGCACGCGGGCGTGGAAGATCGTCGCGCCGGCGGCGAGCGCCGCCGATCTTGGCCCGCGCATCGCCGGAAACCTGCATCGGGCCGAGCTCGATTACCTGCGGCGGGAGGAATGGGCGCGCACGCCCGAAGACGTGCTCTGGCGGCGCACGAAGCTCGGGCTTGTCGCGAGCGGCGCGGAAACGAAGGCGCTGAAAACGGCGCTCGCGGAACCGCTGGCGGCGGCCGGCTGACATGAGCCACGTCCTCGCCATCGACCAGGGCACGACCTCGAGCCGCGCCATCGTCTTTGACGGATCGCTGAACCCGGTCGCTGCCGCGCAGAAGGAATTCGCGCAATTCTATCCCGAGCCCGGCTGGGTGGAGCACGATGCCGAGGAGATCTGGCAAGGCGTCGTCGAGACCGTGCGCGAAGCGCTCGCCAGGGCGAAACTGGATGCGTCCGGCATCGCGGCCATCGGCATCGCCAACCAGCGCGAGACGGCGGTGATATGGGACCGCGCGACGGGAAAGCCCGTTCATCGCGCGATCGTCTGGCAGGACCGGCGCACGGCGAATGTTTGCGGGAAATTGCGCGGCGAGAATGCCGAAGCCTTGATCTCGGCGCATACCGGGCTTCTGTGCGACCCGTATTTTTCGGCCACGAAGATCGCCTGGGTTCTCGATCGTGTCGAAGGCGCGCGCAAGGCGGCGAACGGCGGCAGGCTTGCCTTCGGCACCATGGACACGTTTCTGCTGTGGCGGCTGACCGGCGGAAAAATTCACGCGACCGACGCGACCAACGCGTCCCGGACGCTCCTGCTCAATCTCAATTCCGCGCGCTGGGATTTCGACATGCTCGAGCTTT
>Ga0153956_1002030_pt1 | contig 15909 bp, 11 predicted proteins | sample TSFL040MetaG_FD_104704 | JGI IMG/M metagenome (GOLD analysis project Ga0153956, IMG submission 104704) | Attine ant fungus gardens microbial communities from Florida, USA - TSFL040 MetaG | ecosystem: Host-associated > Fungi > Mycelium > Unclassified | place: USA: Florida, Wekiwa Springs... | reverse complement strand
GATACCGCACGGATCAAGGTCGACTTGCCGGCGTTCGGGAAACCGAGCAGGCCGACGTCGGCGAGCACCTTGAGTTCGAGCTTGATCTCGCGCTCCTCGCCCGGGCTGCCCGGACTCGACTTGCGCGGCGCGCGGTTGACGGAACTCTTGAAATGGATGTTGCCGAGCCCGCCGTGGCCGCCCTGCGCGACCAGCAGGCGCTGGCCGTGCGTGGTCAGGTCGCCGATCTGCTCGTCGGTGTCGACGTTGATCACGACCGTGCCGACCGGTACGCGGATGACTTCGTCCGCACCGCCCTTGCCGGCCATCTGCCGGCCCATGCCGTTTTCGCCGCGCTGCGCGCGATAGACGCGCTGGTGGCGGAAGTCGATCAGCGTATTGATGCCCTCGTCGGCGACCAGCCAGACGCTGCCGCCGCCGCCGCCGTCACCGCCGTCCGGGCCGCCGAACGGAATGAATTTCTCGCGCCGGAAGCTGACGCAACCGTTGCCGCCGTTGCCGGCATGGACCTGGATGGTGGCTTCGTCGACGAATTTCATTGAAGGGCCTGGAATGGAGAATGGAGAATAGAGAACGGAGCGCGGCGTGGCGGGATTGTAGTTTCCTACGGCCTCCTGCCGATGCCTCCATCCGCTGCCGTACAAACGAAAAGCCCCGCACGCGGCGGGGCCTTCGCGAACCGTGAACGCGCCCGGATCAGGCCGGAACGACGTTGACCGTCTTGCGCGCGAGCGGACCCTTGGTCCGGAACTCGACCGTGCCGTCGACGATGGCATAGATCGTATGGTCGCGGCCGAGGCCGACACCGACACCCGGATGGAAGCGGGTGCCGCGCTGGCGGATGATGATGTTGCCGGCCTCGACGGCCTGGCCGCCGTAGACCTTGACGCCGAGATACTTCGGATTGGAATCGCGACCGTTGCGGGTTGAGCCGCCTGCCTTTTTATGTGCCATTGCTGTGCTCCTTACTTCTTGCCCGCGCCGGTGATGCCGACGATCTCGATTTCGGTGTAATGCTGGCGATGCCCCGTCTCCTTGCGGAAATGCTTGCGGCGACGGAACTTGACGATGCGGATCTTCTCGCCGCGGCCGTGCGAGACGACCTTGGCCGTGACCAGCGCGCCGGCGACCAGCGGCGCACCGACGGTGACGCCCTCGCCTTCGCCGACCAGGAGGACCTGGTCCAGCTTGATCTCGGCGCCGACATCGGCGACGAGCTTCTCCACGCGCAGGGTCTCGCCCTGCGCCACGCGGTACTGACGACCGCCGGTGACAATGACTGCGTACATGGCTATGCCTCTGTAGTTATTCTGGAAACCGCCAGCCCTACCGTCGACGGGACGGCAGGGGACCGCGGATTCTAGAGGGACGGCCACGCGAAATCAATGCCTTGGGAACCCGTGCATTACTCGAAGCCGCTCCTGAAGATGCGGTCGTACAGATAGCGGCTGACGCGCGGATAAGTCACGCGGAAAGCGCCGTCGACGGTCGACGTCCCGTTCGGGTCGCAGTAGTCCGGCGACGTCTGCGTGTAGCCGGCGCCGAGCAGTTGCCCGACGAATGGCGCTGACCCGTCGGATCCGAGCAGCAGCGCCGGCCCGCCGCTGCTGCCGCCGGCAATCGCACCCGCCCAGTCCGAAGAGGACGAAGCCAGTCCCGAGTAGAGGAAGGTCGGCTCCGGCCAATCGGCCGGATGTGGCAGGCTGCCGTTGTTCAGGCGCGCGCGCCGGAAGCTGAACGCCAGCGGCGAACCCGCCGGATGCCCCATGTGCATCACCGAGGCCGCTTCCGGGACCTGCCCCGAGGTCCAGCCGAGCAGTCGCGCGCCGCCGGTCGGGAAGCCGGACAAGCGCAGGAACGTGAAATCCGGGTAGGACGGCAGCGCGCCCGTCACCACCAGGGTGGAGCCGTTGACGCGCGGCACGCTGCCCTGCGCCGGGCAGGTTCCGTTGCAGGCCGCGGTGCGGAACTTGAAGAACGCCTCCAGCGTGCTCGCCGACGCCTGGGTCGACAGGCAGTGGTTCGCGGTCATGAAATACGGCTGCTGCGGCGCGTTGCCGGTTTGCGAGAGGTAGGCACCGGTGCAGATGTAGGTACTCGATCCTTCGACGAACTCGATGTGCGCGATCGCGTCCGATGCAGTCGCCAGCGCCGGGTTCGCGTCGATCCAGCACACCGCGTTCTGCGTGCAATCGGGAACCTGCGCGCCGCAGTAGTCGATGTTGTCGGGGCGCGGACCCGTCGCGTACCGCTCGCGGATGTCATCCTGCAGCGCGCCGGCACGCATGCCGAGGTGCATGGCGCGCGCCAGCGTGAAGCGGCTGGCCGCCAGTGCGGCCGGGTCGGCCGCGCTCAGGTGCACGCGCACGGTGTCGCCGAACACCGAGGGACTCCAGAAGGTGCCGGCTTGATCCGGCCCCGGGCCGGTGAACGGCCCCCACACCTGCCCGTCCTCGTTGTAGACGAACAATTGCACGCCGTCGGCGAGCGCGACGTCGGTGAATTCGACCCGCAACGCCTTCGCGCCGGCGGACTCGAGGGCCGTCTCCCACACGAACGCGCCACCATCGGCACGACCGAGCACGCCACGGCTCAAGGCCGCTCCGCCGTGCGGCAAATGGGCGACGTCGGCGCCGGCGAAATCGACCGCCTGGCCGACATCGATCGCTTCGCCGATCTTCGGTCGATCCTCGCGGCCGACGGCGCCATCGATGCCGACCCGCTGCTGCGCCGAGAGCGCCAGCGGCGTCGCAGCCGGCACGACCAGACCGGAACGCTCCACCAGGATGCGATCGAACCGCGCGCGTTCTTGCGCGTGCGCCCGCGCCTCCGCATCCGCATCCGCGGGCTGCGGCGGACTGGTCGCGGCATCGATGGTGGTGCCGTCCTGCGGAGCGAACGTCGTGGTCACCGCGAGTGCGGCGAGGCTCGGTGGCGCCATCGCCGGGCAAGCGGCCGGACCAGGCTGCCGCGATCCGCCGGCGGCGGATGCGAGCACGGGAACCGCGAGCGCGAAGGATGTTGCGACAGCGAGCCATCGACAGGTGTGATGAGACATGCGACTTCCTCCCAAGGCATGTTTCCCGGCACGCGGCGTGCGCACGGGCGGGCCTCACGTTAGGGATTCGCTCGCAATCGACGCTGAACACTCCGTCGCGCATTACCGTATCGAGACGATTCCTTCACGCACATTCAACAACCAGGCCTCGGAGCGCGGGTTCTTGCGAAGAATCGCGGCGCGACGCGACCGAAGCGCAGCAACGCCGAGCAAGCACGGCGAAACTGCGCGACTCCGCCGGCCTGTCGCTCGCGAAGGCGCTCATCCTCTGGATACGCAGGGCAAATCGCGGGAGGCATCCCCCGACGAATGCCCAGGAATCGTTCATTCGAAGCCGCTGGCGAAGATGCGATCGACCAGGAAACGCTTGAGGTACGGGAACGAGGCACTGAACGCGCCGTCCACAGTGGCGTTGGCGTTGGGATTGCAGGTATCGCTGCCGTCCGGGCAATCGCCGATCAACTGGCCGACGACGTAGACATCCGAGGCATCGTCGTTCAGCACGACCGCCGCGCTGCCGCTGCTGCCGCCCGCCACCGCGCCTTCCGCATCGGACGACTGCGTCATCAGTCCCGAATACATGAAGGTCGGCTCCGCGGCGCCGGCGCAGTGCGTCAAGCTCGAATTGTTCTTGCGCAGGCGCCGCAGGCTGTAGGCCAGCGGCGCGCCCTCCGGATGGCTCATGCGCAACAGGTAGGCGCCTTCGACCAGCGCGCCGGATGCCCAACCGGCCAGCATCAGGCCCGAGCCGGTCGGAATCGGCGAAAGGCGCAGCAAGGTGAAATCCGAGTAGTTGGGCGCCGCGCCGGTCGCCAGCAGCGTCGAGCCGTTGACCTGGGTCAATGTCCAGTTGCAGGCACCGTTGCAGGACGCCGTGTGGTAGCGGAAATAGGCTTCCACGCTGGTCGCGCTCGCCTGCGTGCTGATGCAATGGTTGGCCGTGAGCAGGTACGGCGCGCGCGGGCCGCTGCCGGCCAGCGACGTGTTCAGCAAGGTGCCGGTGCAGATGTAGGCACTGCCGCCGTCGACGAATTCGAGATGGGCGACGGCATTGACGATGTTGGCGAGTCCCGCGTTCGTCTGCAGCGCGCACATGCCGTCGACTTTGCAGTTCGGCACCTGCGTTCCGCAGAAGTCCGTGCTGTCCGGCGAGGGTCCCACCGCGTACCGCGGACGGGCCGATTCGGCGACATGGAAGCCGGAGCCGAAATGCATCGCCCTGGACACGGTGAAGCGGCTGGCCCGCAGCGCCTGGACGTCGTCGGCACGCACCTGCACGACGATGCGATCGCCGAACACCGACGAACTCCAGAACGAGCCCGTGCCATCCGCTCCGCGGCCCGCGTAGGGGCCGGCGACGCGACCAAGTTCGTTGTAGACGGCGAGCGTCACGCCGGGCGCGAGTTCGACATCCTCGAAGAACAATCGCAACGCCGTCGCATCCGGCGACGACAGCTCGATCGCCCAACTCGCGCCCGCCGCGCCGTTGCGCGCCGCGACGCCGCCGGCGACGTCGACCGCGCCGGAAGCGAGCGCGCGCGCGTCCATGCCCGAGAAATCGACGACCTGCCCCACGTCGACCGCCTCGCCGACCTTGCGGCGCCCCGCTCCGATCGCGCCCTGCTCGATCGCGGCGCGTTGCTGCGCCGTGATCGCCACGCGCAGCGCGGGCTCGGCCGGCAGCAGCGGGCGTGTCGCCAGCAGGCGCTCGAATTCCACCCGCTCGGCCTCGTGCCGAGCGATGTCGGCCTGCGCATCGAACGCGCCGGCACTTTCCGATCCCACGCGGATGCCGCCCGGTTCGAGCGACGCGCCGGCGCCTGCCGCCACGAGCCCGGCCGCGACCGCTTGCGGCGCGGCCAGCGGGCACTGCGCATCGGAGGCCGCCGCGGCGGTGTCGCACGCCAGCAGCCAGGCGGCAGCGGCGAATCCGCCGCCGATGAGGGTGAACCGGGAAAACCTGCGCATGCCTGTCCCATCCTGATGAAGAGGAGCGCGTCATCATCGTCAGGATCGTGCTGTTGTTATAGTTAGGGTTTCCCCCATGTTCCGGCGTCATGGACACCATCAGCATCCGCGGCGCACGCACGCACAACCTCAAGAACATCGATCTCGACCTGCCACGCGACAAGCTGATCGTGATCACCGGCCTGTCCGGTTCCGGCAAGTCCTCGCTCGCGTTCGACACGATCTACGCAGAAGGCCAGCGCCGCTACGTGGAATCGCTGTCGGCGTATGCACGGCAGTTCCTGTCGGTGATGGAGAAGCCCGACGTCGACCACATCGAAGGCCTGTCGCCGGCGATCGCGATCGAGCAGAAGGCAACCTCGCACAACCCGCGCTCGACGGTCGGCACAATCACCGAGATCTACGACTACCTGCGCCTGTTGTTCGCGCGCGTCGGCACGCCGCGCTGCCCGGACCACGGCATTCCGCTGGAAGCGCAGACCGTCAGCCAGATGGTCGATGGCGCGCTCGCGCTCGATGCGGAAAAACGCTGGGCCTTGCTGGCGCCGGTCGTGCGCGAACGCAAGGGCGAACACGTGCAGGTGTTCGAGCAGCTGCGCGCGCAAGGCTTCGTGCGTGCGCGCGTCGACGGTGTCGTGTACGAACTCGATGCGGTACCGCCGCTGGCCTTGCGCCAGAAACACACGATCGAGGTCGTGATCGACCGCTTCCGCCCGCGCGAGGACATCAAGCAACGCCTGGCCGAATCGTTCGAGACCGCGCTGCGCCTCGGCGAAGGCATCGCACTGCTGGTCGACCACGACGACCCGAAGGCCGCCGAAATCACGTTCTCCTCGCGCTTCTCGTGCCCGGTCTGCGACTACTCGCTGCCGGAACTCGAACCGCGTTTGTTCTCGTTCAACTCGCCGATCGGCGCCTGCCCGGACTGCGACGGCCTCGGCGTAACGCAGTTCTTCGACCCGGCGCGCGTCGTCGTCAATCCGCAGCTCAGCCTCTCGGCCGGCGCAGTGCGCGGCTGGGACCGGCGCAATCCGTACTATTTCCAGCTGATCCAGGCGCTGGCCAAGCACTACCAGTTCGACGTCGACACGCCGTGGAACGAGCTGCCCAAGGCAACGCGCGACCACGTGCTGTACGGCTCCGGCAAGGAACAGATCACCTATCGCTACCTGACCGGCGCCGGTGGTGCGGTCACGCGCAAGCACGCGTTCGAGGGCATCGTCCCGAACCTCGAGCGGCGCTACAAGGAAACCGAATCGCCGGCCGTGCGCGAGGAACTGGCGAAGTTCATCAGCAACCGCCCCTGCCCCGAATGCGGCGGCCAGCGCCTAAACCGCAGCGCGCGCAACGTGTTCGTCGGCGATTCGAACCTGCCGAGCCTGACCGCGCTGGCGATCGACCGCTCGCTCGATTTCTTCAAAACATTGACCCTCGCCGGCTGGCGCGGCGAGATCGCGGCGAAGATCGTCAAGGAAATCCGCGAGCGCCTGCACTTCCTCGTCGATGTCGGCCTCGATTACCTCACCCTGGATCGCCAGGCCGATTCGCTCTCCGGCGGCGAAGCGCAGCGCATCCGCCTCGCCTCGCAGATCGGCGCCGGCCTCGTCGGCGTCATGTACGTGCTCGACGAACCCTCGATCGGCCTGCACCAGCGCGACAACGAGCGCCTGCTCGGCACCTTGAACCGGCTGCGCGACCTCGGCAACACGGTCATCGTGGTCGAGCACGACGAGGACGCGATCCGCCTCGCCGACCACGTCGTCGACATCGGTCCCGGCGCCGGCGTGCATGGCGGCGAAGTCGTCGCGCAAGGCGACTACGAAGCGATCGTGAAATCGAAGCGCTCGCTGACCGGGCAGTATCTTTCGGGCCAGCGCCGCATCGAGATCCCGAAGCAGCGCCGCGCGCCGGACCCGGAAAAAATGCTCAAGGTGCTCGGCGCCAGCGGCAACAACCTGAAGAATGTCGACCTCGAAATCCCGGCCGGCCTGTTCACCTGCGTCACCGGCGTGTCGGGCTCGGGCAAGTCCACCTTGATCAACGACACGCTGCACAAGCACACCGCTGCCGAACTCAACGGCGCGAACGAGCAGCCGGCGCCGTTCCGCGAGATCGAGGGCCTCGACCTGTTCGACAAGGTCGTCGACATCGACCAGTCGCCGATCGGCCGCACGCCGCGCAGCAATCCCGCGACCTACACGGGCCTGTTCACGCCGCTGCGCGAGCTGTTCGCGCAGGTGCCCGAATCACGCTCGCGCGGCTACGGACCGGGCCGCTTCAGCTTCAACGTGAAAGGCGGCCGCTGCGAAGCCTGCGAAGGCGACGGCCTGATCAAGGTCGAGATGCACTTCCTGCCCGACGTCTATGTGCCCTGCGACGTCTGCCATGGCAAGCGCTACAACCGCGAGACGCTCGAGATCACCTACAAGGGCCACACCATCGCCGACGTGCTCGACATGACCGTCGAGGACGCGTTCAAGCTGTTCGAACCGGTGCCGGTGCTCGCGCGCAAGCTCGAAACCCTGATGCACGTCGGTCTCACCTACATCAAGCTCGGCCAGAGCGCGACCACGCTCTCCGGCGGCGAGGCGCAGCGCGTGAAGCTGTCGCGCGAACTGTCCAAGCGCGACACCGGCCGCACGCTGTACATCCTTGACGAGCCGACCACCGGCCTGCACTTCCACGACATCGAGCAGTTGCTCACCGTGCTGCACCGCCTCGCCAACGACGGCAACACCGTCGTGGTGATCGAGCACAATCTCGACGTGATCAAGACCGCCGACTGGATCGTCGACCTCGGCCCCGAAGGCGGCGGTGGTGGCGGCACGATCGTCGCGGCAGGCACGCCGGAACAGATCGCCAACACGCCAGGTTCGTATACCGGGCAATTCCTCGCGCGCACACTCAACGTCGCGCCCACCCGCAAACGCAACCGCAAGGAAGCTGCATGAATCGTCCCCGCAAACCCGCCACGAAGAAGCCGCGCGTCACCAAGCCGACGCCTGCGGTCGCCAGCGAAACGCCGGCAGCTGCCATGCCTGCGGCACCCGCGCAAGAAAGCGCAGCGCCACGCCGCGTGGCACGCGTGCCGATGGACGTGCGTTGGGGCGACCTCGACGCGTTCAACCACGTCAACAACGCGACCTTCCTCGTCTACGCGCAGGAAGCGCGCCTGGCCTGGCTCGCCGACGTCAAGGGCACCTGGTTCAACGAGGCGATGATGCCGGTCGTCGCCTCCGCGCAGATGAACTACCGCCGCCAGCTCGCGTGGCCGGCGCGGATCGCGGTCGAACTCGCGGCGACGCGCATCGGCACCTCGTCGCTGACGATCGCGCATCGCATCGTCGCCGCCGACGACGCCGACTGCGTCTACGCCGACGGTGAAGTCGTCATGGTCTGGATCGATCCCGCCAGCGGCCGTTCGGTGCCGTTGCCGGCCGCGATCCGCGGCGCCTGCGAGGCGACCGCGGCGTAAGGACTCGCGCGCCTCGACTCGCGGGGCGCGCTATGCTGGCCGGACTTGGCGACCCGGCTTGCACCCATGCGCGACCCCGGCGGCAGTTCGTTCGTCCTTCCCTCGCCCGATGCGCCGGTCGGCGCGCGTCTGCGCGACTACGCCAGCGCCGAACTCGCGCAGGCGATCGCCTGCCTGGGATGGCGCGGCGGGCGCCTCCACGGCGGCATCCACCTCGCGCGCAAATCGCTGCGGCGCGCGCGCGCCACACTCGCGCTCGGCATGCCGGTGCTCGGCCCCGGCGCGGAATTGATCGACCGCGAACTGCGCCGCATGAATCGCCGCCTGTCGAAACTGCGCGACACGCAGGCCGTGGTCGGCACCCTCGACGTGCTGCTCGGCAAGGCCGACGCCGCCGAATCCGCGCTGGTATTGCGGCGCGCGCGCCGGGCCGCCGCGCAAGCGCGCGCGGCGCGCGCCCGATCGACGCTGGCCGACGATCCGCAACTGCGGGACAAGCGCGCGCTGCTCGCCACCTTGCATGCCGCGCTGCCGGCATTGCGCTGGGATGCGGTCGGCGAAACCGACGTGCATGCCGCGTTGCGCCTGGCGCTGGTCCGCATGGATGCCGCCGGCGCAAGCGCGCAGGCAAGCGGCCGCGACGAGGACTGGCACCGCTGGCGCCGCCACGCGCGGCGGCTTTCGCAGCAGCATCGCGCGCTCGGCGACATGGCCGCTTTGCTGCCCGCGGCCACCGACCTGCACAAGCGCCTCGCGGTGCTGCTCGGCGAAGCGCAGGACTTCGCGCTGTTGCGCGAGCACTGCGGCAAGCGCTCGGTATTCGCACGGGCCGATCGCCCCTTGCTGCGCACCTTGACCGACGACGGCATGCGGCGCGTGCGCGTACGCGTGGCGAAAGCGTTGCTGGCGGCTCCGCCGGCTTGACCGCGCCGTTCAGCCGGGCAGCGCCGCATCCGCATTTTCCTGCGACGCAGCGCCCGTGCCGGCGAGCGCATCGAGAAACGCCGGCGGCAACCGCAAGGCACCGAACGCGCCGTGCTGCAATCCGCTCAACACGCGATGCGGCAACCGCGCCTCACCGTGTCCAGCCCCGGCCACGCCTCGGCCAGCAGCGCGAACAGGGCGCCGCGCTGCATGCCGAGCCCGAACAGGCGCGCATCGAGTCCGGCGTAGCGCATGTCCATGACGACGCGGCCCTCGCGCGTAGCGCCATGCAGGCGTCCGATGCGGCGGCCATGCCGCAAGGCAGGCTCCAGCAATCCCATCTCCCACAGCACGCGCAGGCCGACCGGCTGCAACAGGAAACCGGCGCCGACCGGTCCCAATTCCGGCGCGCGCTCGAACACGTGCACCCGATGGCCGTCGCGGCCGAGCAGGATCGCCGCTGCCTGCCCCGCCGTTCCGTAGCCGACGATCGCGATGTCCAGGGTGCGTTTTTGCATGCCCCATTCTCGCCGAATCGCATGGACGGGTTGCCGCCGGCCGGAGGGCTTGCGCAGCTCGTCCTGAATACGTACATTTGTACGTATGGAAACACCTCGCCTCACCGCCAACCAGCAGCGCGTGCTCGACTGCATCGGCGCCTACCTCGAACGCCACCAGCGCGCGCCCACCCTGCGCGAGATCGCGGACAGCCTCGGCCTCAGCAGCCACAGCTCCGCGCAGGACTACATCGAGGCGCTGGTGCGCAAGGGTGCGCTGGAGCGCCTGCCGCACCATCGCGGCCTGCGCCTTCCGCAACGCTTGCGGGCACCGGCGGCGACCTTGCTTCCCCTCGTCGGCCGGGTCGCCGCCGGCAGCCCGATCCTCGCTGCCGAGAACATCGAGGCCGAGCACGGCGTCGATCCGGACCTGTTCCGCCCGCGCGCCGATTACCTGCTGCGCGTCGTGGGCCTCAGCATGCGCGATGCCGGCATCCTCGACGGCGACCTGATCGCCGTGCATCGCAGCGCCACCGCCGAGCATGGCCGCATCGTCGTCGCGCGCCTCGACGACGAGGTCACCGTCAAGCAGCTCGACCGCCGCAACGGCCGCGTGCGCCTGTTGCCGGCGAATCCGGATTTCGACCCGATCGAGGTCGATCCGCGCCGGCATACGCTGGCGATCGAAGGCCTCTATGTCGGCCTGATCCGCCCCGGCGCGTCTGCCGGCAAAACCTTCCCGCAAGGATGACCGCGATGCTCACCTCCGCTCCCGCGCTCGACGATTCCAATGCCGCCTTCGGCTACGTTGCCCCCGCTTTGCCCGGCCACGCGCCTGCCCGTGCCGCGCTGGACTACTGGCGTTCGCGACCGCTCCCCGCGCCGCCGAAGCCGCGTGACAACGCCGCGCTGGCCGACGTCCTGCGCCATCCCGGCATCTGGCGCCGCAGTGCGACCACGGCGTTCGCGACCGACGCACAGCCGACGGGCCTGGCCGAACTCGATGCGCTGCTGCCCGGCGGCGGCTGGCCGCGCGGCTGCCTGAGCGAAATCCTGATCGGGCAGGACGGCATCGGCGAATGCAGCCTCGTGCTGCCGGCGCTCGCCGCGCTGACGCAGGCGCGCCGGCGCGTCGCGCTGATTGCGCCGCCCTACATTCCCTATGCCCCGGCGCTGGCGGCAGCCGGCGTCGACCTCGGCCAGGTCGTGCACATCGACGCCGGAGCCGCGGACACGCACTGGACCGCCGAGCAATGTCTGCGCGCCGGTTGCTGCGGCGCCGTGCTGAACTGGCTGCCGCAAGCCGATTACCGCCAGTTGCGCCGCCTGCAGCTCGCGGCCGAAACCGGCAGCGCGATCGGCTTCGTGTTCCGCCCGCTCGGCGCGGCCAGCGAGGCCAGCCCGGCTGCGCTGCGCCTGCGCGTCACGACCTCGAACAGCGGTCCCCAGGTCGAAGTCCTGAAGTGCCGCGGCCGCTTCGGCGAGCAGCGGCAAGCGCTCCGGTTGCGCGCCTGATCGCTGCGGAGCCCGTGTGCTGTGGGCATGCCTCCGCTTTCCGCAGCTGGCGCTGGATGCCGTCCGCGTCGATGCGGATGCACGCGCTCGCTCGCTGCCTTTCGCGGTCGTCGAAGGTCCGGTGCAACGGCGCCAGATCGCCTTCGCGAATGCCGCCGCGCGCACGGCCGGCGTACGCGCCGGCCAGCCGCTTGCGACCGCGAGAATGCTGTGCCCGCGTCTTTCCAGCGCACCGCGCGAACCCGACGCGGAACGCCAGGCGCTGGAATCGCTGGCAGGCGGGGCATATCGTTTCAGCGCCGACGTCGCCGTCGTCGCGCCCGACACGATCTTCGTCGAAGTCGGCGCCAGCCTGGCCCTGTTCGACGGCTGGCCGGCATTGCAGCGACGCCTGCGCGCGGAACTCGATCGCTTCGGATTCGCCTATTCGCTGGCTGCGGCACCAACGGCGAGCGGTGCCCGCGTGCTCGCCGCGCATGCGGACGGCAGTGCGGTGGCCGCACCGGCTCCGCTCGAAGAGGCGCTCGGCAACGTCCCGCTCGCGGCCAGCGGCTTCGACACGCGCATCGTCACCGCGCTGCAAGGCATGGGCCTGCGCAATCTGCGCGACCTGTTCCACCTACCGCGCGCGGAACTCGCGCGACGCATCGGCACGCAGGCACTCGACGCGCTCGACCGCATGCGCGGCAGCGTCGGCGAAACGCTGCCGCGCTGGCATCCGGCGGAACGCTTCGAACGCCGCATCGAATTCTCGCTCGGCATCGAATCGCACGGCGCGCTCGCATTCCCGCTGCAGCGCCTGATTCGCGAGTTCGCCTTGTTCCTGGTCGCGCGCGATGGCGGTGCGCAGCGCTTCACGCTCATCCTCGGCCATGAGCGCGGCGCAAGCACGCGCATCGAGATCGGCCTGCTCGCACCGCAGCGCGACGCGGCCTCGCTGCTCGAACTCGCCCGCGCACGCCTCGACCGGATCGACCTCGTCGCACCGGCGCACGCGCTGACCCTGTCGGCGCACGACCTGCCGCCGCTGGCGCCACTGCATCGCGACCTGTTCGACGAACACCGCCGCGAACGACTCGACTGGCCGGCGCTGGCCGAACGCCTGCGCGCGCGCCTCGGCGACGCTGCGCTGCGTGGCCTTGCCTGCGTCGCCGATCACCGGCCGGGACGCGCATGGCGCTTCGTGGCGACGTCCGGCGACACTGCCGGCGCGACTTCACGCCCGCCGGCAGCGAAAGGAAATGCCGCGACGAAAACCTTGCCGGATTCGACTGCAGCGCCATCCGCGACGCGGCCGTTCTGGCTGCTGCGCGACCCGGTCGCGCTGCGCTCCGTGCCCGTGCGCATCCTCGCCGGACCCGAGCGCATCGAGAACGGCTGGTGGGACGGGCACGACTATCGTCGCGACTACTACATCGTGGAAACACGGCCCGGCCAACTCGCCTGGGCCTATGTCGAAGCCGGCACGCTCGCGAACTGGACCTTGCACGGCTGGTTCGCATGAACCGGTCCCTTCCCCTGCCCGAATCCGGCCGCCGTCCCCACCCGCCCGTGCGGGCGAGCCGGCTGCCACGCCGCCGCGACGCGCTCCCTCTCCCGCGATCGGGCGAGACACATGCTCCGCGATTCGCGCGATCGCGCGTTTTGCGCGTATGCGAGAACTCCACGCGTCGCGTCGCCACCGGCTTTCCCCGTCATGAAAGCCCCCCTTGAGAGCAAGCTCCACGCCGAGCTGCACTGCCTGTCGAACTTTTCGTTCCAGCGCGGCGCATCGAGCGCAGCCGAATTGTTCGAGCGCGCGCATCGGCTCGGCTACGCGGCACTCGCGATCACCGACGAATGCTCGCTCGCCGGCATCGTGCGCGCGCACAAGGCGTCCGATGAGTCGAAGGAACGCGGACGCAATGCGATACCGGCGGAACCCGGCGTCGCGCTGATCGTCGGTACCGAAGTGCAGCTCGCCGACGGACCGAAACTCGTGCTGCTCGCAGCGAACCAGGACGGCTACGCGGACATCTGCAAGCTGATCACGCTGGGCCGGCGACGCAGCGGGAAAGGCGAATACCACCTCACGCGCGCCGATGCACAAGCCCTGGGAACAGGCGTACTGGTGTTGTGGCCTGCGCGCCCCGGCGCGCGCGCGCGATGCGGCGATCCAATCATCGACGACGAAACCGCAACATGGCTCGCCCGGCATTTCGGCGGGCGCGCATGGATCGCGGCCGAACTCCATCGCGGCCCGGACGACGCAGCGCAGCTCATGCGCATGCGTTCGCTCGGTGCGCGCCACGGACTTCCGCTGGTCGCGAGCGGCGACGTGCACATGCACGTGCGCCGGCGGCGCGCGTTGCAGGACGCGATGACCGCGATCCGCCTCGGCTGCACGATCGCCGAAGCCGGCGACGCCCTGTTCCCGAACGGCGAGCGGCACCTGCGTCGCATCGACGACCTGCAAACGATTTACCCGCAGGAATTGCTCGACGAAACCTTGCGCATCGCCGCGCTGTGCACGTTCGACCTGCGCAAGCTCGACTATCGTTATCCATCCGAAGTCGTGCCGGCTGGACTCGGCGCGATCGATCATCTGCGCGATCTCACCTGGAAAGGGGCGCGGGAAATCTGGCCCGGCGGCATACCCGATGCCGTGCGCGGACAGGTCGAGAAGGAACTCGACCTCATCGAATGCAAAAAATACGAACACTTCTTCCTCACCGTCGAGGACATCGTGCGCTGGGCGCGCACGCGCGACCCGCCGATCCTCTGCCAGGGCCGCGGATCGTCGGCGAACTCCGCGGTCTGCTACTGCCTGCGCATCACCGCGGTCACGCCCGAGAACGGCAACCTGCTGTTCGAGCGCTTCCTGTCGAAGGAACGCGACGAGCCGCCCGACATCGACGTCGATTTCGAGCACGAGCGACGCGAGGAAGTCATCCAGTACGTGTTCGGCAAATACGGTCGCGAACGCGCCGCTCTCGCCGCGACGGTGATCCGCTACCGCAGCAAGAGCGCCGTGCGCGATGTCGGCCACGCGCTCGGCATTCCCGATGACCGGCTCGACGTGCTCACCGGACTGTTCTCGCGCATCCGCAGCGGCCAGCCGCTCGAGGCCTGCCTGCGCGAGCGCGGCCTCGATCCGTCCAGCCGCACGCTGCGGCGCCTGTTCGCGCTCGCCGCCGAGCTGCGCGGCTTCCCGCGCCACCTCTCGCAGCACGTCGGCGGCTTCGTCGTCTCGGAAACGCCGCTGCACGACCTCGTGCCGGTCGAGAACGCGGCGATGCCCGAGCGCACGATCATCCAGTGGGACAAGGACGACCTCGAGGAAATGCGCCTGCTCAAGGTCGACGTGCTCGCTCTCGGCATGCTCACCTGCGTTCGCAAGTGCCTCGACCTGCTGCACGCGCACGGCCTGTGGACGCTGCCATCCCGCGGCGACACGCCGAGCCTGCACGACATTCCGCCGCCCGGCGACGAAGACGACGAAGCGAACAGGCCCGTCTTCGACATGATCCGCGAAGCGAAAACGATCGGCGTGTTCCAGATCGAATCGCGCGCGCAGATGTCGATGCTGCCGCGCCTGAAACCGCGCAACTTCTACGACCTCGTCGTGCAGATCGCGATCGTGCGGCCCGGGCCGATCCAGGGCGACATGGTTCATCCCTACCTGCGCCGACGCAAGGGCGAGGAGAAGCCGAGCTATCCGCAATCGCGTTTCGAACGCGAATCGGGCCACGTGAATTCAGCCGTCGAGAAGGTGCTCGAACGCACGCTCGGCGTGCCGATCTTCCAGGAACAGGTCATGAAGCTGATCCAGGTCGTCGCCGACTTCACGGCCGGCGAAGCGGACCAGCTGCGCCGTGCGATGGCCGCATGGGGTCGCGGCGGCGACCTCGAACCGTTCCGCGAAAAGATCCGGCGCGGCATGAGGAAGAACGGCTACGACGACGACTATTTCGAACGCATCTTCGAGCAGATCAAGGGCTTCGGCGAATACGGCTTCCCCGAATCGCATTCGGCCAGCTTCGCGATCCTCGCCTGGGCCTCGTCGTGGCTCAAATGCTTCCATCCCGCCGCATTCACCTGCGCACTGCTGAACTCCCAGCCGATGGGTTTCTACCAGCCCTCGCAGTTGATCCAGGATGCGCGCCAGCACGGCGTGCACGTGCTCCCGCCCGACGTAGGCACAAGCGGCTGGGACTGCACGCTCGAATGGCTGCCCGGAAAACCGCCGCTCACGCTCGACGGCAAGCCGGCGAGCCCGCTCGCGCTGCGCCTCGGCCTGCGGCTCGTGCGCGGCATTTCCAAGGATCTCGCGCAGCGCATCGTCGCCGCACGCACGACGCATCCGTTCCGCGACGTGGCCGACCTCGTCGCGCGCGCGCGCATCGATGCGCGCGAACGCGCGCGCCTCGCCGACGCCGATGCGCTGCGCTCGCTCAGCGGCCACCGCCATCGCGCGCGCTGGGACAGTGCCG